>Ga0160434_100129_pt1 | contig 40793 bp, 47 predicted proteins | sample HID1973I_E0MG_FD_108273 | JGI IMG/M metagenome (GOLD analysis project Ga0160434, IMG submission 108273) | Enriched mosquito-associated microbial communities from UW Madison campus, WI, USA - HID1973I_E0 MG | ecosystem: Host-associated > Arthropoda: Insects > Digestive system > Unclassified ... | reverse complement strand
GCCACGCTGGGTTCGATGGTCACCGGCGCGACGTTCGGCTCGATGGTCGAACCCGCGCCGCTTTCGCCAGCGCCGCCCGCTGAGGCGGACGCCTGGGCGCTGTGGCGAGCGCTGGCTGCACGCCGGCCGGACCTGGGCCGCCCGGAAGTGTTCTGTGGGCACGTCGATGCGTCGCAGTGGACCTCGTTCACGGTCACCACCGACGATCCGGCATTCGCCCAATCGCTGGCACGCCTGCTCGGCGAAAGTGGCGAGCGGACGCAGATCATCCGTCTCAACAGTGCCGGCTGGCTGCTGACGCTGGCCTTGTACGACCAGCCGTTCTTCATGGAACAGCCCGAGGTGGTGACGGTGTGGTGGGGCTATGGCCTGGCGCACGATCGGGCAGGCGACTTCATCCACAAGCCGCTGCGCGAATGCACCGGCAGCGAGATCCTGGAAGAGGTGCTGTACCAGCTGCAGTACCCGCAGCGCGAGCGCGAAGTGATCCTGGCTGCGTCCAACTGCATCCCCTGCACCTTGCCGTATGTCACCAGTCCTTTCCTGCTGCGCGCGCAGGGCGATCGCCCGCTGCCGGTGCCGCCGGGTTCGCGCAACCTCGGACTGATCGGCCAGTACGTGGAGTTGGCTGAAGAAGTCGCGCTGACGGTGGAGTATTCGGTGCGCAGCGCGCAGAAGGCGGTATACGCGTTGCTCGGGGTGGCGCGCCCGCTGCCAACCGTGCGCGAAGTGTCGGAAACGCCGGAGGCGATCCTTGATCGCCTGGTCGCAGCGGCCCTATGGACGCCCTGAACGCGGTGGGTTTGCGCCGCCGCGACGCGCAACGTCGTCGCAGTCAATATTGCTGACATTGGCAGATCGCCAGCGGATGCGCTTGACCCCTGCCGTCAGGGAGAAATACCTCATGCGTTTCGCCCGCAATGTGCGCTGTGCGTAGTTCCAATCGTGCTTGCTCAGAAGATTCGTATCGTCATCGCGCTGCGCGGTCAAACCGCACGCATACAGCGCAGCGGCGCGCTAATCTTCGCGCCCCCGGAACAGGATTGTTCTCTTGGCAGTCATCAAGATGATAGCGGCTGACGATCACCCGCTTGTACGGGCGGGGTTGGCGCATGCCTTGCGAACCGATTCGGGAATTCGCCTGGTCGCGCAAGCCGATTCCACCGACGCGCTGTTCAAGATTCTGCAATCGCGCCGCTGCGACATCGCCTTGGTGGACCTGCACATGCCAGGTGGTGGGCTCGCCGACGGGATCTCGATGCTGCAACGCTTGCGCAGTCGCTGGCCGCAACTGCCGGTGCTGGCCTTCACGCTTGAAGACAATCTCGCCGTGCTGCAACTGGTGGTGTCGGCCGGCGTGCGCGGTGTGTTGCTCAAGACCGAGCCGCTGCGCGAACTGTCGCTGGCCGTTCGTCGCGTGCATGCCGGCGGTGCCTATTTCAGCGAGGCGCTGCACCGCAAGTGGGCCAACAGCGAGCGCCATGTGCAGGCCGTGCCGCAAACGCCGCTATCGCAACGCGAAAATGAAGTGTTCTACCTGTTCGTGCGCGGCATGAGCGTGTCGCAGATCGCCGAGCGGCAAGGGGTGAGCATCAAGACGGTCAGCCGGCAGAAGCGCCTGGCGCTGGCCAAGCTGCGGCTCACCGGCGATGTGGAAGCGTTTGCCTACGCCCACGCGTTGGGGCTGCTGGACTGACGCAGGACCTCAGCGGCCCGGCGTGCCGAGTTGGCGCGCGCCGGTGATGATCATCCGCAGCATCTGCGAGATCTGCTCCACCAGTTCCTCATCGCGCTCCGGCGGCAGGTCCATCGCGGTGGCACCCATGGCAAAGACCAGCCGGGTGATCGCCTTGGCGACGAGCTCGGGCGCATGCAGCACCGCGCCATCGGCGGCGGCCAGGCGGATCAGGTCCAGGCGCAGTTCGTCTTCGAAGTGGTTGAGTTCGCGCTCGACCGCCAGCTTGAAATCATCTGATCCGACCGCGCCTTCGCGCAGCAGCACGTGCAGCAGCTTGTCGTCGGCGCGCAGCTGCTCCATGAAGGTCTCCACCGACACCCGGATGACGCTGCGCTCGGTCGAGGTCGCGCGTCGGCGCGCTTGGCCGATGATGGTGCGCAGCGAGCGGCCGGCGAGGTCGATCAGCGCCACGGCCAGTTCGTCCATGTCGCGGAACTGGCGGTAGAAGCTGTTCGGCGCGATGCCGGCCTCGCGCGCAACTTCACGCAAGCTCAGGCTCGACAGGCTGCGATGCGGGCCGATCAGCTTGAGGGCGGCAGCCAGCAGATCCTCGCGCGAAATCGCCGGCTTGCGGGCCGGGGCGGTGTCGGGCAAGGCGGTGGCGCTGGCAGGCATGGGCGTTCCGGTCGACAGATCGCTGAATCATACGCCCCGACCGCAATATACAACTGTATACACAAGTGTGCGCGCACCCGTATAGTGCCCGGCATGAACTCGCAGACCTCCCTCGCGCCCGCCTTCGATGCCACCCATCGCTGGTTCGATCCGGCGTTCTTCGACTTCTGGGCCACCCGGATCAATCCGCTGTGGACCTGGAACCGCCCGCGTGCCCGCCTGTTGGCGCGGCGGCAGGCGGCGGCCGGAGCCACCACCCTGGTGCTGCGCCCCAACCGTCACTGGCGCGGTGTGCAGCCGGGGCAACACGTCGAGCTGGGTGTGGAGATTCAGGGACGCTGGTTGCGGCGGCATTACAGCCCGACGGTGAATGCCGCCGGCGAGCTGGAAATCACCGTGAAGACGGTCGACGCCGGTCGGGTCAGCCCTTACCTGGCGCAGGCGGCGCGGATCGGCGAGGTGTTCGAGCTCGGACACGGCTTCGGCGACTTCGCCTGGCCGACGGCCCCCACGCCGGTGCTGCTGCTCGCCGCCGGTAGCGGCATCACCCCGATGCGAGCGCTGTTGCAGGCCGAGGCGGCGCGCGGGTTCGACCGCGACGTGTCGCTGATGTACTGGGTGCGCCAGCGTGAGCAGGCGTGCTTCGAGGCCGAGTTGGGTGCGATGGCGCAAGCGCATCCGCGCTTCTCGTTTCGCTTGCTGGTGACCGGCGAAGGCGCGCCGCGCGTGGACGCCGTGGCGCCCACGCAGTGGCCGGCGCTGGCCCACGCCGCCGTGCTTGCCTGCGGCCCGGGTGGCTTCGTCCAGGCCGCCAGCCAACGCCTGGCCGGCGAAGTGACCAGTTTCCAGGCCGAAGCCTTCAGCGCGCCGGCACCTGTCGAGGGCGAAGAAGGTGAAGTGGACGTGCTGCTGTCACGCAGCGGGCGCACGCTGCGCCTGCCGCGCAACCGCTCGCTGCTGGAAGGCCTGGAAGCGCATGGACTCAAGCCGCTGCATGGCTGCCGCATGGGCATCTGCAACACCTGCGTCTGCCTGCGCGAATCGGGCGCGACGCGGCACCTGTTGAGCGGCCAGCAGCACGATGAACCTGCCGCGCCTGTACGCCTGTGCGTGCAGGCCCCGAGCACCGACCTGATTTTGGAACTGTGAGGAACCGCATGAGCCGTACCGCCAACCGCGCGCTGTCACCGAACGAACTGCAGGCCTTCGGCGAAGAACTCGACGCCGTGCGCCGGCAGGTCACGGCCGACCTTGGCGCCACCGACGCGCGCTATATCCGCCGGGTGGTCGCTGCCGTGCGCTGGACCGGCGTGGCGGGCCGCGCGCTGTTGTTCCTGGGCGCGTTCGTGCCGACGCTGCTGTGGCCGGCCTGGATTGCCGGCACGCTGCTGCTGGGCCTGTCGAAGATCCTGGAGAACATGGAACTCGGCCACAACGTCATGCATGGCCAGTACGACTGGATGGGCGATGCGCAGCTGCAGGGCCGCACCTACGAGTGGGACATCGTCGCCACCGGCGACAACTGGCGCCGCACCCACAACTTCCGCCATCACACCTACACCAATGTGCGCGGCATGGACGACGACATCGGTTATGGCCTGCTGCGCATCTTCCCCGAGCAGCGCTGGCGGGCGTTCTACCTGCTGCAGCCGCCGATCGCGGTGGTCTTCGCCCTGATGTTCCAGTGGGGCGTGGCGATCCAGGATCTGCGCATCGGGCGCTGGTTGCACGGCAAGATGACCACCCGGCAATTGCTGCGTGTGGCGCAGCCGGTCGGCCGCAAGATGGGGCGCCAGCTGTTCAAGGACTACGTGTTCTTCCCGCTGCTGGCCGGCCCGTTCTTCCTGCCCGTGCTGCTGGGCAACCTGGTCGCCAACGGCCTGCGCAATGTGTGGACCTTCGTGGTGATCTTCTGCGGCCACTTCACCGCCGATGCCGAGGTGTTCCCGAAGGAATGCGTGCGCGATGAATCACGCGGCCACTGGTACCTGCGCCAGCTGCGCGGCTCGTCCAACATTGGCGGCGGCCCGGTGATCGACGTGCTGACCGGTAACCTCAGCCACCAGATCGAACACCACTTCTACCCGGACCTGCCGGCCAACCGCTACTCGGCGATCGCCGTGCAGGTGCGCGACATCTGCGCCCGCTACGGCCAGCACTACAACACCGGCTCGTTGCCGAAACAGTTCGGCCAGGTGGCATGGCGGATCGTGCGCCATGCCTTCCCGAGCCGTGCACCGGCCCCGCGGCCGCTGGTCCAAATGGCCTGAGGCGCGTCCTCAGCGGCCGGCAGGCGGCAGCTGCGCCAGCGTCTCGCGCGCGATGGCGTCCAGACGCGCCTTGCTGCCGTCGCTGCGCTTGACCGTGCCGCGGTTGAGCGCCCGCCAGACCACGCGGATCGACTTCGGCTCGATCACCTCGATCTGCAGCCCGCCTTCGACGTAACGCGTGCGCTTGATGTCCATCACCGGCGCGCCATCGCCGCCGGGCACGACCATCTGCGAACACCCTTCGCTGTTGCATTCAACCGTGGCCTGCGGGGTGGGCTGCGAGCCGACACCCTCGTCGCGCAGCAAGGTCTGCTCGCCGTCGCGCATGCCGACCCGGTAGGCGACCAGGAAGTCCGACTGCGCCGGGCTCGACACGCGTTGGTAGCCCTTGGCCTGCAGCGCCTTGTCCAGCGCCGCCTGCAGGCGCTCGCGGAACTGCGCATCGAGCACGCGCGGGTCGGACTCGGCCGGCAACTGCGCCGGCATCGGCACCCAGGCGTAGCGCAGGCCTGGCAAGCGCGTAGCCGGCATCGACACGGTGACCTGGCTGGAGGGCGCTGCCCCGGTCGCCGCAGCGGGGACAGAGGTGACGGCCAATACGCCCATGCACAACGCGACGCACCACGATGACAGCTGTCTCACGATCTCTCTCCTTGCGGTCGGAATGCGCCGAGCATAGCGGAGCCGGCGTTGGTGGGTGATGCACGCAGTGCACGCGTCATATTCACGTCCTCGGCGACGCGATCCCGCTAGCGTGGCGGTTCGATCACGGGAGGCGACGATGGACAGACAGCGCGTAGGCGGCAGCGAAAACAACCCCATTTATCTGATCCAGGAAATCGCCGGTGCACAGCTGCGCGACAAGTACATCGTCGGCGACACCGGCGTGGCCTTCGACACCCTGGAGGCTGCCCAGGCGGCGGCGCAAGAGCTGGATGCGCTGACGCCGCCGTCGGAAGAGTGACCCCTGCCGGCCGACGGCTCAGGCCGTCGGCGTGCCGGTGTGCGGCGTGTCGATGAGCTTGGCAAGGTCGAAGCCTTGCCGCCGGGCCTCGTCGAGATAAGCCTGGCGCACCGCCGGGTCGATGTGGGCTTCACGGGCCAGCAGCCACAGGAAGTCCCGGTTCGGCGTGCCGACCAGGGCGACGCGGTACTCCGGGTCCAGCTTCAGCACCCAGTAGTCGCCCTTGGTGAAAGGGATCCAGCGCAGGCCCTCGGGCAGGAAGGTCACCTCCAGCTTGCTGTTGCTGGCGTCCACCGGGGTCGCCTGGCCGATCGATTCCTCGATCTCGCCGTCCACCCGGCAGCGGTTCTGCACTTTTACCTTGCCGTCTTCGTCCAGCGAGTAATGGGCCGTCACGTCGGTGGCTTCGGCCGGCTCGTGCCGCATCGGCAGGCGGGCGATCTCGTACCAGGTGCCGAGGTAGCGCGGAAGGTCGACGGTTGGGACGGTGGTGACGTCGCTGGCGGTCATGAGCGGTTTCCTGTGTAGGGGTAGGGCACCGTAGGCGGGTTGGCATCAATGCAGTGTCGAGGCGGGGGCTGGCCGACGGGCTGCCCGGGCGGGGTCGGCCGTTACGAGGGCCGACGCTCGCGATATGCTGCCGACGCAGTCGTCCGTGTCGTCCTCTCTCCGCGTACTTCCCGTTGCCCCCTTCGACCCCGGGAGTTTCGTCATGCTTGGAATTACCGCTTTCGGCATGCTGCACACCATCATCAGCCTGATCGGCATGGGTGCCGGCTTCGTCGCCTTGTTCGCACGCTTCAGGATTGGCCGCGATACGCGGGCAGGCCGCGCGTTCGTCCTGTTCACTGCCTTGTCGGCCTTCACCGGCTTGTTCATCTACCACCATGGGGGCTTCGGCAAGCCGCATGTGCTCAGCCTTGCGACGCTGGCGGTACTGGCACTGGGCGTGTGGTTCGAACGCCGCGGCGCGTTGCGTTGGCAGTCTTTGCGCGTGGCGTCGTTGCTCTACACGGTGGCCCTGTTCTTCCACTTCATTCCCGGCCTGACCGAGACGTTTACGCGGCTGCCAGCTGCCAAGCCGTTGTTCGACAGCCCGGACGATCCGCGGCTGGCCGCCTCTGTGGGGGCGATTGCCCTGGTGTTCTTCATCATCGGCATCGTGCAGTGGCGTCATCTGCGCCGCTTGGCGACCCCGGCTTCGGCGCCGTTGGTGGCGACACCGAGTTCGCTGTAGACCACATGCAAAAACCCCTCCGCGTCGGCAATCCCGGCGCGGCGGGTGCCGCACACGGCTTCGGATGCCCGTCTCAGCGCACCTCGCGATCCATGCGCCGGTAGCCGATCGCCTCGGTGAGATGCGTGCGCCCAATGCTTTCGCTGCCATCGAGGTCGGCGATGGTGCGCGCCACCCGCAGGATGCGATGCATCGAGCGCGCGGACAGTTGCCATCGTTCGATCGCCTGTTCGAGCAGGTGTTCGTCCTCGGAGGACAACACGCAATCGCGGGCCGTCGCTGCGGCGTCCAGCTGCCCGTTGACGCATTGCGCACGTCTCAGCTGCCGCTCGCGCGCCAGCATCACGCGGCGCCGCACCGTGTCCGAATCCTCGCCACGCGGCGCATCATGGCGCAGCGCCTGGGGCGGCAATCGTGGCACCTCGACGTGCAGGTCGATGCGCTCGAGCAACGGCCCGGAGATTCGCGCGCGATAACGGCGGATCGCGTCGCCCGTGCAGCGGCAACGACCGCTGGGGTCGCCGGCCCAGCCGCAAGGGCAGGGGTTCATTGCCGCGACCAGTTGGAAGCGCGCCGGAAACGTCAGGTGCAAGGCAGCGCGCGACATCGCGATCACCCCCGACTCCAGCGGTTCGCGCAGCACTTCCAGGGTATGGCGCTGCCATTCCGGCAGTTCGTCCAGGAACAGGACGCCGTGATGGGCCAGCGAGATCTCGCCGGGCCGGGGCAGTGGGCCAGTGTCATTTATCAGGAAAACCGCGACTTGCTCTTTACAGGCCTCCAGTCTTAGGCGAATCTAGCGCTTGAATAGTGCGACCAAAATTCACAAATAACGCGACTTCGTGGCAAATGGCGATATATGACGCGATTGAGTTCCGCTGCGCCCGTCCGGGCGCTGAAAAACAGCCGGCGCGCCCTGACCGGGAAGGTCACTTTGGGCGGTGGCGAGATGGCGGGCTTCGAGTCTTCGCTGGAGCGAGACTGGCTGCGACTGCTTGATTTCGACCCCAACGTCGTTGTTTTGCGAGAGCAGCCCTTCACGATCTACTACGAAGCTGAGGGCCGGCGCACCCGTTACACCCCAGACGTCCTGGCTGAGTATTTGCTAGCTGGAACAGCCAAGACTGTGGTTTATGAGGTCAAGCCGTTGGAGACGCTACGCGCAGACTGGCAACTTCTGCGGCCGCGCTTCAAGGTGGCGGTAAAGCATTGCCGAGCTCAGGGTTGGCAGTTCCGGATCGTTACAGAGCGGCACATCCGCACGCCTCTGTTGGCTAATGCCACCTTCCTGCGTCGATACAGATCCATGGCTCCGCTCCTAGTCAGGCAGGCACAGTTGAAATACACAGCTACAGTGCTGGGGCCAACCACCCCTCAAGCACTGCTTGCCGCCGCCTATTGGCCTGCCGATGAGCAGGCGCAGGCCATTCCTGCGCTGTGGCAGTTGGTGGCTAGTGGTGAAATCGAGGCCGACCTGACCAAGCCTCTCACCATGGCCACCTCCATCCGGCTGAGGTGTTGACCGGTGTCACTGGCTAACTTCTTCAAGGTGGAACCTGGCGCTCAGGTCTTCGTAGGCCCCCGCAAGTACCGAGTGACCCACATGCTGTCTATCGACAGCGTGCTGGCTGAGGATATGGAGACAGGAGTCAGCGCAAGGCTGAGGATTGAGACGTTGTCCATGATCGTCTCTGCCGAAGATGCCAGCGGGGCTGCGGGCTTTCCAATCCATCAGTATTCCAAGGAAGAGTGGTCGGTCGCTCAGAAGCGGTTCGAAGCGCTGCGGCCGATGATCGAGCATCCAATAAGGAGTCGTACTGAGGTTGAAAAGCTTGCCACTGCCGCCGGCGTCCACGTGGCTACCTATTACAAGTGGCTCGCGGCCTATCATGACGCCGGCCATGTTGCGGCCCTTGTCCCGCGCAAGCGTGGCGCAGCCAAAGGCCAAAAGCATTTGGCCGCCGACCAGGAGCTGGTGATCAGCTCTGTGGTGGAGGATTTTTACCTCAAGAAGCAGAGACACTCACCCAAAGAAGTGGTGGACGAAGTTCTCCAGCGTTGCAAACGTGCCAAGATCGCAGCCCCGGCCCCCAGCACTATTCGTCGCCGCTTGAAAGAGCTGTCGCCAGCAATGACGCTACGTCGGCGCGGCTTCAAGGACAAGGCACGGGATGTGTACGAGCCCATTCGAGGGTCGTTCCCGGGTGCTGACTTCCCCTTGGCTGTGGTCCAGATCGACCACACCCCGCTCGATGTCATCGTCCTGGACGAGGTTCACCGCAAGCCGATCGGTCGACCTTGGCTGACATTGGCAATTGACGTCTACAGCCGGATGATCGTGGGTCTGTACGTCACGCTGGATAAGCCGTCTGCGACGTCTGTGGCTATGTGTATCTCTCACGCCATGACGCCGAAGGGTGAATATTTGGCGGCGCTCGGCGTGGAAGGCAACTGGCCCGTATGGGGTCAGATTGGCACGTTGCACGCTGACAACGCTAGGGAGTTCAAATGCAAAGCGGTCACCCGCGGCTGCCAAGCTAACCACATCGACATGCAGTGGCGGCCGGTGAAGAAACCCCACTACGGGGCACACATCGAACGGTACATGGGTGTAGTGGCGACCGAGCTCAAAAAGGTGCCCGGCGCCACGTTCTCCAACATCCAGCAGCGCAAAGGATATGACTCCGAGAAGGAGGCTGTTTGCACGATGAAGGAGGTCGAGGCGTACCTGGTGGAATTCATCGTCAACAACTATCACCAGCGCAGTCACAGCCAGCTTAAGGACGCCTCCCCTACCCGAATCTGGCAGCAGGGCATTGTCGGCACTTCGGAGAGACCGGGCATCGGTGCAATGCCGATCGTTGGCGATCCTGAGCGGATCCGAATGGATTTTCTACCGTATTTCGAGATCACCATTCAGCGTTCGGGCGTGCGACTTGAGAACGTCTTCTACTACGACCCCGTCCTGGACCCGTACATCGGTGCAACCATGCCCGATGATCCGAACGTGAAGCAGAAATTTATCTTCGCGCGAGACCCGCGCGACATCAGTCAGATCTACTTTCTTGACCCCAAGGCAGATCGGTATACACCGATTCCCTATCGAGATCTCTCTCATCCCTCCGTGTCTGCGGCTGAGCTCAGGGAAATGACAAAGGCAGTTCGAGCGGAGAACAAGGGGGAAGTGGACGAGCATCGCATCTTCAGCAGCATTCAGCGAAATCGTGAGCGGATCAATGCATCGACCGAGTCCACCAAGGCGGCCCGACGCCAAGCAGCAACACGCCCCAAGGCAAAGCCCACGCCGGTCCCGTCGTTTGGGGTCGCGGATGCGCCGACGAACGAGCGTGCCGCCGAGCCGGTTCTCAGTATCTTTGATCAGGAACTGGGAGTGTTTGAAGTAGGAGAGCTGAACTGATGGGTACTTATCCCCACCTCCTGCCTCAGGTCGCTGAGCGAATGGAGGACTCGGAGCCCGCGCGCATCGAGTTCGCCCGTAGCGATCGGTGGATCGCTTATCCGGTTGCCAGGGGAGTAATTGACGATCTCGATCAGATCATTGCCTACCCGACGACCCAGCGCCCGCCCTGCCGATTGATCGTGGGTCGGGGTGATAACGGGAAGACAGCCGTCTTGCGTCAGTTTCAGCAGCGGCATCCGATCACCGTCCGCGAGGACGGTAGCCCCAATGCGCCCGTGATCGCGATAGGCATGCCAGCAACGCCGGACCTATCCCAGATTTGGACGGAGATCCTGCAGTCCTGCGCTATTACGCACCGTCGCAGCGACCCTGCCCATGCCAAGTACGCTCAAGTGCTTGGGGCCCTGAGATATGTCAAGGCGCGGGTGCTATTGATCGACGAGTTCAACAATATCGTAAACGCAAGAAAGGGGGCCTCGGACGTCCTAGCCGGCCTGCGCAAGCTCAGCAACGACCTGAATTTGAGCATTGTTGCCGCTGGTACCGAATCTGCCATCAACTCTCTTTCCTTCGATGCGCAGATGCGATCGCGCTTCAAGCCTTTAGCGCTTACCCGCTGGAGCTTGGACGTGGCGTACCTGTCGTTCTTGAAGACATACGAAAGGCTCCTGCCTCTGCCTGCGGCGTCGAACTTGGCTAGCATCGAGCTGGCTCAGTTGCTCTTCAAAGCAGGCGGTGTCGCCATTGGGGGTACGGTCTATCTGATCAAAGAGGCCGCAGTTACGGCGATCCGCTCGGGTCAGGAATGCATTACCCCAACCACTATCCTGGACACCCAGGAGCGCCTGCGCCAGAACTACGAGGGCGTTGTCGCCTCGACCTGACTATGCGCATGGGGTGGCCACCGCTGGCGCGTAACGAACTTCTGAGTTCGTACCTGTCCCGCGCCGCCATCGGCCGTGGCATGAGCGCCCAGAGCCTAACCTCGCTGGTCTGCCCTGGACATGCTCTCTGGACGCGGGATGTGGACATCAACGCCCGATCGCACACTTTGAATGCCATGGCTGTGGCGATCGGCGAACCCCTGCCCCGGATTATGCGTATGACGTTGATGAGTCTGAGCTACGCAGAGACGGCGAACCCTCGCCGACAGGGAATCCATCATTGGGTCAATTCTATCGGCGTCTATCATCGGTTCCGGCGACGTCACGGGCTTTGCTTCTGTCCCGTCTGTCTCGATGAGAGCCCGCTATTTCTCCGCCAGTGGCGCCTGGCCTTCTGGACAGTGTGTCCCAAGCACCACGTAATGATGCGCGATGCCTGCCCTTCATGCGGCGGTGCCTTGGAGCCTCATCGCCAGCAGTACGACCTGCGCTTATGTTCAAGATGCAGTCGCCCCCTGATCTCCGGAAAGTGCATGGCCGCGTTTCCATCTTCCCTGCAGAGAGAGCTATATAGGGCATGCATACTGGCTCCGGTCATCCAGGGCTGGCCAGTAGCGCGCTGCACTGGCCGGGACTATCTGCGTGGGATGGATGCACTGCTTTCCGGCTTTGGCGTTGCTCGCGTTCCTGACCACAGTGGTCAGCGGAATTTTCGGGACAGGCTGGAAATGCGCCGAGTCGAGCGACGTGATGCCGACCTTCGCTTGCTGGAGGCGCTGTGCCAGGCATGGCCGCGATCGCTACACACGGCGGCCGAGCAGTATCATCTGACGCAGCGCAGCTTCCGGCAGCAGTGTCCGGACTGGCTGACACATGAGATAGGTCAACTGCCGCCTGGACGCATCAGGGGAGGGGGTAGCGTGGGTCGAGCAGCCTTGCGGATTGCTGTTGAGGCACAACAGTGGCGGAAAGCCGGATGGCGCTCGCTGCGAGCGAAAACGCTGCTCAAGTTAATTAAGCCTTTTAATGAGCACTAACGCTTACGGCCGTCGCATCTGCGACGGGTGTTATCTTCCGATCGCGAAGGCACATCGAGCTCACAAAGGGTCCGACTATTGCCAGCGATGCTACGGCACCGAATTCGTCAAAGGCGTGTGCCCGGAATGTAGTGGATCGACGCGGTATCACACTTCTGAGCCGTCGGTACCGCCTTGCGGTAGATGTCTCAGGCAAAAGCGGCTGTGTGGCCGATGCGGCCGCCTCACGCCTCGTGCAGCTCTCATCTTCAATGTCGAAGTCACTGGGATAGGAGAAGGTGCGGGCTCTGGAACACTGAGCATGGCAGTCTGTCCAAGCTGCGTTCCCTACTTCCGCGCTCCCGAACCCTGCGATGTATGTGGAGAGATGAGCCGTCATCTCTCACGTGCCTCCCATCTAGAAGAAGGCGTGAGAGCGTGCCCAAGGTGTTTTACCAACGATACCCATAGCACCTGCGGTAGGTGTAGGAAGTACAGGAAAGTTGCGGCGACAGTCGATGGGCGTGGCTATTGCAAGGCCTGCTCAGGTGCAACAGCAGCTTCCCACGCCTGCCCAAGCTGTGGGAGCGCAGTTGCAGGTAGCGGCCAGTCCCGATGCGATGACTGCCTGATTATGTCGCGCCTGACCCGAGAGGTAGAACTGCGCTTGCCGCTCTTCGAAAAACCTTGGGTCGCGCGCCTTTACAAGGGTTTTGCCGATTGGAGTGCCAACCGGGGTGTCCGCACACCACGGCTACCGGAGAATGTCGCAAAGGCGGTGGACTTCTTTCTGATGCTGGACCGTGCGAAAGATCTTCGCGAGCCGCTCACTGCCGATGACTTGGTGAAGTCATTCGGCTCCAAGCTGCTCCGTGCAAACTTGAATGCGGGGATGTTTCTGCAGCAGCAGTTTGGCTTTGTCATTGATGGCAAGGTCCGCACAGAGGCGCAGAGCCGTGTCCTAATTGAGGACAAGCTGGCCGCAGCCACGGGCAATCCGTGGCACACCTATCTGGCGTCCTACCATGCTGAGCTGGCGGGCAAGCCTGCGCGCACGGTCGCTCAGTACGTAGGCGTTGCCGAGGCCTTCTGCCGGCAGTTTGAAATCAGTGGCCCGTTCTCGCAGCAGGAGCTGGTGGAATTCTTAGCATCCAAGCCTAGCGCTCGGACCAACCTTGGACCTTGGGTCAGCTTCGTCCAAAAGTCTCTCGGCTGGCCTGTCACCTTGCCTCCGAAGATGATTTCGGCTCCTGCTCTACGGACGGACGCTGCTCATTTGGAGAAGCTCCTAGGCGCAATCGGGGACGCATCTGAGGCGGCCATCCAGGACCTTGAGGAGATTGTGGCGCTAGCTTATGGCTTCAACACCCGCGAGCTGCCCAAGGAAGTGCTGGGCAGTCACGGTGCCCATCATTTGCAGACCCGCAATGGGCTGGTTGAAATTCCGGAGGGGATTGCGGAACTGGTCGCGACGTGGCTGCAACGACGGGGTGGACCCGCATAAGCCATCTTGCCAGGCTGGCTAGGCATCTCTTTCACTAATAGGAGCCGCGCGCATAAACCGGTCTCATCTCACAGCCGCGCCAGTTCCGTGCTTACCGATGGATACAGACTTGAAGAACGCTATCAGCCAGTCCGTATCCCACTCATCCCAGCGGTCCTTGTTCTCGTCCTCATCCGCGTCCTTATCCTGCGAAACATAGCGGTGAGTGAAGCAGTATGCCTTCACGGATGCAGCGCGGAAATGGTCATCGAGGTTGCTCCCCTTGGCACCGAAGATGATATTCAGCGCCCTGGAGATCTGGGCGGTGGGATCTGATCCATCGTCGATCAAAAGCGGTGACATGGCACCGTGCCGGGTCTGGATTTCGATCCAAAAGCCAGTCCCACCATCCAACAATGTCACATCTACTACCAGCGCGCCGCGCTCCTGACCTCCGGAACGCTTGCCCTCCCGATGAAGAAATGCCCACCCTTTGCGCACTAGCCTGTCGTAGCTGACTGCCCTCTGTGTTCCGTCTAGGAAGTTCCAGCAGACACAGGATCCAATCGGGACGCGCTGGGTCGAATCCTGTGGATACACCTGGCTGAAGTCGACAATCGTGCCTGCCGCCCTGACCTGCTTCAGTGCCCTCAAGAGTGCGTTGAAGTTGTGATCGGATGCACGACTCTTCAGCCGGGCGTCAAGTGCGCTATTTGAATCCTTGGCACCATCGCGGTCGCCGAATGAACCTTCCTCGGTGCTGGTCTTCGGTCCGGGCACCCTTGGCGCCGTGTAAACCGTAGTGTGGTTCTTGACGAGATCGAAGCGAGGCGGTGGATTGATCCACTCAAACGTGTCACTAGGCTCGTCGAACGCCTGGTGCACCGTGGAGGCGTTATGACCATCGTCGTCCTGCATTCCATTCGGGCGTTTGCGGCCACGATCCGGCGCGCCCCCGTAGGGGTGAGCTTCATCAGTATGTTCGAGGTCGCCGTCACGGTTGCCATCGTTGACCAGGATGTCGCCCACTGCTGGGAAGTCATCTGGTAGCGAAAGCCCGAGCAAAGAGGTGACAAGGAACGTTCTGCGCGGTCGACGGCCTTTATGGGGTGTCAGGTAGTACCCCATCACCCTACCGAGGTAGGGGCCAAGATCTGGGTCCATGGGGATCTGGGCATTGGAGTACCACGAGAAATCGCCGCCAAATGCGGCGTCGTTCTGCGCTTTGAGCATCGGTGCATAAAGCGCGTCGGCCGCCGCTTTGCCGTACGGGTAGAAGTGCAGCAGCGCGACAGATGTAGCATCTGCCTTACGCATCCCTCGTTGCATCACCAGGTGAAATCGACGGGGGTCTGCCAGTTCTTGCGTCCAGTTGCCTGCGAATTCCTTGCCCAAGAGCAGGACCTTGCCGACCATCTCTCGCCAGATGCCTGTGGTGAACACAGATGCCAAACAGGTAGAGTGGGCATAAAAAGTCCGAAAGATGAGGCTGCGCGGAATCAGGAACTCGATTCCGGTGGCAGAATCCTCAGCAATCAAGACACTACTGCGGAAGCGAACGCTGTGCTCGAGGTGAAGTTGGCTGGTCGGAACCGCCTTGATTGGGAAGTCCCCGTCCTTGCCGATGACCGTGTCGAGCTGGATGTTGCGACCGTACTTGCCGGACCCTTCTCCCTTCGACAAGGCATCTCCCAGTGATAGTTCTTGGCAGGGAAGTACGCCCACACGCATCCGGTCACGGTAAACATACCCAATGCGAATCGAAGGGAGGGCGCCGACCAGGACCATCGCTACGAATGGAAGCTGATCCGAATAGCTAAACAGATTGGCGATCTGATCCGGCGTGGCTTTGGCGGGATCTTTGATGTCATCGGGTAGTGGTACCAGATAGCAGCACACCGACGTCGATGTCGAAGCCTTGTGGGGCTTTGTGTAGCGATCGATCCAACGGATGAAATACAACCGCGAATCGCTGGGGTAGTGCGTGAAGTCCATCGTGTGCCCATCGATACGTAACAACGCCTCCCTATCGGCGTTCCGGTTGTTAACTTGAGCGCGGCTCGAGACTTCCCGCAGTGTTATACGCGGAACGGCGCTTGGTACACGCAGTGAAGGCTAATAGATGCAATGAGGTCTAAGCGGCGGAGTAGTTGGGAATTTCCCTCGATGGTGCAAAAAGCAGAAAATAAGCACAACCCCTTGAAAATCAATCCAGCGGCTGGTGGATTCTCTTGGAGGTGGGCAAAGGCTCGGCGGTGGTGTCGACTGCATATAGGCCAAGCGTGGTGCAGGGTGGGTCTCTACCGGAACCACTCGATCAAACCCTTCCTTACCCAGAAATTACAGGAACATGCCCGATGCTGGTGGATGGAGGGCGACATGGTCGTCGCCTCCAGAAGTCTGTTTCGACGGACCACCGGGGTCGTCGGTTTGGGTTAAGCGAAAGCGAGATCTGCACCCCGCAGTCGCCCGGGCAGCTCATTCAGGCCCACTTCTTGACGCCACCGTCCATGACTAGCCAGAGCTCGCCCGGTGGTACGGCATAGTTTCCTGGATGCTGCGCGATCGGTAAAACGAGCAAGTCGTAGTGCATCCACCCAAGTCGACGCAATACCTGCGCGATAAGTCGCTTCATGGTCATCCGATCACGCCAAGAAATGGATTGACATCGCCACGCCCCCAGCTCGCCTGGCTGTCACAAACCGGGCAAGAGGGCACTGGTCGACAGGTCATGGCGCGATCCTCTACGCGGTCGAAGCGGCGAATCCTCTTGTGTGTCATTCCTCCTAGGCCGCGAAAGCTGGTCAGGCCCTGAATGAGCTCATCGACGGCTGCGCAGGCGATGGCCGTGGTGAACGTGACCACGGCTGGCGCGGGGTCTCCGCCGCCATCCACATACGCTTCCGCCTTACGTCGCTCGAACTCTGCCGGGTCGTTGCGTTGGAGCCCTTCGGCTGCAGCGCGTCGCGGATCGACCACTCCCCTCTTCCTGCAACTGCAGAAAGATGGCTCAAGCGCCACGGTGGTTGGCCAACGGCGACCGCATGGAGATCAGGGCGACCACGACGGCGGCAGAGATATCGCAGGCAGAACGTCAGCAGGCTGTGCCTGTCAACGCCCCCCAGCCCAGTCCCCTACGCAGTCGCCTCAGACGCAGCAGCCTGCGGCACCCTCCCCGCAAACCCCGTTACGCAACACGCCGTCGTCACATACTTCAGGAAGGTCTTCCTCGCTGGACGAGGATCATGTGCACGGGCGTACAGCGTCCACGGGCACGACCACAGCCCAGGTCGCCGCACCGGGAATGCCGATGGTTGCGCGCTCTATCGCATATCATGATCCGGGCTGGCGCGTGAGCCCCATCGTCTTCGCCTACAAGCTGTGCGCCCACGACCCGGAACGGAACGCTCCAAGACCGCGGGGAGTGTGGGGGCTAGCCCAACGCACCTATGGCCCGATCGACCCCGCGTCGGGAAGATTATGATGCGACGGTAGCCGATGCGTTGCCGCTGTATCTCGGCACCGTTACGCCCTACGCGAATGCTCGCCCCGTCCGTGGGGCATAATGCATCGCTACCCGGAGCCACAATGGAACACGCTCAATTTGATATCGGGACTGAGTTTGAAATCGCCACCGGCCAGCGCTGGCGTTGCACCGATGTCGGCCAGCGGTCGATCGTGGCGATCGAACTACATCCGGAACTCGAGGATGTCTGGTTTAACGGGCCACCCTATCCGGTTCCGGAAGTGGTGTTTGACGAACAGGACATGGCAGGAGCGTTTCAGCGCCAGGAAGATGGGATTGTGGCGGCGCTGCTCGAGGCAGATAGAAGATTGCACCCGGGCTACCCGCACCGAGCGATCCGGGCGATGACCGCGGCCCGGCTTTCAGAGGATTCGTGCCGCTATCCGAGGCGACGCTTGCTGCGAATAGATCGTGTCGACGCAGCTGGCGAGATCCTTCATCCCTATGCGGCAGAATGCACGCCTCATAGCTGGCAGATCCTTCTGTACGCACCATTTTCCGGTGTCTTTAGCGCACTGTCGGAGCAAGATTTTGTCCGCCTGCCGCCGGCGCTGTCACGGGACTTCGAAGCACGCAGATCTGCGATGTAATCGCGATCGTGTCTTTGGTCAGAATCGTATTGATGTGTATGCACTTAGTATGGCGCCTGCCTTCAGCGAGCGCAGTGCCGGCGCTCTGGACGACACGAGCAACAGAACGTGATGGATCGATGCGATCACATCTGTCTTAGCTCGAGTCGGCTCAGACATGTTGTGAGCAACTTCGTAGACTGGCGTAGCCGTTTCGAATTTTCCGAAGGACGATCCTCTAACGAAAGCGGCAGGAATCGCGAGCCGAGGTTTCAAAACTGGTCGGAACGCTAGGCACCGGTTTCGTGATCGACCACCCATCGGTCGGCCTGTGCCAGCGCTGTCTTGGTCGCGGCGCCGATAACGGCGTTAAACCGCAGAACATGCACATTGCTTTCCGTCACCAGCTTGCCTGAGCCCCTTAACTGGTCGGCCAGTCGATCACTCACGCCGCTCAGGTACAGCGCGCCGTTTTGTTTGCTCAGTCTCTTGGCGTAGTCGTCCAGGATCATGATTAGCGTGGCATCGACTGCACTGTGTCCCCGCATGCGTAGGATGACCGCGGGGCCCTCGGCCCCAGCAGGATCGGGCAGGTGTTCCTGCAAGGTGTGGGCACCCGCGAAGAAAAGGCTGCCCCATACGTCGAGCACTACGACCTGGTGGTTGGCCAAGTGGGTGGGCGGTTCTTGTTCTTCCACCTGCCCGTCGGGCCGGAGAATCAACATCTTGATCGAAACATCGGTGGCTGAGGAGAGGACGAAGTAGAGCATCGTCACGGCCACGCCAATCCCCACTGCCGCAGGAATGGAAAGGAACAAGCAGGCGGTGAAGGTGACCACGATGGCGATTCGCGCACCACCGCCAACCCGCCAGATCGACAGCGCTTCGCGCCAATTGATCGCGCCGGCGCCGGCGCCGACCATCAACGCGGCAAGGCCGCTGGTTGGTGCCAGGCCGACGAGATGCGGTATGAGCAAAAGAAAGACCAGCAACCAGACGCCAGCGCTGATGCTTGCCCAACGGGTGACCGCCCCCAAGCTGACATTCAGTGCTGTCTGGCCGACGGAGCCGCCAACCACGATCCCCGACATCACGCCGCTCGCGCAGTTGGCGACGCCCTGGGCGATCATGTCGCGGGAAACATTAGAGGGCCCGTCACGGGCGATCGCCAAGCTCTGGCTCACACCCGCAGCCTGGATTGCCACGACCACGGCGATGGCGAAGGCCGATCCAGCGAGATCGAGTGTCAGGTTCTCCAGCGCCAGCGGGCGCAGTAGCGGGAAGCCGAGGGGAATTGCGCTCTGCTGGCCGACCGTCAGTACGTCCTGCCAGTCGAGCGCCATCATCAACAGCGTGGGTAGGACTAGTGCGAGAAGAGGCGACCAAAGGCTAAGCCGCGTTCGTTTAAGGATCAGCAGGATCGCGAGCGCGGACAGACCGACGAACGCGGTATGCGGCGCGATCCAGTGCAGGTGGAGCACTCCCTCCACCAGCGAGTCGCCGCCGTTGGGCGGCTGCGGGGCGTAGCCAAAAAGCGTAGGCAACTGCGACAGGATCAGCGTCACCGCAACGCCGAGCATGAAGCCGGTCATCACCGCATGCGACACAAGCCGCACCAGTCGGCCCGCCCTCAACAATCCGAACAGCAGGAGAAAGGCGCCAGTCAGCACGACCAGCATCATCAGCGCGCCCGGCCTCTGATCCGGCGCGAAGCCCGACAGCGCTTCGGCTGCCGTCACCGCCGAGGCGCTGGTGGTCGCCACGACCATCAACTGACTGCTAGTCAGTACGCCGCCGACCGTCGGGCCGATAGCATTGGCGTAGAGGCCGTAAACGGGATTGACACCGACCAGGGCAGCGGTGGCCAGGCCGTCCGGCAGGGCCACCACTGCGTCGACCAGGCCGGCCAGGAGATCGCGGCCCCACGATCGCCGACGTTCGGCCGAGTTCTTCCGGTCCCTGTCATGGTGGATCGGATCGCTCTTGGACATTACCGTCTCGCGTTCCCCTGGGGATGGAGCGCCTAGCGCTAGAATCGATGCCCAAAGTTGACGTAGAAACCACGGTTGTCGCCATTTCCCTTGGCGAACTCCGACGTGATGACCATGTTAGATTCCGGCTTGACTACATAGAAGATCCCCGCGCCGGCCATCGGATAGAGGTTATCTCCGCTGCAGTGTTTGCCATCGCCGTAAAGGCAGGACACTCCAGCGAAGACCTTGGCCCCCCAGCGCGGCCAGAACATGTAGCGATCCTCGGCTTCGAACGTGAGGGAGCTGCGCCCAAGGTACTGGCCGCGCGTGTAGCCACGCAGCTCGACAGTACTTTGTTTGGATTCAGGCGCATCGCCGGTCCAGCGCCATTTTCCATGAAAAACCATCACGTTATTGTCGTTCGTGGGCCGGTACATCTTCAGCTCGCCGGTCGCCACATCGAAATCACTATCGCTGCCGAAGGTGTCGCGAAAGGCAAAGTTGTGCAGCTGAAAAAGGGCCCCGCGAGTGGGATTGGAGCTGTTGTCACGCGAATCGTAGGACACGATTATGCCCATGCCAGCGGCGACCTCGCCCGCCAGCCCAGCCAAGTCGAGGATCTGTGCCGATGCGGGGTCGCTGCCTTCAACATCGTAGTTTGAATACAGCGCCTGGGCGCCTGCGTACCAATCGTGCCATGCCTGATGTTGGTAGCGCAGGAAGTATCCGCGTAGGTTCTCTTGGGATCGCACTTCCTGGCCGGTGCCGAGGAAATCGAGGTAGTCGTTGCTGACATTGCCACCTGCAATCCCGAGCTGCAGCTGATCGCGGTTCTCGTTCCAGTACGCTTTTCCGCCGACGCCCAGCGTGCGGGAGTTGCTATTCGAGCGCTGCGCCTGGACAGCCAGTAACGAGGGTTCAGAGGTCGCGTCGAACTTATGGACGTAGCCCACCATTCCGCCCAGCGAGGTGCCGAGCTTGGGATTGCTACTGACCAAAGGCACGAACAGCCAAGGTGAACGACGCAATGGCGTTGCCTCCGAGGTTGACCGTCCGGCACGTTCGTTTGGCACATCACACATGCCATCTTCCGAGGCCTGCGCGGCGGCCCAAGGCAGACCCAGGAGCGCGCCGCAGATCACTGAGCAGCAGAGCCGCCCGGAGGCGGACTGCGTGCTGGGCCGCGATGCGACGCCGGGTAGCGGCGTCGCAGCGATGGCAGTGCGGCAACGGGCCAACCGCGAAAGCGCCGGCATGGCGCGGCTCAATTGCCCGTGGGCAGGCCGATGCGGAATCCCTCCTTGGCGAGCTGGTCTTTGACGTGCTTGAAACGCTCATACTGCGTAAGCGTGATCGGACCGGAATAGCCTTCGCTCTGCAGAGCCCGCGGCGGGTACTTCACATACGTCTTCATCAGCTCCTTGATCGCCGCATTAATCGACACCAGCGTCCAAGTGTGCTCGGTGTAGTTGTTCATGAAAATGTCGTAACGCTCTTGCGGGTCCTGCCACAGGTCAAATACCTGCGGGACGGTCGCCACGTAGGCGTTGGGGCCTTTCCAGCCCAGGTTCGTGTCCACGGCCAAGCCACCGGTGGAGGCGCCATTGTCGCCGCGCACATTGAAGCAGGCCTTGTAGTGGCCGACGCGAGCCGCGCCGGGAGTGAGCTCGTCTTCGGTGAAGTAGAACCAGCTCTTGCGCTCGGACTTCCCTTTGCCAAGCAGCACCGGCGACATGTCGTAGCTGTCGAAGATGATGGGTGCATCCTCGCGGTCCTTCTCGGGCAGCGTGACACCGGCCAGTGAAGCGAAGGTCGCCATGTAATCCAGACCGCCAACAATGTCTGAGTTCTTCTGGCCGCCCTTGATGCCGGGGCCCTTAGCCAGCGACGGAACTCGGTTGCCACCCTCGCGTACCGTACCCTTGGTGCCGCGGAACGGGGTATAGCCTGCGTCCGGATAGACGTCCTGCCACGCGCCATTGTCGGTAGTCCAGAAGATGTAGGTGTTGTCCTCAAGCCCCAGCGCCTTCACCTTGTCGAGGATCGCGCCGATGCGGGCATCGTTCTCGCAGATTGAATCGGCATACTTTGATTTCGACAGCGATTTTCCTTCGAAGTCGGGATGGGGCATGTTGGGCTGATGCACCTTCATGAAATTGACGTGCATGAAGAACGGCTCGGAGGAATCCTTGACACTGTCGAGGTATTCCAACGAAGCTTTTTCCACATACTCGTCGTAGAACGGGATGCCGACCACCCCCTTGCTGGGTGTGTTTACATACTGGCCGTTGACCTTGAATTCTTCTTTCGGCTTTTCCCCGGCGTTGCCGGACAGCGCACCCTGCGTCACCTTCACGAACATGTCGCGAAGTTCTTCGTCCATGTCGGGGAACCAAGTCGGATCCGAGTACGTATAGGCATTGAGGTGATACAAGCCGCAGTACTTCATCACGTCATAACCGTGCGCGTTGGGCAGTGCGTACTCCGACTCACCTAAGTGCCACTTCCCGGTGAAAAACGTCTTGTATCCGGCGGTCTTGAGCACGGAGGCCAACGTCCATTCCGCTGCCGGCAGCCCACCGCCCTGACCTTGGAAGGCGACCGTGGTCATGCCGCTTCGATTGGGGATCCTTCCGGTCAGTACGGCCGCTCGACCTGGGGTGCAACTGGGTTGGGCGTAGAAGGACATGAACTGCATGCCTTCGGCGGCTAACCGGTCAAGATTGGGTGTGGGCATGCCGCGATTTTCCCCACCTCCGTAGCAGCCCGCGTCACCGTATCCGAAGTCATCGGACAGAATCAGGATGATGTTAGGCTTTTGTGAACTTGCCATTGCAGTCTCCTATCCATTACTTGTTGAGTAAACGCCCGCACAAGGGCAGAGAGGATCTCGCAGCGTCGGCGCCTTGGTCGCCCGGCTTGCAGCCAGCTTGTCGCACAGGCAGGCTTGCCAACACTGACTGCAAATTACAGGCACACCAAGGGCCTCGCATCAGTAAAAGCACCTAAAATCTCCTTCACATCAGGAGTTATGACTTGATAGGTATGGACACAAAGCCCGACTTAGCTATGCGACATCCAGGAATGGTCCGAGTGCCCGGTGGCGTGTTCACTATGGGATCAGACCGCCACTACCCCGAGGAGCGGCCCGCGCATAAGGTCCGCGTGCCAGGGTTCTGGATCGATCGTCATGCAGTGACCAATCGCCAGTTCGCTGAATTCATCCAGGCAACGCAATACGTAACGCTGGCAGAGAGAGCCGCAGATGCGGCGCAATATCCAGGCGCTGACGCAAGTCTGCTGGTGCCGTCATCGATCGTGCTGGTGCCGCCCTCTGGCCCGGTGGACAAAAGCAACATCTACAACTGGTGGCAATATGTCGCCGGGGCAGATTGGCGTCACCCTCGTGGACCAGCCAGTTCTCTGTTGGATATGGATGACCATCCGGTCGTCCACGTCGCATACGACGATGCGCTGGCGTTCGCCACCTGGGCGGGCAAAGCGCTTCCTACTGAAGCGGAATGGGAGTATGCCGCCAAAGGAGGAAGTGACGACACCGATTTTCCATGGGGCGACGATCTGACTCCGGGAGGTCGACATATGGCCAATACCTGGCAAGGCACTTTTCCTTGGGAAAACTTGAAGCTGGATGGCTATGAGTACACTGCTCCGGTAGGTTCATTTCCAGCCAATGGTTACGGGTTGTACGACATGATCGGTAACGTGTGGGAATGGACCACTGATTGGTACCGAGAACACGTTGTGATAACCAGGTCGTGCTGCACCCGTGACAACCCCAGAGGAGGCGAGCGCGCGGCCAGCGTTGACCCGGACGACGTGGCCAAAATTCCACGAAGGGTAACAAAGGGCGGTTCGCATGCGTGCGCTCCGAGCTACTGCCGTCGCTACCGTCCGGCTGCACGCATGGCGCAACCGATCGATACCTCGACTAGTCACATCGGATTTCGATGTATCGTACGTGACAACCCTGGCCTTAGTGACGCATCGGGCGATGACAACTGACGACGTCAACGGCGGTTCTCAGGCACCACCTTGTGGGTGGTAAGAGTGCTCAAAGCTGTAGGCGAAGACAGGCTCGCGCTTAAATGCCACCCTCACTCACTTGCCTGGCGCAGCCGACAAGGCTTAATTAACTGAGGACGCTGAGCACACTCAGGCTGGATACTTGTGGTGTCACTGGCGCAAATACGCAAGGAATGCGCATTGCGTCCAGCGCCACTGCGATGAGAACACGAACTCATCCCCGATGTTGACGTCGAGGACAGCCGCGTGAAACCGTAGGTTTTGCAGCGGCCGCAAGGCCTCGTCCAGCCGATCGGCATGACTGACGGTAAATCCGGCGGCACTGGACTTAGCTCACGGAATGAGGCCGTCAGCGCGCAATGCAATCATCATAGACATAGTGGTGGTCGCATTGCTTTTCTGCATTGCCGCGGCCTTGTGACATTCGATCGTACGTGGCGAAACGCCGAGTTTTTGGGCTAACTCCTTCACTCGCATGCCGTCGCTCAAGAATCTCACAACTTCAAGCTCGCGTTCGGTGAGAGCGCTAGTGACGTGCGCAGCGGGGCGCAACTGGATGCTAGGCGAGATGTAACGCCTGCCCGCGCACACAGCGAGCAAAGCCGTGTTCAGATCATCCGCTGCCATGGCTTTGCAGATGTACCCTTGGGCACCTTCGTTTAATACCTTCCGCACCACCTCCGGTTCGGAGTGCATCGAAACTATTAGTACCGGGGTACTCATTGCTGTAGCGCGAGCAGCGCGAAGAACCGCAATACCATCCACGTTCGGCATCGAGAGATCGACGATCGCAACGCTGTATTGACGATGAGCGCAGCGACTAAGCAGTTCGGCCCCATTGTTGACCAGTTCGACGGTCCAGCCTCGTTCGGCCAATAGAGACGCCAGCCCTTCTGCGACGATGCGATGGTCGTCAGCAATGATGGCTGTCTGATCCATGGCTCGCCCTCGCAAACGATGAATATCCCTACAATAGCGCTCCTGATGTGAACGCCCACGGCAAACGTTCCTCATGCGAAGACTTCCTTCGCCCGTATTCTTGACGTCCCCCCGATAAGTTGGACCAGCCGGAACTAGAAGATTCGGCGACACTCAGGCCCAAGGAGGCCCGTCGCCATGAAGAAGTCCAAGTTCACCGAAGAGCAGATCGCGTTCGCCCTGAAGCAAGCTGAGACCGGTACCTCGGTCGAGGAGGTCTGCCGCAAGATGGGTATATCGCAGGCTACGTTCTACAACTGGCGCAAGAAGTTTGCTGGGCTTGGGGTGTCGGAGCTGAGGCGACTGCGTAAGCTTGAGGAAGAGAATCGCAAGCTCAAGCAACTGGTGGCCGACCTGAGTCTGGACAGGGCCATGCTGCGGGATGTGTTGGCAAAAAAGCTCTAAGGCCCACGCAGCGCAAGACGCTCGTGGGCCACCTGGTCGAACGTTACCGTGCGGGCGTGCGGCGCGCATGCGCTGTACTGCGCCAGAGCCGGGCTGGTTGGTACTACCAACCCAAGGAGAAGCACGATGCGCCTTTGCTGCGACGTATGGAGGAGATCGCGGCCACGCGGGTGCGCTACGGCTTCTGGCGAATCTATGTCCTGCTGCGGCGCGAGGGCTGGCATGTCAACCACAAACGCGTGTATCGCCTGTATCGGCAGGCCGGTCTCAATCTGCGGCGTAAGCGCCCACGCCGTCGCAAGGCCGCTCCGCATCGTCTCGAGCGCATGGTGCCGACAGCTCCGAACCATTGACCAGACGAGAAGCTCCCAACGCTAGTAACCGGCGCATCGATAGGCACACTTTGCCGAGTGTGTCCTGGCGCGTGAAAGTGCGACGTCCGACACGAATTGGCGGTCGGCAGCGCCGCTGTCACACCGTTGACGCACTGCGAATTCCCGTGATAATGAACGCGCTGGCCGGCCCTCTGCCGCTGCCACAGCCCAGCTATAGCTACCCGTCGAATTTCAGGAAGGAAATCGATTATGGCAACGCAAGGCATTGACCCCAGTTCCATCTCCCTTTCGAGCAACGGCTCGATCCTCCATGGCGATCCCTACGCGAGCGTCATCGCCGATAGCCTTGGCGTGACGATTCGTGCGGGTGGCGCCAATGACCTCTGCACGAACCAGGGCACGTGCAAGGGCACGAACATCGACTGTACGAACAGCGGTGCGTGCGGAGGCAGTACAAACATGGGCGCCTGCAAGGCCCCGCAACGCCAGTAAGGACTACCGTGCCTCATCCAGGAAGGAATTTCCATGGTCAGCGAAGCATCTTTGGCGGGTGCGCTTTCTAACAAGCGCTTTGAGCTAATCATTCTGCCTACGGAGAAGTGCAACTTTCGTTGCACGTACTGCTATGAAGACTTTCAGATCGGCAAGATGAGCCGGTCGACGATCGATGGCGTAAAACGCCTGATCGAGTACCGGGCCGATGAGGTGGAAGACCTCACTTTATCCTGGTTCGGTGGCGAACCGCTTCTGGCACCTGACGTAATTCGCGAGATCGGCGGCCACGCGTACGCCGTGTGTAAGGACCGAGGAATTCAGTTCCACGGGGCGATGACGACCAATGCCTATGTGTTGAATTCGGTCCTGTTCGACGAACTGATGGCGATGGGTCACAACAGTTACCAGGTCACGCTCGATGGTGACCGAGACTGGCATGACCGTACGCGACTTCTCGCGAACCAGAAGGGAACGTTCGACGTGATCTGGCGCAATCTTATCTCTGCCCAGGCGCATCCGGACCGCTTCACCATCACGCTTCGGCTGCACGTTCACGCCGACAACATCGAGTCGGTGCGAATGCTCTATCGGAAGCTGAAGGAGCAGTTCGGGAATGACTCCCGGTTCGAGATGTTTTTCCATAAAATTTCCAACCTCAGCGGCGATAAGGGAATTCCACAGACGGAGCTCGGGTATAACGAATACCGGGAAGCACTCGCGTACATAACCGACGCGAAGTCGGTTGCGGATGAGGTCAACGCCGACGTGACCCTGTCGGACTACATCTGCTACGCGGCGCGTCCGAACTCGCTTCTGGTCCGTGCCGACGGACGAATCGGGAAATGCACGGTGGCGCTGAATGATCCGCGGAACGACGTGGGGCGGTTGCTCGGTGATGGAACGCTCGATCTAGACCAGCAGCAGCTTCAGCGATGGTTCCAGGGCTATCGCGACATGCACGCCCAGACGCTCTCCTGCCCGCTCTCGACGCTACCAGCGTAAAGGATGACCCGTGATCTCAAGCATCGATCCAGGCAAGATCTCCCTGTCACGCTCAGGTGGGGTCCGTATTACCGACCCTGCAGCGCAGCAGTTGGAGGCTGAATCCACCTGGTATACACCCCTCGCGGGAAACACCGGATGCGCCAACGGCGGCTGCAATACCTCTTGCACCAACACCACAGACTGCACCGGCACCAACAACCGAGGATGCACGAACCGGAATCTGTGCGTTTCCCCCCCGGTCGGCGCCTAAAATCGGAGCATGAAGATGAAAGACGTCAACCAGAGTCGTCGTAACCTCCTCAAAGCGGCACCGATCGGCGCCGCCGCATTGCTTATCGGCACCGCCGCCGCTACCGCGCAGACGCAGTCGGTGCCCGACCCTGCCAAAGTAGCGAAGGTCACACGGGCCTCAGCGTTTCTGGTGAAAGTGGACTCGCTCGATCCGAAGATGGATCCGGTGAACAGTTCTGTGATCGTCGAGACGAAGCTTGGCGAGCCGCTGAATCTGATGGGGACCTCGCTGGCTCAGGCGAATCTCATCCGCATCACGCGAGACGATGCGCACAGCACTGATGAGCTTGAGTTCTACACGGTCGCCATTCTGGACCTGAAGGGACGAGAGCTGATCTCATCGAACATGGACGAAAGCTCCTCAGCCATCTTCACCGGCCAGCAACTCGCGATTTCTCTACGGGTACTTTCGTAGATCGAGAGGCGCTGCGCAGCGGGTGGTGGTGGAGGCCAAAGGCAGCGGGACGCTTCGGTGTCCCGCTGTTCGTTTGTAGAATATTCGGGATGCACGCGGCGTCTCAGTACGAGATACGGCGTGCCTCGCCAGTTGCAGACTGGGTTGCTGGCGGCAGCGGCCCGCAAGCTGGCCCGAGCGAGGTGGCAGGCGTGGCCAGGCTGCCCCGCACTAGGTCGTTGTTAGATCTGTTGTGAGCAAGTCGCGTTCTCTTTGGACCAGTCGCGATGACTCTGGGAATTGTCAATCGTCGCCGGCGCCTGCTTTCGTTGAGGAAGGCGCACAGTTCGGCAGTCAAGGGCTGCATCAGCCACTGCTGCTTTCCCGCGGTCGAGCAGCGGATAGACGTTCTGACGAACGAAATCGGAGGGAGCTCCGGTAGACTCCGCTCGGCGTAGAAGATGGCGATATCCGCAAGCGCCAGGCTCACCAACTCGCCACCCGTTGCGTCGGCACGCTCGTTGTCCAGGAAGTAGTACGTGGGAGCCCTGATTGAAATGCTGCCAGGCTTCAGAGGAAGCCGAGCCCAGACGGGGTTGCCGAGGCTGATTTTCACCGAAACCTCAACGTGTTAGCGGTGATCTGGCTGTATTCGTAACGATTCCCTACCGACCCTCTTGTTGCCCGCGCCACGACGCCAGCGTATAGCTGTTGAACTCTTTTCCCCAAGAAATCGACAACCTCACTGGTTGTGCTCAAGGTCTCTACGGGCCTGATTTCTGAAGTCCCGTGATGCGCCCCCCGGAGATCCAGTATTTCAATGGAAATTCCCTGCATAGACAGGCCCAGAATGCGGCCTGCTACATGATGGCCGGCCTCATGTCGCGCGACGTCGAGGGCGATGCTACGAAGATCATGTTGTGTATGGCGCACGAATAGTTTGCTCCGTTGATCTAGTTCCGCCCCTTGCGTGTGGTGCTGGGATTAGCGGGAGTTAAAGACGAGCCTCTCGGGCAGCCAGGTTCATTTGCGAGCTGCGATGGGAGGGGGGCGTCCATTGAGTGCAAGCGAATGGCTAGGTGCATTCCTGTCCCGATGGGTAGCGAAGATTCACGGCTACCTAGGCCCGCAGCGGACCGGCGTTGGCTTCGACGCCAGAGGACGAGTCGGTTCTGGCAATCGCTTCGAGCGCGCCGAGTGCGGCATCAATCGCCGGCCGTAATTGCGGTGCGTCAGTAGCCAGGGTCTGAAGGCGTGCCAGCAGTCCTAGCAGCTGGATGTCGGCGGAGTTCGCTTCTGGCCCATCGGAGCTTGGGATACTAAGAAAGTTGCACAATCCTTGCACGTTCTCATTTAAGGTCCGAGCCCGCCCGCGCTCGATTTTCGAAATCTGTGATCGCTCAATTCCGGTTTCCTCGCTCAGAGCCTGCTGTGTAAGGTTGCGCATCAGCCGCGCTTGACGCAGGCGCGTGCCCAGCTTTGCCGCGTCTTCGGAGTGGGGGAATCTGCTTGCCATTTGCACAGTATGAGCACACAATGCGCAAAAGTGGAGATCACATGGCCGTTTACGTCGATAACGAACGTATCTCGTGGCGGGGGCGTCTGTGGTGCCATCTAGTTGCCGATAGCTTGGAGGAGCTGCATACCTTCGCTAAGGCGCTTGGTCTTCGCCGTACCTGGTTCCAAGCTGAAGCGAGCTACCCGCACTATGACGTCACAGTGTCGGTTCGAGCTCGCGCCTTGCACATGGGGGCCTTGTCGGCCGACAAGGCAATGCTCATTGCTTGTTGTAGAAAGCTCAAGGCGGAGCTCGTAGCGTCTCAGGGGCAATTCACATCATCATCGTCTGGACACCAACTTGGATTTTGGACATGGACGTCATCACCAGCCAACGTGCGGCCTTGAAAGTCGCCGACTATGCACGGCTTGCTTCGCAGAGCGATCGGTTCGCGCAGGACTCGGGCGGCCTTCAGAAGGTTTGCTTTGGATACTTCGGGGAGATCGGAGGGCTGCTGGCGGCCTTGAAGAAGATCAGTCGGGATGAGTTGATCGAGACAGACACTCAGTTTGCCGCTGAGGAGATCGGCGACGCCCTGTGGTACCTCTTCGCAGTTGCGAACTTGAGTGGCATCTCGCCTGGCGAGCTCGGCGAAGCGTGCTTGTGCGAATTGCGGAAGAAATTCAACGAAGTGACCAAGTCAACGTTCGGGGAAGCAAGCTTCCGCCATATCGACGCCATGGTGGCCGCCCAAGGTGATTCAGATCGGCCCAGTCGAGTCGACTTGCTTGGGGAGCTTGCGGCAACGGCTGGAGTGCTGGCGCAGGATGGTCGGTGCCAGAATGCCTTTGGAGAAGAGGGCGCGCTTGCCGGTCGACTCGGTAATCTGCTGGCTTTATTGGCTATGACGGCGTCATCGTTCGGTCTACAGCTTGAGCTCATTGCCGGCGCGAATCTGAACAAGATCAAAGACCGATGGCCCGGCGACGATCGGACATATCTCCCATTTTTTGACGATGGAACACGCTTCCCCCCGCACGAACAGTTTGAACGCACGTTCACAGTTAAGTTCGAACAGCGTCAGGGCGGAGATCGGCCTCATGTCGTCCAGAGCATCAACGGGGTGTTCATCGGTGATCGGCTTACTGATAACAGCGTCGAGCCAGATGGCTACCGCTTCCACGATGTTTTCCATCTCGCGTACGTCGCCCACCTCGGGTGGTCACCGGTAATTCGAGGCCTGTTGAAGCGCAAGCGAAAATCCATTCATGAGGTAGATGAAAATCAGGATGGGGCGCGGGCAATGATCATTGAGGAGGGAATCGCTACTTGGATTTTCAACCATGCGAAGCCGCGTAACTTCTATCGCGATGTGGACGAAGGAAAGCTCGAGTACGGCTTGCTTAAGCAAATCAGATCTATGGTGCAAGGCTACGAGGTACAAGCTTGCCCACTTTGGCAGTGGGAGCGCGCAGTTCTGGAGGGGTTTAAGGTCTTTCGTGAATTGTTTGCGGCAGAGGGGGGGTTGGTCCATGTCGATATGAACAGTCACTCCCTCACTTTCGAATCGCTGCCGGCGGAGGCAGGATGAGACCGGAAGATATCGTTGATGCGCTGTCCGGCGTAAGATTGCCGAACGTCTTCAATCCATATGCGGACATTTGCGAAGTTTACGACCGTACGGATGCTGTCTTGGCGCGGCGTTCAAACCTGACGATGTTTCTTCGAGCTGCCGTGAAGCTGGGCGTCGATACGCTGTGGATGGGCCGAGATCTTGGGTATCGCGGCGGAAGGCGCACGGGTCTGGCGCTGACGGACGAACGTCATCTCCCAGAGATGTCTAAGGTGTATCACGGGTCAAAAGCAACCAGGGCTACTTCGGGCCCTGCACTTGCCGAAAGGACCGCGGCCGAGATTTGGGCGGCGATTAGCGCTCTGTCTATTCCTCCATTCCTGTGGAATGTCTTCCCATTCCATCCTTATGAAGCCGGCAATCCCTTCTCAAACCGCCGCTTTACGGCGAAGGAACTTGCTACGGTCCACGAGATAAATTGCGAGTTGATTTCGTCACTCGGCATCCGGAGGATCGTGGCCATCGGTCAGGACGCTGCTTACTACAGCGCCAGCTTTGGCGTCGATGTGGTAGCCGTGCGGCACCCGAGTTATGGTGGGACGAACGAATTCCGGGCAGGCATTGACGCATTGTATCCAGGCAAGCGAAAACGTAATGTCTCGGCTGAACAGGTATCGCTGTTCTAGATGATCTCTTGGCGATGCCATGGCATGACGATGTACTGCCATACACCTATGTCATTGCCGCTGCGTTCGTTGTGGAATCCCCCCACCCGTCGGAATCCCGCGCGCCCGAATAGCCGCTCGCTGTCATGATTTCCCGCCCGGATCGTACATTGCAGGAGCTTTGTACCCTCCCGTAACGCTTCATGCTTTGCATCCTCTAAAAGGGCCGCTCCCAGGCCCCGGCGAGCATAGTCCTCGTGGACTGACAGATGCAGTACTTCCCATTGGTACCACTGCACGACCCGAAGCTGGGCGCAGGCGACGACGCGTCCGTCCTGCTGTTTGACGCGATACTGCTTCGCGTGTTCAAGGACACGATGCGCGTCATATTGTCGAGTGAGCGCATTGCGAGTATTCAGAAGGGTGGCGATCTCGGTCGCTTCATGTACCTTCACTTGCTGTCCTCATGTGGCTGGGAAGGGCCTAGATAAGGCTCGTGTGTCTTGGTAGTCCCAAATGCAGGAAATGTGCAGGTACTACAAGCTCGCTAACACGGCCTTGCCCTCGGCTATACGGCCGTGCCCTGGGCCGCCCCAACTTCCTAGATCCAACTCAGCGTGGGTCGACAGGCAAGACAGCGTGCCGATGCTTAGATTTGCTTCTTGTGCCGCGAATCGGAGCAGGCGACTCAGACCAATGAGATTGCCCAGGGCCCGCGAGCAATAATGGTGAGAACGGTAGATCGCCGTCAGGTCGACGTGCGTCCTACCCGTGATCTTAAAGCTTAGATGGCTCAGGCATGGCCCCCCACGCAGAAAATTCGCATCGTGGGTTGGTTCGTACGTGGCCAGCTCTTCCCCCATCTCCACTTCAACGAGTTCCGTGGCGGGGTTAGTGGGGCAAAGTTCGAAAACTGACTGATACGTGCGTCCTTTGGGCGAGGCCGCCGTTCTGAGCTTCTCAACCAGGGTTTCTAGGGGATTAACGGCGCGTCCGTCGGGACTCGTTCGGCGTGTCATCCGATCAAAGTAAGTTCCCCAAGTTCCCGCCCTACGGGCGCGATCGATGACACGTTGATAGTGTCCGTACAGGTCGGGGCGACCGTAGCGCGTATATAGGCCCTGCGGGAAGATCGTGCTTGCCACTGTCTCGATAGTCAGATCGTTCATGTTCGCGACCATAGCTGCATCGACCTTTTTGAGTATGGCCAAGTCAGCTGACGTGAGTTTCAAAGGATTGGAGATCTCTAGCAATGCATTGCGAGCCGTGTACCCGGGCTGCTTTACCAAGTACTGGGAGACTGCCAGCCAGGTAGGAACAATGCGTTCTTGGGTATCAAATAGTTCGGCCACGAGTCAAACTCCAAAGGCGCACAGCGCGTGCGTGGTGATATAGCGCTCGGGTAACCAGGCGTGTCCTGCTTTCCCCCAATCAATGCCCCAACTATTTCGGATCAAGAAGTATGCTTCGCCTGAACTGAGATTCTGGCCAGTACCGACTGCCAGCACTGCATGCACATGGCCAGGCAAGAACGACGCCGAGAACTCCACCTCCCCACTGTCCTTGTCGGGGTAGAAGAACTCCGGCGTAACCCGTAGGACCAAGCCCACCGATGCACCTTGGTTGAGAGTTGCGGTAACGCGAGCGCCTATCGCTGCGAATGCTCCATACGCGCCGCGAAACATTGGTGCGTAGGGGCCAAAGCTCGCTAGCGGCAAAACTGGCTCGTCGCTTAGATACGGGCAATCGGACTCCAGGGGCTGGCCAGGAACATCGACAGCCTGCAATGTCGCGTGGAGGTCCAGTCCTTCTCCGGGACGCCAGCTGGGCATGCGCATCGCGGCCTCGCGAAAGAGGTACTCAGGGCTCAACGCGCCTGGCTGCCCATGCTGGTGCCCATTCAAATCCGAAAGACTGAATGCTAGACAGGCCTGTCGGGGGCCTTGGTGGCGAACCGCGCCGTGGTCGGCGCGGAGATCAATGCTGGCCGTAATCACGAGGAGGTGACCTCCTCGATCAGCCGTTCGCGCGTACGAGCGCTCAGGCCAAGCTCGATCATTTCGAACTCCGCCGACGTGCGAAAAGCGTCCTGTGGCGGTGGGCTGGGAAGCCAGGGCTGATGTTCCTGAAAATTCAGATCCAATCGCGCCAGCTGGTTCGGCGACCCTTGCGCCGCTTCAAGCAAATAACGCTGCTGGCAAAGCCCGCCAACAATAATAGGTTCGTTGGATGGGCGACTATGGGGATCCGCGATCCGCGTCATCGGACGCATCGTGAAACCGGCGGCATGCGCATCCGCTAAGGACCACATATACCCTGCTGAGACATGGCTGGGCACGTCCAGCACGAAGCGATCTGCCTGGCGCGGCTCGAGAATGAGGTCTTTATCAGCTTTGTCCAGAACCCAAACGTCGGAAAGTCGTTCTTCAGACTCGCCTACCAGTTCACGCTTAAGTGCCTGCGGAGCAATGCGGGCAAGCGACCGCGCGTCGGCTTGGCTGATGTTAAGAATGTTGAGCCGGCGCAAAGTCCAAATCGTGGCGCTGTAGCTAGTTCCTAGTCTCAGTGACAGTTGGTAAATTGTGAACGGATCCCGGAGGCTATTGCTCCAGTTCTTACGCTTGATGATGTCGGCAAGTAGGTTGCGCGGCATCAGCAAGTGATAGGCAAACCAGTCGGCTTCCTTCTCGATAGGGTCTGCGTCAGGCCCGTAGTCAAGTTCGCGATCCGTCGTCGTCTGATGGCCGAGGAAGTAATGACCAAGCTCATGCGCGCAGGTCATGTGTATCAAGCCAGGCGGCCGTTCGGCGTTGACCAGGATGCCGGACTGTTCCTCCCGCACAAAGGCCCCGAGAAGGTCACGCAGTGGGCGGAGCATCACAGCAACATCGGCTTTGTCCGCAATCTCAAACGGATCAATGCGGGTATATCCGCGGTGGCGATACCGTTCGACAGCCCCTGTCTCACGCAAGACAGCGGCCGCTTGTTTGCCGATCTCGAGTAACTGATTGCGGCCGACCATGGCGTCCCTTCCTTACTTTTTCGTTGGCTTGCGATTGGCAGTAGCGTCGGGCGAACGCTTCAGGAACGCCGCGAACCGAGCAACTTCTTCGACATCTTTCTCTGAAAGTCCCTTTAGGGCCCGTGCCAAAAACGCCACCTGAGGCGTTGGCGCTGTGCCAATCGGCTCCTCACCGGTGAGCAGGAACGACACGGATTGGCGGTAGAGCGTCGCGAGTTTATCTAGCTCCACAGCTTCGACGCGCCGATTTCCCGATTCTATGTTGGTGATTGCGGGTCGGGACAAACTTAGTGCATTCGCTACATCCTCTTGGGATAGGCCAACATACTCACGGGCTTCGCGCAGTCGTAGCGCCATAGCTTCGCGCTGTTCGTCACCTTGATCGCGAATATTCATGATGTGGCCTCCACATATTTCAGCACGGCATCCGATACCGCGGAAATGAACTCGTCTTTGCTTTGATAGCCGCCTTTTCTGACGATCTGCTCGATGGGTAGCTCTTTCCCAACCAAGGGTTCGATATCCAGCAGAGATTCACAGGCCGTGATTGAGTCCAGAGGAATGAGCATTTCGTCCACGTTGCTCCCGTCCTCCGAGGCAGCCTCGATAACGTTCTGTTCCCAGAACTGATCAAGAACAGCCTCGAGTTGTAACTTCAAATCTTCCATCGCACGTGCTCCTTCAGTGGACGATATTCGAACACACGGGTACGAATATCGTACCCGTGTCCGCGCATGTCAAGTGCCTGGTCCACTTTTTTATTCAGATGCGCCGTCGGAGGCGAAGCAGAGGGGTATCTGAGTCCGCTTTGTGCTCGGACGCCTCCGTTGGCAGGTGCGACTGATCGAGGGGTACCAAGCGTACAGTCGCAACCCCTTCTGTTCAGTCGCATCGCCTTTGGGAGTGAGCATGGGCCAGCTCGCTTTCGGTCTGGCGCAGCAGATTCAGGCCCAGGAGGCCTTCGTCAAAACCAGTCGCGCTTTTCGTGACTCAGTCGCGCCAATCGTGACTCGTGACAGCCGCCGCCGACCAGGGCCACCGCACTGGCGGTATGGTGCGGCTGGCGGAAAGGCCGCTGTCGCCAACGCGCGATGTCCAGGCCGCCACGGGATTGGCCGGCCGAAGCCACCGTGGCCACTTCCAGTGCTTCATCCTGGTCCAGCGGCGGCAACAGTCCCGGCAGCCGCGACGCAAGCAACGTCTTGCCACTGCCGGGGCTCCCGCATAGCAGCAGGTGGTGACCACCGGCCGCGGCAATCTCCAGCGCACGCCTGGCATGCGGTTGGCCGCGCACATCGGCGAGGTCGCCGGGGTGCGGCGGCGCGTCCTGTACTTCCAGCTCATCGGCCAGGCGCGGCCACGGCTGTTCCCCGCGCAAGCCAGCGCATGCCTGCAACAGCGTGCGCACGGGAATGGGTTCGGCGTGCCGCGCCAGGCCGGCCTCGCGTGCATTGGCTTCCGGCAGCACCAATCGTCGCCCGTCCTGCATCGCGGCCAGCGCCGCAGGCAGCACGCCATCCACCGGCCGCAGCTCGCCGGTCAGCGCCAGCTCGCCGACGAACTCCAGCCTGTCCAGCGCGTCGCGATCGATCTGGCCGCTCGCGGCGAGGATGCCGAGGGCGATGGGCAAGTCGAAACGCCCGCCTTCCTTCGGCAGATCCGCCGGCGCCAGATTGATCGTGATGCGCCGTGCCGGAAACTCGAACTGCGCGCACAGGATGGCGGTGCGCACGCGTTCGCGGGACTCCCTGACTGCCGCCTCCGGCAAGCCGACGATCTGCGTTGAAGGCAGGCCGCCGGATAGATGAACCTCAACGCGTACCTCCGGTGCCGCCACGCCCACCCGTGCGCGGCTGTGCACGAGCGCCAGGCTCATGCGGCGAGGAGCGCGCCCAACTCAGGCCGGGCCGTTGCCGCGCGCTTCGAGGGCGGCGACGCTCTTTTCCAGCGCCTCGAGCTTTTCGCGCGTACGCAGCAACACTGCGCGTTGCACGTCGAACTCTTCGCGCGTCACCAGGTCCAGCCGCGACAGGCCGGCCTGCAGCACGCTCTTGAAACTGGCCTGCAGTTCGTCGCGCGATTCACGCAGGCCAGGCGGCACCAGGTCGCTGAGGCGGCGGGCAAGGTCGTCGAGGTGGTTGAAGTCGATCATGGGCATCTCCGGTAGGCCAGGCCAGCATCTCGTGCACGCCCGGCGTGCGCCATCAGCGGCGCGGTGGCAAGGCCGTAAGGATAAGCCGCGATCGCCTTGCGCGCGGCGGGAGGCACGCGCCGCGCGGCGGATCGGACAGGTTATTCTTCCAGGCCTGCGACCAGGGAATGCCCGATGAAAATGATCATGGCCATCGTCAAGCCGTTCAAGCTCGATGACGTGCGCGAGGCGCTGGCCGGCTGCGGCGTGGCTGGCATCACCGCCACCGAGGTCAAGGGCTTCGGCCGCCAGAAGGGGCACACCGAGCTCTACCGCGGCGCCGAGTACGTGGTGGATTTCCTGCCCAAGGTGAAGATCGAAGTCGCCGTCACCGACGACCAGGTCGAGGCCGTGGTCGAGGCGATCGTGCGCGCCGCCGGCACCGGCAAGATCGGCGACGGCAAGGTCTTCGTCTACGACCTGGGGACGGTGGTGCGGATCCGCACCGGCGAACTGGACGCCGACGCGCTGTAAGCGCGCCGGCGCACGACTCAGGCCGCGTCGCCCTTCATGCGGCGATAGAAGCGCTTCCAGCCGCGGCGGATGGCGCTGACCCAGGCCGGCTCGGCCGCCAATGCCGCCTGTTCGGCGGAAGGCGCCACGCCGGTCAGGCGCTTCTGTAGTTTCAGCAGGTTGGCCTGGTCGCTGCGCCGGAGCTGGCGCGAGACCACGTTGTCGCGCAGCCAGCGCGGGAAACGCCACGCGGAGGTGAAGTCGATCAACACCGGCACGCCCGCGCTGATCACCACGTTGGTGCCATGCAGGTCGTTGTGGGTGATGCCGGCCGAATGCAGCTTCTCCACCGCCGCCTGCAGCTCCTTGAAGACTTCCTGCCCGACCAGGGCGCTGGCGCTCAGCGTCTCGCCCGGGATGAATTCCATGCCCAGGGCCAACCCGCCAAGCGTGCCCAACAAGGCCGGCGCGTGGCGCCAGCCTTTCAGCTGATCGAGCATGCGCGCTTCGTGCCGGACCATCAGCCGCGCGATCGGCGCCAGCAACGTGCGGCGATAGCGGCCGTAGTCCTTCACCACGGCCGGGCGGCCATGGACGTGGGTGCGGTAGACGTTGGGTTCGAGCAGCCGCGTGCCTTCCTTGAGCAGGATGGGGGCGGGCAGGTCGGTGTCAGTGCCGGCGGACGCGCACGTATTCATTGCAAGCTCCTGGGTCCTGCGGCCGGCTTGGTGGGGGGCCGGTCTTCACAGGAAAAACGCGCCGGGACAAGGCCCGGCGCGCAGGAGCAATTTTAGAACTCGCCAGTCTTTAAATTCTGAATGTTAAAAAAATGCAATGTTCCGCGGATGGAACAGCCACAGCTTTCGCCGGGTGCGGCGCCTATTTCCGAACGCTGCTGCTGCCGATGCCCACCGCCACCGCGAGGCCCGCAGCCACCCAGGACAAGGCCAGGGACAGGCTGCTGGCATGGGCGATGAAGCCGATGAGTGCTGGCCCGGCCAAGGTGCCGGAATAACCCATGGCCGACACCGCGGCGACCGCAACCTGCGGGTTGCTGCCGGGATGGCGACCGGCCGCGGAAAAAGCCAACGGCGCGATATTGGCCGCACCCAGGCCGGCCACGGCGTATCCGGCCAATGCCACGCCAGCAGAAGTGCTCCACAGCGCCAAGGCCAGGCCGGCCACGGCCAGGGCGGTGCCGACCAGCAACACGGGCATGCCGCCATGCCGGGCGACCCAGCGGTCGCCCATGAAGCGGCCGGCGGTCATGGTCACGGCGAACAGCGCGTAGGCGCTGCCGGCGCGGGCGGTGTCGACCTGTTGCAGGGTGTTGAGCGCGATCGCGCTCCAGTCGAGCATCGCGCCTTCCATCAGGAAGGTGGCGAACGCCATGCCGCCGAGCAGCAGCAATCGGCCGTGCGGCCAATGCCAACCTTCGCCATTGCCGCCGGCCGCCAGCAGATACGGCGCGCAGCGCCACAGGCACAGCAGGGCCACGGCCACCATCGGCAGCACCGCCTGCCACGGCGTCGCACCGAGCCACAGCGCGGCCGCCACGCTGCCGGCGCCGAGGATGCAGCCCACGCTGAAGCAGCCATGGAAGCCGGACATCAGCGGCCGGTCGCCCTCGCGTTCCACCATCACCGCGTGCAGGTTGATCGCCACGTCCATGCCGCCGAGCGTGGCGCCGTAGACGAACAACAGCGCCGCCAGGCCGACATGGCTGGAGAACAACCCCAGCCCGGGCAGGCAAAGCGTGGCGAGCGCGCCGAGGATGACGATCAGGCGGCGGCAGCCGATCCGGCTGGCCGCCCAGCCGGCCAGCGGCATCGCGCTGACCGAGCCGACGCCGAGCGCCAGCAGCATCAGCCCGAGGTCGGCTTCGCTGGCGTGCAGGCGATCACGTGCGTAGGGCACCAGCGGCGCCCAGGCCGACAGGTTGATGCCGGCCACCAGGAAGCTCGCGCGCGTGGCCCATTCCCGCGCGCGCTGCGTGCGCCCCTGCTCGGCGCGCGCTACCGGATCACTCACCCAGGGCGCGGGCGACGAACGGCGGGGAAACCAGCACGCCGGTATGCAGGTGCGCGCTGTAGTACAGGGTGTCGAACGCCTTGGCCTGTGCATCGGCCTGGCGGAAGGCGAAGTCGGCACCGGCCTGCTTGCGGGCCAGGGTCACGCTCCACCAGCCGGTCGGGTAGCAGGGCTGCGGGAACGGCAGGGTCTTGAACGACTGGAAGCCGGCCTTGCCCATCTCCTGGCGCATTTCCTTGATCAGGTCGAGCAGCGCCAGCGGCGACTCGGACTGCTGCACCAGGATGCCGTCGTCCTTCAGCGCACGGAAGCAGCTGTCGTAGAAGGCCTTGTTGAACAGGCCTTCGGCCGGGCCTACCGGATCGGTCGAATCGACGATGACGATATCCACGCTGCCGGCCGGGCAGTTGGCCATGTAGGCCACGCCGTCATCGAACAACAACTCGGCGCGCGCATCGCCATTGGATTCGCACAGCTCGGGGAAGTACTTCTCCGACATCCGCGTGACCTGCTCGTCGATATCGCACTGGGTGGCGCTTTCCACGCCGGGGTGCTTGAGTACCTCGCGCAGGGTGCCGCAGTCGCCGCCGCCGATGATCACCACGCGCTTGGGCGCGGCGTGGGTGAACAGCACCGGGTGGCTGATCATCTCGTGGTAGAAGAAGTTGTCGCGCGTGGTGAGCATCACCGCGCCGTCGATCACCATCAGCTTGCCCCAGTCGGTGGTGTCGTAGATCTCGATCTTCTGGAACGGCGACTGCACTTCGTCCAGCTTGCCGGTGATGCGGTAGCCGATGGCCGAACCGGTGGGCTGGAAGTGCTCGATGTACCAGTTGTCCTGGGTGCTCATGGGGGCGTTCCTGTGCGACGGGGCCGGGGCAGGAGCCCAGCGGCCGGGGGCGGGAAGAGGGCGCGCATTGTAGCGAAGGCGCCCTGATGCGTCCGTTACCGTCGCGTGTCCCGCTGCCCTTTACCGCAAGTAGCAGGGTGGGGCGGGTAGAATGCGCGTCCCTCGCAAGCCCCGGAAGCGCCCATGACCTGGTCCATCGACCACGCCCGCAAGACTTACTCGATCCCGCATTGGGCCGACGGGTATTTCGACGTCGACGCGGCCGGGCACGTGGTCGTGCGCCCCACCGGCGCCGACGGTCCGGCCGTGTCGCTGCCCGAGGTGGTCGATGCCGCCCGTGCGGCGGGCGCCAAGTTGCCGCTGCTGGTGCGTTTCCCGGACATCCTCGGCCAGCGCCTGGGCAAGCTGCAGTCGGCCTTCGGCCAGGCCCAGTCCGACTGGGACTATGCCGGCGGCTACACCGCGGTCTACCCGATCAAGGTCAACCAGCACCGCGGCGTGGCCGGCACCCTGGCCTCGCACCACGGCGAAGGCTTTGGCCTGGAGGCAGGCAGCAAGCCGGAGCTGATGGCGGTGCTGGCGCTGTCGCGCCCGGGCGGCCTGATCGTCTGCAACGGCTACAAGGACCGCGAATACATCCGCCTGGCGCTGATCGGCCGCAAGCTCGGCTTGCAGACTTTCATCGTCATCGAGAAGCCCTCCGAGCTGAAGCTGGTGCTGGAGGAGTCGCGCAAGCTCGATGTGAAGCCGGGCCTGGGCGTACGCATGCGCCTGGCCTCGCTGGGGGCGGGCAAGTGGCAGAACAGTGGCGGCGACAAGGCCAAGTTCGGCCTGTCCCCGCGCCAGGTGCTGGACCTGTGGAAGTCG
>Ga0160434_100128_pt1 | contig 41827 bp, 39 predicted proteins | sample HID1973I_E0MG_FD_108273 | JGI IMG/M metagenome (GOLD analysis project Ga0160434, IMG submission 108273) | Enriched mosquito-associated microbial communities from UW Madison campus, WI, USA - HID1973I_E0 MG | ecosystem: Host-associated > Arthropoda: Insects > Digestive system > Unclassified ... | reverse complement strand
GCTTACGGTGCGGGCACCGCCCTGACGGGAGGGGGCTGGCCCGGCTCGGTTGGACATCCTGTCCAACTCGCCTAGCGCGGCCATCCATGGCCGCTGGCCACCCCCTCCCGCCAGGACGGCGCAGGGCGCGTTGGTATTCATGTCTTCGATTGAGGCGCGCCGCTCCTCATTGCCATCGGTACCCGTCTGATCCCGGCTTCGAGAAGATCTCGATGCGCTTTGTAGGAGCGGCTTCAGCCGCGACCGAGGGATCCGTCGGTCGCGGCTGAAGCCGCTCCTACAGTGCAGTCGCGCGGTGCAGTCGCAAACGAGAAGGGCGCGGATTGCTCCGCGCCCTTCCGCTTTTCGCTAGGACACACTTATCGCCAAATGCGGATCTGCTCGGCGTCGATGCGCTGCATCGGCTGGCCCGGCTTGCAGCTGAAGGTCGCGCCGAATTCCGGCAGGTTCGACAGCGGGCCGTTGGTGCGCCACTGGCCCGGTGCGCGCACGTCGGCGGCCGCGCGCTGCACGGCTTCGTTCGGCGACAGCTGCTGCGCCCACAGCCCGGCCCAGGCATTGAAGAACGCCTGCTTGCTGGTCGGTGCGGCCGACGGCTGGGCCGCCGCGAATGCCTGCCAGGCCAGTTCGACGCCGGCCAGGTCGGCCAGGTTGGTTTCGGCGGTCAGCTGGCCGTTGACCTTGGTGCCGGTCAGGCCCGGGAACGGGTAGGCGCTGAACTGCGCGGCGACGCGATTGCTGAGCTGGGTCCAGGCGCTCTGCTCGGCGGGCGTCCACCAATTGCGGAGCTGGCCTTGCGCATCGACCAGCGCGCCCTTGGCGTCGATCGCGCGGGTCATTTCGTGGGCGACCAGCGCGGCATAGGCGCCGTATTGGGTCGCCGCGTCGCCGTTGCTGAAGACCGGTGGCTGCAACACGGCGGCGGTGACGATCAGGCGGTTCTGGGCGATGTCGTAGGCCAGCGCGGGCTGCTGCGGCAGCACGTCCCAGCGGCGGTCGGCGTTGCCCTTGCCGATGCGCTTCATTTCTTCGCGGTGGCGCCAGGTCGAGGCGATCAACATGTTGCCGCCGAAGCTGCCGCGGCCCATCGGCTGCACGCTGTAATCGAGATCGCGACGCGGTGCGCCGATCTCGATCTTCATCGCGGCAAGCTTGGCGCGCGCTTCTTCCACCACCGCGCCATTGCCCCAGCCGGTGCGCTGCAGCGCGGCGATCTGCGCTTCGCGGACCTGGTCGGCGATCACCGCGGCCTGGCGGCGCGCATCGGCGCTGAGGTAGCGCTCGGTGTATTCCTTGCCCAGCATCGGGCCGGCGGCGACGTTGATCGCATCGAGCACCTGCTGCCAGCGCGGCGGCGGCAACGTCTCGCCACGCAGCAGGCTGCCGCGGAAGCCACTTTCGGCATCACGGAAGCTCTTGGACAGGAACGGTGCCATCGCATCGCCGACGCGCCAGCGCAGGTAGGCGCGCCACTGGTCCGGCTTGAGGCTGGCGACCATCGCGTCGAGCTGCTTGAAGTAGCCCGGGTCGGCCATCGACACCAGGTCGTCCTGCACCGCCTGCGCCTTGAGGAAGTCGCCCAGCTGCAGATTGCGGAACTGCTTGGTGATGTCCTTCACCGCGACCGGCGCGTAGTTGTTGAAGGGGTTGTTGACGTCGGCGACCGGCTTGGCGGCCTTGGCCAGCAGGGTTTCGATCTGGATCACCGAGACGGTGTCGGCATCGAGGCGCTCGGCCGGGGTGCCGGTGAGCGCGAGGATCTGCTTGACGTAATTGCGGTAGCGACCCATCAGCTTGACGGTGTCGGCATCGGTGCGGGTGTAGAACGCCGGGTCCGGCAGGCCCATGCCGCCCTGCATGAAATAGCCGATGTGGCGGTCCAGCGCCTTCAGGTCCACGTCCGGGCTGAAGTTGAAGGCGACCGGGATGCCGACCTGGTGCAGGGCCGCGATCGAGGCCGGCACGTCCTTGGCCTTCTTGATCGCGTCGATGCGCGAGAGCAGCGGGGCGATCGGCTGCGAGCCGTCCTTCTCCACCGCCGCCTCGTCCAGGCCACTGGCCCAGAAGTCGCCCAACGCCTTCTGGACGTTGTTCTGCGGCGCCTTCATCGACGCGTCGAGCAGGTCGCGCTGCTGCTGCAGGGCGCGGTCGGCGAGCTGGCCCAGCGAGGAGGTCACGCCGGTCTGCGGCACCGGGTTGGCCTTCAGCCAGGACGCATTGGCGTAGTCGTAGAAGTTGCTGCAGGCCGGCGCCACGGCGGGCGCCTTGGCCGCGCTCTTTTTCTTGGGGGCGGCATCGGCGTGCGGCGCGGCGATCAGCGCGGCTAGAGACAAGGACAGGGCAAGCGGGCGGAGAACGGGCATCGAGAAATCCAGCCAGGGGAATTCGGCGGAGTGTAGCGTGGCCAGGTCCGCTGCGCGGCACTGGCCCCCAAAGTCGTCGCTGGCGCGAAAACTTTGGGCCCCGACTACAGCCTTGCCTAGTTCCACGGATGCCGCTCTTCGATCCGGTCGCGGTATTCATTCGGGTGTCCGGGCTCGGGCCCGGACACCGCACGGGCAACCTGCTATTCGCAGAAAATAAAAAAAGGCCCGGCGGAAGCCGGGCCTTTCTCAGGCACGAAGTGCCGGACCGCTTACCAGATCACGACCTGCTGGTCGCCCTGGCGGACCATCTTGTCGCCCGGCTTGCACTCGAACGCCGCCGCGTAGGCCGGCATGTTCGAAGGCGTGCCGATCGCGCGGAAGTTGGCCGGCGCGTGCGGGTCGGTCTTCAGGCGAACGGCCAGTTCGTCCGGGGTGAAGTTGCGACGCCACACCGTGGCCCAGTTGAGGAAGAAGCGCTGGTCGCGGGTCAGGCCGTCGGTCTTCGGATCGTCCTGGCCGGCGGTGGCGGTCTTCATCGCGTCGTAGGCGGTGTTCAGGCCGCCGAGGTCGGCGATGTTCTCGCCCAGGGTGAGGTCGCCGCGCACGTTGCCCTTGTCGGTCTTGTAGCCGTCGAACTGCTTGACCAACTTGCCGGTGCGGTCGCCGAAGCCCTTCGCGTCGGCGGGGGTCCACCAGTTCTCGAAGTTGCCGGTCGGCCCGAAGCGGCTGCCCTGATCGTCGTAGCCGTGGGTCATTTCGTGGCCGATCACCGCGCCGATACCGCCGTAGTTCATTTCAACCGGTGCGTTCGGATCGAAGAACGGCGGCTGCAGGATCGCGGCCGGGAACACGATCTCGTTCTGCAGCGGGTTGTAGTAGGCGTTGATCGTCTGCGGCGACATGCCCCATTCGGTCTTGTCGACCGGCTGGCCGATCTTGGACAGGTTCCACTTGTAGTTGAACTGCTGCGCGGCCAGCACGTTATCCAGGTAGCTGTCGCGGCCGGTGCTCAGGCCGTCCCACGAACGCCACTTGTCCGGATAGCCGATCTTCGGCGTGAAGCTGGTCCACTTGGCGATGGCCTTTTCCTTGGTCTCCGGGCTCATCCACTCCAGCTTCTCGATGCGGGCCTTCAGCGCGGTGCGCAGATTGCCGACCAGCTCTTCCATCTTGGCCTTGGATTCCGGCGGGAAGGCGACCTGCACGTACATCTGGCCCAGCGCTTCGCCGGCCTGATTGTTGATCGTGCCCAGCACGCGCTTCCAGCGCGGCTTGATTTCCTTCTGGCCGCGCATGGTCTTGTTGTAGAAGTCGAAGTTCGCATCGACGAACGGCTGGCTCAGGTACGGCGACGCGCTGTCGACCGCGTGGAAGCGCAGGTAGGAGCGCCAGATCGCCGGATCGGTGTCGGCGATCATCTTGCTCACTTCCTCATGGAACGCCGGGATCGCCAGCGAGAACTTCTCCGGCGCGGCCACGCCCTGCGACTTGAAGAACTCGGTCCACGACCAGTTCGGGGTCAGCTTGTCGGCGTCGGCCGGGGTGACCGGGTTGTAGTACAGCGACACATCGCGCGACAGCTCGGTGCTGGTCTTGGAAACCTTGGCCAGGCGGGTTTCGAAATCCACGACCTGCTTGGCCTGGGTGGCGGCGTCGGCGGCGCTCACGCCCGACAGCTCCAGCACCTTGGCGATGTGCTGCTGGTAGGCATCGAGCTTGGCCTTGTTCTCGGCCTTGGTGTAGTACTCCGGATCCGGCAGGCCCAGGCCGCCCTGGGCGGCATAGGCCATGTTCACGGCGGAATTCTTGAAGTCGGCTTCGGCGCCGAACGAGAACAGCTCGTTCTGGCCCTTGGCGGCACTGGCGCGCAGGTACTCGACCAGCTTGGCCTGGTCGGTCACGCCGTCGATGGCGGCCAGTTCCGGCTTCAGCGGCTCGATGCCCTGGGCGTTGATCTTGGCCTCGTCCATACCGGTGGACCAGAGGTCGCCGACGATCTTCTCCACGCCCTTGGCGTCCTTGTCGGCGGCAGCCTGCTCGACGAGCTGGTGCTGCACGGCGTTGGAGCGCTCATCCAGCATTTCGAACGCGCCCCAGCTGGTGCGGTCCGACGGCACCGGATTGGCGGCGAGGAACTTGGCGTTGGCGTAGGTGTTGAGGTCGTCGCAGGCGTTCGCGTTCGGATCGAGGTCGCTGGCCTGGAACTGGTTGAACGGCGGCAGCTTGGACTCGTCCAGGGTCAGCTTCGGCGCGCTGGCTTCAGTGGTGGCGGCCGGAGCCGGCGCGGCGGCTTCTTCGGACTTCTTGCAGCCGGCCAGCGCGGCAGCGACGGCCAGGGAGAGGGTGAGCAGATGCGGTTTGCGGAAGGTCACGGGTCAGGCTCCAGGAGCGACGGTCATGAGGAATGCCCCGGCTGGGCCGGGGCAGTGGCAGAACTCTAAACCGCCGCGGGGCTGCGGTCATCGGTGTCGAAGGTCATAGGGGAGAAAGGGTCACGTCAGCCTCAGTTGGGCTGCGCTGCGTCCCAGAGCGCATTCACATCGCCGCCGGGCGCGGCCTGGGTGGCGTGGCCGAGCCGGCAATGCAAGCCGTGGCGCGCCATCACCCCGGCCAGGTCCGCGCGCAGCTCCTCGGCGATGGCTTCGGCCGCGTGGGCGTCGGTGCTGACCAGCCACAGCGCGGCGCCGTCGCGGCCGCAGCGGGTCAGCCGGTCGCCGCCGCGCCGGGTCCGCGCCTGCAGCGCCGGCAGGACCTCGCTCCACGGCAGGCGGTGCCCTCCGTCGCCCTGCAATTGCAGGCGCAGCAGGCTGCAGGGCAGGACATCCTCGTCGCGCAGGGCGCGGCGCGCGGCCCACCGCAGCGCGTAGGCGCCGAAGACCCGACGCTGGTGCCGGGCCTGCCAGAGGGCATGCAGCAGCACGGTCAGCAGGATGGCGAGGGTCGGGGCCAGCGGCGGCCACCAGCGTCGCAGCAGCGCCAGCAATAGCGCCGCCAGCAGCACCGGTAGCAGGACGCGCGGGAGGCCGTGCCAGGCCGCGCGACGATCGATGCCGGTCGGCAGGCGCAGGCAGAGCAGGGCCGCCAGCCCGGAGCTCCACAGGGCGACGCCGGGCAGGGGCGTGCTGTCCTGGCCGGCCAGGTAGAAACGCCCGGCCGCATGCAGACCCCTGCAAAGCGCGGCGTCCATCTCCGCGGTCAATCCCGACAGGCCCAGGCCGAGCGCGAGCAGGCCGGCGGTCCATGCCGGCCAATAGCGCCTGCGCCGGCCACTCACCGGCATGGCCCGCTGTCCTGGCTTGCCGGGCAATCGCTGTCGCTGCCGGTCATCCGCCCTTCCCACGGCCCCGTTGCGGCGGAGTATAGGCGTGTGGCGGCGCGCCATATCAGCGGGCATGATCAACGGCCATGGAGCCCAGCGAATTCGACGTGATCGTGATCGGCGCCGGCCACAATGGCCTGGTGTGCGCCGCCTATCTGGCCGACGCCGGCCGCAAGGTACTGGTGCTGGAGCGCCGCGGGGTGGTCGGCGGCGCCGCGGTGACCGAGGAATTCCATCCCGGCTTCCGCAATTCGGTGGCTGCCTACACGGTGTCGTTGCTGCAACCGAAGGTGATCGAGGATCTGGCCCTGGCGCGCCATGGACTGCGCGTGGTGCCGCGGCGGATCAACAATTTCCTGCCGCTGCCGGACGGCGGCTATCTGCTGGCCGGGGCCGGCCGCACCCAGGCGGAAGTGGCGAAGTTCTCCGCGCGCGATGCCGAACGCTTGCCAGCGTACGAAGCGCGACTGGAACAACTGGCCGACGTATTGCGCGCGCTCGCCCTGCAGGCGCCGCCGAACGTCACTGAAGGCAGTTGGTGGAATGCCCTGCCGCAGCTGTGGCGCGCCGGCCAGCTCGGCCGCCGCCTGCATGCCCTGACCCCGCTGCTGCGGCAGGAGCTGCTGGACCTGTTCACCATCTCCGCCGCCGAATACCTGGATCGCTGGTTCGAGAGCGCGCCGATCAAGGCGTTGTTCGGTTTCGACGGCATCGTCGGCAACTACGCCAGTCCGTACGCGCCGGGCACCGCCTACGTGCTACTGCACCACGTGTTCGGCGAAAGCAATGGCGTGAAGGGCGCCTGGGGCCATGCGATCGGCGGCATGGGCGCGATCACCCAGGCGATGGCCGCCAGTGGCCGCGAGCGTGGCGTGCAGATCCGCACCAGCACGGGCGTGCGCGAGGTGCTGGTCGAGAACGGTCGCGCGGTCGGCGTGCGCACCGACACCGGCGAGCATTTCAAGGCGCGCGCGGTGGTCGCCAACGTCAATCCGAAACTGCTCTACGAACGCCTGCTGGCACCGCAGCACGTGCCGGCCGCCACCCGCGAGCGCATGGCGTACTGGCGCTGCGGCTCGGGCACGTTCCGCATGAACGTGGCGCTGTCGCGGCTGCCCGATTTCAGCGTGTTGCCGGGCAGTGGCGACCACCTCACCGCCGGGATCATCCTGGCGCCCGACCTGGACTACATGGACCGCGCCTGGCGCGATGCGCGCGATTTCGGCTGGTCGCGCGAGCCGGTGGTGGAACTGCTGATTCCCAGCACCCTCGACGACTCGCTCGCGCCGCCCGGCCAGCACGTAGCCAGCCTGTTCTGCCAGCACGTCGCGCCACAGCTGCCGGACGGCCGGTCCTGGGACGACCATCGCGAAGAGGTGGCCGACCTGATGATCGCCACCGTCGAGCGCCATGCGCCAGGTTTCGCGGACTCGGTGCTGGGGCGGCAACTGCTCAGCCCGCTCGACCTGGAGCGCGAGTTCGGGCTGATCGGCGGCGACATCTTCCACGGCGCGCTCAGCCTCAACCAGCTGTTCAGTGCGCGGCCGATGCTGGGCCAGGCCGACTATCGTGGCGCGCTGCCCGGGCTGTACCTGTGCGGTGCGGGCACCCACCCGGGCGGCGGGGTGACCGGCGCGCCCGGGCACAATGCGGCGCAGGCGGTGCTGGCCGACCGGCAATGAGCGAGCGGCGCGAACGCGCCTGAACGCCCAGGCGGCTGGAATATCGCTCCAGGTTGGTCAGTGGAGCGCAGGTCGCCGACAATAGCGGCATGAAAATCCCCGCACACCGCCCGCAAGGCGGGCTGTCCCCGCATCCGCGCATCCGCAACGTGATTGCCGTCGCCTCCGGCAAGGGCGGCGTCGGCAAGTCCACCACCGCCGTCAATCTCGCCCTGGCCCTGCAGCGGCAGGGCGCCCGCGTCGGCGTGCTGGACGCGGACATCTACGGCCCCAGCATCCCGGCCATGCTGGGCATCAGCGGCCGTCCCGCCAGCCCGGACAACAAGACGATCGAGCCGCTGCGCGCCTTCGGCGTGGAAGCGATGTCGATCGGCCTGCTGATCGATACCGATACCCCGATGATCTGGCGCGGCCCGATGGCCACCTCGGCGCTGACCCAGTTGTTCAACGACACCCTATGGGACGACCTGGACTATCTGCTGGTCGACCTGCCGCCGGGCACCGGCGACATCCAGCTGACCCTGTCGCAGAAAATCCCGGTGGCCGGCGCGGTCATCGTCACCACCCCGCAGGACATCGCCACCCTCGATGCGCGCAAGGCGTTGAAGATGTTCGAGAAGGTCGAGGTGCCGGTGCTGGGCATCGTCGAGAACATGGCCGTGCACACCTGCTCCCACTGCGGCCACGTCGAGCATCTGTTCGGCGAAGGCGGCGGCCAGCGCATGGCCGCGCAGTACGGCGTGCCGCTGCTGGGCTCGCTGCCGCTGGAGATCGCCATCCGCGAACAGGGCGACGCCGGTACGCCGATTGTCGCCGCCGCGCCGGAATCGCCGGCCGCCCAGGCCTACCTGGCCGCCGCCACGCGGCTGGCCGAGGAACTGGCCAAGCGCCCGCGCGCGGCGATCCCGATCGCGTTCGGCTGACGCCGCCGTGGCGGCCGCGACGCCCGCGGCCGCAATGCTTAGAATCTGCCGGCGGCGCACGCTGCCCCTCACTACAGGACGAACGAATGAGCATCAAGAGCGACCGCTGGATCCAGCGCATGGCCGAGCAGCACAAGATGATCGAGCCGTTCGAGCCGGGCCAGGTCAAGCAGGACGCCCAGGGCCAGCGCATCGTCAGCTACGGCACCTCCAGCTACGGCTACGACGTGCGTTGCTCGCGCGAATTCAAGGTGTTCACCAACATCAACTCCACGATCGTCGACCCCAAGCATTTCGACAGCGGCAGTTTCGTCGACGTGGAATCGGACGTGTGCATCATCCCGCCGAACAGTTTCGCGCTGGCGCGCACGGTCGAGTACTTCCGCATTCCGCGCGACACGCTGGTGGTGTGCCTGGGCAAGAGCACCTACGCGCGCTGCGGCATCATCGTCAACGTGACGCCGTTGGAGCCGGAGTGGGAGGGCCACGTGACGCTGGAATTCAGCAACACCACCCCATTGCCGGCACGCATCTACGCCAACGAAGGCGTGGCGCAGATGCTGTTCTTCCAGTCCGACGAGGTCTGCCAGACGAGCTATCGCGATCGCGGCGGCAAGTACCAGGGCCAGGTCGGGGTGACCTTGCCGCGGACCTGAGGGTGTCGAAGCGTGGATCGAAACGGCGTCCCCTGGGCGCCGTTCTTGTGTGCGGTGTGGCGAGCCGGTTCGGCTTGGCTTGAGCCACCAGGCCCTGGCGGCTAACCGATCACGACGGGAATCAGGCTGGCGACCAGCAGCAGCGCCATGGTGATGTTGAGGGCCCGCATGGCCCGGCGCGACTTCAGCCGGCTGCCGAGCGACGAACCGAGCAAGGCCCACGCCAGGACGCTGGCGAAGGTAATGCCGCCGCCGAGGAGGGCGAGCAACGTGGCCAGCCCGATGCGCCCGAGCGCTTGCCCGCCTGGTCCATAGGCCACGACGGCGCCGCTCACGAACAACCAGAGCTTGGGGTTGATCAACTGCAGCAGCACGCCTTGCAGGGTGCCAGGGCGCGGGCGTCCGGCAGGATCGCCTGCGTCGGCGCCCGGCGGCGACGGTTCGGCGCTGCCCACTTTCCAGGCCAGCCAGAGCAGGTAGAGCACGCCGCTCCACTTCAGCACCAATGTCACGACGGGATCGGCGACGACCGCCGTCCCGAACAGCGCCACCATGAACATGATCGCCGACACCCCCAGCGCGATCCCGGCCAGCAAGGGCAGCGTGCGGCCGATCCCGTGACTCGCGGCCACGGCGGCGGCCAGTGTGTTGTTCGGGCCCGGCGTCGCCGCGAGCGCGAGCGAAAAACCGGTCAGGCCCATCAGCCAGGCTGCATCCATCGCGCATCTCCTCAGATTCGGAAAGCGTATCGGGATAGCCGCAGAATAGGGTTGCGTTTATGCTGTCTTTGGTCAGATAACTGGTAGAAAATTCCAATTATTGTTCGATCGACGGAATCGGGTCCCATGAAGATCGACAACATCGACAGGCGCATCATCCGCGAACTGCAACGCGACGGCCGGCTGCAGAACAACGAATTGGCGCGGCGCGTGGGCTTGTCGGCGTCGCCCTGCCTGCGCCGGGTCAAGCTGTTGGAAGCGGCGGGGGTCATCAGCCGCTATGTCGCGGTCGTCGACCAGGCCAAGATCGGCCTGCCATTGTCGATGTTCGCCCGGGTCTGGCTCACCGCGCAGGACGCTGAAACGATCGAGCTTTTCATCGCCGCGATGCGGCGACTGCCCGAAGTGGTGGAGTGCCACATCATGCTGGGCGAAAGCGATGCGCTATTGCGTGTCGTGGTCGCCGACCTGGAAAGCTACCGCCGTTTCCAGTCGACCCACCTGACCCGGCAGAACGGCATCCAGAACGTCAAGACCGACGTTCCCAGCGAAGTGGTCAAACAGTCTTTCGCGCTGCCCATCTGATTGGCACGTGATCGACGCGGTGTCGCGGACGGCACCCAAGCCTGCTGGCCTGGGTGGTTGTCGGCAAGAGCAGGACGCGCGCTTACTTGCCGCGCCCGAACAGCATGCCGATACCGCAGGCCACCAGCAGCGCCGGCCACCAGGTCGCGATCAGCCGGCCCAGGCTCAGGTTGGTCCAGCCCAGGTTGTTGGCCAGGAACAGCAGGCCGACCAGGATCAGGATCAGCGCGGCGACGACGTTGGATTTCATGCGGGCGGCTACGGTGGCAGAGGATGGGCGCTTATCGTAGCCGTTGCGCCCACGCCTGCACATTGCGCTGCAGGTCCTCGGCCGCATGCCGCTGCGCTGCGCCGCTGCCCCAGACCGGACCCGGCCACGCCGCGTCGCCTTCGTGACGGCCGACCAGGTGCACGTGCAACTGCCGCACGATGTTGCCGAGCGCACCGATGTTGAGCTTCTGCACGCCGGGTTCGGCGCGCAGCAGCAAGGACAGCTGGTTGAGCTCGGCCAACAGCAGGCGCTGCTGGCCGCCGTCCAGGTCGATCCACTCGCTGGCGTCGGCCACGCGCGGCACCAGTACCAGCCAGGGGAAGCGGGTGTCGTCGATCAGCCGGACCTGCGACAGCGGTCCGTCGGCGACGAACACGCTGTCCGCCTGCAGCCGCGCGTCCAGCACGAAGCCGACGCTCACAGTTGCTCCGCGAAGAACGCCAGGCTGCGTTCGCGCGCCAGCTTGGCGCTGTCCGGCGCCCAGTGCGGCCCGACATCGCGATTGAAGGCGTGGTCGGCCGGGTATACGTAGACCGGCATCCGCGGCAGCTTGTCGCGATGCTGCTGCACCGCCTCCGCGCTGATCGACTTGTCCTGTTCGCCGAAGTGGAAAATCACCGGCGCCTTCAGCGGCTCGTCGAGGTATTGGGTATTGCGCGCGCCGTAGTAGCTGACCGAGGGCAGGCCGAGCCGGATGGCCGAGAGCAGGGCGACCGTGCCGCCCCAGCAATAGCCGATCGTACCGACCTTGCCGGCGGGCGCCAGCAGCGCGGCCGCGGCCTGCACCACGTCCACCGCCTTGTCCATGCCCAGGGCAGTGATCAGTTCCTTGCCGCGCTGGGTGCCGGCGGGGTCGTATTCCAGCTGCGCGTCCTTTTCGATCAGGTCGAAGAAAGCCGGCGCCAGCACTTCGTAACCTTCGGCGGCGTAGTCCTCGGCCAGCTGGCGGATATGCGCGTTGACCCCGAAGATCTCCTGGATCACGACCAGGCCGCCGCGCGGCTGCCCGACCGGTTGCGCGTGCCAGGCGGCGACCTGGCCGTGGGGGGTGTCCAGCGTGGTCCAGTGACCCATGGGGGTGTCCTCTAGCATGAACAGGGGGCGGCATTATCGGTGCCCGGCGGATAGTGCGCAGTGATGAACCCTGGCGGCTGGCGCGCCCGCTGGCGGCGTTCGCCCCGGCATTCAGGGGTGCCCGGCGAGGCCGGCTATAATCTCGCGTCAGGCCGCCGGCCGCTCCAATCCTCGCCCGCTACCCATGTCCCAGTCGAACCCCAAAGTCGGCTTCGTCAGCCTCGGCTGCCCGAAGGCGCTCGTCGATTCCGAACGCATCCTCACCCAGTTGCGGGTGGAGGGCTACGACATCGTGCCCAGCTACGACGCCGCCGACGTGGTGGTGGTCAACACCTGCGGCTTCATCGACTCGGCGGTCACCGAATCGCTGGACGCGATCGGCGAGGCGATGAACGAGAACGGCAAGGTCATCGTCACCGGCTGCCTGGGCAAGCGCCCGGAGCAGATCCGCGAGGCCTACCCGGACGTGCTGGCGGTATCCGGCCCGCAGGACTACCAGAGCGTGATGGAGGCGGTGCACGCGGCCTTGCCGCCGCGCCACGATCCGTTCGTGGACCTGCTGCCGCGCCGCAACGCCGGCTTCGGCGAGTACGAAGGCGTCGGCGTCAAGCTCACTCCGCGCCACTATGCCTATCTGAAGATTTCCGAAGGCTGCAACCACCGTTGCAGCTTCTGCATCATTCCTTCGATGCGCGGCGACCTGGTGTCGCGCCCGGTCGATGAAGTGCTGCGCGAGGCCGAGCGGCTGGTGCGCGGCGGCGTGCGCGAGCTGCTGGTGGTGTCGCAGGACACTTCCGCCTACGGCGTGGACCTGAAATACGCCGAGCGCAGCTGGCAGGGCCGCCAGTACCAGACCCGCATGAAAGCCCTGTGCGAAGGACTGGGCGAGCTGGGCGTGTGGACGCGCCTGCATTACGTCTATCCGTACCCGCACGTGGACGACGTGATCCCGCTGATGGCCGAGGGCCGGATCCTGCCGTACCTGGACATCCCGTTCCAGCACGCCAGTCCGCGCATCCTCAAACTGATGAAGCGCCCCGGCGCGGTCGACAAGACCCTGGAGCGCGTGCAGCGCTGGCGCGCGATGTGCCCGGAGATCACCCTGCGCTCGACCTTCATCGTCGGCTTCCCCGGCGAGACCGAGGCCGAATTCGAGGCGTTGCTGGACTTCCTTGACGCCGCACAGCTGGATCGCGTCGGCGCGTTCGCCTATTCGCCGGTGGAGGGCGCCAGCGCCAATGCGCTGCCCGATCCGGTGCCCGAAGCAGTCAAGCAGGAGCGCCTGGCGCGCTTCATGGCCCGCCAGGCGGATATCTCCGCGGCGCGCTTGGCGGCCAAGATCGGCAGCGTGCAGCGCTGCCTGGTCGATGGCGTCGAGGACGGCATCGCGGTGGCACGTTCGCGCGCCGATGCGCCTGAAATCGATGGCCTGGTGCATATCCAGAACGGCGAAGAAGCCGGCCTGAGCGCCGGTGATTTCGTCGACGTGCGAATCACCGAAAGCGACGAACACGATCTGTTCGGCGACGCCGTGGCTTCGGCGCGCAAGCCGCTGCCGCTGGCGATGGTCTGAGGGCGCGCGCCCGCATCACTGGACGCGCATTGTAGGAGCGGCTTCAGTCGCGACGGCTGGATCTCGCAGTCGCGGCTGAAGCCGCTCCTACAGGTAGCTCACATCCACGATCGCGAAAGCGGTCTTGCCGCTCGGCAGCATCACTTCCAGTTCGTCGTCCACGCGCTTCTTGAGCAGCGCCCGCGCCAGCGGCGAGTCGATGCTGATCCAGCCGCGCGGCGCGTCGGTCTCGTCCGGGCCGACGATGCGGTAGCGCACCCGCTCGCCGTCTTCGATGCGTTCCAGTTCCACCCAGGCGCCGAAATACACCGCGCTCGGGTCGCTCGGCGCTTCGTCGACCACCCGCAGCGACTCCAGTCGCTTGCTGAGATAACGCACCCGCCGGTCGATCTCGCCGAGCTGCTTCTTGCGATAGGTGTACTCGGCGTTCTCCGAGCGGTCGCCTTCGGCCGCGGCCGCCGCCAGGGCCTTGACCACTTCCGGCCGCCGCTGCCGCCACAGCTCGTCCAGCTCAGCTTTCAGGCGCGCGTGCCCGGCCGCAGTGATCAGGGCGGTGCTCTTCTCTGCGGGTGGGCGCCAACGGGTCATGCGGTCTGCGTTGTGGAGCGACGGGGCGGGGATGCTAACGCGCGGCGACTTGCGTGTCGCCCGGGCGATCGTGGAAGCTTCAGCCTGGACGACAGGGGATGTCGACGTGTTCATTCTACCTTTGCACAAGCCGCTGACCTGGGCCACCTGGCCGTGGATGACGACGCTGCTGGTGCTGCTCAACGTGATCGTGTTCTTCGGGCCGCAGTCGGGCGATCGCCAGGCGATCGCGCAGGCGCAGGCGTATTACCTGCGCTCCGGCCTGGCCGAGCAGGAGCTGCCGGCCTATCGCCGCTACCTGGCCGATCAGCACCGCGGCGACGTACTGCAGGAACTGGATGCGGCCAGCGAGGAAGAGCGCTGGACGCAACTGGCTGGCGCCGCATTCGCCGACAGCGGGTTCCGGCGTTCGCTGGCCGGCGGCGCGTTGATCGATGAGCAGATGCGCGAACGCTGGCAACCGCTGCGCGCCGAATACGACCGCAGGCTCGATGGCATCTTCACCCTGCGCCACCTGCAGCTCAGTTCGGAATGGTCGGCGCGACGCGTGCTGGCGGCCGCGTTCCTGCACGCCGATGCGATGCACCTGTTCGGCAACATGCTGTTCCTGGTCGCGCTCGGCCTGCTGCTGGAAGGCGCGATCGGTCCGTGGCGGTTGCTCGGCGTCTATGTGGTCGGCGCGTTCGGTTCCGGTGCGGCCAGCCTGTGGTGGCATCACAATGAAGCGGTGGCCGCACTCGGCGCTTCCGGCGCGATCGCCGGGTTGATGGGCGCGTTCTGCGCGGTCTGGGGCCGGCAGCCGGTGCGCTTCTTCTATTGGATCGGCGTGGTGTTCGACTACGTGCGCGCGCCGGCGATCTGGCTGCTGCCGCTGTGGCTGGGCTGGGAAATCTTCAGCCTGGTTTCCGACGAAGATTCGCGGGTGGCTTTCGAAGCGCATGCTGGTGGCCTGGTGACCGGCGCGTTGCTGGGCGGTCTACTGGTCTGGTGGCGGCAGACCCGGCCGGAATTCATGCGGGAGCCGGCCCAGTCGGCGCCGGTCGACGATCGCTGGGAGCGTGCCCAGCGCCACTTGGGCCGAATGGAGAACACCGAGGCCGAGTCGCTGCTGGCGACCCTGGCCGCGGAACAGCCGGGCCGTTTCGATGTCGCCCTGGCGCGTTGCCGGCTGGCCCGCAATGCCGGCCAGCGCGATGCGTTGCGACGCCATGCGCTGGGCCTGCTCGCGCTAGCGGCCGCCGATGCGTCGCAGGCGCAGGCGCAGTGGGCGCTGGCCCGCGAGTTGCTGCACGGCGAAGCCGGCCTGTCGAGCGAATTGCTGGCAGGGCTGGTCGGCCAGTGGCTGTCGCTCGGCCTGCTGAAAGAAGCCGAGGCGCTGCTGGAGCAGGTGGGGCGCCGAGCCGACGCCGCGGAAACCACCGCGCAGTTGTGGCTCAGGCTGGCGCTGGCGCATGGCGCGCTGCCCGATGGCGCGCAGCAGCGCCGCGTGCTGGAGCGCCTGCTGGCCGACTATGCCGACCAGCCGCAGGCGGCAAAGGCGCGGTTTTTGCTCGACAACGGCTGAGCGCAGCGCTCAGGCGACCGTCGAGCCGCCGGCCATGCTTTCCAGTGCGCTGGCCGCGGCCTGGATGCGGCGGCGCTGTTCCTCGTCTTCGCTGTGCTGCAGCGCCTCGTGCAGGATCGTCCTGGCTTCTGCGTCCTTGCCGAAACGCTCGGCCAGCAGCAGCGCCAGGTCCAGCGACCATTGCCCGGCCTGCGCGCTGCGCGGCCATTTACGCAGCATCGCCCGCAATGCGTCGGCGGTGAGCTGGTGCTGGCCGCCGAGGCGGGCGCGTTCGACCAACACGGTGGCCTGTTCGATCTGCGCGGGCACGAAATCCGCATCGTGGTCGAGCATGTCGCGCAGCACCGCCAAGGCGCGGCGCTCCTGCTTTTCGGCGATCAGCCGCGACAGATACTGGTGGCTGTGCTCGCGCAGTTCGTCGCTGCGCGTGGATTGGCGCAGCAAGCGTTGGTAAAGCTCGTGCACCGGCAAGGTGACCGCACGCGAGCGCACCGCGCCGCGCAGGGTTTCCAGCGCGTTGTCGGTGTGGCCATCGCGCACCAGCGTTTCGGCTTCGTCGAGCAGGCGCTGGTCCGGGTCGGCAGGGCGCGCCATGCTCAATGCCTCAGGCTCGAAGCCCAGGGTCTCGTGGTACTGGTAGACCAGGTAGCCGAGCAGGTGGAACACCGAGAACAGACCCCAGGTGGTCGCGACGTTGACGGCCAGCTGGCTCACCACCGGCGGCATGTAGCGGTTCAACCAGGCCGCAGCGATCAACGAACTGGTGAAGATCACGAACAGCAGGCAGAACGCGGCCAAGTACGGCCAGCCGATACGCGTGGCCAGGCCCAGCGGTACGGCGGGGTTGAGCGCGCGGCGCAGGCTGCCGTCGATCGCCAGCGAGATCACGCTGCCGGGCAGCAGCAGCACGACTGCACCCAGCATCAGCAGCGTGATCATGGGGCTGCGGATTAGCGCCGCAACCATTCCGACGGCGAACATCGCGATGAAGAACAGCGCGAACATCCGCCACACCGCGCCATCTTCCAGGTCCAATCCGTATTCCGGCGCGCCAGGATGGCCATTGGCGGTATGCCGCAGGATCTCGAACGCATAGCGATAAGTGGCCAGCGCCACGATGATGCTGAGCAGCCAGCCGATGCCTGGCAACAGCGTCAGCAGCCCACACAGGGTCAGCGCGACCAGCGTCCAGAATGCAGCGCCCTGCGACGGATACAGCGCGATGGAGCGCAGGCGCGACCAGAACGGCATGGGTGCAATGGATGGGCCCGCCTGCCGGCGGCCATGGGTGCTACGGCGATCTTCCATGACGCTCCCCCTGAGCGATCCTAGTTTGCCGATTGTGGCCGCAGTGTCTTGCGGCCGCAATCCATAGGTACGCCGTGGCCGCAGTGTCTTGCGGCCGCAATCCGTAGGTACGCCGTGGCCGCAGGACCCTGCGGCCGCAATCCATGGCCACGCCGTGGCCGCCGCCATCTATCGGCACGCCATGACCGCAGTGGCGCCCAGCCGCAACCGGCACCCCGATCCGCCGTCAGCGGCGCCCGCCGCCGAAGATCCCGCCGAGGATGCTGCGCACGATCTGCTGACCGATCTTGTTGCCCACCGTGCGCGAGGTCTGCTTGGCCATGGTCTCCAGCATGCCCTGGCGTCGCTTGGTGCCGAACACCGCATCCTTGATGACCTGGCCGACGCCGCCTTGTTCGGTCTCGTCCTGCTCGCGCGTGCGCGCAGGCGGTGCTGCGGTACGTGCGGCGACTTCGCCCACGCGGCGGGCCAGCATTTCCGAGGCCGATTCGCGGTTGATCGCCGCGTCGTAGCGGGTGCCGACCGGGCTGCCGGCCCGCACCTGCGCGCGCTCCGCATCGGTGATCGCGCCCATGCGGCAGCGCGGCGGCGCGATCAAGGTCTGTTGCACCGGCATCGGCACGCCCTTGTCCTGCAGCGTGGACACCAGCGCCTCGCCAGTGCCGAGGCTGGAGATCGCCTTGGCCACATCGAGCTTGGGATTGGCGACGAACGTTTCGGCCGCCGTCTTCACCGCCTTCTGGTCGCGCGGGGTATAGGCGCGCAGCGCGTGCTGCACGCGATTGCCGAGCTGGCCGAGCACGTTGTCGGGCACGTCGTCGGGGAACTGCGAGCAGAAATACACGCCCACGCCCTTGGAGCGGATCAGCCGCACCACTTGCTCGATGCGCTGCACCAGCGCCGGCGGTGCATCGTCGAACAACAGATGCGCTTCGTCGAACACGAACACCAGCTTGGGCTTGTCCAGGTCGCCGACCTCGGGCAGGCGCTCGAACAGCTCCGACAGCAGCCACAGCAGGAAGGTCGAATACAGGCGCGGCTTGAGCACCAGCTGGGCCGCGGCCAGGATGCCGATCACGCCCTGTCCGTCGGGCGTGGTCCGCATCAGGTCGGTCAGTTCCAGCGCCGGCTCGCCGAAGAAACCCTCGCCGCCGTCCTGCGCCAGGCGCAGCAGCGCGCGCTGGATCGCCGCCACCGATTGCGCGCTGATCAGGCCGTAGCCGGTGGAGATCTCCTTGCGGTCCTCGACGACGAGGTTGAGCAGGGCGCGCAGGTCGTCCAGGTCCAGCAGCAACAGGCCGCGGTCGTCGGCGAGCTTGAATACGATGTCGAGCACGCCGGACTGGGTGTCATTGAGTTCGAGGATGCGCGCCAGCAGGGTCGGCCCCATCTCGCTGACCGTGGTGCGCACCGGATGGCCGAGCTGGCCATACAGGTCCCAGAACACCACCGTGTTGGCGGCCGGGGTGTAGTCGGCCACACCAATCTCGGCGGCGCGCTGGCGCAACTTGTCGTTGCCATCGCCGGCCACCGCCAGTCCGGCCACGTCGCCCTTCACATCGGCCAGGAACACCGGGACCCCGATCCGCGAGAAACCTTCGGCCAGGGTCATCAAGGTGACGGTCTTGCCGGTGCCGGTGGCGCCGGCGACCAGCCCGTGGCGGTTGCCCAGGCGCGGTTGCAGGACCACCGGAACATCGTCCGTGATGCCTTTGCCCAGCAGGATCGGATCCATGGCCTTCCTCAGTCTTCGAGCTGCGCCCGATCATAAGGCCAATCCTTACGGCCCACTGTACCCATGCTGCGCCTCGCCTTGCCCGCGCGCGCGGCCGGCGGCTACCCTGCAGCCTTCCCGTCGCAGTACCCCAAGATGCCGCTTCCGTTTTCCGTCCTGCGCCCCTGGCCTGTGCTGGCCGCCGCGGCGCTGCTGTTCGCGCTGCCGCTGTCCGCCCACGCCCTGCCCAACCGCGATCGCGCCAAGGTCGATGCCCTGCAGGCGCGGATGGCCGCCGCCGAAAAGCGCTACGACAACGCGCTGGTGCTGACCGGCAATGGCGACCCCAAGGGCCAGGCCGAGGGCGACGCCGCGCTGGAGGACATGGAGGACGTGATCCAGGCGTGCACCCAGCAGCGCGGCTGTGAGCTGGGCACGATGCTGGCGTCCTACAAGCGCCTGCTCAAGGCCAATGCCGACGCGGCCGGGCAGGACGAGGGCGAGCCGCAGGACGACGGCCTGCTCGAAGCCGATCCGGACCACGTCGGCCCGCTGGCGGCCGACGTGCCCGAGGCGGCCCGCGCCGCGGCCCTGCTCAACGACAATCGCCACGACTTCGACAAGATGGTCGAGTTCAACCCGGCGGTGCAGGCCGGCATCCGCCGCTGGCTCACCGACCTGCGCCCGGCGTTGCTGACCAGCTACGACAACTACGAGAATCTGCGCGCGGTCATGTGGCCGGAATGGCAGCGGCGCGGCCTGCCGGAGGCGCTGCTGTTCGGCATCATGGCCAAGGAGTCCAATGGCCGCGTGCATGCCAGCTCGCGCGCCGGCGCCGCCGGCCTGATGCAGTTCATGCCGGCCACCGGCCGCCGTTTCGGCCTGGGCCCGGACGATTCCGGTTTCGACAGCCGCTTCGACCCGCGTAGCGCGGCAATGGCCAGCGCCCAGTACCTCAACGAGCGGATGGGCCAGCTCAATCGCAACATCGAGTTGGCGCTGGCCGCCTACAACGGCGGCGAAGGGCGGGCGGCGCGGATCTACGGCGCGACCGGCGGCCGCAGTTTCTGGGAGCAGGGCGTGTACGACCAGTTCCCGGCCGAGACCAAGGACTATGTGCCGATGGTGATCGCCGCGGCGTGGCTGTTCCTGCACCCGCAGCAGTACGGCCTGGAGTTCCCCAAGGTGAACGCGGTTCCGGCGACGCTGACCCTGTCCAAGTCGACCACGATCTACGAGTTGACCATCTGCCTGGGCAGCGCGGGCACCCGCGATGGCTACATGCGCGTGCTGCGCAACCTCAATCCGCGCTACGAACCCGATGGCTGGATTCCCGCCGGCACCACGATCAACGCGACCACCCGCATCGTCGGCCTGTACAACCGCAATTGCGTCAGCGGCCCGCGCGCCGACCTGGCCCGTACCCTGATCACCGCCGACCTCAACCAGGCGATCGTCCGGCCGTCGCCGCAGTCCTTCACCGGCAACGTATCGGTGGGCGACGCCGCGCCCCTGGCGGGCGTGGCGACCACCGTGGCCACCGGCCAGCCCGCGCCGGCCAAGCCCAAGGCCAAGCAGGCGCGCAGCTACAAGGTCGCCAAGGGCGATACGCTGGGCCGCATCGCCGACAAGCACCAATGCGAGATCAAGGCGCTGGCCAAGGCCAACGGCCTGCGCGCACCGGCCTATTCCCTCAGGCCCGGCCAGATGCTGAAACTGGCCGGCTGCGACAAATAATCGGCAAGCCTGCCTAAGGCGCGCCCTCGCGGGTGCCTCGTCGTAGCAGCGGCTTCAGCCGCGACCGCGGGATGCTGGCGGTCGCGGCTGAAGCCGCTCCTACAGGAAGCCGGACCCGGGCGTCGTTCAGGCGCTCAAACGAACGCCGCGCTCAGCCCTTCAAACGCGCCAGCGCCTGCCCCAGCTTCACCGCCGATTCCGCCTGCCACTGCGGCGCGAACTCGGCCACGCCCGGCGGCAGCAGCACCACGACGGTGGAGCCGTAATTGAAGCGGGCCATTTCCGCGAACCGTTCCAGCACGATCCCGCGCCCGCGGTAATCCTTGCGCGTGATGCGGTCGCCGTAAGCGGGGATTTCCTCGCCGCTCCAGACCGTTTCCACGCCCGACACCAGCAGCGCACCGACCATCACCGAGGCCATCGGCCCGAAGTCGGTGTCGAAGTGGCATGCCAGCCGCTCATTGCGCGCGAACAGCCGCGGCACGTTGCGCACCGCGTCCGGGCCGACGCTGAAAAGTCGGCCCGGCACATGCACGGTCTCGCGCAAGGTGCCGGTCCAGGGCATGTGCACGCGGTGGTAGTCGCGCGGCGACAGATAGACCGTCGCATATAGGCCATCGCGGAAAGGCTGCGCCGCCGCCTCGTCGCCGAGCAGCTCGGCGGCGGTGAACGATTGGCCCTTGGCCTGGAAGATCCGCCCGTCCTGGATCGCGCCGAGCTGGCTGATCCGGCCGTCGGCCGGCATCAGCAGCGCGCGCGGGTCCGGGTCGGGCTGCCGCACGCCTGGCTTGAGCGCCCGGGTGAAGAACGCATTGAACGACGCATAGGCCTGGGGATCGGACTGCGCAGCCTCGTCCAGGTCGACGTCGAAGCGACGCACCACCGTGTCGATCAGCCACTGCTTGGTGCGCGCGTCGGTGGAATAGGCAAGCCTGCGCGCCAGCGACGACAGCAAGCGATGCGGCAGCGCGTAGGAAAGGGTGGTCGTGAAGCTCATCGATAAGGCTCGGTCGTTAGGGCGAGGGCTCAGGGCGCGATCGCCTGGGTCAGCCGGGTGAAGTCGTCGGCGATGGTCTTGGGCTGCAGCGGCGGGCGGATCAGCCCGGCCAGGCGGCCCTGCGGATCGAGCACGGCGATGCCGGCGGAATGATCCATGCTGTAGTCGTCCGGATTCTCGTCGAAGTGCTTGCCGGGCACTTTCTGGAACACGAAACCCAGCGACGTGGCGAAGCGCTCCAGCGACGGAATATCCGCGGTGGCCGCCAGCGTGTCCTTGTGGAAGGCGTGCGCGTATTCGCCGAGCCGGGCCGGTGGGTCGCGGTCGGGATCGACGGAAACGAACAGCACGCGCGGACGCAGGCCCTCGGGAATGGTTTCCCATTGCTTCTGGGCCTGCGCCAGGTCGGCCAGCGTGGTCGGGCACACGTCGGGGCAGCGGGTGAAACCCAGGAACACGAGGGTCCAGTGCCCCTGCAGCTCGCCGGGCACCAGCTGGGTGCCGTCGGACTGGCGCAGGCTGAACTCCGGCAGGCCGCGCGGCTGGGGGTAGAAGGTCACCGCGCCGGTTTCCGGCCAGGGCGAAGGGGAGGAGGGGGCGCTGAAGAACTTTTGCGCGGCGGCCAGGCCCAGCCCGGCGGCCAGCGCCACCAACAGCACGATGCCGATCTTGCGGTTGAACATCAGCGGGCTCACCTCGGTTCTGCGGACGCCGGAGACGACGGCGCGGTCCAGGGAAGACGTGGGCTCGTGCGGAGCCTGCGCCCGCCCCGGGGCGGGGTCGCAACGGGGAACGGGCGGCGCGGAAGGCGCCAGGACCGAAGTTTCCCTTGCAACGGACGCTCAATGATAGCGGTCGCGACCTTATAATCGAGAACCTGTCCCAACACGCTGTTGCCATGACTGCCGCCACGGCCGACGAACTGCACACGATCATCGACCTGATCCGCTACGGCACCAGCCGTTTCAACGAGGCCGGCCTGACCTTCGGGCACAGCTACGACAATGCGCTGGACGAGGCCACGCAACTGGTCCTGCATACGTTGCACCTGCCGCATGACCTGGGTCCGGCCTATGGCGCCGCGCGCCTCACCCGCGCCGAGAAGGAACAGGTGCTGGCGCTGTTCCAGCGCCGCATCCAGGAGCGCGTGCCGGCGGCCTACCTGACCGGCGAGGCGTGGTTCGCCGGGCTGAGTTTCAAGAGCGATTCGCGCGCGCTGGTGCCGCGTTCGCCGATCGCCGAATTGATCGAAGCCGGCTTCGAGCCCTGGCTCGGCGGCCGCGAAGTCGCGCACGCGCTGGACCTGTGCACCGGTTCGGGCTGCATCGCCATCGCGATGGGCCACTACAACCCGAACTGGCACGTCGACGGCGCCGACATCAGCGATGCGGCCCTGTCGCTGGCTGCCGAAAACCAGGCGCGGCTGCACGCCGACAATGTCCACCTGGTCAAGTCCGACCTGTTTTCCGGGCTGACCGGCCGCCATTACGATCTGATCGTCACCAATCCGCCCTACGTCACCAACGAGGAGACCGACGCGCTGCCGCGCGAGTACTCCTACGAACCCGAGCTCGGCCTGCGCGCCGGCGACGATGGCCTGGACCTGGTCCTGAAGATCCTGCGCGATGCCCCGCTGCACCTGCACGAGCACGGTCTGCTGATCTGCGAAGTGGGTGAGTCCGAGCGGCACCTGGTGAAGCTGCTGCCGGAAGTCGACTTCGCCTGGATCGAGTTCAAGGTCGGCCAGATGGGCATCTTCGCGGTGGAATGCCGCGAGCTGATCGCGCACAGCGCGCGCATCACGGAGCTGGCCGCGCAGCGATGAGTGCCGTCCCCGCGAGCCGCGCCCCATGAGTTCCAACAGTTTCGGCAAGCTGCTGACGGTCACCACGTTCGGCGAGTCGCACGGGCCGGCGATCGGCTGCGTGGTCGACGGCTGCCCGCCGGGGCTGACGCTGGCCGCCGAGGAGTTCGCGCACGACCTGCAGCGCCGCGCCACCGGCAAGAGTCGCCACACCTCGGCGCGGCGCGAGGCCGACGAAGTGGAGATCCTGTCCGGTGTCTACGAAGGCCTCACCACCGGCACCCCGATCGCGCTGCTGATCCGCAACACCGACCAGCGCAGCAAGGACTACGCGAACATCGCCCGTCAGTTCCGCCCGGGCCACGCCGACTACAGCTATTGGCAGAAGTACGGCATCCGCGACCCGCGCGGCGGCGGGCGCTCGTCCGCGCGCGAGACGACCATGCGCGTGGCCGCCGGCGTGATCGCCAAGAAGTGGCTGGCGCAGCGCCACGGCGTCGTCGTGCGCGGCTGGCTCTCGCAACTGGGGCCGATCGTGCCGGCCGGTTTCGACTGGGACGCGGTCGAGGACAATCCCTTCTTCTGGCCGCACGCCGCGCAGGTGGACGAGCTGGAGGCCTACATGGACACGCTGCGCAAGTCCGGCGATTCGGTCGGCGCGCGCGTCAACGTGGTCGCCGACGGCGTACCGCCGGGCTGGGGCGAGCCGATCTACGGCAAGCTCGACGGCGAGCTTGCAGCCGCGCTGATGAGCATCAATGCGGTGAAGGGCGTGGAGATCGGCGACGGTTTCGCTGCGGTGTCCCAGCGCGGCACCGAACACCGCGACCTGATGACCCCGCAGGGTTTTGCCAGCAACCACGCCGGCGGCATCCTCGGCGGCATTTCCACCGGCCAGCAGGTCGTCGCCTCGATCGTGCTCAAGCCCACCTCCAGCCTGCGCCTGCCCGGCGCCAGCGTCGACATCGACGGCCAGCCGATCGAAGTGGTCACCACCGGCCGTCATGATCCGTGCGTCGGCATCCGCGCCACCCCCATCGCCGAGGCGATGATGGCGCTGGTACTGATGGACCAGGCGCTGCGCCATCGCGCACAGTGCGGCGATGTCGGCGAGGTCCCGCCGCGCATTCCCGGCAGCCTCGATGGCTGACCGGCGGGCAAAGGTCTGGGTCAGCCAGCCGCTGTTCGACGAAGAGGTCGAACGGCTGCGGCAGCACTTCGACGTCGAGGCCGCCAGCGAAGTCACCCGCTACGGCAGCGCGGAGTTGTCGGCGCGCCTGGCCGGGGTGGACGGTGCGCTGATCACCCTCAACGAAAAGGTGGGCGCGCCGGAAATCGCGGCTGCCACGAAGCTGCGCGCCGTCGCCAACGTCGGGGTGGGTTACAACAACCTCGACCTGGACGCGCTGGGCGCGGCCGGCATCCTCGCCAGCAACACCCCCGACGTACTCACCGAGACCACCGCCGATCTCGGCTTCGCGCTGCTGATGGCCGCCGCGCGCCGGATCAGCGAATCCGAGCGCTGGCTGCGCGACGGGCAGTGGCAGCAATGGTCGTTCAAGACCATGCTCGGCGCCGATGTGCATGGCAGCACGCTGGGCATCCTCGGCATGGGCCGGATCGGGCAGGGTATTGCCCGCCGCGGTGCGCTCGGTTTCGGCATGCGGGTGATCTACCACAACCGCAGCCGCCTGCCCGAAGCGCTCGAAAGCGAAAGCAATGCACGTTACGTCGGCTTCGACGAACTGCTCGCGCAATCGGACCACCTGGTGCTGGTGCTGCCGTACTCGCCGCAATCGCACCATCTGGTCGATGCCACCGCGCTGGCCAAGATGAAGCCGACCGCGACCCTGGTGAACATCGCCCGCGGCGGCCTGGTCGACGAACTGGCGCTGGCCGACGCGCTCGCCAACGGTCGTCTCGGCGCCGCCGGCCTGGACGTATACGAGGGCGAGCCGAACGTGCGCCCGGAGTTGCTGGCGCAGCGCCATGTCGTGCTGACGCCGCATATCGGCAGCGCCAGCCTGGCCACGCGCCGGGCGATGATGGCGCTGGCCGTGGACAACCTGATCGCCGCGCTGGGCCAGGGCCCGCGCGCCGGCGATCCGCCCAATGCCCTGAACGCCGCCCAGGTCCAGGCCGCCAAAAGCGGCGACGCGGCCGTGCACGCGCGCAAAATCGGCGCTGAAAAACGATAGGGGACCTCCGCGCCCGCGGTGGTGGAGGTTCCCCGAACCCAGGTGGTGCCCGCGCTTTCCTTTCCCCTATCGAAACCTGAAAACCATGAGCAACCCGAATCTTTTCAACGTCGCTGTCGTCGGTGCCACCGGCGCGGTCGGCGAAACCATGCTGAACATCCTCGCCGAGCGCGACTTCCCGATCGGCAAGCTGTATGCGCTGGCCTCCGCGCGCTCGGCCGGCGGCAGCGTCGAGTACAAGGGCGAGAAGATCCCGGTCCAGGACCTGGCGACCTTCGATCCGGCCGGTGTCGATATCGCGCTGTTCTCGGCCGGCGGCAGCGTCTCCAAGGAATACGCGCCCAAGTTCGCCGCCGCCGGTGCCGTGGTGATCGACAACTCCTCGGCGTTCCGCTACGACGACGATGTGCCGCTGGTGGTGTCGGAGGTCAACCCGGCAGCGCTGAAGGACCGCCCGCGCGGGATCATCGCAAACCCCAATTGCTCGACCATGCAGATGCTGGTCGCGCTGGGCCCGATCCATCGCCAGTACGGCATCGAGCGCATCAACGTGGCGACCTACCAGTCGGTGTCCGGCGGCGGCCGCTCGGCGCTGGAGGAACTCGGCAAGCAGACCGGCCAGTTGCTCAACTTCCAGGCCATCGATCCGCAGCGTTTCCCGGTGCAGATCGCCTTCAACCTGATCCCGCACATCGACGACTTCCAGGACAACGGCTTCACCAAGGAAGAAATGAAGCTGGTCTGGGAGACCCGCAAGATCCTCGGCGACGACAGCATCCGGGTGAATCCGACCGCGGTGCGCGTGCCGGTGTTCTACGGCCACTCCGAGGCCGTGACGATCGAGACGCGCGACAAGATCACCGTCGAGGCGGCGCGCGAACTGTTGGGCCGTTCGCCCGGCGTGGAAGTGGTCGACGAGCGCAAGGCCGGCGGTTATCCGACCCCGGTCACCCATGCCTCGGGCAACGATGCGGTCTACGTCGGGCGCATCCGCGAAGACCTCTCGCACCCGCACGGCCTCAACCTGTGGATCGTCTCGGACAACATTCGCAAGGGCGCCGCGCTCAACGCGGTGCAGCTGGCCGAACTGGTCGCCGCCGAGCGCGGCTGAGCTTTCGCCGATGGCACGACGGCGCCGTGGACGACACGGCGCCTCGTGCGTGCCCGTATCCAGCCCTAGCGCGCAAGGCTATATTGGCGCCCATGAAACCTAGGGGCAGGGGCGCCACGCGCCCGATACAAGGTCTGAGCGCGCTCGTCCTGACGCTTTGCAGCGGTGCTGCGATGGCGTTGGGGCTGGGCGATATCCGGGTGCTGTCCAGGCCTGGCCAGCCGCTGGTGGCCGAGATTCCGGTCATTTCCAACGAGCCGGGCGAGCTGGAGAACGCGCGCGTGGCCCTGGCTTCGCCGGCGACGTTCCAGCGCGTCGGCCTGGAGCCACCGCAGGGCCTGGTCAGCGAACTGCAGTTCCAGTTCACCCAGGATGCGCGCGGCCAGGCGGTGATCCGCGTCACCAGCAGCACGCCGGTCGACCAGAAGGCGATCGGTTTCCTGATCGAGGTCGATTGGGGCCAGGGTCGCCTGGTCCGCGAGTATTCGGCGCTGGTCGATGCGCCCAACACCGCCGCGGCGATCGCCGAACCGGTGATCGAGGCCCCGGCCGTCGCCGCCGGCAACCAGATCGTGCGCGAGCCCGAGCCCTTGCCGGCTGCCCCGGTTGCCGAGACCCCGGTTGCCCAGACCCCGCCGCCAGCGCCGGCCAGTGCCGCGCCGTCGGCCGCGCCCGTGGCCACGCCGGCGCCGCACCGCGCCACCGCGGCACCGACCCTGGCGCCGGGCGACGCGTTGACCGTGCGCAGCGGGCAGACCTTGTCGGGTATCGCCGTCGGGCTTGCGCGTAACGGCGGGCATTCGCTCGACCAGACGATGATCGCGCTGCTGCGCGCCAATCCGGACGCCTTCATCGGCGGCAACATCAACCGGCTCAAGGCTGGCGCGGTGCTGCGTACGCCCGAGCAGGACGAACTGGCGCGCGTCGGCGCCGCCGAGGCGACCGCGATGGTGCGCGAACAGGCGGCGCAATGGCGCCAGGCGCGCGCGCCGGTGCCGCAGCCGGCTGAGGCCGGCGCCGCCAGCACGCCTGCCACCGCCGCTGCGAAGCCACCTGGCACCCATACGAGCGCGGCTCCGGATGGGGCGCGCCTGGAAATCGCCCCCGCGGTGGCCAGCGATGCAAAGAACGCGGGAACGACGTCCGGCACCGGTGCCGGAGGCGAGGGAGACATGGCGGCGAACGAACAATTGCAGCAGGCACACGAGGACGTCGCTACGCGCGATGCCGAGATCCAGGAGCTGCGCACCCGGGTGGGCGAACTGGAAAAACTGCAGCAGCAGCAACAGAAGCTGATCGCGCTCAAGGACAGCGACCTGGCCGCCGCGCAGCAGCGCCTGTCGCAGTCCCAGCAGGATGCGGGTACCGGTGCAGCCGTGATGCCGATGTGGCTGTGGGGTGGGCTGGCACTGGTGATCGCCGGGCTCATCGCCTGGCTGGCCGCGCGTCGCCGCAAGCCCTCGCCATTGCCGCCGCTGCCGCGCCATGGTTTCGATGCCGCGGCGCTGACCGCTGCCGTTCCCGCCGCGGCCACCGCCACCAGCGTCGGCGAGCGCGAGATCGATCGCGAGGTTGAGCTTGAGGAAGTCGATCTTCGCGAGGAAGAGCACAGCACCTGGCACGCGCCGGCCGAAGATCTTGCGCGGGTGGTGCCGGAACCGGCCGCACCGGCGTGGCATGCCGGCGCCGGCGCGCCGCTGAACCCGGCGCCGGCCGGCCGCGACCGCCTGGAGCTGGCAGTGGCCTATCTGGACCTGGGCGACACTGAAACCGCGCGCAGTCTGCTGACCGAGGTCGCCCAGGGGCAGGATCCGGACGCGCGCGCCGAGGCGGTCGCACTGCTCAGCCAGCTTCGCTGAGCCCGGTCTTGCCGGGTCGGCTCCGTTGAGCCGCCTCGGCTGAAGCGTGGGCACGATACCGGTGCGCGCCCGCGTCTTGCATCCTGGGCAGGCGTCTGCGCCACAATGGGATGCGGGACGAGCGCCGATCGCGGTAATGCGGGCGATCAGCCGGCCCCTTGGATCGTGCGGCGCCCGCCGCGCAAACGGACAGCACATGCGTTACGCCCTCGGCGTGGAATACGACGGCAGCGAATTCCAGGGTTGGCAGCAACTGGGCGAACACGGTGGCCCCAGCGTGCAGGCGACCTTGCAGCAGGCGTTGTCTTCGGTCGCCGATGCGCCGGTCAACGTGGTCTGCGCCGGTCGCACCGATGCCGGCGTGCATGGCGAATGCCAGGTGGTCCATTTCGACAGCGAATCGCGCCGCGAACCGCGTGCCTGGATGCTGGGCACCACCACCCGCCTGCCGCCCTCGGTCTGCGTGCGCTGGTGCGTTCCGGTCGCCGCCGACTTCCATGCCCGCTTCAGCGCGCGGGCGCGGCGCTACCGCTACCGCCTGCTCAATCGTGCGGTGCGCCCGGCGCTATACCGGCAAACGCTGAGCTGGGAGCGGCGGCCACTGGACGCGGCGGCCATGCATGAAGCCGCGCAGGCGCTGCTGGGCGAGAACGATTTCGGTGCCTTCCGCAGCGTGCAATGCCAGGCGCTGCACGCCCGGCGCGAATTGCAGGCGATCTCGGTCCGCCGCGACGGCGAGGTCGTCGAGGTCGCCGTGCAGGCCAATGCATTCCTTCATCACATGGTGCGCAATATCGTGGGCTCGCTGGTGCTGGTCGGCAGCGGCGAGAAGCCAGGCGCGTGGATCGCCGAACTCCTGGCCGGCCGCGACCGCACCCAGGCCGGTCCGACGGCACCGCCCCAGGGCCTGGTATTCGTCGGCCCGCTGTATCCGTCGCAATGGCAATTGCCGCTTGAGGTCACGCAATGAACCGAACGCTTTACCGGACGCGCATCAAGTTCTGTGGCATGACCCGTGCCGGCGACATTCGCCTCGCCGGAGAACTGGGCGTGGACGCGGTCGGCTTCGTGTTCGCGCATGGCAGCCCGCGCCGCGTAGCGCCGGCGGAAGCACGCGCGATGCGCCAGGCGACCGCGCCGATGGTCGATGTGGTGGCGCTGTTCCGCAACAACAGCAAGGATGAAGTGCGCGAAGTGCTGCGCACGGTGCGGCCGACGCTGCTGCAGTTCCATGGCGAGGAAGAAGACGCGTTCTGCCGCAGTTTCAACGTGCCGTACATGAAGGCTGTGCCGATGGGCAACCCGGCGGATATTCCGAATGCGCGCTCGCTGCAGATGGCCTATCCGAATGCCGCCGCGTTCCTGTTCGACAGCCATGCGGCGGGAGGCAGCGGTGGCAGCGGACAGACTTTCGACTGGTCACGGCTGCCGACCGGCCTGCACCGCCCGTTCCTGCTCGCCGGCGGCATTACCCCGGACAACGCGTTCGACGCCATCGTCGCGACGCTGCCGTGGGGCGTGGACGTTTCCAGCGGCATCGAGAGCGAGCCGGGCATCAAGGACGGCCACAAGATGCGGCGCATGGTCGAAGAAATCCGCAGGGCCGATTGCCACGAAATGTCCTGAGGTTCGCGCATCGCGCCGGGGCGGCGAGGGCCAGGGATAGCGCTGATCAGCGCTTCGGTGGGCGGCGTTTCAGCGCTGGGCGAGGTAATGCGCCGGCCGCAGTTCGCGCGCCAGCCAATCAGCCAGCGCGGGAATGCGTGGATCGCGATTGCGCGCATCGGCACACAGGATCCAGCGCGCCGGCGTATCGACGAAGCCCCACGGCGCGATCAGGCGGCCGCTGGCGAGGTCGTCGCTGACCAGCGGCTCGGGCGCGATCGCGATGCCCAGGCCCGCCACCGCCGCTTCGAGCAGATAGAGCAGGTGCTCGAACTCGCCGTCGATGCGCAATCGTGCCGGCTCCATCCCCACCGCGGCAGCCCAGGTCGGCCATGCCTGCGGGCGCGAGCGTGTCTGCAGCAGGCCAGGGCCGAGGACTGCGCTCGCGTCGCGGCCGAGCAACCGATCCGCTCCGGGCAGGCGCGGGCTGAGCACCGGGCCGATCCGCTCCCCGGCCAGTTCGTGCACGCGCCAGGCCGGCGGCCAGGGCGCGGCGGCCAGCAGGAGTGCGGCGTCGGCACCTATCAGTTCGGGGCCCGGCATGGCTTCCTGCACCGCCAGGTGCAGTCGCAGACCGGGAAGATCGGCCTCCAGCCGCGCCAGCCGCGGGATCATCCAGCGCGCCAGCACGCTGCCGCTGCAGCCCAGCACCAACGGCGCACCGTCGCTTCCCGACCGGCGCAATTCGCGCCAACTCTGGCGTAGCCGCGCAAACGCTTCGCCACTGGCATCGCGCAGGCTCTCGCCAGCGGCGGTCAAGGCCAGCCCGCGACCCTGGCGCTGGAACAACGGAGCCCCCAGGGCTTGCTCCAGGGTGCGGATGTGCCGGCTGACCGCGCCGTGGGTGACATGCAACTCCTCGGCGGCACGGCTCACGCTGCCCAGGCGCGCGGCAGCTTCGAAGGCGCGCAGGGCAGGCAGCGGCGGGAGGTCTGAGCTCATGTGAGGATAGCTCACAGGTCGGGGAGGAAGTTTCGATTATCACCTTGTCTGCAGAGGGGTAAAGTGTCGGATCTGAAGCGGTCACAGGACCGCGTTGCCCCCTGGAGTGCCGATGTCCACGCCGCCGATCAGTGACTTTCACGCCTATCCCGACGCCGCCGGCCATTTCGGCCGCTACGGCGGCCGCTTCGTCGCCGAGACCCTGATCGGGCCCTTGCAGGAACTGGCTGCCGCCTACGACCAGGCGCGCCAAGACCCGGCCTTCATCGCCGCCTACGACAAGGACCTCAAGCACTACGTGGGCCGACCCAGCCCGATCTACCACGCCGAACGGCTCAGCCGCGAAGTCGGCGGCGCGCAGATCCTGCTCAAGCGCGAAGACCTGAACCACACCGGCGCGCACAAGATCAACAACACCATCGGCCAGGCCCTGCTGGCCAGCCGCATGGGCAAGACCCGCATCATCGCCGAGACCGGCGCCGGCCAGCACGGCGTGGCCAGCGCCACGGTTGCCGCGCGGCTGGGCCTGGAATGCGTGGTCTACATGGGCGCCACCGACATCGAGCGGCAGAAGATCAACGTCTACCGGATGAAGCTGCTCGGCGCGACGGTGGTGCCGGTCACCAGCGGCTCGGCCACCCTCAAGGACGCGCTCAACGAGGCGATGCGCGACTGGGTCACCCATGTCGCCGACACCTTCTACATCATCGGCACCGTTGCCGGGCCGGATCCGTATCCGCGCATGGTGCGCGACTTCAACGCGATCGTCGGCCGCGAGGCGCGCGCGCAGATGCTGGAGGATTACGGCCGCCTGCCGGACGCGATCACCGCCTGCGTCGGCGGCGGCAGCAATGCGATCGGCCTGTTCCATGCCTTCCTCAACGATCGCGACGTGGCCATCTACGGTGCCGAAGCGGCCGGCGACGGGATCGCCAGCGGACGCCATGCGGCCTCGATCGCCGCCGGCCGGCCCGGTGTGCTGCACGGCAACCGCACCTATGTGATCTGCGACGACGACGGCCAGATCATCGAGACCCATTCGGTCTCGGCGGGCCTGGATTATCCCGGCGTCGGGCCGGAGCACGCCTTCCTCGCCGACAGCGGCCGTGCGACCTACCTCGGCATCACCGACGACGAGGCGCTGGCCGCCTTCCACCTGCTGGCGCACACCGAAGGCATCCTCGCCGCGCTGGAATCCAGCCATGCGGTCGCGCAGGCGATCAAGCTCGCGCGCGAGTTGCCGCGCGACGCGCTGGTGCTGTGCAACCTGTCCGGCCGCGGCGACAAGGACGTCCACACCATCGCCGCGCGCGAGAACGTGGTGGTGTGATCCATCCGGTCGACGCCGCCGGACGACGTCGCGCAAGGCCCACAGGAATCGTGAAATGACCCGCATCGCAGACAAGTTCGCCCAGCTCCAGTCGCAAGGCCGCAAGGCGCTGATCCCCTTCATCACCGCCGGCGATCCCTCGCTGGAGGCCACCGTGCCGGTGATGCACGCACTGGTCCGCGCCGGCGCCGACGTGGTCGAACTCGGCGTGCCGTTCTCCGACCCCATGGCCGACGGCCCGACCATCCAGCGCAGCTCCGAACGCGCGCTGGGCCGTGGCGCCGGCCTGGCCTACGTGCTCGAAGCCGTGCAGGAATTCCGCCGCGAGGACGCCACCACGCCGGTGGTCCTGATGGGCTACCTGAATCCGGTGGAGATCCACGGCACCGCCCGTTTCGCGGAGAAGGCCGTCGCCGTGGGCGTGGACGGAGTACTGCTGGTCGACCTGCCGCCGGAGGAAGCCGCCGAAACCCGCGAGACCTTTGGCCGTGCCGGCCTGGCGCTGATCGTGCTGGCGGCGCCGACCACCGGCGATGACCGGCTCGCCGCGGTCTGCGACGGTGCCCAGGGCTATCTGTATTACGTCAGCTTCGCCGGCGTGACCGGCGCCGACCGCCTCGACGCACAGGCCGCCGGACTACGGCTGCGCCAGTTGCGGGCGCGCTCGCCGGTGCCGGTCGTGGCCGGCTTCGGTATCAAGGATGCCGCCAGCGCGCGTGCCATGGCGGTCGATGCCGATGGCGTGGTGGTGGGCAGTGCGCTGGTGCAAGCGCTGGATGGCGCCCGCGACAGCGGCGAGGCGCGGCGCCGCGCCGAGGCGTTCCTGGCGCCGTTGCGTGCGGCGCTGGACGGCGGCTGAAGCCCTGCATACGGGGGCGAACGGGCGGATCGGCGCTAGCGCCGACTCCAGGAGGCTGAGCTAGACTGTCGCCCCTCTGCGGCTTTCGGGCCGCCTTGAATGGATCGTCATCACCGCATGAGCTGGCTCAGCAAACTGATGCCGTCGGGCATTCGCACCGACAACACCCCGAGCAAGAAGCGCAGCGTCCCCGAGGGGCTGTGGGAGAAGTGCAGCAACTGCGGCACGGTGCTGTACCGCCCCGAGCTGGAGGAGAACCTGGAGGTGTGCCCGAAGTGCGGGCATCACATGGCCATCCGGGCCCGCGCGCGCCTGGCCTCGCTGTTCGACGCAGGCAGCACCAGCGAGATCGCCGCCCACCTCGGCCCGGTCGACGTGCTCAAGTTCCGTGACCAGAAGAAGTACGGCGACCGCATCAAGGCCACCCAGAAGGCGACCGGCGAGTACGACGCGCTGATCGCCATGCGTGGCTTGCTGAAAGGGCGCCCGCTGGTCGCCTCGTCGTTCGATTTCGCGTTCATGGGCGGCTCGATGGGTTCGGTCGTCGGCGAGCGCTTCGCCCGCGCGGCCGAAGTCGCCCTCGAGATCGGCTGCCCCTATGTCTGCTTCTCCGCCAGCGGCGGCGCGCGCATGCAGGAAGGCCTGCTGTCGCTGATGCAGATGGCCAAGACCTCCGCGGCGCTGGGGCGCCTGCGCGAAGCCGGCCTGCCTTACATTTCCGTGCTGACCCATCCCACCACCGGCGGCGTGTCGGCCTCGTTCGCGATGCTGGGCGACATCAACATTGCCGAGCCGCAGGCGTTGATCGGCTTCGCCGGGCCGCGCGTGATCGAGCAGACCGTGCGCGAAAAACTGCCGGAAGGTTTCCAGCGCTCCGAGTTCCTGGTCGAACATGGCGCCATCGACCAGATCTGCGATCGCCGCGAAATGCGCGACCGCATCGCCGACCTGACCGCGATGATGATGCGTCAGGCGCAGCCCGAAACCGCCGAGGTTTCGGCGGCATGAGCGCAAGGCAGTATTTCGGTACCGACGGCATTCGCGGCCGGGTCGGGCAGGGGGTCATTTCGGCGGATTTCGTGCTGCGCCTGGGCAATGCGCTCGGGCGCGTGCTCGGCCAGGACGGCAAGCGCCGCCCGGTCGTGCTGATCGGCAAGGACACCCGCATCTCCGGCTACATGTTCGAAGCCGCGCTGGAGGCCGGGCTGGTCGCGGCCGGTGCCGACGTGCAGCTGATCGGCCCGATGCCGACGCCGGCGATCGCCTTCCTCACCAGCACGTTGCGCGCCGACGCCGGCATCGTCATCAGCGCCTCGCACAATCCGCATTACGACAACGGCATCAAGTTCTTCTCCGCCGAAGGCGAGAAACTCGACGACGCGACCGAGCTGGCGATCGAGGCCGCACTCGAAGCGCCGTTCCTGACCGTCGATTCCGCGCGCCTCGGCAAGGCTGCGCGTGCGCGCGACGCGATCGGGCGCTACATCGAATTCTGCAAGGCCAGCGTGCCGCGCGGTTTTGATCTGCGCGGTCTGAAGATGGTGCTGGACTGCGCCCATGGCGCGACCTACCACATCGCCCCGCTGCTGTTCCGCGAGCTGGGCGCCGACGTCGTGGTGATCGGCGCCGCGCCCGACGGCCTCAACATCAACGACGGCGTCGGCTCGACCCATATCGACAATCTCGCCGCCAAGGTCCGCGAGACCGGTGCGCAACTCGGCATCGCGTTCGACGGCGACGGCGATCGCGTGTTGATGGCCGACGACCAGGGCAACCCGGTCGATGGCGACGACCTGCTGTACGTGCTGGCGCGCGCCTGGCAGGCCAGTGGCCGCCTGCAGGGCACCGTCGTCGGCACCTTGATGACCAACTACGGGCTGGAGCAGGCGATGGCCGCGCTGCAGATTCCGTTCGTGCGGGTGAAGGTGGGCGATCGCTATGTCCACCAGGCGCTGGTCGAAGGCGGCGGCGTGCTCGGGGGCGAGACCTCCGGCCACATGCTGTGCCTGGACCGTGCCACCACCGGCGATGGCATCGTCAGCGCGCTGCAGGTGCTGGAAGCGCTCAAGCGCGAAGGCGTGACCCTGCGCCAGGCGTTGGCAGGGCTGCGCAAGGTGCCGCAGAAGACCGTCAACGTGAAGCTGCAGGGCAACGCCAAGGACACCGTGGGTGCCGAGGCCGTGCAGCAGGCATTGCTGCACGCGCAGGCGGCGGTACAAGGCCGCGGCCGCGCGTTCCTGCGGCCTTCCGGCACCGAGCCGGTGGTCCGCGTCACCGTCGAGGCCGACGACGCGGCCTTGATGCAGTCCACGCTGGACACGCTGGCCGATGCGGTGCGCGCGGCGGCCTGAGTCCGTGCCGCGCCGCAACGCCCCGGAACGCCGGCCATTGGCCGGCGTTCCGCCATCCGCCGTTTGATCAGCAACTTGGCCAGCAAGGCGCTCGGCCAGCAGGGCGGGGCGCCGGCGTGGCCCGCCAGCCATCTGTCACAATGCGCGCCATGACCGATTGGCGGTCGATCTTCAGTCCATTCAGGTAACGCCGTGAGCCAGATTCCCACCCTCGACATCACCCGCTTCGAAACCGACCGCGACGCTTTCGTCGCCGAGCTCGGCGCCGCCTACCGAGAGTGGGGCTTTGCCGGCATCCGCAACCACGGCATCCCGCAGGCGCAGATCGACGCGGCCTACGGCGTGTTCAAGGACTTCTTCGCCTTGCCGGAGGACGTCAAGCGCCAGTACCACGTGCCCGGCAGTGGCGGCGCGCGCGGCTACACGGCGTTCGGGGTGGAGACTGCCAAGGACTCCAAACACTTCGACCTGAAGGAGTTCTGGCATATCGGCCGGGAAATCCCCGACGACTCCCAGTACCGCCCGGTGATGCCGCCGAACCTGTGGCCGACCGAGGTCGCCGGCTTCCGCGAGCACGGCTACAACCTCTACACCCAGCTCGACCAGCTGGGCTCGCGGGTACTGTCGGCGCTGGCCTTGCACATCGGCCTGCCGGCGGACTACTTCGTCGACAAGACCGACTCCGGCAACTCGATCCTGCGGCCGATCCACTATCCCCCGATCACGGCCGACGACATTCCCAACGTGCGCGCCGGCGCGCACGAGGACATCAACCTGATCACCCTGCTGGTCGGCGCCAGCGCGGCGGGCCTGGAAGTGAAGTCCCAGCAGGGCGAGTGGGTGCCGTTCACCTCCGACGCCGACACCATCGTGGTCAACATCGGCGACATGTTGCAGCGCCTGACCAACCACGTGTATCCCTCGACGACGCACCGCGTGGTCAATCCGCCGGGCGAAATGGCGCGCAAGCCTCGTTACTCGGTGCCGTTCTTCCTGCATCCCAATCCGGACTTCCTGATCGACGTGCTGCCCTCCACGGTCAGCGCCGACAACCCCGCGCGTTACCCGGAGCCGATCACCGCCCAGGGCTACCTGGAAGAGCGGCTGCGGGAAATCAAGCTCAAGTGAACCGTCCGGCCACCCAGCGGGTGCCGCGCGGTAGAGACGGGGCCGGTGATTGACCGGCCCTTTCCATGTCCGGGGATGGCTTGGTCCCGGCTGTTTTTGTCCCGGGGTTGTCCACCGATAACCACCGGACATCCCCGTATGGATTATTCTTATACCCTTTTGCGGGAGACCCTCGATGCGTCGCAAGATCGTCGCCGGTAACTGGAAATTGCATGGCAGTCGCCAATTCGCCACCGAGCTGGTGGCGCAGGTGGCGGTCGGGATGCCCCTGGATGGCGTCGAAGTGGTGATCCTGCCGCCGCTGCCGTACCTGGGCGATCTCATCGAGGACTTCGAGGGGCAACACCTGCACTTCGGTGCCCAGGACGTCAGCAGCAACGAGAAAGGGGCCTATACCGGCGAGGTCTCGGCGACCATGCTGGTGGACGTCGGGGCCGACTATGGCCTGGTCGGGCATTCCGAGCGCCGCCAATACCACTTCGAGAGCAGCGACCTGGTGGCGCGCAAGTTTTCCGCCGCCCTGAACGCCGGTCTGGCGCCGATCCTGTGCGTGGGCGAATCCCTGCAGGACCGCGAAGCCGGGCTGACCGAGCGGGTCATCGCCAGCCAGCTGGCGCCGGTCCTGGAGCTGGTCGGGGTGGCCGGTTTCGCCAAGGCGGTGGTGTCCTACGAGCCGATCTGGGCGATCGGCACCGGGCGCACCGCGAGCCCGCAGCAGGCGCAGGGGGTCCACGCCTTCATTCGTGGTCAAATCCGCGCCCTCGATGCTAGAATCGCTGATTCGCTGCCGATCCTGTACGGCGGTAGCGTCAAGCCCGACAACGCCGCGGAACTGTTCTCGCAGCCCGATGTCGATGGAGGGCTGGTCGGTGGCGCTTCGCTGGTCGCCGAAGACTTCCTGGCGATCGCCCGAGCAGCGGTCGGTCGCTGACACCCAGAGTTCCAATCGCCAAGTCATCGTCCGGGGACGGATTCGAAATGTTGATGTTGATCCTCAATGTGATCTATGTGCTGGTCGCCATCGCGATGATCGCGCTGATCCTGATGCAGCGCGGCGCGGGCGCGGCTGCCGGTTCCGGCTTCGGCGCGGGTGCGTCGGGCACCGTGTTCGGTTCGCGCGGCGCTTCGAACTTCCTTTCCAAGTCGACCAAGTGGCTGGCCGTGGTGTTCTTCGGCATCAGCCTCTTCATGGCCTGGTACGCGGGCCACGGTTCGCGTCCGACCGAGCAAGGCCTGGGCGTGATGTCCTCGCACACCGGTGCGCCCGCCGCCCCGGCCGGCGAGTTGACGCAGCCCCTGCCGCAGGCGCCCGCGGTCGATTCCGTTCCCACCGCTCCCGTCGAGCAGGCTCCGGCAGCGCAGCAGGAAAACCGCCAGGGACAGCAACAAGAAAATGGCCAGGGGCAGCCACAAAAACCCTGAAGCCGGTTACAATACGCCGCGCACTGCTTCAGCCAGTGCGCAACGTAAGCCCAGGTGGCGGAATTGGTAGACGCACTACCTTGAGGTGGTAGCGACTTAGGTCGTAGGGGTTCGAGTCCCCTCTTGGGCACCATTGTTTGGCTGCGGGTCCTGCGGGTTGTGGCAACGCCTGCCGCGGGTTCCGCCTATACCCCATGCCGGCGCCCCCACGCGTACAGGCAGAGGCAAGAGAGAATCGCTGTGCTGGCCGAATATTTGCCGAGTCTGCTGTTCCTGGTCGTCGCTACGGGTATCGGCATCGCGCTGATGCTGATTGGCCGGTTCCTCGGCCCCCGCCGCCCCGATCTCCAGAAACTCTCGCCGTACGAATGCGGCTTCGAAGCCTTCGAAGACGCGCGCATGAAATTCGACGTGCGCTATTACCTGATCGCGATCCAGTTCATCGTCTTCGATCTGGAAATCATCTTCATCGTGCCCTGGACGCAGGTCTTCATGGATATCGGTGCCCGTTCGCTGGTCACCATGGGTCTGTTCGTCGGCATGCTGTTCCTCGGTTTCATTTACGTCTGGAAGAAGGGAGCCCTGGAATGGGAGTGATTCAGACCCTCGACCGTCTGATGACCAATCCGATCCCGGAAGGTCGTATCGACGACATTTTGCGTCCCGAAGGCGAGAACCCGCTGCTCGAGAAGGGTTACGTCACCACCAGCGTCGACGCACTGCTCAACTGGGCGCGCACCGGCTCGATGTGGCCGATGACCTTCGGCCTGGCCTGCTGCGCGGTCGAGATGATGCATGCCGGTGCCGCACGCCTGGACCTGGACCGCTACGGCGTGGTGTTCCGGCCGTCGCCGCGCCAGTCCGACGTGATGATCGTCGCCGGCACCCTGGTCAACAAGATGGCCCCGGCGCTGCGCAAGGTCTACGACCAGATGCCCGACCCGAAGTGGGTCATCTCGATGGGCAGCTGCGCCAACGGCGGCGGTTATTACCACTACTCGTACTCGGTGGTCCGCGGCTGCGACCGGATCGTGCCGGTCGACGTCTACGTGCCGGGCTGCCCGCCGACGGCCGAGGCGCTGGTCTACGGCATCCTGCAGCTGCAAAAGAAGATCTGGCGCACCCAGACCATCGCCCGGTAACCGCATTAAGTCGACCGCAGCACGCTGACCCGTCTTCTCCCTTATAAGCAGCCAAGCCCCCATGGCAGAGCAAGCAACTTCCTTCACCGACCGACTCAGCGCGCGTTTCGCCGGCGCGCGGGTCTTCGTGGTCGAACCGCGCGGCGAAGTGACGTTGGAAGTCCCCGCCGCGGAGTGGCACGCCACCTGCCTGGCCCTGCGTGACGAGCTCGGGTTCGAGCAGCTCTCGGACCTGTGCGGCGTCGATTACCTCAGCTACGGCAGCGACGAATGGGATACCGACGACGTGTCGTCGCAGGGCTTCAGTCGCGGCGTCGAGGGCAAGTCGGCCGGCCGTTTCGCCTGGGGTGAATTCCCCAGCGCCCAGGGCGGTGAGGACACGCTTCCGGTGCCGGTGCCGCTGCAGCGCTATGCGGTGGTCGCCCAGCTGATTTCCTACCAGCACAACCTGCGCCTGCGCGTGCGCTGCTATGCGCCGAACGACGAACTGCCGGTGGTGGCTTCGGTCTGCGACATCTGGCCGGGCGTGAACTGGTTCGAGCGCGAGGCGTTCGACCTGTTTGGCATCGTCTTTGCCGGCCATCCGGACCTGCGCCGCATCCTGACCGACTATGGTTTCGTCGGCCATCCGTTCCGCAAGGATTTCCCGCTGATCGGCAACGTCGAAGTGCGCTACGACGAAGAAAAGAAGCGCGTCATCTACGAACCGGTCACCTCGGTGGAGCCGCGCGTCGGCGTTCCGCGGGTGATCCGCGACGACGCGCGCTACCAGACCGCGGCCGGTGAGTCCGCCAAGCCGGAGGCCGCCAAGTGAGCGATTTCAATCAGGCTCCGCAGGCCTTCGCGAGCAATCCTGCCGAGAGCAAGCAGGAGATCCGCAACTACACGATGAACTTCGGCCCGCAGCATCCTGCGGCGCACGGCGTGCTGCGGCTGATCCTGGAGATGGACGGCGAGACGGTGATCCGCGCAGATCCGCACATCGGCCTGCTGCACCGCGGCACCGAGAAGCTGGCCGAGTCCAAGCCGTTCAACCAGTCGATCGGCTATATGGATCGCCTGGACTACGTGTCGATGATGTGCAACGAGCACGCCTACGTGCGCGCGATCGAGACCCTGATGGGCATCGAGGCGCCGGAGCGTGCGCAGTACATCCGCACGATGTTCGACGAGATCACCCGCATCCTGAACCACCTGATGTGGGTCGGTTCCAACGCACTCGACCTGGGTGCGATGGCGGTGATGCTGTACGCGTTCCGCGAGCGCGAAGAGTTGATGGACGTCTACGAGGCGGTCAGTGGCGCGCGCATGCACGCGACCTATTACCGTCCGGGCGGCGTGTACCGCGATCTGCCGGACCACATGCCCAAGTACAAGGAATCGCGCTGGCACAAGGGCAACGCGCTGAAGAAGCTCAATGCTTCGCGCGAAGGCAGCATGCTCGATTTCCTGGAGAACTTCACCAACGAGTTCCCCCAGCGCGTCGACGAGTACGAGACGCTGTTGACCGATAACCGCATCTGGAAGCAGCGCACCGTCGGCGTGGGCGTGATCTCGCCCGAACTGGCACGCGCCTGGGGCATGACCGGGGTGATGCTGCGTGGCTCGGGCATCGAATGGGATCTGCGCAAGAAGCAGCCCTACGCCAAGTACGCCGAGGTCGATTTCGACATTCCGGTCGGCGTCGGCGGCGACTGCTATGACCGCTATCTGGTCCGCGTGGCCGAGATGCGCGAGTCCAACCGCATCATCAAGCAGTGCATCCGGTGGCTGAAGGCCAATCCCGGTCCGGTCATGGTCAAGAACTTCAAGGTCGCGCCGCCCAGCCGCGAGGACATGAAGGACGACATGGAAGCGCTGATCCATCACTTCAAGCTGTTCAGCGAAGGCTATTGCGTGCCGGCCGGCGAGACCTACAGCGCGGTCGAGGCGCCCAAGGGCGAGTTCGGCTGCTACCTGGTTTCCGACGGCGCCAACAAGCCGTTCCGCGTGCATCTGCGTGCGCCCGGCTTCGTGCACCTGTCCTCGATGGATGCGGTGATCCGCGGTCACATGCTCGCCGACGTGGTGGCAATGATCGGCACATACGATTTGGTTTTCGGTGAGGTCGACCGATGAAGGCGACGGGTAATTTCGAAGCGGCGCGCGACGTCGATCCGCAGGTGGTGCTGAGCGACAAGACGCGCGCTCACATCGATCATTGGCTCAGCAAGTTCCCGCCCGATCGCAAGCGTTCGGCGGTGCTGCAGGGCCTGCATGCCGCGCAGGAACAGAACGAAGGCTGGCTGACCGACGAGCTGATCGTCGGCGTCGCCAAGTATCTGGAGCTGCCGCCGGTGTGGGCCTACGAGGTCGCGAGCTTCTACTCGATGTTCGAGACCGAGAAAGTCGGCCGCCACAACATCGCCTTCTGCACCAACGTGAGCTGCTGGCTCAACGGCGCCGAAGAGCTGGTCGCGCATGCCGAGAAGAAACTGGGCTGCAAGCTCGGCCAATCGACCGCCGACGGCCGCGTCTACCTCAAGCGCGAAGAAGAGTGCCTGGCCGCCTGCTCGGCCGCGCCGATGATGGTCATCAATGGCCACTACCACGAGCGTCTGACCAAGCAGAAGGTCGACGAACTCCTGGACGGGCTGGAGTAAGCGCATGGCACACCACGAATCCAAGGGTCCGGTCGGTCCCGCGCCGTTGCCCCACCAGGTCTGCTTGACGACCTTGCATTACGACACCCCCTGGTCCTACGAGAGCTATCTCAAGACCGGCGGCTACGCCGCGCTGCGCAAGATCCTCGAAGAGAAGATCGCGCCGGCCGATGTGATCGAGATGGTCAAGCAGTCCGGCCTGCGCGGCCGCGGCGGCGCAGGCTTCCCGACCGGCCTGAAGTGGTCCTTCATGCCCAAGGGCGACATGCAGAAGTACATCCTCTGCAACTCGGACGAG
>Ga0160434_100127_pt1 | contig 42560 bp, 60 predicted proteins | sample HID1973I_E0MG_FD_108273 | JGI IMG/M metagenome (GOLD analysis project Ga0160434, IMG submission 108273) | Enriched mosquito-associated microbial communities from UW Madison campus, WI, USA - HID1973I_E0 MG | ecosystem: Host-associated > Arthropoda: Insects > Digestive system > Unclassified ... | reverse complement strand
TGGGTTGGCCGCCCATACCTGATCGAAGATGAACCACAGCGCCTGCTCGAGGTCCGCGGGCAACACCTTGAAGCCGCCCTCGTAGTCCAACGCCATGGATCCCCGCGCCCCGCCGGCGAATGCGCATCCACAGCCTTGGAGGAAAACCTGTCCGAACTCGTGATGTATCTCGAGACCGGACACGTCCACGGGCGTGTCATTGGGAGGCATGGTCAGCCCGTACACCCGCGCGATCGGATAGCGTCGCACCATCAGCACTGGCCACGCATTGAGCGGAAAGCGCGCCACCTCGCGCACGAAAGCGAAGCGACGATCGCAGTAGTTCTCCGCGACGGCCAGGCTCACATTCAACGCAGCGGCGATGGAAGCGTCCTGGCTGTCGCCCTCGACATCCAGGCGTATGCGGGCGGTGGCCACGTCGAACATTTGGTCGACCTCCTCAACCCGCGCCCGAGAAGGCGACATAGACCTCGGCCCAATCGGCGGGCTCATTTCCCTGAGCGCCGGCCGACGCGACAGGCACGAGGAACCAGTTGCCCCAGTCCTCGGCCGGGCCTGTTGCCTTGAAGCGAGCCCAATTGCGGGTATCGAAGCGGTCCCACACGAAGATGACGTCGCCGGTTCCGATCGCCTGCAGGAACCCGGCAATCACCACGCCGCTCTTGCTGGTGGACGCGATGGATAGCGTCGAGGCGGTGCCGGGAAATCCAGTGTCCAGGCCCACGCGTTGCCCGCCTGGGTCGCCGGGCGTCGCATCCGCCTTCCACATCAGGTTTGCCTGGGGGCTGGTCGCGCCGCTGCTCGCGCCTTCGGTCGTAATGGCCGGCTGCCACTGCCCGTCCACGTACACCCGCAGCACCAGCGGCGAGCTGCTCGTGTCAGCCCACAGATCTCCCTCGCGAACGCTGGCACCCTCGGGCGCCAGTGGGCCAACGGCGGCGGTACCGGCGCTCAGCTGCGCCGCAGTGTCGGGGAAAGTCATGGGGGCGCTCCTGGCGAATTGGCGCGCGGATGCGATTCGTCCTGCCCGCTGTGATCGTCGGTGGTCGACAGGTGCGAGCGTGCCCAGCAGAAGATGACGCAGTGCGGCTGCACCATCTGCCGCGGCGCGCCGTTGGCACACCCGCCCAGCAGCATGGGGGCAGCCGCTGCGGCCGCCAGCATCACCGCGACGCAGGCCCGGGCGATCACGACTCACCTCTTGCGAAGGTTTCGCACAGACGCGCGAAAAGGACTTCCTGCAGCGCCTCGCCCAACTTCTCGAGCGCCGGGAACAGGTCCACGGTGTGGGCCGAGAGCTCTCCGCCGGCCGAGCGCATCACCAGCGCGAGGACAGATCCGCGCAGCTCCATCGTCTCGATGCCAGCGCCATCGCGCCCGTTGGTGCCTGGCCTGCCAGGATCTCCTTGCTTTCCGGGTTCGCCCCTGGGCCCGCGCGCTGCGAAGAGCACCAGTTCGCCGGCATCGTTCACAAGGAAGGTCGAGTAATCGCGCGAGACGAGATCCCCGCTGCGGTAGGTGCGGCCTTCGGCCCAGGCCGGCGCCACATGAAAGCCGCTGCTTCCCACCCTCGCCCAGTCTGCGCTGCCGTACGGCTCGGCGCTCGTGTCGCGCAACGCGCGGTAGTACTGGCCAACATAGGCCTGCACAAGGGCGCCCTCGCGGAAGATGCCGGGTGCCCACTGGGGCGCCTCGATGCCGGCGCCGGGCACGCCGGGCCGGCCGTCCTGGCCACTCACCGCCTGGCGCATCTGCTCGTCGTCAACGAGGGCGCGCGCGACCTCATATGCGGTGGGCGGCTTCGCAGGGTCGCCGCGAAGACTGTGCAGCCACTCGGACTGGGATCCCTCGAAGCCTTCCTGCACTGCCAGGTCGTAAGCGCTCCGGGGCTGCTCGACGGCGCGCAGTTGCTCGCGCAATCCTGCGAGCTCGCGTGCGAGTTCCTCGGCAACGCGCAGCTTGTCCAGGAACACCTCCTGCACCCGCAGCAATTCCGCGCTGGCCGCCGTGCGCAGCGTGAGCACGTTGTCGCTTGCCTGGCGCTCGAGGAATGAGCGCAGGCGTTGCTCCGCCTCGTCGACCAGGTCGCGTGTGACCTCGACGGCCCGCTCCGCACTCAAGCATTGGGCCGTGCGCTGTTCGATCAGCGCCTGCAGCACCGCCCGCTGCCCGGCGAGGGCCTGCTCGATGACCAGGCCGACCGCATCGAGATCCTGCGCTTTCACGGCACGAGCTCCTTGGCGCGCAAGCGCTGCAGCAGCGCCTGGGCGATCTCCTCGGGAGCCAGGTGCTTGTCCTCGCCCTCACCCACCGCTTCACCGTTCTTGCCACCCTGGCCGCCAGCCTGACCGCCTTCCCCCTCGGCCGCCGGCGCGGCTGAACCGGCCGCAGCGGGCAGCGGCGTGCCCAGCGGCTGCATCTGCGTTTGCGCGTAGACACGATCGCCGCCCTCCACTGGAGCGAGCCCCTCGCGTTCGCGCGCCTCGTTTGGCTTGAACAGGCCGCCCTGGATGCCCTTGGTCAGCGCCTCGATCCGACCGGCGAAGTCGGTGCGCAGAAGTGCCGTGGTGTCGAACTCGGTGTAGTCGTTGATCTGGTCGAAGCCGAACAGCCTGTCGAACTCACGCTCGACGAGCTCGAGCAGCGAGCCCAGGCCCGTGGATAGCCAAAGATTGATCAGGCTCTCGACGTTGGTAAGCGTCGCGTGCGTCAGGTCCCCGATGACCGGCAAAGGCACCCGGTACACCCGCGCAATGTCCTCGATGGACATGCGCTGCGCTTCGATCAGCTGCGCATCCTCGCTGGTGATGGCCATCGGCACGAACTTCATGCCGTTGCCCATGACAGGCACGCCGCCCTGAGCCATGGCGACGGACTGCGAGCGCCAATTCTCCCGCGCACGGGCAATCTGCTGGGCCGACAGGTTCTGATCGCTCGAGAGCACGCCGGATGGGCGCGACATTCGCGCGAAGAACACCGCCTGCGAGCGCGAGAGCGCGACGTTGACCCCCATGGCCAGGGCCGCCGCGCTTGCGGGAGGCTCGCCCAGGAGCGGGTGACGCGGGCAATACTGACGCAGCGCCATGACGTCGCGCGCCGGCACCACGTACTCGAGGCCCTGCAGCGTGCTGCGGTAATCCGGCGTCATCTGGTTCCAGCCGAGCGAGTAGTAGACGCTCCCGTCGACGGGGCTCACGAAGGGCTGGCAGGTGCCCCGCGGCGTGCGGTGCAGCGAGACGACTTTGCCCGCATCGTCGCGCAGCGCCACGGCATAGCCCGTGCCGTCGAATTGCATGGCCGCCAGAAGATTCAGGATGAAGACCGGCCAAGTCTCATAGTCGTTGGGCTGGCGGAAAATCCGGAAGGCCGGCGAACTGGTGACCCGCTCGAATCGGCGCGAAGTGGAAGTGGTCTGCTGCATGTGCCGCGGCCAGCACTGCGCCACCGCGCTCGCGTTGGCCATGACGGCGGCGTACGCTGCGGGGATGCGCCGAACGCTGCCGGCGCCGCCCACCTCGAGGCCGCGCTGCCAGCCATCACCCAGGGGCTCGATCTGGAAGAGCCCGCCCAAGTTGCCGAGTCCGAAGAACGGCCCACGCCAGGCGCCCTCGGCGAAGCTTCGCAGGGTGGCCCGGATGGTTGTCAAGTTCACGGCGTCGCGTCCCTACTCGGCTCTGGCTTCGGCATCGCCGCCATCGCTCTCTGCGTCACCACCTTCGCCCGGCACGGGGGCGGGAGCTGGCGCCGGCGGCGCCGGCGCTGGTGCAGGCGCGGGGCTTCCCCCCATGCCCTCTCTGAAGGGATACCGGTTGATGCCGTTGGCGTGCACCGCCTGCCCGGCCGAGATCAGTGTCTCGGCGACGTCCGACGTGGTCTGCACGAAGCCCATGCGGCCGCCAACGGCCTCCACGCCCTTCTTGTAGACCCACAAGGTCACCTTAGCCGGCGCACCGGCCGCGCTCGGTCCTGTGCGCGCGCGTGCGGCGGCGGTTGACGCCGAGGTTTTCGACTTGGTTCGTGCCATGGCATGGGCTCCCTTCGTCCATCGGTGCAAGCAAAAGGCCGGCGGCCGCGCATGCGGCGAGCCGGCCTGCCCCGGCGTCGGCCGGGCGCGGGTGCGTCAAGAGCGCCCCACTACGGCGCAGTGGGCCCCCAGGCAACATCGGTGATCACCTGCACGGAGTGCTCGCGCATGCGCGCCCACGAGACGGTCCACAGCGCCCGGATGCCGCCGCTGTAGGTTTGCCAGAGCGAGCGTGCCGGCACGCCTGCATCCAGGGTCTGCACCGCCGCCTGCACGCCGTTGGTAAGCGGCAGCCCGTCCTGCTCGACGATGGCAGCCTGGTCGCTGTAGGAGAAGCGCGGCGCGCCGCCGGCGAAGGCCAACTCGGCTGCGTCGATCAGGAACACCAGGTCCGCGGGCACCGTGATGCTGGTGACGACCGGGTAGCCCATCAGCTTGGGCGTGGCCTCGTTCATCGACGGGAAGGCGGGGTTGCCCACCGAGTTCCAGGCGCCCGAAAGAATCGCGGCGTTGGTGGGGTTCATCAGCCACACCGGCCGGCGACCGAGGCCCGCGCCGGTCATCGCCGTCACCCGGGCGAGCAGGTCGGCCTGGATCTGTGCCGGGTCCGAGCCAGAGCTCGCCGCGGTGTCCTCCGCCGCCAGGCCGTTCTGGATCCCAGCCGGCCGCGTGTCGGCAACCTCTGCGGTGTCATCCAGAAACGCCGTGTCCAACGTCGCCGCGGTGTCCTCGATCATCCAGCGCTGGACGGCCTGCTCGAAATTGATGGGCGAGGCCTCGAGCATCTCCATGGTGAAGGTGCCGATGACGCCCATCCCGTACGCCTTGAGCGACTGGGTGCCCATGCGCGCGGCGCCGATGCGGATCGGATCGCCCTCCTTGCGGAACGCGCCGGACAGGTTGTTGCCGCCCGCGGCGGTCGGCAGCCGCATGGGCACCTTGATGACGCTGGCGCCATTGAAGTCCAGCGGTGCCAGGCCCAGGCGCGGAATGACCGACTCGGGCTGCAGCAGGTCCATGAAAGCGGCGAACGTCTCGCGCACCAGCGCGCCGGCCCACTCGGGCACATTGGTCATCGCCGGGTTCTGCGTGCCCTTGCGCACCCCGGTCACCAGCTTGGAGACCTCCAGCAGGTCCTGGTGGTCTGGCCAGCGCCGCTCGATGATCTCGGCGACCGGGTAGTGGGTTTCGTGCGCCTCGAATGCGGCGATCGCGCTGCGCACGAACAGGCTGATGTCTGCCTTGCGCTGCAGGTGACCACCGGTAGCGATGCCCGGCGCCACGAGCTGGCGCTGGGCCGGCACGATGATCTGGCCGCTGCCGCCCTCACCGGCCGGCCGAGCGCCGCGCGCAAGCGCGGACTCGGTCTTCTCCATCAGGGCGATGTTCTTGAGCAGCTTGTCGACGTCCTGATCGAGCTCGTCCACCATCAAGGTGTCCGCCTCGTCAGCCTCGACCACGTCGCCCGAGGTCTGCTCCATCTTGGTCTTCAGGGCCTGCAGAGCGTCACGCTTTTGCACCAACGCGGCCTTGGCCGCGGCGATCTTTTCGGCAAGGGTGGCCATGGGCTACCCCCTTTCCAGTACGACGTTGGCCTTCTGCACGGCGGCTGCCGCTCGGGCCAGGGTGTCGCGCGCAGGCATCTGGCGCAGCAGCTGCTGCGACGCCGGCGAGATGACGAAACGGGAGACGCGCTCGGGGGCGATGCCGCCCAGGCGCTTTGCGATGTCCAGGGAGCGGGCCTGCAGAGCGCCCGGATTGGCAGGCACCACGACGACGCTGGCCTCGATGAGGATCGACCTGAGAAACCGGATGCCGGTCACCCATTCGTTGGCCTCATCGCGAAGCAGCTCGTAGCCGCCATCGGTGAAGTCGGGCACGAACCCGATCGAAGAGGCCATGCGCATGCCGCCGTCTTCGATCAGCGCACGCACCATATCCGCGGTGCGCGAGAGCCCTTCCTTGAACAGATTCAAGGTCGCGAGGGTCTTCTTGCCCTGGCGCTCGATGTCAGACCACCATCCGATGAGGTCGCGCATCTTGCCCGAGTGATCGACCTGGGCTGGGATGCGATCGCTGACGGGCGAAAGGCCGGCTTGGACGACGATGTCTCCGACCAGGTCGACCTGCTCGGTGCTGATGACGAATCGGGGCTTGCCAGCGGCGCCGGCGGCCTTGACGACCTCGAAGGCATCCAGCGAGGGCACCGAGCGCCGTGTGGCGAACGGATCGAGCTGCGCGAGGCGCGCCTCAGCCGATGACGTGTGCGCAGCGTCGGCCATGGAACCTGATCTCAGGTTCGGCCGGTGGTCCGTCGCCGGGTTCTCGGGGGTTGCGCTTGTCCCGCGCGCCAGGCGGCGGGCGGTTGCGGGCGCTCAGGCGCGCGCGAAAGCTATGAGCGCATAGCATGGCCTGGCCTCTGGACAGAGGCCGGCCGGTGGTCCGTTGCCGGTAGGAGAAGGGAAATGGCGCACATTTGCGGCGTCATTATGGAGTCTCGCGACGCATTCGTGCAAACAGCCGATCCAGTTGCATATCAACATAGCCTCTTCACCTTTTCCACAGGCCTCAACGCATCTACACTTCATCTGCAGTTGCGATCTGCATTTCACAGATGCTATAGTCCGAGCACATGGCCATTACGTTCAAGATGCATGGGATCGAATTCACGGTCCCCGCCAACGAGCTCGCAGAGGCGCTGCGTCAACTCGGGATCGGCGGCACCGTGTCGAGCACTTTCGGCGACCTGGCCTCGAGCCAACCTGCCCCCTTGCCCCTCGTCGAGCAGGAAGATGGCACTGATCAGTGGGAGCTAAGGGCCCCCATTGGCCCGGCATATGGCATCGCAGCGCAGCGCGCCCGGACGCGCCTTGGAGCGGCCAAAGAGCACATCGTCGACTACCGGCGAGTACTTCGGTTTCTGAAGCTGATCGACGAAATGGAAGGAGCTGGCGGAGCTGACGTCGAGCTGATCGCAGACTCACTTGGGGCGCAGCACAAGAAGGGGGTCGGCTCCAAGATGTCGAAGGTGAACGCCTTGCTGAAGGAAGCGGGCTTCCATGACCTTTCACAGGTCTATGTCAATCCCCGCGAGGCCTTAGGCCTACGCGTGTGGCGCGCCGGACCTCGCCTTCAAGAGGCTATCGCCCAGATTGAGCAGGAGGTATCTAACCAGTAGCACCAAACAAAAACGGGAAGCGTCCCTTGCCAGGAGCGCCTCCCATCATTGCAAACCACCTTTTTTGCTGACGTGGTGGAACGGTAGACACAGCGCGCTGGAACGCGCTGGCCAATGCCCTCTAGCTAGGCCATGCAGTTCTAATCTTGTCGTCAGCATCTGATGTGGTCAAGGCATCTGCCGGATAGCAGAGGGGCCTACTCGCCTTTGGCGGATGGCGACCCGAGCAATCTGCGCAAGCCAACCAACGCCCGCGAGGCGGATCGAGGTACTGGCAGTTTTGCCAGTAACTCGCCGTCGTATCTGGCGCAGTTGAGTCTTGCCATGCGCCTTTGGGCGTCTGCCGGGCTTCGTGCCTTTATTTCCACAATCCAGGACGAACCCTCGTAGTCGTAACTAAAGAGGAACGTCCTGAACGAATCAGGAGCTGCCAACATGGCCTTCTACCTTTATCGTGATGCCAGGAACCAATGGCGTTGGTACCTGATGGCTGCCAACCACAAGAAGATCGCCGACTCTGGCGAGAGCTACTACAACGAGCAGGATTGCATCCATGCGATCAGCCTCGTGATGGGCACTTCCACCACCACGCCCGTCTATCGTACGTAAGACGCCATCGCCGGCTACAGGCCCCGCGGTCGAAAGCCCGCGGGGCCTTCCATTTTCTACAACGCGTTCAAGGAAGAGTTCGCCTACGCGACAGCGCCCACGTTGCGCGTAACCGACAGCTCAAGTTCGTAGCCTAGTGCCCTGAAGGCGCTGGCCAGCGTGTCGATCTTGGTTGCGTGATGCAAGTCCAGGATGCGGGTGACCTCCTGCGACTTGATCCCCATTCGGCGCGCCAGATCGATCGGACGCGCGTTGGTTTGCACGACCCGGTTGAGCAGTTCCACCTTCGCCGAAACCGACGGCGGTAGAGCAACCAATTCCTCGCCGCGCTTGGCCTTGCTCGGCGCAGGCACTTCCCGACGATCCTCGAAATAGAAGTCCATGGCAGTGATCAACGCATCGCGCGCGACATCCCGGGCTTCCTCCAGAGTCTCGGCCTGGCTCAGGGCTTCCGGAATATCCCGGAAGGAAATAACAAAGCCCCCTTCGGGGGCTGGCTCAAAACGAGCCGCGAACTTCAACATAAATTCCCACCTTTCATAGCGCCGAAGCGCTCCGGGCAGACGTAAAAAACCGGCCTCAAGCTGGCAAGGCCCCGAGGGGCCTGCCTGGTGACTCACTTCAAACCCAGTTGCTTAAGGATCCCCAATCGGGTGCCTTCCTTGAGTTCCTGGCTCGGGTGCCTTGGCAGCGTTGAGGACTTGCCCTGGTAGCGCAGCTTCCAATGGTTCGTCCCGTTCGACACTTGCACACCCTGCGATTCAAGCCACCGCCTGAATTCGCTGATCTTCACTGCTGCCTTTCATTCGTTGCGATGGGATTATTATAAACATTTTTGCTTGTTTGCACAAGCATTTTTGTTTGCGACGGCTACCAGAACTCCGCCGGCCCCGATTGCGCGTGCGCGGCGACATCGGCGTCGTCGGCCGGCGGGATGAGCGCGTCCACGTCGACAGGCGGTGGCGCAAGCGCCATGCACTCGGCCGCGTCCAGCACCGCCAGCAGCGGATCGACCTTGCCCTTGCTGGCGGCCTTCGTGATGATGGTCGCGTTGCCCCGCGATTCGGTGCGCGCATTGGCCACGCAATAGTCCATCATGGCTTGGCCCGGGTGGGCCAGGCCGCCGCCCACGAGCTTGAGTTCGACGAGCTTGATCACACCGGTGAGCCGAAAACCCTGACCGATGCCGATGAGCAGTTGCTCATCGATGCCCGCAAAGATGAGCGTCTCGTGGATGATCTTTGCCGTGCCCGCCGGGTCCATGCCGATCTTCACGAGCTTGCCGGAATCCTGCACCTTCACCGCAAGCTGAGCCAGCTCGGCGTGGCCAGCCTCCATCTTCTCGAGGATGACCAGGTCGCCGTCCGCGGCGAAGTCCAGCCAGCGCGCCGCCTCGTCCTTGAAGTACTCCAGCGCCTTCCGATGAACCCACGCGCGCGTCCACACCAGCCAGCGCAGCGTACCCGGCTCGCGGCCGATCACTGCCAGGCCCATCCAGTCGTTGGTGCCGCCCGCGTCGATGCCCACGGTGACCACGTCGCAGCGCTCGAGCAGTTGCGCGAGCGACAAGTCCGGTTCCGTGCCGCATGTGATCCAGTCCGGCGCGCCGGCCCAGTGGTCTGCGCGCAGCGCATTGCCTGGCTCCACGTTCAAGTGCTTGGCCAGAAAGCCGCTGAAGTGTTCGCCGCCCAGCTCCTCGTTCTCGCGGAACTTGCGCTCGAGAAAGTCCTGACTCACGCTCACGCCGAGGTTGGGATTTGTGATGCGCCAAGTCGCGCTGTCGCGCCAGGCCTCGGCCTTCAGAAGCAGTTCGGGGTACTCGTAGAGCAGCGGCAGGAACCACGGCGCGAGGATCTTGCCGTCGCGCACCGCTCGCGCGAAGCGCAGCTTCTCCTTGAACAAGCCCGCCGGCGGCTTGTCTGACTGCGTCGTCAGGTACAACACGAACCCTTCGGGTCGCGACGCCAATCCCCCGGTCGCCTCGCGCAGCACATCCGCCGCGTCGGCCTGGTAGCCGAACTCCCACAGCTCATCGATGAGCACCACGCCGGCCTTGCTGCCGGTGGCCGAGTCGCCCGTGATGACGGCCAGCGTCGCGCCCATCGTCCGGTGCGTCACCTGGCGCTGGCTCTCGCGCACGTGCAGCAGGCGATAGAGCTGGTTGTCCGCGCGGATCATGTCCAGCACCGGCCCAAAGGCCTTGTCGGCCACGTCCTTGGTGGGCGCGAGGATCGAAAGGTCCGCCGAGCGCCGCCAGTTGCGAATCAGCATCGTGAGCATCACGCCCGCGGCGAAGCCCGACTTCCAGTTCTTCTTGGCCACGCTCAGAAAGAACTCGGTGATCAGGCGCCGGCCGGTCTCGGGGTTGTAGGCGCCAAAGATCGTGGCGGCGAATTCCTGGATCCACGGGAGCGTGGCCTCGCCCACGAGCTGGCCGGCTGCGTCCACGATGCGCAGCGAGTTGAATACCGCCAAGGCATCGGCCGCTTCCTGAGGAAAAAGCGGCGCGCACGGGATGAGCGAGCGCCCCGCTACGATGCGCTCGGCCCAGTCAGGGCATGCCGTTGTCCACACCGGCTCGGGCCGGCCTGGTGCCTTCAGCGGTCCGCGCGAGACCATGGCCGCCTGCCATTACCATGATGCGCAGGCCGATGCGCGCCGCAAACGCGCATGGCCCACTGACCACGAACGTGAAAGGAGCACGCCCATGGCTGAGTCCGATGGTAGCGGCAGCATTCAGGCGGATGCGTCACCGTGACCGCCAGGACACTGTTGCCGGGCGAGCGAATCGAGATCCACACGGCTGTCACCTGCCGCATCGGGGTGCGTGACGACGCGAGCGGCCTTGAGGTCGTCTTCGTTGCCGTCGCTGGCTCCGACCCTGTCGTCGTCGCCGGCAACGCTGGAGTCACCATCACAATTCTCGACACGTATGAGCAGCCCCCAACTCTCGTGAGAGACGATGACGGGAAAGCGGGAGACGTTTGAGATGACGACCCGTGGCATGTGCGAGGTGCTCAGTTCAGCCGCGGCGGCGCGCTCGGCACGAACGGGCTGCCGGCCTCGATGAGGCTTTGCGCATCCTCCTGCCGCTGCTCTTTCAATCCCTTCGCCTTCGGCGCCGACGTTCGCCCACCGGCCGGTGTCGCCGCCGCATCGCCAACGATCGCCGCCAGTCGGCTCGCGGCGCGATCGCGGCGCTCGACCGGCGCGCGACGGTTGTTCATGACCGATCGCAGGTACCGGATCACGTCCAGACGCGCCTGGCCCTCGAGCTCCGCCTCGCGCGGCCCGGCCTCGGCGTCTGCTCGGTTCTCAGCCTTCGGCATCGGTGTGGGGTCCCTTTTTGCCCGGAATTTTTTTCTCACGCTGCACGGAGGGGCCTGGTCCGCAGCCCCGGGCCCCAGCTGTCGACTCTCCCCCCCGACAGGCCGGCTCCCCGCCACGATCGGCCGCGCCAGCCAGGCCAGGGCCTCGTGTGGACGGCGAACGCATGGGGGGCAAGGGTGTGGATGCGCCGAGGACCGCGCGCTGTTCCTGCGAGCGCCTGGGCAGGCTTGGCGCCCGGACGGCCGGCCGGCGCAGGCCGCCCGCACCTACCTGCTCGATGGTGCTGGTCTTGAGCGAGTGGCAGGAGGCGCACATGGACTGCAGCATGGTGGGGTCGAAGAAGCGGGCACGCCAGTGCTCATCGGCATGGCCATGCACGTGGTCGACGGTGTTGGCCCTGGCACCGCAAGCGCACCAGGGTTGACGCTTGAGCTGGGCGGCGCGCAGGCGCAGCCAGGCGGCAGTCTTGTAGAGGCGCTTGCGCTCCAGGCCTTCGGCATCGCGGTGCTCGCCCAGGGCGGGCTCGATGCTGGGCAGGCGCGTGCGCAGCAGGGGCAGCGTGCATGTGCGCAGCAGCTTCATCGCTGTCTCCTCTCGGCGTCCACCAGGACCCTGCGCTCGCTGCGAAGGCGGCGCCGCCATTGGTCCAGGCCGTAGGCATAGACGCAGGCCATGCCCCAAGTCGACTCGAGGCGCGTGCAGTTGGGTGCGACTCGGGTGATGTACGGCTCGAGCTGCCGCTTGCAGTTGATCGTGCGCAGTCCTTCCGCACTGATGTCGACGGCCGAGACGAGCATCAGCTCGCCGTTGTAGCCGCTGCGCCAGATCTGCCCGACCACGGGGTCGGGGAAGTCCAGGCCAAGAATGCGGCGCAGCAGCTTCATGCCGTCCGCTCCTCTTCCTCCACCACGTCGTCCCACCCGCGGGCGGGCCCGCGCGTGCGCCAGCCCTGCGAAGCGTTCCAGGTGGCAAGGGGCACCTGCAGCACATCGTCCTGCGCAACGATGCGCAGCTTCACACCGGGCACGATGCCGAACAGAGCCGGCGCGTTGTGCATGACGTGGTCGCCGTCGCGGGCATCGAAGTCCATGACGTTGCGCCAGGCGCCTCTGGCGTTCACCTGCAGGCGGCAGGGACGATCGGGCATCGGCGTGTCCATATCAGCCCTGCAGGCGATGGCGCGTGATCGACGTGATGCCGTTGGCCGGCGCGGACGGGTCGTTGCCCAGATGCGCCACTGTTGCGTCAGGCGGCTCCTCCAGGAAGCCGGCGCGGCTCTGGCCCGTAGCCTTGAGGTAGTCGACCTCGACCTTGGCCGTGTCCACCAGCACGCTGGCCACCTGCGCAACGGCGCGCGCCCGGTCCGGCTCCATCGGCTGCTCACGGTTGCGCAGGTCCTTCAGGGTCTCCAGCAGCTGCTGGCGCAGCTCGGTGATGTGCGGGGAACTCATGGGGCAGTCCTTTCTGCGGCTTCTCGGTTGATGCGGTTGACCTGGCGCGCGATGGCGCCCTTGAGCTGCACGAGGCGGGCGAGCTCCGGGTCGCGTGATCGGGGTTGGTTGCGGCGCAGGTTCTCGGCCCTCGTGATGCATTCGAGGCGATCGAGCGTGATCTCCTCGAGCACCACAGTGCGCATGCCCGGCTTGAAGGCGATCAGGTGGCCAGCGGGCACGGGGCCGTTGGCGGCTTCCCAGACAATGCGGTGCACCGGATGCCAGCGCACATGGTTCGGGCCCGGCAAGTCGTTGACCTTGCGCTCGAGCACCTTCTGCGTGCGACCGCTGCCCTGCCAGGTCAGCCGATGCGATCCGATCGGCATTTCATTGACCGGTGCCTGACCCGCCTTGAATTGCGTGGCACGAGAGTTCGCATGCTGGCCAGCCATGCCTTTGGTTCCCTTGTTCCAAGGCACCAGGCCGGCTTGAAATCGTGTGCCGATCATTCGCGGATCTTGGTGTCCGCGTTGGACACGGCCGGCCAGGTCAGACGCCAGAAAGGCGGACGATTTGCGAAGGCCAAGCTTGGCCGCCTTCTGCGCCACCGCGCTGTAGCTCAGATCGAGAGCGCCTGCCACGACGGCCGTGGGATAGTCTGGGAACCAGTCGGTGAGCAGTTGCAGCATTGCGGGCGTCCACCGCGCCTTGGGTCTGTTGATGTGCCGCGACTTCGTCATGGTGCAGCCTCGGCAGCAGCACGCTCCAATGGGGTGGCGCCCATGAAGCCGGGCACGATCGCCGATTCGGCCTCGGCCGCGCGGCCCGCCGCGACGACGGCCACCGCCAGCGCCGACCAGGCATGCGAATGCACGCCGTAGAGCGGCCCCGGATAGGCCCGCGTGCCGATCTGCGGACATGCACCACGGCCATCGGGTTGGAACAGGTCGATCAGCGCCTGGCGCACGTTCGGATCCTTCGCGCGAGCGCTGTGACACAAGGCCAGCTTGACCTTCACGCGCGGGATCAGCACCGCCGCATCGGGTAGCGGCCACGCCTGCTGGAAGCGCCCGACCCAGCGGCAGGTCTCGAACACTTCGTGGCCTACAGCCATGCCGTAGCTGCTGACCCACTCGATGGCCAGCACCAGGTGCGGGTCGCAGCCGGCACACTTGCGCAGGTAGTGCAAGAGCGCAGCGTTCTCGAGCACGCCGCTGCGTGCGACGCGCCCCTTCTCGCTCAGCAGCGCAAAGCCACTGTGCGTCGTGCCCGGGTCGATGCCGAAGACGGCGCTCATGACGCGCATTACCCCTTGGTGACGTAGCCGCCACCGCGGCCGCCGCGCATGTCGCGCCTGGCGCCGGCGGGGTGGCGATTGCGCGTGGTCCGCCCCGCCTTGCCCTTGCCGTTCCCTTTGGGCCGCGCCTGGTCGGGCGGCGGCGCGCCCTCCTCGGCGTCCTCGGGAACGGGCGGTGGCCGGCGCGGGCCGCCCTTGCCTTTCACCGCGTCGGCCATGGCGTCCCCCTCTGCACGGTACCGGCCGGCGCATGCGCACGGGCGTAGAGCGCCGTCTCCATCACGTCGAGGGTGCGGTTGATGTGCGCTTGGCGCCGCGCCGCGTAGGCCGCATCCGCGGCGGCGCGGGCGCGCTCCTCGCCGACGACTGTGGACCTGCTCGGTGCCATCGATGGCACGCGCCACCGCTCGGCCATCAGCTGCAGCGCACAGCCGCCGCCGCTGCGCGGCAGCGCCGCGATGGTGTTGAGCGCCAGCCCGGCGCTTGAAATCGGAGTGCGGATCGTGCTCACAGCCATTGCTCCTCGTCGTCGACGAACGGTTGAGATCCGGCGCCGACGAGCTTCGCGTCGGTACCGGTGGAATCGGTGGAATCGGGTCCGGCGGGCGCGGCGGCAGCTGCGCCCGTGCAACCCGCGGCGATCAGCTCGCGCTCGCGCATCTCGCGCACCTCCTGGTCGTGCGTCCACCCGCCAGCCGGCGCAGCGAGCCCCAGCGCATCGCGCGCCATCGCCAGCGCCGCCGGCGTGGCCACGAACTCGCCCCTCTCGTGGCGCCGCAGCAGTCGCGGGGCCCAGCGGCGCGCGGCGCCCGTTTCGTCGTCCGGGCGGGCCGTGCCGGCATTTGGCGTCGGCAGCTGCTCGCGCAGGCTGCGCAGCTGCTCGCGCTCGAACGGGTTGGGCCCGCGCGTGGGCTTGGCGCTGGCGGGCGGCGCGGCCTGCTGCGGCGCCTGCTCGCAAAGGCGCGCGAAGTCGATGACGGAGGGCGGACGCTCGGGCAGGTGCTCGAGCGCCCATGCGATCGCCTCCGGCCGTCGCCCGAAGCGGCCGAGCTCGCGCGCCCAGTCCGCCTTGACGACCTTCAGGTCGAGCATGCGCCAGCGGTCGGAGAACGGACCGCCGTAGCGCACCAGCAAGCGCGTGAAAAGCCGGTCGATCTCGGCATCGGGCAGGAATTCGCGTCGCATGGCGTTCACCCCTTCGCCGCGCTGCCGAAGGGCGCAAACACGGCCTCGACATCCCCTGAGACGGCCGCCGGCGCCACCGCCGCGATGCGTTCGCGCTCCTCTCGCCGCCACGCCGGCTCCCGGCCTGGTGGGGCCCCGGATTTGCCGGGTTGGGAAGGCTTTCGGGCGACCGCCTCGCGCGCGGGCACGCGCGTCGGGGTGGAACCCCGGAATCCGGAATCAGGAATCAGGGATCCGGGATCAGACGGGTTACCCCCCCTTTCAATCTCCCGGTTACCCCCCCTTTCAATGGGGGGTGAACCCTGGGCTAGCCCTGGGCTATGGGGGGATTCAATGGGGGGTGAGCCCTGGGCTTGCTGTTCATCCAATGCCAGGTTGCCCTGGGCTTGCGCGTCATCCATGGCACCCAAACCCTGGGCTTGCATGTCATCCAAGGTAGGCGGCGGCAGGACGCTCGGCGACTCCTTGAAGTGCGGATGCTGGTGCTTGAGGAAGGCGATGACCTGCACCAGGTCCAGGCCGGCGGCCTGGTAGCGCAGGATGAAGCCGTGGATGCGAAGCTCCTCGAGCAGAGGCTCGACATCGATGCTGTCGCCGGGAAACAGCTGCATCTTGATGCGCGTCGGGCGGTACTCGAGCCGGCCCTCACGGTCGGCCAGGCACCACAGCCCGATGAAGCAAAGTCGCGCCCAGCTCGAGCACTGTGCCAGCTGCTCGTTCTCGAAGAACGCGGGCTTGATGTTGCGGGCGCGGGCCATGGGGCAGAGGGGATCCAGCGCGTTCCCGCCTCCTAGGCGGCGTCGCCTTGCGCAAGGTCCTGCACATTGGCCGATGCCGCGGACGTCAGCGGCGGTGTTGCGGGCATGCGCGCGACCACGATCCGCCCCGTGGTCTGTCGGAAATGCTCGGCCGCTCGGCGCGCCAGATGGAGCAGTCCCTCGGCGTTGTGCCGTAGCGCGTGCTCCATGCTCGCCTGCGCATCCCCGTTGGCGTGGAACTGCTCGAGTGTCAGGCCCATGGCGCGCGCCATCTCGCGACGCACCATTGCGGCGATCACACGGTCGCGGGTGATGGGCATCACCGGGTCGGGCCACATGCCCACGGCAGAGCGTTCAACGCCCACCGCAGCCGCGGCTTCCACCTGGCTGGCTCCGAGTGCCTCGATCGCCCACTGTCTACGCATAGGGGGCAGGAGGCTAAGACAGTTGTCTAAGCGTCGCAACGGACAATTGGGGGGCCAATTTATGTCTGTCCGACGCCTGTTCAAAGCCCGTCCCACCCGTGAATGACCACTAAGCCGCTATGGACTCAAAGTCATTGGACGACCGTGGCCTGAACACGTTCTACAAGCGCCTGAAGGCGGCGCAAAGCTGGCGCAACTGCTCCGACGAGGAGCTTGCCCTTCACCTGGGCATTCGCGCCGGCTCGCTCAGTACCGGCCGCGCCCGCGGCAGCGCGATGTCGCTGCTCAACGGCGTGAAAGCAGCTCGCTACCTCGGGGTCAGCATCTGGTGGCTCGTGCTCTGGGAAGGAGAGCCCGACGAGAACATTCCGAGCTGGCCCCTCGGTCGTGTTTCCCCCGAGCAATGGCGCTCGGTTTCCGACGATCAGCGCGCCATGGTGCAAAAGCTCGCTGAAGTCCTAGTCGAATCGAAGCCCGGCAACAACCCCCCTCGGTAGGATTGCCTCCACCACGGATCGATGGCAGTACGCGGCGCGCGAAGCGTCCGCGCATACGCGAGCGCGACTAGCGCCGATACCATCAAACCGACAACTGTCGCAAACACCTGTTTTACAAGCCAGACAGTTGTCGGCATGATCGCGCCCCCTGGCACCCTTGAAATTTCCAGGGTTTGTACATCGTATGGACTACATCACCCTCCGCCTTCTGCGCGTCCTCGACAACCTGTTGACGGCGCTGGAGCGCACGCACTGGGTGGGACAACAGTCCGTCGTGCAGTTCCTCGACGAGCTGGAGGCAGCGCGATCGCTGCTCGACGAGCTCAAGGTGGCGCAGCAGCGGGTGGGCCAGTGATGCCAACCGGGCGAGTTCCGCTCGAATTGGAGCATCACGTCGGCCGGCGGCGGCGCTACCTCTGGCCAACCTTCGTGCTCGGCATCGGCCTGGGTTTGACGGTGGGCATTGCAGTGATGTGGCTTGCGAGGTGTGCCGCGTAGCACGCCTCACAGGTCCTGGCTTGTTCCTTGGAGTCCATCGCCATGGCGTCCTGGTTCATGACCTTCCCGCAGCGCCTTTGCACGCGGAGCTGCTATCGCCGGATCGAGGCCAATGACTACGAACAGGCGCGACTGGCAGCAGTGCGGCACCACGGGAACGCTTGGGCGTTCGTCTATCCGCTCGATGAGTTGAGCGCGCAGATCGAGCGCTTCGGCCTGGCCGAGATCACGCCCGCAATCCACGCCGATGATGATCGAGAACCGCAGCCTGGGGCTCTCGCCTGCGCATCGTGTATCGGGTGCGGATGCACCGACGCACAGGCATGCCAGGGCGGATGCTGGTGGCTCGCGGTCGACAGAGCGAGGGGCCGGGGCGTGTGTTCGAACTGCGCCCACCTCATGACGACGTGGCGGGCGCAGGCAGACGACGGCGCCGGCGAGCGCGGCCATGGCTGAAGCCGCCCTGCTCTGCCCGCCGCCGGCCCTGCGCATGGGCCTGACCTACGATCTGCCGATCGAGGTCTACCACGGCGACACCACGAGCGTGAGCAAGAGCTCGCTGGACGACCTCGAGCGCAGCCCCTGGCACTACTGGTCGCTGCACCTGGCTCCCGGGCGGCCGGCGCGCGAGGCAACGCCGCAGATGCAAGCCGGCACGCTCGCGCACTGCGCCATCCTGGAGCCGCAGGCCTTGGACGCACGCTACGTCGTCGGGCCCGACGTCGACCACCGCACGAAGGCCTGGAAGGAGTGGCTGGCCACCCTGCCGCCCGGGCGCGAGGCGATCGACGCGGCGCAGCTGGCCACCGCCCAGGCGCAAGCGAAGGCCGTACGCGCGCACCCCGAACTGGCCCGCGCGCTGTCGGACGGCCGGGCCGAGGTGAGTGCGCGCTGGGTGGACGAGGCGACTGGCGTCGTGTGCCGCTGCCGCCCGGACTGGGTCTGGCCGGTGGACGCCTTCGGCGTGGTGCTGGTCGACGTGAAGACTTGCCCGGACGCGAGCCCGCGGGGCTTCGCGCGCTCGGTGGCGCAGTGGCGATACCACGTGCAAGCGGCCCTGTACTCGGACGGCTTCGAGGCCGCGAGCGGCCTGCAGGTGCATGCGTTCGTCTTCGCCGCCATCGAGAACAAGTACCCCTTTGGCGTGGCCGCCTACACGCTGCTGGACGAGGACCTCGAGCGGGGCCGGCGCGCGTACCGGCGCAACCTGGCCATCTACGCCGAGTGCCGGCGCACCGATACCTGGCCGGGCTATCCCGGCACCGTGCAAGAGATCGGCCTGCCGAGGTGGGCCACCTTCGAAGGAGATGACTGAGATGAACGCCCCTCTGCCTGTATCAAGCGGCGCCGCCCAGCACAGCGCGCACGCGCTGGTGGCCGCCAACGCCTTCAACGCACAGCTGGCCACCACCGGCGTGAACCCGGCCGCGATCGCTGCGGCCGCGCACGCGAAGGCGCTGGTCGAGTCGCGCTACATCGTGGCGATGCAACGCCCGCGCGACTGGGACACGGTGCGCGAGAAGCTGCTCAAGGAGTGCCGGCGCCCGCGTTTTGCCGCCGTGGCGCGCTACCGCAAGCCGATCGGGCGCGACGAAAGCAAGTGGCCCACGGGTCCCTCGATCCGTTTCGCCGAGGCCGCAGTGCGCGCCATGACGAACCTGACGGTGGACACCACCACCACCTACGACGACGAGCAGCGACGCATCCTGCACGTGGAGGTGGTGGATCTGGAATCGAACGTTCCCTACGCGCAGGACATCAGCATCATCAAGACCATCGAGCGGCGCCAGACCAAGGAAGGCGACATGGTGCTGGGCACGCGCACCAACAGCTACGGCGACAAGCTGTACATCCTGCAGGGCACCGACGACGATGTGCAGAACAAGCAGAACGCGCTGGTGAGCAAGGCGCTTCGCACGCAGGCGCTGCGCCTGCTGCCCGGGGACATCCTGGACGAGTGCATGGACACGTGCGTGGAGACGATCGCGCGCGAGGACGCGCAGGACCCGGACGCCGCACGTCGGCAGATCTTCGATGCGTTCGGCGCGATCGGGGTGCGGGCCGAGCAGCTGAAAGACTACCTGGGCAGCGACGGCGCGAGCCTGACACCGTCGCAGCTGGCGGACCTGCGGGCGCTGTACTCGGCCATCAAGGATGGCGAAGCAACCTGGCGCGACGTGATGGACGCGCGCTCGGGCGGCGGCACCGATGGCGCTGGCCCGGGCAAGAAGAAGGGCGTCACGCTCGAGGAGCTCAAGGCGCGCAAGGCCGCAGCCAAGGCGGGAAAGAAGGGCGATAGCCCCGCGGAGGCGCGATTCGGCGCCGACGATAGGACAGCCGCGCAGACATCCCCTGCAAGCGCGGGCGCACCCGACCCGGGCCCAGCACCAGCCGGGCCGAGCTACGAGCAGCTCGAAGAAGCAATGCGCAAGGCCCCCGACCGGGATGCCGCAGACCAGGTGCTCGACAGCGGCCGCCATCTGGACGACAAGCAGCGGGAAGACCTCGCGCGACTGTATGAGGAGCGCTTCCCCGATTGAGATTTTCAGGGCGTGCTGGCCCATGCGAGCGATGCGCGGCTTCTCCCTCCCCCTCCTCCTTCGCGCGCGCTGTGCCGTCGCCAGCTACTGCGCCCGCCTCGCGGGCGGCGCCCTCTTTTCTTCCGTTTCGCTCACCCTGTCCCATCCAGCAAAAGGAGCTGTCCATGCTCGAACTGCCAGAACCAACCGGCATCTTCCTCGACCACGTGCAGTCGCGCATCGAGCTGCACGGCGAAGACCATCGCACGGCGATCGACATGTCGCTCACCTACACCGACAACAACCGCGTGCTCGATGCTGTGGCGCCAGGACTGCGTGCGGCGCTGTTCACCGCGCACGTGAAGCAGCCGGCCAAGGCGAAGGCCGGCCAGCAGGCGATGGACCTGCCCGTGGACGATATGCCCCACCTGCGGGCGCCGCAGATCGTGCCGCCCGTACGGCTGGACTGCGAGACCGAGGGCGCGACCGTCACCATCGAGCACGGCGTGCGCAAGGACATCGTGCTGGCGCCGTGCCGCGTGCACAAGCTGCGCGCCACTGCGATCGAGGGCGGCAGCGTCGAGCTCAAGTTCGTCGTCAGCTGCGCGAGCGGGATCGACGCCGAGGTGATCGGCCAGTTGTCGATGAAGCAGCAGCAGGAGGTGCGCATGACGCTGCGCCCGCCCGAAGCCGCTGTCGACGGCACCGGCAAACAGGCGACAGCGGCCGGCGCCGGCAAGGCCGGTCCGGATCAGGGCTGGCCATTCCCGAACGCTACGCCCAGATCGCCCGCGGACAAGGCCAACCGGGCGCAGCAGAAGAAGGCCGCGGCGCCAGCGCGCAAGGGCGCTGCGGTTCGCAAGGACGCCACCGACACCTTCCTCGCGCAGCACGGAGGCGCAGCGTGAACGCCGCACCCGACCACGAGCTCGAGGCCGCCCGGTGCGCGCTCGCCCTCTTCCTCGGTGCATTCACCGCGATCAACCCCGACGTGCGCATGGGCGAGCCGCTGCTGTTCGCGCGCAGCCGCCACGGCGACGAGTTCAAGGTGACGCTGCGCCAGCTGCTGACGGTCGCCGGCGTCACGGCCCACTTGGAAGCGGACCCATCCTGCGAAAGCGAGGCCTCACCATGACGACCCACGAGATCCGCGGCAGCATCAACGCCGGCACGAAGGGGCTGGTGGACATGTGGGCCAAGGCGAGCGAGGACGAGCGCACGCTCCTGGGCGAGATGCACGTGCACTACGAGGGCGAGATCCGCCGCATGCTCGACGCTCACCCGCACGAGGCCTACAACGTCGCTCATAGCCTGCACGGCGAGATCGACGCGAGCGTGGCCCAGACGTTGGCCACCGAGAACGGCCAGCGCGTGCGGTGTCGCCGTGGCTGCGCAGCATGCTGCCACCTTCACGTGAGCGTGACGGATGCCGAGGCCCAGCTGCTGCTCGCAGGCATCGAGAACGAGGGACTGCGCGTGAACTGGGACAAGGCGAGGCGCCAAGCGTCTCGGCGCCTCGCGGACTGGGGCGAGCAGCCGCTGCAGGAGCGTCGCTGCATCTTCCTTGCGCACGACGACAGCTGTAGCGCCTACGAGTACCGGCCGGCGGCCTGCCGCAAGTACCTGGTGATGAGCGATCCGCGCCGCTGCGACACGGCGCGCTATCCCGGCGGCGAGGTGGCCGTCGTTGCGCCGGTCGTCGGCGAGGTGGTGCACAGCGCCATGCTCGGCGCGATGAAAGCGGGCAGCCTGCCGCGCATGCTTCTGCAGGCGAAGGAGGATCTGAACCATGCGTAGGGTGATCCGCACCGACGGCACGTTCCTGGACCTGCCCGAACCGGTCAGCCTGGCGCACATCTGCGAGCTGATCGGCGCCCACACCACCGACACCGTCGTCCTGCACCACATGGGCTCGCCCCTGCATGTGATGGTCGTGGACGACCAGGGCTACGAGACCGAACTGATCGACCATGGCAACGGTTGCTTCGAGCAGCGCTGCGTGCGCGCGCGCAAGCCCATCAACGCCGAAGCGACGCGCCTGTATCACGCCAACTGCCCGCCCGGCATCACCCACCAGATCGTGGGCGACGTGGTGGTGGTGCCCGACGAGGACTACGCAGCATGAAGAACCCGATGCAACCGCCGCCGCCGCTCGGCGACGAACTGCTGCCCGTCATCGAGGGGATCGCCGCGCTCGATCGTCATCTGCGCATGCTGCGCACCCCGCCAGCCTCGGTCACTCGCGCCCGCGAACGTGTGGACCTGGTCAAGCTCATCCAGAAAGTGGCGGCCGGGGCCCTCACCAGCGGCGAACTCGATGCCGACGAACTGTCGGTGCTGCTGCTGGTGGCCAGCATCGGCATGCTGCGCGGAGGTTCCGAGCCAGCCGACGTCATTCGGGTCATTCACGAAGGCGAAAGCGCCGCGCATGCGTACAACATCATCAAGCGCGCGGCCGAAGGCCTTTCCGGAGGTGCAGCGTGACGCCGCGGCGCGCCGTCTACGAGTGGGGCCTGCTGCCGGGCCTGGTGTGGATCACCGACCTTTGCCACCCCCACGCGCCCAGTGTCACGAATGACGCCGAGCGTGTGATCGAGGACCTGGCGGCCGCCGGCGTCGACCTCGAAGGCAACCGGGTCGTGTACCGCGACAGCACGGGGCGCTGGGACGAACTGCTGGTCAAGGCCGGCTGTTTCGCCGGCTTCGCCCCCATCGGCACCAACAACCTGCGCCTTGCCAACTGGCAAATCAACGGAGCGACGCCATGACCGAAGATCCCCATCAGCACGCGAATCAACAACACGGGCCGCACCACGGACCGCACTACTGGATGTACGAGACCAGCGGCACGCTGCGTCCGGCCATCTTCGCCTACCTGCACGACCAGCCCCTGGTTCAGGAGCACATCGGTGCGATCCGCGCCTATCTGCGGCAGTGGGTGGCCTCGCCGGTGTGGGGCGACGGCGAGACGGTGCAGGCGCTTCGCCGCGGCGTCGAAAGCCTGACCAGCCGCGCCGCGATCGACGAATGGCTCGAGTTCGCGCTGGAGGAAGGAATCGACCCGCTATGACCCCCGACGAAGAGATCGACGCGCTGCCGCTTTCCACCCAGTTGCTGCACCAGGCTCACCTGGCGCACGAACGAGCGCTCGAGCGCCACCTGCAGCGCCTGTGCGATCAGCTGCGAGACACGTCGCTGGATCACCTCCTGATGACGATCGCGCTGGTGCTGGCGTTGCTCAACGCGACGTTGGGGGAGCCCTGGCTGTCCATCGCGCTCATCGTCTACGCCCTCGGCGTCATCGGATGCGGCCTGGCACGTCACCACAGCCGCGAACGCGCCGCGCGCGCCCAGGAGAAGCGCGATGCTGAAGCGCGGATGACGGCGGCGGTCGTTCGCGGTTCCCCACTCCCGCCGAGGCGACCATGACGGCCAGACGCGGACATGCGCGCGCCGGCGCGCGGCCGGACCACTACGCGACGCTGGGCGTCGCCCCGGATGCGGACGCAGCCGCCATCAAGGCCGCCTACCGAAGGCGCAGCACCCAGGCGCACCCGGACAAGCCGGGCGGTAGCCACGAGAAGATGCAGGCCATCAATGCCGCCTACGACGTGCTGAGCGACAAGCGCCGGCGCGCCGCCTACGACGCCGGGCAGGACGATCCCCACCACCGCCCCACGCTCGAGGAAAGGGCGCAGCGAGCGCTGGTCGAGATGTTCACCAGCGCGATCGCGAGCCCATCGGAGACCGACCTGCTCGCGGCCGTGAACGGCATGATCAGCGTCGGCACTGACGCGGCAATTGCTTCGCGCCGCCAACTCGAGCGCGCCATCCGGCGCCTTCAGGCGCACCAGGGCAAGGTGATCCGAAAGGACGGCGGCTACAACCTGGTCGAGGACGTGATCTCCGGACAGCTGCAGCAGCAACGGCGCCAGCTCGACCAGGTGCTCGAGGCGCTGGAGCTGTTCGCGCTGGCGCGGCGCCTGATGGCGGACTTCGAGTCGGTCTCGCCCACTGCCGCGCCGGACAACTTCGAAACACTCTTCGGGCCCGATCGCGCCGCGCGCGGCTGGGCGAGTCTCTTTACCAGCCCTTCGGAGTGATCGCGATGAGCATGCACACCATCAAGGGGTATCTCGTCTGGCGGCAGTTCGAATTCCAGGACCGCCCGGACATCGAGTTCGTGAAGTACAAGCCTGTGCCCTGCACGTCCGAGAGGCTTTCCGAGCTGGGCCTGGTCGAGGTGCTCGTTCGCGAGCACGAGTTCGAGGTCGAGGTACCCGACGACTTCGATCCCACGGGCGACGTCATCGCCCAGCTCGAGCAGCACAAGCAGCAGTTGCGCGCCAAGCTGACGCAGCAACTCATCGTGCTGGACGAGCGCATCAGCAAGCTGCGGGCGCTGCCCATGGCCGCGCCGACGCCTACCGGGAGTACCGCATGAGAAGCAAGAAACCTTCGGCCGCCGAGACGGCGAAAGCCGCCGTGCTGCCGCCGTCGACCATCCTCGTCGCGCCACGCGCGGCCTTCACGGTCAAGCAGTTCTGTGCCGACCACGACATCAGTCGCACGCGCTACTACCTGCTCAAGCGCGAGGGCCGAGGTCCCAGAACCTATCGCGTGGGCATGCGGGAGTACGTGAGCGCCGAGGCTGCCGCCGAATGGCGCAAGCGCATGGAGCAGGCGAGCATCGATTCGGCGAGCGGGAAATGACGATCACCGCGTACCCCCTCGCCTGGCCCATCGGATGGAAACGCACAGCGGCCGAGAGGCGACAGTTCGGCCGCTTCGGCACGGCTCGCCAGAGCGCAAATGGCTCCTGGCGCAACCGCGCGGACATTACGGTACACATGGCCACGATGCGGCTGCGCGACGAGTTGCGACGCATGGCCGTTCGCGACGACGACCTAGTGCTCAGCACGAACCTTCGCCTGCGCCTGGACGGGCTACCGCGCTCGGACCAGGCGGCGCCGGCCGACCCAGGCGCCGCGGTCTACTGGACCGACCCGTGGACCGCTGCGCCCCGCTGCATGGCGATCGACCTGTACACCAAGGTCGAGCAGAACATCGCGGCGCTCGCGGCCACGGTCGAGGCGCTGCGCGCGATCGAGCGCCACGGCGGGGCGGTCGTGCTCGAGCGCGCCTTCACCGGCTTCACGGCGTTGCCCGCGCCGGCCGGCGCTGGCCAGGCCCGGCCGTGGTGGGAGGTGCTGGGCGTGCCCCGCAGCGCTCACCACAGCGACATCCTGGCCGCCTACCGACGCAAGGCCGGGCAGCTGCACCCGGACCGCGGCGGCAGCGCCGATGCGATGGCCGAGCTCAACCTGGCGCGCGAGCTGGCGCTTTCGGACAGGGGTTGACGACCGTGGCGCAGAACAGCGGCATCGAGTGGACGGACCACACCTTCAACCCGTGGTGGGGCTGCAGCGAAGTCAGTCCCGGGTGCGATCACTGCTACGCGCGCACCCTGGCCAAGCGGCTCCATCCGAACTTGGAGCTCTGGGGCCCGAAATCGCAGCGCCTGCTCTTCCCGCCCAAGCACTGGAACGAACCGCTGGGCTGGAATAGAAAGGCCGAAAAGGTGGGCCGGCGAGATCGCGTGTTCTGCGCCTCGATGGCCGACGTGTTCGACAACCAGGTGGACCTGGACGAAGAGCGCGCTGAGCTGTGGACGCTCATCCACAAGACGCCGGGCCTGGACTGGCTGCTGCTCACCAAGCGCGTTGCCAATGTCGCACGCATGGTGCCGGTCAGCTGGATGAACGGCCACTGGCCCAAGTACGTGCGCCTGGGCATCAGCGTGGTCAACCAGAGCGAGGCCGACCGAGACATCGACAAGCTCGTGCAGCTGCCGTGCCGCAACTTCCTGAGTCTGGAGCCGCTGCTGGGCGACCTCGACCTCAGTTCATGGCTGGCCATCGAGCCCGACCGCAACTGGAGCTGGCGGGTCAAGACAAAGTTCTTCGAGGACCCGCAGATCGACTGGGTGATCGTCGGCGGAGAAAGTGGAAGCGGTGCACGGCCGATGAATCCGAGGTGGGCCCGCGATCTGCGCGATCAGTGCGTTGCGGCCGCCGTGCCCTTCATGTTCAAGCAGTGGGGCGAGTGGGCGCCAGGCGCCAACTTCCCCGAGCACATCCCGAGCGGCGAATCCTGCTCGTTCGGCCAGGACCTCGACGATGACGCACGGGTCTGGAAGGTCGGCAAGAAGGCCGCCGGCCGCCTGCTGGACGGCCGCACCTGGGATGAGGTGCCCCAGTGAACCGCGGCCTGCCCACGTGGCTGCTGCTGGCGCTGCACGTCGTGGCGACTGGCGCGATGTTCTGGTGCCTCGATGAGCTGCCGGCTGCGTGGGCGCGCGCCGGCTTCATCGCGTGCGTGGCGGTGCTGGTGGCGCTGCCGCACCTGCCGCGGCGGCAGCGCGCGCGGGCACCGACCGATATAGGAGATTGAACACATGACCTCCGAACTTCCCACGCCGGATGCGTCCGAAGCACACGACGTCAAGGCGCTTCTCACGATCGCGCAGTTCTGCGCTCGCTACAACATTTCGGTGGGGCTTTACCACAAGCTGCGGCGAGCCGGCAAGGGGCCTGCGGTGGTCGAGATCCTGGGCGCGGTGCGCATTGCCCCCCAGGCAGCCGAAGCGTGGGTGGCTCGCATGCAGGCGGAATCGGATCAACAAAAGGCCGCGCAACCCGGCGGAATGTCCAGCGCCCACGCCGTCGCTGGCCGCCTGTCTGGCGGTGCCGCGAGCACCCCCCGCCGACCCAGGGGCGTGCAGCCCACGTTTCCCTCAGGCAAGCCAATCGGGCGCCCGCGCAAGACGGATGCGTCCCGGTGACGTGGGCTCCGGAGTCCCACCGCGCAGCCGGGTGGGACTGACGCGTATCCAAACGAAAAAGTGGGACTTTCGGGTGGGACTTTCGGAGAACGGAGAGACGGAAACTCCGTAAGTCCTTGTTGCATAAGGCGAAGTTTGGTGGGCGGTAGTGGGATCGAACCACTGACCCCTGCAGTGTGAATGCGGGCGACGCACTTTTACTGTAAAGTGACATACAGCGATAAAAAGCGAAAACTCCAATAACCACGCGGGTTTACTGAGGTAGTGGCTTTTTTCCGCTTCACGCCGATGCACCGCAATGCACCGGATTTCTTAGCGTTTGGTGGGACTTTGGTGGGACTCCCCGGACGCTTCAACGCCATTTGTTAAGGACCAGAGTGGCAACAGAAATCAACCTCAAGGTGGCGCGTGCGCGCGCCAAGGTGGCGCCTAGCAAGACGCCGTACTGGACCACGATTCGCACCAACCGCTACCTGGGCTTCCGGGTCATGACGGCGGGTGGCATCGGTAACTGGGTGGCCAAGGCCAAGGTGGGCGGCAAGGCCAAGGAATACGGGCTCGGCGCCTTCGCCGACGTGCCTGAAGGCGAACGCTACGACGAAGCCCTGGCCGCGGCAAACCGCTGGTTCGCTCAGGTCGACCAGATCGATGCCGGTGGCGTGGACATCAGCAGCCGCAAGACGCTGCGCCAGGCGGCAGACGACTATGTGGACGCCACGCGCACCGAGCACGGCAAAGACTCGGCCGACGAGGTGCGACGTCGGCTGGACCGATTCCTGGCGTGGGGCAGCTGGGCCGACAAACCCATTGCCAAGCTCACTGCCGCAGACTTCAAGGCCTTCATGAAGTGGTTCATGGAGCTACCCACCACCCAAGGCGGCAAGGCGCGCAATGCGACCGGCGGCGACAGAAAGCGCAAGCCTGCAACCATCAACCGCGAGGTGGCGGCGTTGCGCAAGACCATGAACCTTGCGTTGGAGAATGGCCATGTGGCCACCGACGCCGCCTGGAAGGTGCCGCTCAAAACAATCAAAGGTGCGCGCCGCTCGCGCGGCGCTACGTCCAACATCGACTTTAAGAAGCGCGCCAAGCTGCTGGAGGAGGTCGACGCCCGAAGCCCGTCTCTCGGCCGCTTCATGCGTGCCATGCTCATCGCGCCGATTCGCCCCGGGGCCCTCGCGCAGTTGACGGTGGCGGACTACGACAAGCGCCGCCACCAGCTGCGCATCGCCGGCGAGGAGGACCAGACCGACAAGGGCCACGATACCCGCTGGATCAAGCTACCGAACGACGCGCAGTGCACGGCGCTCTTTCACGAAGCCTGCAGCGGCAAGTTGCCAACCGCCCTGCTCTTTCCTAGGCACGACGGCAGCATGTGGAACAAGGACGCCTGGAAACTGGTGGTCAAGCCGGCAGTGATCGCCGCCGGGCTGCCCGCCTCGATCACCATGTACTCCCTGCGACACACCCGGATCAGCGATCTGCTGTCATCAGAGAAAGTCGCGCCGATGCGCGTGGCGCAGCTGGCCGGAACCTCCATGCGCATGCTCGAGATCAACTACGCCCACCTCCTCCAACAGGAGGAAGCCCGCGAAGCCCTCGCCATTCCAGGCTACTGATCAGGAGAGAAAAATGAGCCTGCAAAGCAATACCTTCACCGCATGGATTCGTACAATCGCGCGTAACCGGGCCGGCGGGGTCCTTCGAGGAACTCACGTTCCTTGCCTGCGCCCCGGCCAGAGGCCTCCAGCGCGCCACCAAGCTCCTGGGGGCCTCGCCTTTGGTGCTTCCCTTCGCTGCCTCGCCGGCGCCGCGCTCGCGGCGATCCTGGCCGGCTGCGCCGCAGCCACTATCAAGGTCGACTTGAACGTGCCCGCACAGGCAGCGGCGAGCGATGCGCTCACGGTGGTTGATGAGCGTCTAGACCCCTTGGTGCGCATCCAGGGCCAGACCTTCACTGGCGCGGCGCAGGTGTACGTGATCGACCCTCAACCGCCGATTGCACAGGCACTGGCACGCGAGCTTGGCGCCGATGGGCGGGCACTTCGGGGGAGCATCGCGGTGCAGCGGTTGGAGGTCGTCTCGAAGGTTGGCTTTGGCAAGGCGGACGATTCGACCTGCCAGATCGAATCAACCTTTCAGGGCAAGACGGTCCGCACGTTGGCGCGCGACAACACCAACATGACCAGCAGCGTCCAGGCCTTGGCCAGGGCCATCCTCGACACCTGCCTTAGGCGCCACGCAGCGGATCTCGCGCAGGCGAGTCGCTAAGGCGCCCCTTTGGTTTCGGCGCGGTGCAGAGCCCCCCAGCGGGCCCGCACCGGTCGGTTGCTCAGGGGTACTTGGTCTCGGCCTGCGCGATCGACTCCTGCGTCTCGCCGCCCAGGAAGATGAGCCGCTCGGCCCAGCGCCGGCGCTGCAAACCCTTCATCACCTGGCCGCCGGACTTGTCCCACTTCGGGAACTCGTCGGCCGCGCCCTGATAGTCGCCTTCGTTTAGCAGGCGCACGAGCGTGGATCCGGTCATGGCGCTCACGCCGCAGTTGTAGAAGATGTCCACCAGCGCATCAAACTGCTTCTGGTTGAGCGGCACGTGCACGGCGTCCAGCACGCCGGGCACGAACTCGACGTTCAGCCGGTTGATCAGGGCGACGACGCACTCGGGCAGCGTCCACACCGTGCCAGGTCCGACGTCCTCGCCCGTGTAGCCCCAGGCGATCGTCCAAGGATCTGCCCCGGTGCCGGGATCCGGATAGGCCGTGAGCGAGCACGACTCGTAATGGTTGATCAAGCCCACCGCGTAGCGCCCAGCATGCGTGGGCTGCGAGGACACCGGCTTGCCCGGCGTGCGCCCGCCCGGTTTCTCGCTGCACACACAGCGCAGCACTCGACACAGCATGCTCATGGCCCTTCCTCGCCGAACTGGTTAGAAGAGTTCGGCCCCGCCGGTACTCCACTGCTTGGCAAGGCCTGGCCAGGATGCTGGGCCAGTTGCTGGCCGGCGACCTGGTCGCGAAGCGACGTGAACAGCGCGAGCGATTCGCCCAGAGGACGTTGAGCGAGCAGTTGCAGGAGATAGTCGATTTCCTTCGGCGCAAGTTCGATCTGCATGGCGTTACTTCCTTTGCTTCGTTGAATGAGGCGATGCCGCGGCGGCGCTGGCGGCATCGGCGGCCGAGGCCCGGTCGGCGGGTCGTTCACGTTGGCTTGGCGTCCCTTCATTGCGCGGCCTCCAGCGCCTCGACGCGCGCAATGGTTTCCTGCAGCGCCTTGGCGATGTAGGCCGACACGACACCGCCATTGACGTGCAGGATCGAGCCCAGGGACGCGAAGGGCGAGTCCTCCTGCTGCTCGACCGCAAAGACCAGGTCCGGGCTGATGTCCTGGAGGTTGTCAGCCGAGAATCCGAGCGCGACGTGCGCCGGTTCGGCATCCTTCGCGAAGGCAATGTCGTATTCGATGAGTTGCATCGCGAGCACGGCGGCAGTGCCGTCGACGTCGGCCTGGGCAATCTTGGACTTCAGGCGCTCGTCGCTCACGTTGTAGTAAATGCCGAACGTGCCCGCGCTGCCGCTCGTTTCGAGGTAGCGCGTCGAGCCGTCGCTGGAGTTGCGGATCGACCTCGGGTCGCGGCCGCCGTTGGTGTCGAAGATCACATAACGAATGCCGCCGGACCCCGCGTCCCCGATGCGCATATAGGGGTTGTTGAAGTCGCCCGAGGCAAATCCTGCAATCTGCATCACGTCGCCGCGAACGACTCCGGTAATGGGCGTGCCGGCCAGCGCGCCTGCGTTGCTCGCGTAGCCGACCGAGAGGCCGCTCGGCGAGAAAACTTTGATGTTGCCTGGATCGTTGCCGCCCCATAGCCAACCCGGATTGGTGCCACCTTCGGCCCAGGTGAAGACCATCGCGCCGTTGGCGGGTTGGCCTCCGTTGAACAGCGTCGCCGCACCGCCACTGACGTTGATCGGCCACGTCGTACCGAAGGGCACGCCGTCCACCGTGACCGTGAGATTCGCGTTGTCCCAATCCATCGAGATGCCATGCCCGCCTCCGTTCTGGACAACGCCCGTGACGTTGCCCACGGGAAGGCGCACAGTGCCCGCAAAGATGTGCTCGCGCGCGGTGTACCAGATACCACCGGCGGATGCGCCGCCGACGCCTTCGGCGTAGATCTGCACATTGCCATCGGAGTTGCAGCGCAAAACAGCTTGGTTGTAGTTGGCGGCACCGGCCGGCTGATTGCGCATCGTGACTACTGACGAGCCGGCGCCCGCGCGGGGCATGTACGTCACGGTCGTCTGCAGGTCTACCGACGCATCCAGACCTTCCGTGACAGCGTTCTGCGACGAGTAGTAGCGAACGCGCGCGCTCGGTCGATACCATCCGCTGCCGGGCTCGTTGGCCCACGCGAGGCCAGGCGCAGCCTGCGTGCCATCAGCGAGCGCGGAGACGAAGCCGCCTCCGCTCATGGTACCGAGCGTCAACCAGCCGGAGTTGGCCGCGTTGCGCATCTTGAGCGTCCCTTCGCCGCTACTCGTGTCCAGCCAGATCATGCCGGCCTGCGTCGAGGGCGGCGGCGCAGCGCCCGAGTTGTTCGTGAGGATCGCGTCGTTCTGGCGGTTGAGGATGTCGGCCAGCGCAGTTCCGCTGGTCGAATTCGGATCGATCGGAAAATCGGTGGACAGCTGCTGCGACATGACAGAGGCTCCTGTGACAGGGGGCAAAGTTGCGTTAGATCGAATCGGGGCGCAAGCGCCCGAAGCCCTCCACCATGACGTCCACCTTGCCGCTGGTGTACTCGCCGGTGATGGTGTTGCGAAGACGTACGGTGACGCCGGTCGAGTCCTTGTCGCTCGTCTCGGCCGACACCGGGTCGGGATTGCCGTCGATCGAGATCGCGATCGAGCGCAGCTCGCGGAATGCCGGATCGAACAGCACATGCGCGCCGCCGGGCGTGACGGGCACGTCGGGGTAGGAGTCGATGCGATCGGGCATGTCCAGCTCGACGCGGCCGTCGAAGATCACGACGCGAACTCCCGGGTTCCGCGATTCCAGGACGAAGCGCATCTGCACTAGCCGCGCGGTGAAGTCGCCGACGACGCAGGGGCGCCACTCCGACCACGAGCCTTGCGCGCCGTCGGCCATCGGATCGACAGCGGCGAGCGCCGCCCACTCGGCCATCATCGCGATCTGGTTGGCCGTGCGGATTTCGAGCCATGCGTCCCACAGGTCACTCGTCGCGGCGCCGCTGGACATCGCGGCCACCGAGGCGAGTGGCTGCCAGGCCACCATGTAGTCCTGCGCGGTCACGCCATAGGCCTTGAGCTTTGATGAGATGCGCACCTCGAACACGTCTCCCAGATCGACGGGATGCTCCATGTAGTAGATGCCGTCCGGGTACACCGAGCCGAAGTCGCCCGCGCTCCAGATCTCGCCGCCGTGGACCTCAACGTGCGAGAGCTTGCCGGTCCAGGGCGGGTCTGTCTCGCGATCGTTCACGACCTCGATCACATTGATCTCGGGCAGGAACTCGACCGTCGTGCGGCGCCACACGACTGGCGAGACGTTGCCACTGGTATCGACCACGCGCAGGCCGTAGGAGCCGGTGCGCGCGCCCGCGCTGGTCTTCGTGGTCGGATAGGCCAGCGTCGCGAGGTGCTGCGACGCGTCCCAATTCGGCACGATCGTCTCGGGCGTGTAGCGCAGCAGGTATTGCCCCACGTCGGGCTCGTCGGGCGGCTTCCAGAACAGGTCGATGTTTTCCTTCTGCACGTTGGCGCCGAACATCGGCACCGCCGCCGGCGGCGTGTGATCGCCTTCGACCTGCACGGTCACATAGCCAGGCGCGCCGCGCAGCCCGCCCGTCGAGAACGGCGCGACCTCGAACTGCAGCGGCACGCCCACAAAAGTAGCCTCGCGCAGTGCGTCGATGAGCCACTGCAAGGACTGCGGCTGGTGCTGCTGCGCGATCACGATGCGCTGCCCGCTCTGCGTGATGAGCGTGATGTTGTGCCACGCCAGGAGCGAGCCGGTCGTGATCCAGGCGAGCGCGATCTCGATGCGCGGCTCGCGGTTGACGTAGTACAGGCGCCAGGAGGCGGTGACGTTCTTCACGACCAGGTCGGTGGAGTTGATCATGTCCGGCGACAGATCGGGCTCCCACACGGGCAGCGCCCCGATGTCGGCGTTGTAGACGTCGGGGTCGTACTTCACGAGCGTCAGCTCGGCGGAATAGTCCTGGCCAGGCGCGATGCTCTGCACGAGGTAGGGCGAGACGACCCGGTCGTAGGTGCCAAGCACCAGCAGGTCGTCGGGCTGCACGCTCGCCGCGTTCGCGTCCAACTCGAGCTGCTGCGTCTCGGGATTGATGGCGAGGACGGCGCCGCTGATGATGGCGTCGTCGGCGTTGCGCCGCAGCGAGTAACCGGTGGGCACGAGCGAAAAGTCCACGTTGCAGCGCACCACCACCCCACCGCCGCCGCCGGTACCGAAGACCGTGTCCACGCGCGTGGGCATGCCGCCGATGCGCGGCACGTCGTGCGCCACCTGCACGAGATCGCCGCGCTGCACGAGCAGGTTCTCGACGTCCATCGTGACGGTGAACAGTTCACTGCGCAGGATGCCTTGCGCGAGCATGTATCGCCCATACGCCCAGGCGTGGGGCCAGTCCGTGATCCCGTAGGTGTCGAGCGTCTCGAAGATGGTCGCGTTGTCGGCGTTGTAGCCGTCGGCGTAGACGATGATCTCGTCGGTGTTCCAACCCGCGTCGCGGTTGATGAAATTCACGCGCAGCGCGTGCGGGTAGGTGGCAAAGGTGCGTTGCCCGGAAAAGCCCCATGAATTGGCCGGCGTGATGAGCTGGCGCGGGACGGTCTTCTCCTCATCGTGCAGCACGCCCCACAGGCCCGCGGTCGTGAGAACGAGAGAGGCGCGGCAGGACGAGAGCACCGACTCGACCAGGTCCTTGACGGTGGTGAAGTCGGCCACGACGACGTCGCACGTGTAGCGCGGACCGGTGAAGGGCTGGCCGTTTGCAACCCACGAGCGCGGCGTGTCACAGATGCGGCTCAAGTGGATCCACGATGCCCACTCGATCGCGTCGCGGGAAAGCCGCTTTGGGTTCTTTTCGCCTACGAGGATGTCCAGGCCAATCCAGGCGGGGTTACGGGTGGCGGCCCACCAAAAATTCGCGCCGTCGTCGGTGACCTGCAGTACCGAGGTCGCGATCGCGGACAGGTTCTGCACGACGCCCGAGAGTTGCTCACTCGCGCGCACGCGCATCTCCAGCATGGTATGCGGCAGGCGCGGCAGCACGGGCAGGCCCCATTGATAGCTGCGCAGGATGCCGATCACAGACTGATTGACGCGCCGCACGATCGAGCCGCCGGTCTGCACCGCAATCGAGGTGTCGGTGCCGTCTTGAATCCGGTCCGTGCGCATGACCCACAGCTCATAGGTGCCGGGCTCGGGGAACTGGAAAAAAATGCGCATCCAGTAAACGCCGACCCAGTTGGCCGACAGGCGCACGGCGTGATCGACGTTGTGCACGTAGGGGTCGCGCCCCTCCATCGCGCCGGCCTTCTGGAAGTGCACCCAGCCCGACGGAAACGCGCCCGAGGCCACCGCGTTGGCGACGTCGGGATAGCGCGCGAGGTAGGCCTGCTCGTCCCACGCATAGCCAGGCCAGAACTGCCATTCGAACTCGATCTGCTGCATCGGTGGCGCAGGCGGCGAACCGTTGTTGATCCAGCCCCAGGCGCCGACGTAAGGGTCGGACATGAAGCGGTAGACGTCCCACTCGTGCAGCATGCGGCGCAGATTGCCGTCGCTCGCGGCGTAGCCGTAATTGATCCCGTCCGCGCCGATGATGCGCACCGTCACGCCCGGCTCGCGGCCCTCGCGAGAGCCGACCGACTCGAAATGATCCTGCGCGCTGCGGTTCTCGGGCCAGCGCCGGCGCGCGTCCTGATTGCGCGCCCAGTAGCTCGTCGCGTCGATGCCGCCATTCGGATATTGGAACTGCAGCAGCGGGTTCGGCTTGGACATGCCGTAGATGTCCACTTGGATATTGGCACCGAGCACGTCGGCCTGCGCCTTGCGCATGAGCGCGGGCGAGCTATCTGGGTAATAGTCGGTCCAGGGTTGTGCGTTGCCGCCCCACACGCCCCAGACGGTATCGGGCGGGCGCCACTGGATGAAGGCGTCATAGGGCATCGTGTACTCGCGGCCCATCGAGCCGTAGTACCAGTCGATCGGGACGTCGTTCCAGGCGTCGGTGCCGGCCTTGCGCCACTTGGCGGCGAAGTCGGCCCAGAACGTGATCGAGGCGTTTTGCGTCTGCTGGTAGACGCCGCCGGGGAATTGAATGTCCAGGTTCGCGCAGTAGGACTCGGCCTTGGTGGTCGCGACGAAGGGGTCGTTGCGCGCCTGCACGACCTGATACTGGTCGTACCCGATCCGGTTCGTGTAGAGCTGCAGGTCGCGGCACAGGCTGAATTGATGCAACACGAGCTGCGGCGAGTATTCGCTCGCGGCCACGTCGCCGATGCGCAGGTCTTCGATCTGCAGGTAGCCCAGGCCGAAGTCGTACAGCGCCGTGATAGTCGTGCCATTGCCCCAGTTGTCCACGTCTGGGTTGGCGGCCAGCGCGGGCATGACTTTGTGGCGGCCGTAGACGACAAAGCAGGAATTGAAGGGGCGCGCGGCATTGCTTTGCCCCGTCAGTTGATAGCTCGACGGCTGCGACGATGCGGCGTTGCCCGACGAGCCGGACGTGCTGATGGTCGGCGGCTTGACCAGGGCGCTGATGACCATCGCGCCAACGAGCGTCACGCCCACAGTGAGCGCGCTGCCCACGAGGCCCGTCGCGGTGGCGCCCCACACGCCTGCCTGCATGAAGCCGGCGACGTAGGGCGCGAACACCGCGACGACGATCGTCAGGATTGCGCCGATGATCCCTTTTTTGTTCTTGCCCCCGCCTGGGACGACAGCGACGACGAGCCGGTCGCCGCTGCGGGTGCGAAAGCCCGGCCAGTCGGCGACTTCGGTGCCGTTGGCATACACGCGCACGTATTGATGCAGCTCGGCGGCCAGGGCACCGTCGATGATCTCCTGGATCGAGGCGCCCTCGGGCATCGCGATCTCGCGGTGTTCGCCGCCGGGCATGAGCAGACGAGCGCAATCGGGCGGCGGCGCAATGGCAGGCGGCAGCGCCACGACGGGTAGCAGTCGCTCGGCGCGCCGGCGCTGCGCGGTTTCGTTGGCAAGGGTCAGTTCGCCCACCGGTAGCTCCCGAGGTGGCGATGGCGCCAGTTGGCATCGCCGATGGACTCGACGCACGCGTTACGGCCTTCGAGCGTGTGCAGGAAGTCCAGTCCGCCCAGATGCAGCCCGCAGTGCGTCGGATGGCCCGCTACGCGAAAGATGTGCACGACCCCAGGGGGATACGGCGTCAGCAGCCCCGCGCGGCCCACTGGGCGCCATTGAGGCGTCGCGCCGCTGGTCTGCTCGCGGATGAGCACCTCCGCATCGGGCAGCAGGTCGGCCTCGGAGTAGAAGAACTCCGGCAGCGCGAGGCCGAACAGCTCGCGCGCGGCCAGCAGCACGAGGCCCCAGCAGTCGAGGCCAGCCAGGGACCGGCCGCGCGGCACGTAGGGGATGCCGATGAAGTCGCCGAGGGTGGCTGCTGCGGTCATGGTCGCGGTCACCGGAACAGGCCAGGGAACAGCGAGGGCACGTAGGCCTCGCCTGGGAAACGCTGCGTGAGGAAGTTGTCGACGTCCAGGCGGCCTGTGAGCTGGATCGAGTCATAGGTCACGCTCACGAGCTTGAGAAACGACAGCGACTTTTCGACCACGTCGGGGTAAGCACTGGTGACCAGCTCGACGATGATCGAGGGCGCGTCGCGCTGCCCGCGCACGAACTCGACGATCTGTGCGTCCAGGTTACTCACGACCAGCGTCACGCTCGGCAGCTGCTCGCTATCGTCCTGCGGCAGAGTCACCGAGAACGGGTACGGCGCGAACGTGATGCCGCGCGAAACGACCGGCTCGGAGTTGTTCACGACGTACAGCGGCGCCTCGCCGCCAGCGGTGATCGTGAGCAGGGCAAGCCATGCGACGTCGGACGACGAGGCAAGCGCGGCCGGGATGTTCGCGCCGTTCATAGCGCGGCCCATTCGGGCATCTGCTCGAGCGTCACATTGGCGCGGAACATGGTGCGATCGCGCTCGGGCCACTCGATCTCTGGAGGCGCCGAGAACCGCATGACGACCTCTCGCCCGTCGGGGCGCTTCACGCGCGTGGGCAGCACGCCGGCCTGGGAGTAGACGCGAAACCAGTCGATGAAGTCCTGGTACAGCTCGGCCTTCAGCATGACCGAGGCGTTGGCAGTCCACGCGGCGGCGGTGGTGCGGCGGCGCACCTTCACGAAACCGGCCATGTCCATCTCGGAACGCAGCACGCTCGAGGCGTCCCGCTCGCTCCAGGTCTGCCAGCAGCCATCAAGCGAGGCCGGGCGTTCTGCAATCTGGACGGTCGTTGCCATGGCGGTACGTGCTCCTGGTCTTCAGCCGATCGAGGGCTGGCGCGTCAGGCCGTAGCTCCATCGCATGGTGCGGTCCATCGAGCCGTCCGACAGCGCGGCCTTGACGGCCTTGCGGATCTCGATCTGAATCATCCGTTGGCCATCGACGTTGGTCGATTCGCTCGTTGTGACTTCGGAGCTGGTGTAGTTGTTGACCTGGACATTGACGGGCGCGGCGGCCACGCCCAGGTCGCCGCCGGCGGTGCGCCGCAAGGGGACGACAGCCTCCGGGCCGGCCTCCCCTGCCACCGCAAGGCGCCCGCGGTTGCTGAACAGCGTCGGGCCGCCGAGGATGCCGCCGCTGGCCATGTACTCCACACCCTGCGCATCCCACGCCGCCCCCTTCGCAGCGGCTCCGCCGCCGAAGACGCCGGAGAAGCCGCCGGAGTTCGTCCAGGCCTTTGCCAACTGCTGCCAGTAGCTGTTGAGCACGAGCTTGGCTAGCGACTTGATCGCCGACTCGACGAAGTCCGCCACGCTCGACTGGGCCTTGCCCATGTTGTCGACCAGGTCGTCGGTGAAGTCGGTCACCGACCTGCCCAACTGCATGGCGATGCTGTCCGAGAGATCGACCGACGCCTTGTCCATCTTCTGCATGGACGTGGTGCCCTTGTCGATGTTCTGGTACAGCTGCTCGAACTCGCGCCCGGTGATCCTGTCGCTGTCCGTGCCCAGCCGCCGCCACAGCTCCTCGTTGGTGGCCTCGGCGTCCTGAGTCGTCTTGCGCAGCTTCTCCAGTTCCAACGTCACGCGCGCCACCGGATCCTTGGCCGACTCGAGATCGAGGAGGCGCTTGTGCAGCAGCAGCGCGTACTCGCTCGCGCCCTGCCCGGCCAGCGCCATCTTGTCCAGCTCGGCCGTCAGGCCCGCGATCACCTTCTCGTTGTCCTGCTGGGCCTGGACCTCCTTGTTGATCTTGGCCAGCGCCTGCGCCACTGCATCCGGCGGCTTGAGCTTGTCCAGTTCCTTTTGCAGCGTCTTGGCCCATTCGCTGCTGCCTTCGCCGGCCACCTTCAGCTTGGCCAGGCTCTCCTGAAGGTACTCGACCTTGCGGTCGACATTGGCGACAGCCTCCTCGCTACGGCCGAGGCTTTCCAGCCAGCGCTGGAACTCGTCGATCTCCTGCTTGCGCGAACCCCCGCCCGCCTTTACGGGCCGGTCCTCCAGCTGCTTGAGCGCCTTGGTGTACGCCTCCAGTTTCGACTTGCCCTCTGCGGTACTGGCATCCAGGCTCTTGATCTGCTCGCGCAGGTACGCGATTTTCTGCGGCACGAGCTCGGCCGCCTTGCCCGTCTGCAGGATCTGCTGCTCCCACTTCTGCAACTCGGTCAGCTGCGCGGCTGGAAGACCCGCCTGGTCCTTCGCCTCACCGGCTGCCGCCCCAAACTGGGCGAGCACCGCGGCGTTCTGCCGCGTCATCTGCTCCCACTCCTGTCCCGCCTTGGCTGCCTCTCGCGCCGCATCGGCCTCCTTGGCGAAATAGGACATCGGCGACGCGCCCGAGTCGCCCGACCAGAAGCCTTTCGCCCAGTTCTTGTAGGTCTGCCACGAACGAGCCCAAAGGTCGCCCGCCTTGATGCTTTCGTAGAGGGACGACAGCCACTGGTTCATCGCGGGCAGAAGGTCCCCTACGATTGCCACGCCAAGGCTGCTTGCCAGTGCCTCCATCTTGGCCACGCTCGCGTTGAATTCGCTCGCTTTCTGGGTGTCCTCTTCGGTGATGATCCCCAGGTCGCGCAGCTCCTGCGTCGCATCGTTGAGCGACTGGGCCCCGCCATTGAGCGCCGGCACGAGCTTGGTGCCCATCTCCTTGCCGAACAGCTGCACCGCAACCGCCGTCTTGTTGGTGCCGTCCTCGGCCTGCGCGAAGGCGTCTGAGATCTTCGCCAGCGCCGTGTCCGCAGTGTCCGAGGCCGTCACCCCCATCTCGCGCAGCAGTCGCGCGCTGTTGGACAGCGGATCGTCGATCTTGCTGATCTGCTCGGCCAGGCGCGACAGCGCCTTGGTGGTCTCGTCGGCCTTGACCCCGGAATTGAGCAGCGCGTACTGGTAGCCCTGAAGGACCTCTACGTTCACGCCGATGGACTGGGCAGCATTGCCCAGGTCGTCCATCTTGTCGATCATGCCCTGGATCGCCCCGGTCACTTGGCCGATGACATCCTTGACGACGTAGAAGGCGCCGCCGATGTCCAGCTTGTTGCCAAAGCTCTCGAGCTGCGCGCCGATGCTGTCCATCTGCTGGGCATTGCGGTTCACCGCGTCGGTGAGCTTGTCTACCTGACGAATGGCCTGAGTCGTGTCTGCTTCGTAGCGGACGATGCGCTCGAGGTTGTCGGTGCTGGCAGCCATGTGCTTTCAACCTCTCCAGATGCGTTTGCCCAGCTGAGGGGTGATGACGATCGTGCCGGTGCCCTGGCGAGTGCTGATCTCTCCGGGAACCTTGTGTTGCGTGAACTTCACGAGCACATTGAAGCCGCGAAAGGCGCTGTGTCGCCTGGCGCGCCGCGCCGCGTAGGCGAGGAAGCCCAGGCCCTGGTTATGCCGAGTGGCGCGCTCGCTGCGCTGGCGGGTGCGCTTGAGCGTCAGGCCTTTGCCACCGTGCACGATCCGCATGTTGGCGATGGTGGCGTAGTCGAGCTTTGGACGCAGGATCACGGCGTCCCGTGGCCCCATCGGAATGCCGCCATCGCGGCTCTGAGGAAACGCTGCTCTCTGCCCGTTGCGCAGGTACACCCACTGCCAGTTGCTCATGTCCGAAAGCTTGCCGGTGCGACGCGTTGTGGACGCTTCGATCGCGCGGCGCAACTCTGCCACCAGGATGTTCAAGGCAGCCACCTTCAACGCGCTTCCGAAGGTGATTTCTACGCGCCGCACTGCCTGGGTGATCGGCTTGCCGCGCGTACGGTCGACCGAAGCGAACGCTGGCGGGTTGTCCAGACGGATCTGGTCCGCGACAGTGTTCACCGCATCCTTTCGCAGCAGGATGATCAACTGGTCGCGCGCCCAGTTGCTGATGTCGTCGGTGAGAATCTTGCTGGCATGGCCGGTGCCATCCGCGGTGACGATGCGGCGCTTGAGAACGGGCACATAGGACTCAGCCATGGGCGGGCCCCTTGATCGTCTTCGGCGCCGCGTCCTTTCGCGTGGAGCGCGGGTTCTTGCGCGCAGCCGCGCCGGATGCGGCCAGTAACGACTGCACCGCCTTCGGATCGTCCGTGCGGATCTCCCCGCGCGCACGTGCGCGCTGCAGGTCCGCTTCGTGGTGGCGGTCCCGGAAGTACTCGAGCCAGTTCAGATACTCGGACCAGGTCAGCACGGCGCAAAGCTCCCCTACAGTCTTGCCCAGCTCCAGCGCCAAGTCGTGCAGGCTGCGCTGGAGCGGGCTCAGGCGTTTCCCTCGGCCAGCGCCTCGCCAGTGCCCAGGTCGATGCGTTGGCTCACCTGCATGTAGGCGTCCATCAGCTGGTTGAACCAGGCAGGCGGCAGCTCGAGCACCGCGTCGCGGCCAATCGGCTCGCCAGTACCGTTGCTCACTGCGTAGCCGAGATAACCGGAGGCGCGCTCAAGGCCCCCGTCGGGAAAGTCCTTCAGCACCTGCAGATGAAGGCGCATCGGCAGCTCCGTCACCGTGTACGGGCCGACCTGCTTGTTGCGAAAGACCACCGCGCTCATGCGAATGCCTCACTGGGCGCCGGCACCGGCGCGTCGCTCTGTACGGCCTCTACCGCAGCGGTGTCATCCCAGACGTGCTCGGGAGATGTCTTCAGGTTGGCCGTTGCGGTCCAGGCCATGCCGCCGTCCCCCATGGGGATGTCCCAGGTCATCGAGCTGAACTGCACCACCTGGACGAGCTCGCCCTGGCCGTGGCCCAGCATGATCGACAGCAGCCTCGGCTTGCCATCCTTCACCGCCTGGTAGACGGCCGGGTAGGCGCTGTCTTGGACGTCGATGTAACCCGAGATGGTCATGGTCCCCGGCGCGCCAGCGGTGGCTGGCAGCGAGGCCTTGGGATTGCAGTAGGTCCCGACGCTTACGGTACCGGGTGTTTCCAGGTTGTAGGCGAAGGTGGACAGGCACAGAGACTGCAGCGCGTAGTTGCCGTAGAACACCAACTCGGCCCCGGCGGAATAGGCCCCTTCGCTGTCGGTGGTGTCACTGCCGATCAGGGACATCGACGTCTCGTCTTCCTCGTCCAGGCCCGTGAGGAAGAAGTGGTTGTCCAGCTCCGGGAAACCCGTCTGCTGAGCGTACACCGGCATGCCCAGTTGCAGGCCGCTCGGCGGAAGCGGCGCCAGGCCGCTCGCCACGGCCGGATGTGCTTTGCTGATGGCAGCCGGCGTCGCGATGACAGGGTCGGAACCATCGCTCAGGAAGATTCGAACCTGGGAACTGTCATAGGCTTCAGCGGTCATAGTGGACGCTCCTTTCAGATGAGGTCAGGTGTGGTGCAGGTACTGGTAGTCGACCGCCGCACTCAAGGCGAACCAGCGGGCGGATGCGGGTTGGAAAAAGTCCTCGAAGGGGCCGGCCGTGATGAGGCACAGGCGCGCTCCCGGGTCCTGTCTTGTCATGAGCTGCGCGAGGTCCGCCTCGGCCTGGGCCAGGATCGCGTCACTCGTGTTGCCCTTGGTCAGGACGATCAGGTCGAAAGTGCCGCGCTCCCACTTGCTACGGCAGAAGTCCAACGCACTGCTCTGGGCATTGATGAACTGCACGGTCAGCCACGCCGGATCCGCCGGGCTCACCTCGGTGTTGACCGTGTCGTGGAAGGGCAGCGACAGCGCTGCGCACCACTCGCGCACCCTCGAGCGCACATACAGGCTGCTCATACCGTGTGTCCCCGCACGTAGCCGGTGAAGGCGACGATCGTCTCGTCCACCATTCGGGTGAGAACCGTGTCCAGCGCATAGCTCGGCTGCTCTGGCGTTCCCACCAGCACCAGGTCGTACTTCTTGGGAGGGCGCGACAGCAGCGCGGCTTCCGGCGCGAAGGTCAAGATGAGCGCATTCATGCCATAGGCGTTGACGATCAACTCGTCGCGCCGTTGGGGATGACTGCGCAGGAACCTCAGCTGCAACGGCAGGGCCTCTGGGTCGTCCGAGCGCACGAGCTGACCCGTCACGCCCAGCAGCGCAATGGAGCGGCGCAGTGCGCGGATTGCGGCGGAGGCGGCGGAAAGAGGCATCTCAGGCAGCCCCCAGCACGGTCTCGGCCCGGTAGAACTGCAGCAGCGTCGCCGCCTGCAGTGGGATGAGTCCCCAGGCCCCGACGCTGCCATCCGCTTGACTGGCCGCCTGCTCGCTTGCACTCGTGTCGAATGTCAGGCTCATGCCGTCAATGGCGAACTGACGTACACCCCCGGTCGCGGCAGCGCTG
>Ga0160434_100125_pt1 | contig 43024 bp, 37 predicted proteins | sample HID1973I_E0MG_FD_108273 | JGI IMG/M metagenome (GOLD analysis project Ga0160434, IMG submission 108273) | Enriched mosquito-associated microbial communities from UW Madison campus, WI, USA - HID1973I_E0 MG | ecosystem: Host-associated > Arthropoda: Insects > Digestive system > Unclassified ... | reverse complement strand
GCAGGTCGCCGCCAATCCGTGGGAGACCTTCGCGGCCATCCACAAGAAGGGCGACAAGGTGTCGGGCCAGATCAAGTCGATCACCGACTTCGGCATCTTCATCGGCCTGGACGGCGGCATCGATGGCCTGGTCCACCTGTCGGACATCAGCTGGAACACCACCGGCGAAGACGTGGTCCGCAACTTCAAGAAGGGCGACACCCTGGATGCCGTCGTGCTGGCGGTCGATCCGGAGCGCGAGCGCATCAGCCTGGGCGTGAAGCAGCTGGAGCAGGATCCGTTCGGCCAGTACATGGCTTCGCATCCGAAGGGTTCGAAGGTCGAAGGCACCGTGCGTGAAGTGGACGCCAAGGGCGCCACCATCGACCTGGCCGACGGCATCGAGGGCTATGTGTCGGCGCGCGACATCAGCAACGAGCGCGTGGACGATGCCAGCCAGCACCTGAAGGTCGGCGACAAGGTCGAAGCCAAGTTCGTGGGCATGGACCGCAAGGGCCGCACCCTGCAGCTGTCGATCAAGGCCAAGGACGATGCGGAAATGCGCGAAGTCCTGGAGGACTACCAGTCCGCCTCGGGCGGCACCACCAAGCTGGGCGCGCTGCTGCGCGAGCAGCTCGGCGGCAAGTCCGAGTAAGCGCGTCCCAGCTGCTTGCCGGCTGAGCGTGTTGGTTTGAACGTGCTTGTTTGAACGTGCTTGTTTGAGGCGGCGCAAGCCGGTGTAATCGCGATCGGCCCGGACCCCAAGTCCGGGCCGATCCACAATGCAGCCCGCCAAAGCGCAAGGCGCACATGACCAAGTCCGAACTGATCGAAATCCTGGCCCGTCGGCAAAGCCATCTGAAGGCGGACGACGTTGATCTTGCGGTGAAGTCGCTGTTGGAGATGATGGGCGAAGCCCTGTCCCAGGGCGATCGCATCGAGATCCGGGGCTTCGGCAGTTTCTCGCTGCACTACCGTCCGCCACGCCTGGGCCGGAATCCCAAGACCGGCGAGTCCGTCGCGCTGCCGGGCAAGCATGTTCCCCATTTCAAGCCGGGCAAGGAGCTGCGCGAGCGGGTCAGTCCGGTGACGCCGGTGGATGTGGCCGACACGGCCGACTGACGGGTTAAGCTAGGCGCTCCCTGACAGGAGTCACGCCATGAAAGTCTTCCGGTTGCTGTTGATGCTGGCCTTCCTGCTGGTGGGGCTGGTCGTCGGCGCCCTCAACTCGCAGCCGATCCTGATCGACCTGGCCTTCTCCAGCATTGCCACGACCTCGGGTGTGGCCATCATCGTTTCGTTGCTGGCCGGGGTGTTGATCGGCGGTGCGCTGATCCTGGCGGCCATGGTGCTCCCCCTTTATTCCAAGCTGCGGCAGGCCAACAAGCAGGCCGCTGCGCTCGCGCGTGCCGAGCCGCGTTCGGCGGTGGTCGAGCCGCGCCCTATCGATGGACCCTGACCCAAGATGGACTTTCTCACCGAGTGGTTCTGGTTCTTCCTGTTCCTGCCCCTGGCCGCGCTCAGTGGCTGGGTCATTGGCCGTCGCGGCGGGCAACGCCATGGCGACACCCAGGTAAGCCGGCTGTCGAGCACGTACTTCCGCGGCCTGAACTACCTGCTCAATGAGCAACCCGACAAGGCGATCGAGCTGTTCCTGCACATCGCCGAGCTGGACAAGGAAACCTTCGAGACCCAGGTCGCGCTCGGCCATCTGTTCCGCAGGCGCGGCGAGGTGGATCGTGCCATTCGCCTGCACCAGGGACTGGTGCAGCGCGCCGACCTCACCGACGCCCAGCGCGTACAGGCCTTGCTGGCCTTGGGCGAGGACTACATGAAGTCCGGCCTGCTGGATCGTGCCGAGACCGTCTTCGCCGAGTTGGCCCAGATCGACCAGCGTGCGCCGCAGGCGCTCAAGCACCTGATCAGCATCTACCAGGCCGAACGCGATTGGGAAAAGGCGATCGACAACGCGACCCGCTACGAGCAGGTCACCGGCGAACCGATGGGCAAGCTGATCGCGCAGTACGAATGCGAGCTGGCCGATCGCCAACGCGGTGCCGGCAAGCTCGACCTGGCGCTGCAGGCCGTCGCGCGCGCTTACCAGGCCGATGCGAGTTCGGTGCGGGCCGGCATTCTGGAAGGCCGTATCGAAGCGGACATGGGCAACGACGAGGCGGCGGTGCGCGCCTGGGAGCGTGCCGCCCGCCATGATCCCGATTACCTGCCTGAAATCATTCCCACCCTGCTGGCCGCCTACAAGCGCGTGGGCGATATCGCCGGTGCGCGCAACTTCCTGTCGGAAATGACCGAGCACTATCGTGGCATCGCCCCGGTTCTGGCGCTGACGCAACTGATGGAAGCGCAGGATGGTCCCGGCCCGGCCCGCACCTATCTCGGTCGCCAGCTGAAGGACCGTCCGTCGGTCCGCGGCGAGGCGGCGCTGATCGATCTCACCCTGGCCGAGGGCAGCGATCCCCAGGCGACCCTGCAGGATCTCAAGCACATCACCGACCAGTTGCTGGTGCGCAACCCCAGCTACCGCTGCACGCGCTGCGGCTTCGGCGCCAAGACCCACCATTGGCAATGTCCCAGCTGCAAGGAGTGGGGCACGGTCAAGCCGCTGTTGAACTACGCGGTCGTTTGAGCCCCTCGCCGGGCAACGACGGACTGGGCAACGACAGGGCAGCGTCCGGGAGGCGATGATTCGATGGCGGGTCTGTGGCTGTGGTGTGGCTGTTTGGCGGTCCTGGCGGCACTGGGGACCTGGCTGGCGCGCGGATACGCGTTGCGCAGGCAACTACTTGACCATCCCGGCGAACGACGTAGCCATCAGGTCGCCACGCCCCGCGGGGGCGGCATGGCGATCGTGTTGGCGTTGCTGGCGGCCTGCCTGTGGGCGATCGGCTGGTCGCCCGCGGCACGGCCCTGGCTGGTCGGCGTGATGGCGGGATTGGGGCTGGTGGCCGGCATCGGGTGGTGGGACGACCATCGGCCGCTGTCCGCACGGCTGCGGCTCGGTGTCCACGCGGTGGCGTCCTTGTGGCTGGGCTGGCTGGTCTGGCGCGCCAGCGGCGAGGCGTGGATGGGTGCGCTGACCGCGTTGGCGGCGGTGGTGCTGATCAACGTCTGGAATTTCATGGACGGTATCAACGGCTTGGCCGCGAGTCAGGCCGCGCTGGCAGCGGCGGGGTTCGCTTGCTGGCTGCCGGACCCGTGGTCCTGGGCCGGCTGGGCGCTGGTCGCCGGCTGCCTTGGATTCCTGCCGTTCAACTTTCCGCGGGCCCGTATCTTCCTGGGCGATGGCGGCAGCGGGGCGCTGGGGTACGCGTTGGCGGCCCTGTTGGGGTTATGCTTGGCCCGGGGAGGCAGTCCCGGTTCATTGTGGCTGCCGTTGGGGGTCTTCCTCGTAGACGCTGGCTTCACGTTGGCAGCTCGCATGCTCTCGGGCCAGCGCTGGTGGGAACCCCATGCACAGCATGTCTACCAGGCGTTGGCGCGACGATTTGGGCACACGGTGGTCACGCTTGCTTACGCGTGTTTCGGGATAGTGGCGATTGTCTTATTCTTTCGCCTGCAAGAAGTGCAGCCGGGGTGGGAGGCTGCTGGATCGATTGTCTGGCTGCTCGCAGCTTCGACGGTCTGGCTACTCCTGCGTAAAGGACTACGCAAATTTTGATGGAACGAATACATGACCTCTTGGCGTGACCGCTTCACCAGTGCAATGCCCAAGGTGGCCGTCGTAGGCCACGATCTTTTGATGGTCTGGATCTGCTGGCAGCTACTGCATGCCGGCCGCTATTCGATGCTGCCCAACGCGCCGGACCTGCCAATGTGGGACTGGCGCACGGCGGTGGTGCTGGTGGCGCAGGGCCTGGTGTTCTGGCGGGTGGGCCTGTATCGCGGCCTGTGGCGATTCGCCAGCGTCCCGGACCTCTGGAACATCTTCAAGGCCAGTTTCCTGGGCCTGGTGGCGATCCTCGTCGCGCTCTCCTTCGATCGCTTTACCGGCGTGCCGATGTCGGTGCTGGTGGTGTATCCGTTCGCGTTGTCTGCGCTGCTTGGTACGCCACGGCTGCTTTATCGCGCGTGGAAGGACTACCAGATCGCGCATTCGGCCGACACCTCGCAGCGGGTGCTGATCCTGGGCGCCGGTCGCGCCGCCGAGGCGCTGGTGCGCGACCTGCGCCGGACCGGCGCTTTCCTGCCGGTGGGCTATCTCGATGATGCCGGCCAGTTGCTCGGCGCCAAGATCCAGGGCCTGCCGGTGCTGGGCGCGATCGCCGATGCGCCGTCGATCGCCCGCGAGACGGCGGCCAAGCTGCTGGTCATCGCGATTCCCTCGCTGGATGCGGCCGGCCTGCAGCGCATCGTGGCGATCTGCGAAAGCACCGGGTTGCCGTTCCGGATGGTGCCCAAGCTCACCAATGTGCTGGAAGGGCGATCGCTGCCGGGCGAATTGCGCGAGGTCGCCATCGAAGACTTGCTGAACCGCAAGCCGGTGATGCCGGACTGGAAGCTGGTGCGCGGATGGCTGACCGGCAAGACCGTGCTGGTCACCGGCGCCGGCGGCTCGATCGGCTCGGAACTGTGCCGGCAGGTGTCGCGCCATGGCGCCAGCCGCCTGGTGCTGCTCGAAGTCGACGAACTGGCCCTGCTGACCATCGACTCGGATTTGCGACGTCTGTTCCCGGACATGGAAGTGGTGCGCGTGCTGGGTGACTGCGGCGATCCGGCGGTGATGCGCTACGCCCTGGGCCGGGCCGCTCCCGATGCGGTCTTCCACGCCGCCGCCTACAAGCAGGTGCCGCTGCTGGAAGAACAGTTGCGCGAGGCCGTGCGCAACAACATCCTGGCCACCGAGAACGTCGCGCGTGCCTGCGTGCAGGCCGGCGTGGGCACCTTCCTGTTTATCTCCACCGACAAGGCGGTCGAGCCGGCCAACGTGCTTGGTGCGACCAAGCGCTACGCCGAGATGATCTGCCAGAGCCTGGACGCACGGAACGTGGCGACGCGCTTCGTCACCGTGCGGTTCGGCAACGTGCTGGATTCGGCCGGCAGCGTGGTGCCGCTGTTCCGCGAACAGATCCGCCAGGGCGGTCCGGTGACGGTCACCGACCAGGAAGTGACGCGTTACTTCATGACCATCCCCGAGGCCTGCCAGCTGATCGTGCAGGCGGCCGCGTCGGCCTCCCATGGCGCCATCTATACGCTGGACATGGGCGAGCCGGTGCCGATCCGCGTGCTCGCCGAGCAGATGATCCGGTTGGCGGGCAAGCAGCCCGGGCAGGACATCGCCATCGTGTACACCGGCCTGCGTCCGGGCGAAAAGCTGCACGAGACGTTGTTCTACGCAGACGAGAACTACCGCCCCACCGCGCACCCGAAGATCCTCGAAGCCGATGCGCGGACTTTTCCGCAGGAACAGGTGTTGCAGCAGGTCCTGCGGCTTCGCGAGGCGGTTGATCGTTACGATACCGAGGCCATGGAGGCGATCCTCGGTAATTTCATGCCGGACTTTTCGGCGGCGCGTGACAAGGAAAGCGAGCGCTCCGCGACTGTGGTTCCATTTCCCGCACGTGAGGTCAGAAGACTTTGATGAGCAAGCGTATTCGCAAGGCCGTTTTTCCGGTTGCCGGGCTCGGCACCCGCTTTCTGCCGGCCACCAAGACCGTTCCCAAGGAAATGCTGCCGATCATCGACCGGCCGTTGATCCAGTACGCGGTCGATGAGGCGATCGAGGCGGGCTGCGACACGCTGGTGTTCGTCACCAATCGCTACAAGCATGCGGTTGCGGATTATTTCGACAAGGCCTACGAGCTGGAGCAGAAGCTCGAGCGTGCCGGCAAGACCGAGCAGCTGGAGCTGGTGCGCAATGTGTTGCCGAAAGGCGTGCGCGCGGTGTTCGTCACCCAGGCCGAGGCGCTGGGGCTGGGCCACGCGGTGCTGTGCGCCAAGCCGATCATCGGCGACGAGCCATTCGCGGTGTTGCTGCCCGATGACTTGATCTGGAACCGCGGCGACGGCGCACTGAAGCAGATGGCCGACCTCGCCGAGTCCACCGGCGGCAGCGTGATCGCGGTGGAGGACGTGCCGCACGACAAGACTGCCAGCTATGGCATCGTCGCCACGGGCGCCTTCGACGGTAGTCGCGGCCGCATCAATGCGATCGTCGAGAAGCCCAAGCCCGAGGTCGCGCCGAGCAACCTGGCGGTGGTCGGGCGCTACGTGCTGAGCCCGCGCATCTTCGATCTGCTGGAAGACGTCAAGCCGGGCGCCGGCGGCGAGATCCAGCTGACCGATGCGATCGCCGATCTGCTGAAACTCGAACAGGTCGACGCCTATCGTTTCGCGGGCACGCGCTTCGACTGCGGCACCCACCTGGGCCTGATCGAGGCGACGATCCGTTACGCGCTCGACCACGAGAAGCTGAGCGAACCGGCGCGCGAGATGATGAGCGCGGCGTTGCGCGAACTGACCGCCTGATTACGACCTCGAACAGGTAGGACAGCTGAAGCGGCGCCGATGGCGCCGTTTCCTTTTTGGGTTCTTGTCCGATCGGCGGGACGGCTGCACGCGCCGCGGCTTGCGAGGTGGGTGTATCGAGAGGCGCGCCAACGAGCGAGCGACATCGCCTCTGTGCAAAGCCACCTTAGGGGCGTGCCGCGCGCGTGCAATCGCCGAGGAGGGCGCGGCGCTGCGGATTGACGGGCAGTATCCGTCCGGCCCGGACTGGACGGGCGGTACGTTCGCGCCTCCCCGCCACGCTATGATCGATCCATGAGCGCCGCCACCGAATCCGCCAGTCAGTTGGTCAGCGTCGTCGCCCTGCTGGGCGCGGCGGTGGTCGCCATTCCCGTATTCCGTCGCCTGGGGCTGGGGTCGGTGCTGGGCTATCTGGCCGCAGGCCTGGCGATCGGGCCGTTCGGTCTGGGCTGGTTCCGCGATCCGCAATCGATCCTGCACGTGGCCGAGTTGGGCGTGGTGATGTTCCTGTTCGTGATCGGCCTGGAGATGCGGCCTTCGCACCTGTGGAGCCTGCGGCGCGAGATCTTCGGCCTGGGCACGTTGCAGATCGGCGTCTGCGCCGCGGTGTTGACGGCGCTCGGCGTCTGGCTGCTTGGCCTTTCGCCGGCGGTCGCCTTCATCGGCGCCTTCGGCTTCGTGCTCACTTCGACCGCAGTGGTGATGCAGCTGTTGTCCGAGCGGGGCGAACTGACGCTGCCATCCGGCCAGAAGATCGTTTCCATTCTGCTGTTCGAGGATTTGCTCATCGTGCCACTGTTGGCCGTGGTGGCGTTGATGGCGCCGACCAGCGCCGACGTGCCGACCATGCAGCGTTGGACCGCGATCGGCATTGGCGCGGCCAGCATCCTTGGCTTGCTGGCCGCCGGCCGCTGGCTGCTCAATCCGCTGTTCCGGGTACTGGCGCAGGCCGGCGCGCGCGAGGTCATGACCGCCGCCGCATTGCTGGTCGTGCTGGGCGCGGCGCTGTTGATGCAACTGGGCGGGCTGTCGATGGCGATGGGCGCGTTCCTGGCCGGCGTGCTGTTGTCCGAATCCACCTTCCGGCACCAGATCGAGGCCGATATCGAGCCGTTCCGCGGGATCCTGCTGGGCCTGTTCTTCCTGGGCGTGGGCATGACCTTGGACTTGGCGGTGGTCGCCGCAGACTGGCGCTTCATCGTGCTTGGCGTGCTGGCGCTGATGCTCGGCAAGGCCGCCTGCATCTATGTGGTCGCCCGCCTGACCGGCAGCAACCATCAGCAAGCGATCGACCGCGGCGTATTGATGGCGCAGGGCGGCGAGTTTGCGTTCGTGCTGTTTGCCGCGGCCAGTGCGGTCGGGGTCATTTCGGCGCAGGTCAATGCCAGCCTGACCGCGATCGTGGTGCTGTCGATGGCGCTGACGCCGTTGGTCTCATTGCTGCAGCGGCGGCTCACCCCGGTCGTGGCACCCTCGTTGGAAGGCGTGGAGAAGGCCGAGGGCTTGACTGCCAGCGTGCTGGTAATCGGTTTCGGGCGCTTCGGCCAGGTCGTCAGCCAGTCGTTGCTGGCGCGCGACCTGGACGTGACCATCATCGATACCGACATCGAGATGATCCAGAGCGCCGCCGATTTCGGCTTCAAGATCTATTACGGGGATGGCACGCGGCTGGACGTTCTGCGTGCTTCCGGCGCGGAGACCGCGCGCGCGATCGCAGTGTGTACCGACAAGCGCGAGATGACCGACCGCATTGTCGAGTTGGTGCGGACCCAGTTCCCGCAGGCGCGGCTGTTGGTGCGCTCCTATGACCGCGAGCATTCGCTTGGCCTGATCCACGCCGGTGTCGACTACCAGGTCCGCGAGACCTTCGAGTCGGCGGTCGAGTTCGGGGCGGCGGCGCTGATCGAGCTGGGCGTGGACGCCGACGAGGCGGCCATGATCAAACAGGAGATCCGCAAGCGCGACGCCGAGCGCTTCGAGTTGGAGATGGCGGGCGGCGGCCTGCAGGCGGGTGCGCGGATGATGTATGGCAATACGCCGGGCGCGCCCAGGCCGACACCCTTCACCACCCCGCGGCGCGAGAGCCGCACCCTCAATCCCGAGCCGGTACCGTTGGCGCCGGCGGAACAGGGCCAGGAGTCCTGAGGTTCGCTGGCGGACCGCAGGGCAGGGTTGCCGTCGCCGCTGAACGGCGAAGTCTGTGGGCTCAGCGCGGGTGCGCGGCCTGTGCAGCGGCGAACGCGGCCAGCTGTTCGGGCGTGGCTTCGCGCTGGTGACGCGCTTTCCACTCGGCGAACGGCATGCCGTAGATGGCTTGGCGCGCCTGTTCCTTGTCCAGCGGCCGGCCCTGCGCCTCGGCCGCCTCGCGATACCAGTCGGCCAGGCAGTTGCGGCAGAAGCCGGCCAGGATCATCAGATCGATGTTCTGCACGTCCAGGCGCTGCTCGTTCAGGTGTTGCAGCAGGCGACGAAACGCCGCGGCCTCAAGTGCCGTCGTGTCGGGGAGGGTGTCGTTCATGGCTGAATCGGGGACAATGGTGTGCCCCGAACTTTACACCGCCGCCACCGATGACGACTTCTGCGCCTGCCACCGCCGCAACGGCCCGCATCCTCGATGGCCGGCGCATCGCCGAAGACCTGCTGGACGAGCTCAAGACCCGGGTCGACGCGCGCGTGGCGGCCGGCAGGCCGCGTCCGGGCCTGGCGGTAGTGCTGGTGGGCGGCGACCCGGCCTCGTCGGTCTACGTGCGCAACAAGCGCCGCGCGGCGGAGAAGGTCGGCATCGCGGCCTACGACTACGACCTGCCGGCCGGCACCAGCGAGGCCGAACTGGGCGCGCTGATCGACCAGCTCAACGCGGACCCGAAGATCCACGGCATCCTGATCCAGCTGCCGTTGCCGGGTATTCCCGACGCCAACCGGCTCATCCAGCGGATCGACCCGCGCAAGGACGTGGACGGTTTCCATCCGCAGAATGTCGGCCACCTGGCGCTGCGCGAGTTCGGTCTGCGCCCCTGCACCCCGCGCGGCATCGTCACCTTGCTGGGACATACCGACCAGCCGGTGCGCGGCCGCAACGCCACCATCGTCGGGGTCAGCAACCACGTCGGCCGCCCGATGGGCCTGGAGCTGCTGATCGCCGGCTGCACCGTGACCAGCTGCCACAAGTTCACGCCGCTGGACGTGCTGGAGGCGGCCGTGCGCAACGCCGATGTCCTGGTGGTGGCGGTCGGTCGTCCCGGCCTGATCCCCGGCGAGTGGGTCAAGCCGGGCGCGGTGGTGATCGACGTCGGCATCAACCGGCTCGACGATGGCCGCCTGGTGGGCGACGTCGGCTTCGAGGCCGCCGCGGCCCGCGCCAGCTGGATCACGCCGGTGCCGGGCGGGGTGGGGCCGATGACCGTGGCCACCCTGATGCAGAACACCCTGGAAGCGGCGGATGCCGCGGGCTGAGCCAGGACGTAGCCGCCTGGCGTAACGCTGCATTGCGCAACCTCGGTTCCTGGCCGGTGTTTTTGGCCCGGGTTTCAGGGTAAAATGTCGCGCTTCTCCTAGAACACTCGGGTCCGCCGATGCTGCGCATCCAGGCTGAAGCTCTCACCTACGACGACGTTTCGCTCGTCCCCGCCCACTCGACCATCCTGCCCAAGGATGTCGGCCTGGAAACCCGGCTGACGCGCGGCCTGCGCCTGAAGCTGCCGATCCTGTCGGCGGCGATGGACACGGTGACCGAGGCCCGCCTGGCCATCGCCATGGCCCAGCTGGGCGGCATCGGCATCATCCACAAGAATCTCGGCGTCGAGCAGCAGGCCGCCGAAGTGGCCAAGGTCAAGAAGTACGAATCCGGTGTTATCCGCGATCCGATCACCGTCGGTCCGGAAACCACGATCCGCGACGTACTGGCGCTGACCCGCGCCCGCAACATCTCCGGCGTGCCGGTGGTCGACGGCGGCCAACTGGTCGGCATCGTCACCCACCGCGACATGCGCTTCGAGACCGAGCTGGACGACCCGGTCCGCCACATCATGACCAAGAAGGATCGCCTGATCACGGTCAATGAAGGCGCCCCGTCCGAAGAAGTGGCCCGGCTGCTGCACAAGAACCGCATCGAGAAGGTGCTGGTGGTCAACGACGGCTTCGAGCTGCGCGGCCTGATCACCGTCAAGGACATCCAGAAGAAGTCCGACTACCCCAACGCTGCCAAGGACGCGTCCACGCGCCTGCTGGTCGGCGCGGCCGTCGGCGTCGGCGGCGACACCGAACTGCGCGTCGAAGCGCTGGTGGCCGCCGGCGTGGACGTGATCATCGTCGACACCGCGCACGGCCACTCGCAAGGCGTGCTCGACCGCGTCGCCTGGGTCAAGAAGCGCTTCCCGCAGCTGCAGGTCATCGGCGGCAACATCGTCACCGGCGACGCAGCACTGGCGCTGATGGATGCCGGTGCCGATGCGGTCAAGGTCGGCGTGGGCCCGGGCTCGATCTGCACCACCCGTGTGGTCGCCGGTGTTGGCGTGCCGCAGATCACCGCCATCGACATGGTCGCCGAAGCGCTGCAGGAGCGTATCCCGCTGATCGCCGACGGCGGCATCCGCTATTCCGGCGATATCGGCAAGGCACTGGCCGCCGGTGCGTCCACGGTGATGATCGGTGGCCTGTTCGCCGGCACCGAAGAGGCCCCGGGCGAGGTCGAGCTGTTCCAGGGCCGCAGCTACAAGAGCTACCGCGGCATGGGTTCGCTGGCGGCGATGGAGAAGGGCAGCAAGGACCGGTATTTCCAGGATGCCTCCGACGCCGACAAGCTGGTGCCCGAAGGCATCGAAGGCCGGGTGCCGTATCGCGGCCCGGTCGCCAGCATCGTCCACCAGTTGATCGGCGGCCTGCGCGCGACGATGGGTTATGTGGGCGCGGCCACGATCGAAGAAATGCGCAGCAAGCCCAAGTTCGTGAAGATCACCGGCGCCGGCCAACGTGAGAGCCACGTCCACGACGTGCAGATCACCAAGGAACCGCCGAACTACCGCATGAGCTGATGCGGTCGACCAAAGAGGGACGCGAGCGTGTCCCTCTTTTCGTATCCGCGTGTGCAAGACCCTCTCCGCCCCGCTTCCTGTCCCGGCCCCATGACGAACATCCACAGCGACAAGATCCTCATCCTAGATTTCGGCGCGCAGTACACCCAGCTGATCGCCCGCCGCATCCGCGAGCTCGGTGTCTACTGCGAAATCTGGGCCTGGGACCATGATCCGGGCGAGATCGCCGGCTTCGGTGCCAAGGGCATCATCCTGTCCGGTGGCCCGGAGTCGACCACGCTGCCGGGCGCGCCGGCCGCGCCGCAGCAGGTCTTCGACAGCGGCCTGCCGCTGCTGGGCATCTGCTACGGCATGCAGACCATGGCCGCGCAGCTGGGCGGGGCGACCGAAGCCGCCGACCAGCGCGAGTTCGGTCATGCCGAGGTCGAGGTGGTCGCGCCGGACGCGCTGTTCTCCGGGCTGAGCGACCACGGTGGCGCGCCGCGCCTGAATGTCTGGATGAGCCATGGCGACCACGTGTCGAAGGCGCCGCCGGGCTTTGCGATCACCGCCGTCACCGACCGCATCCCGGTCGCGGCGATGGCCAACGAGGACAAGCGCTGGTACGGCGTGCAGTTCCACCCGGAAGTCACCCATACCCTGCAGGGCCAGGCCCTGCTGCGCCGCTTCGTGGTCGACGTGTGCGGCTGCCAGACGCTGTGGACGGCCGCCCACATCATCGACGACCAGATCGCCCGCGTGCGCGAGCAGGTCGGCGCCGACGAGGTGATCCTGGGCCTGTCCGGCGGCGTGGATTCCTCGGTGGTCGCCGCGCTGCTGCACAAGGCGATCGGCGAGCAGCTGACCTGCGTGTTCGTCGACACCGGCCTGCTGCGCTGGCAGGAAGGCGACCAGGTGATGGCGATGTTCGCCGAGCACATGGGCGTCAAGGTGGTCCGCGTCAATGCCGCCGAGCGCTATTTCAAGGCGCTGGAGGGCGTGTCGGACCCGGAAGCCAAGCGCAAGATCATCGGCAACCTGTTCGTCGAGATCTTCGAGGAGGAGTCCGGCAAGCTGAAGAACGCCAAATGGCTGGCGCAGGGCACGATCTATCCGGACGTGATCGAGTCCGCCGGCAGCAAGACCGGCAAGGCCCACGTCATCAAGAGCCACCACAACGTCGGCGGCCTGCCCGAGCACATGAAGCTGGGCCTGGTCGAGCCGCTGCGCGAGCTGTTCAAGGACGAGGTGCGCCGCCTCGGCGTCGAGCTCGGCCTGCCGCGCACGATGGTGTATCGCCATCCGTTCCCGGGCCCGGGCCTGGGCGTGCGCATCCTCGGCGAGGTCAAGCCTGAGTACGCCGAGTTGCTGGCCAAGGCCGATGCGATCTTCATCGACGAACTGCGCAAGGCCGACCTGTACGACAAGACCAGCCAGGCCTTCGCGGTGTTCCTGCCGGTCAAGTCGGTGGGCGTGGTCGGCGACGCGCGTGCCTACGAGTGGGTGATCGCGCTGCGTGCGGTGGAGACCATCGATTTCATGACCGCGCACTGGGCACATCTGCCGTATGAGTTCCTCGGCACCGTGTCCAACCGCATCATCAACGAACTGCGTGGTGTCTCACGCGTGGTCTACGACATCTCCGGCAAGCCGCCGGCGACGATCGAGTGGGAGTGAGCCACTCCTGAAAGCTGCCGCAACGAATTGACTGAAGGGGCTTCGGCCCCTTTTTGTTGCGTCCAGAAGCGAGTCGTCGGGACGTTGCGGGCGGCGGAGGCATCGCGATCGGGTTCTGTGATGTGCAAACAAACAAGCGGGAATGGCCTTCGTTTGCGGCTGATCGCACACTTTCGATGACTGTTGCGTCGCGTAGCGAAGATCCGCGTCTTCATGGAAATCCCGCAATGACGTACGCCATGAGCTGCTGGATCCTGGCTAATTGCCAGTGTTTTCCGGCGTTTTCCGATTGAAAGCGAATACTGTCGCCAAGGAATGAGAGCCGTCGCGTGTGATCTGGACGGCGTGCTGCTATGCGGCAAGCGCATTCGAATCGTCGGATTACTTCGGTTTGTAACCAAGCAGCAAGATGTAGGCGATCCGAGGTGGGGCAATGTCATCCCTGCTTCGACGAAAGGACAGCGTGTCCTCCATCGAGTCGTCGACCGGCCGCCGTCGACTTCCATTCCGTACACGGCGCAAAGCCGACCGAGCCATCTTCATGTCATTAAGAAAAATCGCGGGTTTCTCTGTACTGGCCCTAGCTTGGGCCGGCTCTCCCGCCGCGCACGCACGTGACGCAGGTCCATCTGCGGCTCAGTGGTTCAATGATCTCTACGGGAATACCCGGAAAAATTGCGGGGACGCATCACGGCCGGCGTACCTGTGCTCGGGCGTGCTATTGCGGGCGACAGCGCCTACGACAGCGTTCCAGTTCTTCAGCATCAGTCCCTTGAGCCAGGCAGTGGGCGGGGTCTCGGTGTCGTACCTGCGCAAGGACGCAAAGTTCGGCTCCTTCTACGCAGGGCGTAGCAGCGGGTTCGTTCTCGACAACCATGGCTTCGACGCGCGTTCCGTCCAACGCCCCCTGCAGGCGCGCTGCTTCTTTCCCGTCGACGGCGCGTCGTTCCGCCGCAAGGATGGCGGCTGCGGCGACTATGAGCTCACCGCGGCCGTCGAGGCATCCTGCGATCGGATGGGCGTGTTCACGGCCGAGCAATGGCTGGAGTTGTACTTGAGCGACTCGCAGTACGCGCAGGGCGCGCAGTGCGGATTCGACATGAAGGCCAGCAATGCCATTCGTGCGAAGCATTTCTACGAAGGTATTCGTGCCGAGGGAATGCTCCACGGGATCAGCGTCTTTGTCGCCAACGACTCGCAGGCAAACGAACTCGTCGTGCTGCCATGGAATGCGTCCGACCCGTCCTCGATCCCGGTCGCCGCGTCGTACTACACGGATACGACGGGATTGCCGGGCGCGCGCCTGATCCAGATCCAGTGGTACCAGGCTACCGGCAAGGTATTGCCCGCGGTCCGGCTGGACATGCCCGCGAAGGCCGAGGATGACGCGCGCTTTGGCTATGAATGGCAGGAGCAGGCGATCCAGCCGCTGCATGAGGACAACGCCTGCCCACGCTACGTGGAGACGGGCGTATGGAAGAGCCGCAGAGACGCGGGGTCAGGCCAGGATATCGCATCGCTCGAACTGACCCCGACTGCCTGTGGCAGGACAGCCGCGACCAGTCAGAACAACAACTTCTTCAATGAAGTGATCGCCAGCTATTACCTGTCGCCGCAGTGGGTCAACAGCAAGGAGAACGCGGACGACAACATCCAGAGCATGCGGCGCCAGCTGGATTGCCACATGAGAATCGGGCGGCAGGAGGCGGTTTGGTCACTGGAACCGTCGCGCCCGGACGCGACGATCGGCCGGGCGATGGCGGCGGGTTGCGATATTCCGTTGCAGTGATGGACGGATGTCCAACCGAAGCAGCCATCGATCGAACCGAGTCAATCGTCAATCCGATCGGCACCTCGCTGGGTGACATGTGCGGGTGCCGACAAAACGAAGGAGGCATCGAAAGCCCTATGAAGTTCATCGCCAAGAAGTCTGTCGCGCCCCTGGTCGCGCTATTGACCGCTGCTACGTTTCCCGCTGCGCAAGCCGCCAGCGGGGACGAGACCGTGAGTCAGTTGAACACGCTGTACAACAGCACGCGGAAAGACTGCGGCTCGCCGAGCCAGCCTGCGTTTCTGTGCTCGGGTCTGATTCTGGAAGCCACCAAGCCTGCGCCGGGTCAGCAGTTCTACAGTCTCGGCCCCGCCTTCCTGGCAAGGGGAAGCGCCTCGGTATCCTATTTGCGCAAGGACGCGAAGTTCAGCCGGTTGGCGGGGCAGGCCACCAGCGGATTCGTGTTCAATCCCAATGCCGTGATCTCCTCCGGCAAGGGGCAACTGGACGTGCTGTGCGCCTTTCCTGTTGCCGCAGTGACCGAGAGTCGCGCACAGAAGGGCTGCGGCGACTCCTCGCTGACGCCACTGACTACCGAGGGCTCCTGCGACAGCATGGGCGTGACCACCGGCGCGCAATGGTTCACCCATTACCGGCGCATCGGCGGCATGCCCGGCGGGCAATGCGGTTTCGACCTGCGGAAGGGAAGTGCCGCCACCGCGCAGCGCTTCACTCAGACCCTGGCGGCGATCCGTGCACTCGGCGTGGAAGCGCTGGCCAGCCCCAATGAAATGGTGGTCTCGCCCTGGGCGATGGAGCCGCCGCACTCGCCTTCGATCATGGCGGTGTTCTATACGGACAAGACCGGGTTGGGCCAAAGTCGGTTGAGCCAGGTCCAGTGGTATCGCGCGTCCGGTGGCTGGCGATTGCCGATCGTCGGCATGCGCCTGCCGCAGGCGGTCACGCAGGAGGCGAAGTTCAGTTACGCCGAGGCCGATCAGGCCATTTATGCCGCCGGGCCAAACACCTGTGCCAAGTATTTCGAAAGCGCGGAATGGATCGTTCGCCATGATGGGGCGTTGGGCAAGGATATTCCCGCGCTGTCGATCGTGCCGAGCCAGTGCGGGCGTTCCATCGGGGCGGACCAGGTCAGCAATTTCATGAATGAATTGATATCGCGCTATTACACCGATCCGCAATGGATCGGCAATGCCGACAACACCACCACCCACGTCGAGGCGGTGCGCAGGCAGCTCGTTTGTCACCTCGAGATCGCCCCAGGAAAGGATCGCTACAACCTCGAGCCTTCCCGTCCGCTCATCAGCCAGGCAGCGACCAACGCGGCTGGCTGCAACAACGGTTGACGGCTGACCGGATGGGTCGCCGTGCGACCCGTCCGGTCCCGGCGTGGAAGCGCGGGCGTGTGCGGTCAGTGTCGCTCGGCAACGACACGGACACGCTGCCGCGCCCGGCGCATGTCCTGCACGCCAATGACCAGCACCACGGCCGTGGTCGCCCAGCCCAGCGTGAGCAGGTCGACGAATGGCGTGACGCCGGCCAGCAGCGCCAGCACCATCACGCCGAGCAGGTGCGAGCCTGGCGCGCGCCCATAGACAACGCGTTTGTACAACGCACTGCCGCCCAGATAGATCGCCGGGCCTACCAGCAGCAGGGTCGCCTGGGCGAGGCTGGGCCTGGCGTGTGGATGACTCAGTACGAGGTCGTTGCCGACCGCGCAAACAATGATGCCGGCCACCAGGATCGCGTGCACATAATGAAAATAGGCGCCGATGCGGCCGGGATCGGCGGTGCCGGTGATGCGCCGGGTGGCGTCTTCGCTGGAGGTGCCGAAATACAGCCACCATAGCCCCAGGGTGCCGAGGAAGGTCGCCAACAACGATGACACCAGCGCCGCATCCCAGTGTGCGGCATCGGCCAGGCTGACCCCGCTGGCGAGCAAGGTCTCGCCCAGCGCCACGATCACGAACAACTGGCAGCGTTCGGCCAGGTGGCCGCCCTCGATAGTCCATTCCTGGGTGCGCGAGCGTCCCAGCCCGGGCAGGGCGAAGCCGAACATCGGCGAGACATACTCGCAGGCGACCGCGACGATCCACAGCGTCATCCGCAGCGGCAGCGCTTCGGCCAGGGCACCGCCGATCCAGAACATTGCCGAGACCGTGAGCCAGCCCAGCATGCGGGTGTAGTTCGGCGCCAGGGGATGGCCGCCGCGCAGCAGCCAGCGGATATAGGCGGTACGTCCGACCTGCACGCAGACATAGGCGCCGGCGAAGATCCACGCGCGCTCGCCGAAGGCTTCGGGGATGCTGGCGGCCATCAGCATCGCCAGCAACATCAGCACGAACATCATGCCGCGGATCGCCGGCTTCTCCGGGTCGAACCAGTTGCTGGCCCAGCAGGTGTACTGCCAGCCCAGCCAGACCGCGAACCAGACGATCAGCGCCTGCAGCGCGCCGAGTGCATCGAGGTGGTGCAGCAACAAGTGGCTGACCTGGGTGACCGCGAACACATAGACCAGGTCGAAGAACAGTTCGACATAGGTCACCCGCGCGTGGTGCCCGTCGCGCCGGCGCAGCAGGCCGTCGGCGGCCAGTGGCGTGCTCATGGGATCAGGTCGACGACCAGCGCCAGGCCAGCCAGGCGGCCAGCGCGGCGGGGACCAGGAATACCACCGGCAGTATCGGCAGCTCCTCGCGCAGGGTGTAGCCGGCGTGGTTCACGCCCACCCACAGGTTGGCGATGGCCAGCAACAGCCACACCGGCAAGAAGACCCGTGCGGCGGTGCCCAGCGCTGCGGTGCCGCTGCCCCACAAATGCCCGAAAAGCAGGAACACTCCGAGCAGCAGGAAGCCGGCGGCCCAGGTCAGAAGGGTGTGCATGGTGGAATCTCCGAAGGCAAAACGAGCGATCTCGTTGCAACGGTCGAATGGTACCGATGATGGCGTCATTCGGCCGCGTGATCCAGCACGCGCGTGGCGATTGCTGGGTGGTGTAGCCGCCGTTGACGAGCAGGACTGGCGGGTGCTCCCGGCACGCGGCGCCCGTGGTGACGTTCGGAGTTGGATTCCCGGAATCGATCAGGTTTCCCTAATGCAGGAAGATCCCGGCCAGCAGTTTGATATTGAGTGCCACGATCAGCGCGGCGATCAGCCACGACACCGTGATCAGCCAGCGTGGCGCCACCAGCGCCCCCATGATCTTGCGGTCGGAGACGAAGCGCACCAGCGGAATCACCGCGAACGGCAGTTGCATCGACAACAGCACCTGGCTGAGCACGAGCAGGCGCGCGGTGCCTTGTTCGCCGTACAGCGCAGTGACCACGACCACCGGCACGATGGCGATGCCGCGGGTGACCAGCCGGCGCGCCCAGGGCTTCATGCGCAGGCGCAGGAAGCCTTCCATGACGATCTGCCCGGCCAGGGTGGCGGTCACCGTCGAGTTGATGCCCGAGGCCAGCAGGGCCACCGCGAACAGGGTCGAGGCCACGCCCACCCCCAGCATCGGCGCGAGCAGCTCATAGGCCTGCTCAATCTCCTGCACATCGGTGCGGCCATGGGCATGGAAGACCGAGGCGGCCAGGATCAGGATCGAGGCGTTGATGAAAAGCGCCAGCATCAGCGCCAGCGTGCTGTCGGTGACCGCCCAGCGCAGCGCCGAGCGCCGGCCGGCGTCGGTGCGCGGGAACGCCCGGGTCTGCACGATCGAGGAATGCAGGTAGAGGTTGTGCGGCATCACCGTCGCCCCGATGATGCCGATCGCCAGGTACAAGGCCTGCGGATCGGTGATGACCTGCGCCTGCGGCACGAAGCCGGCCAGCACCTCGCGGATCGGCGGCGCAGCCATGAAGATCTGCGCCGCGAAGCAGACGAAGATGATCGCCAGCAGTGCGATGACGAAAGCTTCCAGTGCGCGGAAGCCGCGGTTCATCAGGTACAGCACCAGCACCACGTCGATGGCGGTGATGATCGCGCCGGTCAGCAGCGGGATGCCGAACAGCAGTTTGAGGGCGATCGCGGTACCGATGACCTCGGCCAGGTCGCAGGCGATGATCGCGCCCTCGCAGAGCACCCACAGGCCGAGGTTGACCTTGCGCGGGTAGTGCTCGCGACAGGCCTGCGCCAGGTCGCGGCCGGTGGCGATGCCCAGCCGCGCCGCCAGCCCCTGCAGGATGATCGCCATCACGTTGGAGAGCAGGATCACCGACAGCAGCAGATAGCCGAAGCGCGAGCCGCCGGCCAGGTCGGTCGCCCAGTTGCCCGGATCCATGTAGCCGACCGAGACCATGTAGCCCGGTCCCAGGAAGGCGAGCAGCCGGAACCACCAATGGCCGCCGCGCGGCACCGCCACGCTGCGGTTCATTTCGCCCAGGCTGGGAGCCGTATTGGACCAGGCGGGAGTCGCTTCGGTGGTAGCGTCTTGGGCCATGAGTGGCGGTCGGGAGGAGGCCGGTCCATCATATAGCAGGTGCTATATTGTTGAGCATTGGTTATTTCAATCGTAATGATAGGTCGCCTGCCTCAAAATAGGCGCCGGGCGGGCAGCCCGGATCGGCACGGAGCGGGCTGGAACAAGCATGCGCAAGAGTGAAAAACAGGCAGCGGCGGCACCGGCCCTGGTCGACGTGCAACTGCACATGGAAAGTTTCCGCCAGGTCCGGGAGGCGCACCGCACCGAGCTGGTGGAGGACTATGTCGAGCTGATCTCCGACCTGCTGGCCGATGGCGGCGAGGCGCGCCAGGTCGACATCGCCGCGCGCATGGGCGTGGCCCAGCCCACCGTGGCCAAGATGCTCAAGCGCCTGGTCCGCGATGGCTGGGTGATCCAGCGCCCCTATCGCGGGGTGTTCCTGACCCCGGCGGGGGAAGCGCTGGCCGCCGAGAGCCGGGAACGCCACCAGACCGTGGAGCGCTTCCTGCTGGCGCTGGGGGTGGATGCCGATACCGCGCGCCGCGACGCCGAGGGCATCGAGCACCATGTCAGCGAGGCGACCCTGGCGGCGTTCGCCGAGTTCGTGCGCCGCCAGGAGGGCCAGTGATGCCATTGGCAGTGCCGGCACCAGACACCGCCGCGGCGCGCGATGCGCAATGGATGCAGCGCGCGTTGGCGCTGGCCGATCGCGCCGAGCGCGACTACGACGAGATCCCGGTCGGTGCGGTCTTGGTCGGCCCGGAAGGCGAGTTGCTGGGCGAAGGCTGGAACTACAACATCGCCAGCCACGATCCCAGTGCGCATGCCGAGATCGTGGCGATGCGGCAGGCGGGCAGCCGGCTCGCCAACCATCGCCTGGTCGGCTGCACGCTGTACGTGACGCTGGAGCCGTGCGCGATGTGTGCGATGGCGATGGTGCACGCGCGGATCGCGCGGGTCGTCTATGCCGCGCGCGACCCCAAGACCGGCGCCGCCGGCAGCGTGTTCGACTTGCTGGCCGATCCGCGCCACAACCACCGCGTGCAGGTCGAGGGCGGTCTGCTGGCCGATGAGGCCGGGCGCCGGCTGACCAATTACTTCCGTGCCAAGCGCGGCAAGACGCCGCTGTAACGCTCCCGGGGAGAGGCCGACGGGCAGTGGCCGCACGCGCGTTATCATGGCCTTCCCACAAACGTGCAAGGCGGTGACATGGCAGCGATTCCCCCCGGCTCGGAGCGGCTGATCTGGATCGACCTGGAAATGACGGGTCTGGACACCGACAACGATTCGATCATCGAGATCGCCACGGTAGTGACCGACGGCCAGCTCAATGTCCTCGCCGAAGGTCCGGAATTCGCCATCGCCCATCCGCTGTCCACGCTCGAGGCGATGGACGAGTGGAACCGCAACCAGCATCGTCGTTCCGGCCTGTGGCAACGCGTGCTCGACAGCCAGGTCAGCCACGCCCAGGCCGAGGCGCAGACCATCGCGTTCCTGCAGCAGTGGCTGCCGGCCAACGCCTCGCCGATGTGTGGCAACTCGATCTGCCAAGACCGGCGCTTCCTGCATCGGCAGATGTCGCGGCTGGAGCGCTACTTCCATTACCGCAACCTGGACGTGTCCACGATCAAGGAGTTGGCGCGGCGCTGGTCGCCGCAGGTGCTGGCCGGGGTCAGCAAGACGTCCAGCCATACCGCGTTGAGCGACGTCCACGATTCGATCGCCGAACTGCGCCATTACCGCATGTATATGGGAGAACTGGCGGGATTGCCGAAGCCGGCTTGAGTTGCGGGGAATCCGGGTTGTGGGAGCGGCTTGAGCCGCGACCGCATAGCTCCCGCGGTCGCGGCTGAAGCCGCTCCTACAGCAGCCTACGGCTGCGGAAGCGGCCCTTTGTTGTCGCGCACCAGCGCCTTCAGCGGCATCGCCTGGCCATCTTCCCCGCGCAGGTATAGATGCATGTCCTGCTGCGGATAGGGGATGTTGATGCCGGCACGGTCGAAGCCGAGCTTGATCTGTTCCAGCAGGGTGACCTTCACGCCGAACCAGTCCGGCGCGCGCACGAAGCAACGGATGCCCAGGTTCACCGCATGGGCCGCCAGTTCGTAGACCACCACGTCCGGCGCCGGGTCCGGCAGCACCCGCGGATCGGCCTTGATCAAGTCCAGGACGATGCGGCGCGCCTGCTCGATATCGTCTTCGTAACCGATGCCGACGACCAGCTCGACGCGCCGGTTCGGCTGCGCGGTGAGGTTGATGATGGGGCTGGCGGTGATCAGGTTGTTGGGGATGGTGAAACGCTGCAGGTCCGAGCCGCTGAGCACGGTCTGGAAAATGCGCACCGATTCCACCGTGCCGGTCTGGCCGGCGATGGTGACCACATCGCCGACATGGAAGGGCCGCAGCGTCACCAGCATGACCCCGGCGGCGATATTGGACAGTGAATCCTTCAAGGCCAGGCCGATCGCCAGGCCGGCGGTACCGAGCACGGCGAGCATCGGCGAGATCGGCACTCTGAGCGTGGCCAGTGCGGACACCACCACGATCACCAGCGCGGCGACATAGGCGAGATTGCGCAGGAAGCTGCCGAGCATGGGATCCACGCCGACGCGCGCGGTCGCGCGGGGCACGGCATCGGCGATGCGCTTGGCCAGCCACATCCCGACCAGTAGCACGGCCAATGCCGCCAACAAGGGCAGGCCGTAGGTTTCCAGCACGCGGTGCCAGTCCAGGTTCTGCCACCACGAGCTCTGCAGGTAGGGGGCGGGGGCGGGGTTTGCGGCTTGTGTCATCGGTGTCCTCCTATCGCACAAAAAACGAAGCCCCGCGAAGCGGGGCTTGCGTCAGGCCAATGTAACGGCCGATGGATCAACGCGATGTCAGGCGCTTTCCGCCTTGAGCTTGGCCAGGCGCAGCCAAGTGTCGACGACGGTGTCGGGATTGAGCGACACCGATTCGATGCCTTCCTGCATCAGCCATTCGGCCAGGTCCGGATGGTCGGACGGGCCCTGGCCGCAGATGCCGACGTACTTGCCCTTGGCGCGCGCGGCCTTGATCGCCATCGACAACAACTTCTTGACGGCCGGATTACGTTCGTCGAACAAATGCGCGACGATCGAGGAATCGCGGTCCAGGCCGAGGGTGAGCTGGGTCAGGTCGTTGGAACCGATCGAGAAGCCGTCGAACAGTTCCAGGAACTCATCGGCAAGCAGTGCGTTGGACGGCACCTCGCACATCATGATGATCTTCAAACCGTCCTCGCCCTGGCGCAGGCCGTTGGCGGCCAGCACGTCGAGCACCTTCTTGCCTTCCTCCAGCGTGCGCACGAACGGGATCATCACCCAGAGGTTGTCCAGGCCCATTTCGTTGCGCACCTTCAGCACCGCGCGGCATTCCAGCGCGAATGCGGCGGAGAAGGACGGATCGACATAGCGGCTGGCGCCGCGGAAGCCGATCATCGGGTTCTCTTCGTGCGGCTCGTAGTTGCTGCCGCCGATCAGGTTGGCGTATTCGTTGGACTTGAAGTCCGACAACCGCACGATCACCGTGTTCGGAGCGACCGAGGCGGTGAGGGTGGCGATGCCTTCGGCGAGGCGGTTGACGTAGAAGCTGATCGGGTCGGCGTAGCCGGCGATCTTGGCGTCGATCTTCTTCTTGGTCTCCGCGTCCTGGCGGTCGTATTCCAGCAGTGCGTTCGGATGCACGCCGATGTGGCTGGCGATGATCATTTCCAGGCGCGCCAGGCCGATGCCGGCGTTCGGCAACTGGCCGAAGTCGAAGGCGCGCTCGGGGTTGGCGACGTTCATCATGATCTTCAGCGGCGCTGGCGGCATGTTGCCCAGGTCCGTGGTGGTGCGCTCGAACGGCAGCTTGCCGGCGTAGATGAAGCCGGTGTCGCCTTCGGCGCAGCTGACCGTGACCTCGGCGCCGTCCTTGATGGTTTCCAGTGCGTTGCCGGTGCCGACCACGGCCGGTACGCCCAGTTCGCGCGCGATGATCGCCGCGTGGCAGGTGCGGCCGCCGCGGTTGGTGACGATCGCCGAGGCGCGCTTCATCACCGGCTCCCAATCCGGGTCCGTCATGTCGGCGACCAGCACGTCGCCGGGCTGCACGCGTGCCATGTCGTCCAGCGAGCGCACCACGCGGGCGACGCCGGCGCCGATCTTCTGGCCGATCGCGCGGCCTTCGACGAGGACTTCACCACGCTGTTCCAGCGCATAGCGTTCGATCTGGGTGGCGTGGCTGCGCGACTTCACCGTCTCCGGACGCGCCTGCACGATGAACAGCTTGCCGCTGACGCCATCCTTGGCCCATTCGATATCCATCGGACGGCCGTAGTGCTTTTCGATCACCAGCGATTGCTTGGCGAGTTCCTGCACGTCGGCGTCGCTGATGGAGAACTTGTTGCGCAGTTCCAGCGGCGTGTCCTCGGTGCGCACGCGTTCACCGGGCTGGTCCGAATACACCATGCGCAATGCCTTGCTGCCCAGCGAACGGCGCAGGATCGCCGGCTTGCCAGCCTGCAGGGTGGGCTTGTAGACATAGAACTCGTCCGGGTTCACCGCGCCCTGCACGACCATCTCGCCCAGGCCGACGCTGGCGGTGATGAACACGACGTCGCGGAAGCCCGACTCGGTGTCCAGGGTGAACAGCACGCCGGACGCGCCGACGCCCGAGCGCACCATCAGTTGCACGCCGGCCGACAGGAACACGTCCTCGTGCTTGAAGCCGTGGTGCACGCGATAGGCGATCGCGCGATCGTTGTAGAGGCTGGCGAAGACTTCCTTGACCTTGTGCACGACATCGTCGGCGCCGGTCACGTTGAGGAAGGTTTCCTGCTGGCCGGCGAAGGACGCGTCGGGCAGGTCTTCGGCGGTGGCCGAGGAGCGCACCGCGACGGCGACGTCGCCGCCGTCCGCACCGGAATTTTCCTCGCACAGTTGGGCGTAGGCGGTGCGGATGTCCTTGTCCAGGTCCGGCTGCAATGGTGCATCGATCACCCAGCCGCGGATTTCCTTGCCGGCCGCGGTCAGCGCGCCGACGTCTTCCACGTCCAGCGTGGCCAGCTTGTCGAAGATGCGCTGGGACAGGTTGTTGTGGGCGATGAACGCCTTGAACGCCTCGGAGGTGGTGGCGTAGCCGCCGGGAACCGAAACCCCCAGCCCGGCCAGGTTGCCGATCATTTCGCCCAACGACGAATTCTTGCCACCTACGCGGGCCAGGTCGGCCAGGCGCAGCTCATGCAACCACAGGATGTTCTCGTTCAAGCGCGATGCTCCGTATGGCCATCGCCCGAGCGGGCTGGATGGCCGCGTCCGTAGGAAGAAGCCGCTATGATGCAGCGCACCGCCAAGGCGGCACAAGCTTGTATTCCATGGGGTTTTGCGATTCGCAAGCGAGGTAAAGCCGATGTCGACGATCCGACCGGTGTTCTATGTGTCCGATGGAACCGGTATCACCGCTGAAACCATTGGACATAGTCTGCTGACCCAGTTCACCGGTTTCAGCTTCGTCACCGACCGGCTTTCGTTCATTGACGATCCAGACAAGGCCCGTGAGGCGTGCAAACGCATCCAGGCCACCGGTGAGCGCTACCAGATCCGGCCGATCGTGGTGAATTCCTGCGTGGACCCGCAGCTGAGCTTGCTGCTGGCCGAGAGCGGGGCGTTGATGCTGGATGTGTTCGCGCCATTCATCGAGCCGCTGGAACGCGAGCTCAACAGCCCGCGCCATTCGCGGGTCGGCCAGGCGCATGGCATGGTCGATTTCGAGACCTATCACCGCCGCATCAACGCGATGAATTTCGCGCTCAGCCACGACGACGGCATCGCGCTCAACTACGACGAGGCCGATGTGATCCTGGTGGCGGTGTCGCGCGCCGGCAAGACGCCGACCTGCATCTATCTGGCGCTGCATTACGGGGTGAAGGCGGCCAACTATCCGTTGACCGACGAGGACTTGGAGTCCGAGCACCTGCCGCCACGGCTGCGCGCCTATCGGCGCAAGCTGTTCGGGCTGACCATCGATCCGGAGCGGCTGCAGCAGATCCGCCAGGAGCGCCGGCCGAATTCACGCTATGCGGCGGCCGAGACCTGTCGTCGCGAGGTCATCGCGGCCGAGCGCATGTTCCAGGTCGAGCGCATCCCCACGTTGAGCACCACCCATACCTCGATCGAGGAGATCTCCAGCAAGGTGCTGACCACGTTCGGGTTGCAGCGGGAGATGTTCTGAGGCGGCGGGGCGGCTGGGCGACCCGGCCGAAGCCGCGGGTCTAGCGCAGCTGCAGTCTGCACAGAGCCCCTAAAGTAAGGGCGAACCCGTGGATTTTCAATTCTGCCCATGGCCCGATGCAGCGTGTAGGATCGGGCCCATGCAGCACGTCCACGCCCGCCACGAACGCATCCCCCGGCTCAGCCGCTTCGGTTGGCTGATGGGGCTGTACGCGGAGAACTACGTCCATCTCAACCGCCTGTTCGCCCCGGCCGACCTGGCCACCGGGAGCTACCTGTCCAGCGTCGGCGACGGCCTGGACCTGCGGCTGGAGGTGCTCGAGCGCCACCCCTATACGGTGGAGCTGCGGCTGACCTACGACCTGTGCGACCCGGTCACCGGCGAGCCGGACCCCTCGGCCTATGTGCGCGTCTACCGCGACGCCCGCCAGGCCGAGACCACCCACTGCTACGTGGGCCGGCGCTGGCAGGACGTGATGGGGCTGTACCCCCCACCGGACGAGCTGATCAACCACCGCATGCGGATGAACACCTTCCTCGGCAAGTGGCTGGAGTACCTGGCCGAGCGCGGCCATGGGGTGGCCCGGTTGCGCTCGGCGGCCCCTGCATTGGCGTCGGCATTGCCCGCCGGCTGAACCGCCCGCGGCGATCGGTCATACTGCCGCCCTTTGCCGCCGCGGTCCCGTCATGCCCTACACCCCCATCGTCGCCACCTTGGGCTATGTGCTGTCCCCGGACGGGAAACAGGTCTTGATGATCCACCGCAACGCCCGGCCCGGTGACCACCACCTGGGCAAGTACAACGGGCTGGGCGGCAAGGTCGAACCGGAAGAAGACGTGCTGACCTGCATGCGCCGGGAGCTGCGCGAGGAGGCCGCGATCGAATGCGAGTCGATGCACTTCCGCGGCACCTTGAGCTGGCCGGGATTCGGCAAGCACGGCGAGGACTGGCTGGGCTTCGTGTTCGTGATCGACCGCTACAGCGGCGAGCCCCCGGCGGCCAATCCCGAAGGCACCTTGGAGTGGGTGGAGGTGGAGCGGTTGCTCGACCTGCCGTTGTGGGAGGGCGACCGGCACTTCCTGCCGCTGGTCTTCGACGCCGACCCGCGGCCGTTCCACGGGGTGATGCCGTATCGCGACGGGCGCATGCTGTCGTGGAGTTACTCGCGCTAGGCCCAGCTTCTTGCAGGAGCGGCTTCAGCCGCGACCGCGCGGACTGTCCAGCGCCAACCAGCGTCCATTGTGGGAGGGGCCTCAGCCCCGACAGCTGCGTGAGCGCAGGTGGCGTTCCTGCCACCGAAAGGCCGCGGTCGCGGCTGAAGCCGCTCCTACAAGGAGGCGCGGAGCGCGGCAGCGGTTCCGCACTAATCCACAAGGCTTGCGGACAACGTTGTGGATAATCGCCGGCAGCCCGCGCCACGCTTGGCTGTCAAGTAGGGTGGTGATGTTTTCGCCACACTTTGTGCGCCTTATTGCGCGGTCCAGCCGCCGTCCAGGGCCAGGGTCTGGCCGGTGATGTTGCGCGCGGCCGGCGAGGCCAGGAAGGCGATCGTGCCGGCCAGTTCGTCGTATTCGATGAAGCGGCCCTTCGGCATCGGCGCCAGCATTACCTTGCTGACCACCTCCGATTCGGGAATGCCGCGGGTGCGCGCCTGGTCGGCGATCTGGCGATCGACCAGCGGCGTCTTGACGTAGCTGGGGCACAGCGTGTTGACGGTGATGTCGGTGTCGGCGGTCTCCAGCGCCATCACCTTGGAAAAGCCGACCAGGCCGTGCTTGGCGGCGACATAGGCGCTCTTGTACGGGCTGGCCACCAGCGAATGGATGCTGCCGATGTTGACGACGCGGCCGAAGCCGCGTTCGCGCATGCCCGGCAGCACCGCCCGGGTCAGCCGCGCCACGCCGGTCAGCATCACCTGCACCAGCAGGTCCCATTGGGCCATCGGAAACTGCTCCAGCGCGGCGACGTGCTGCAGGCCGGCATTGTTGACCAGCACGTCGACCGGGTGGGTGAGTGCCGCCATGGCCGCGGCAACGCTGTCGTCGCAGGTTACGTCCAGGGCCAGGGCCTGCGCCGAGCCGCCGGCCGCGGCGATGCTCGCGGCGGTCCGCTCGGCGGCCTCGGCCGACAGATCGGTGACGATGAGGTGGCGGCCGGCTTCGGCCAGCGCCTGGGCGATGCCGGCGCCGATGCCGCTGCCGGCGCCGGTGACGAGGATGCTGTGCATGCAGGGCTCCTGTGCGGGGAAGGACGGGTCGGTGCGGCTGGCGTGGCCTGGCGCGGCCTCCACGTGGCGCGCGCTATGCTGTGCGCCGGCCCAAGCGCAGAGTTTGCATGAAACGCCATTTCTCGATGTTGCGCGACTTCCAGCTCGCGGATTGGTTCACGCTCGCCAACGCGTTCTGCGGCACCGGCGCGATCTTCGCGGCGATGCGTTTCCTGCAGGAAGGGCACCGCGGCGACCTGCTGTTCGGCATGGCGCTGATCCCGCTGGCCTTCATCTTCGATGCGCTGGACGGTCGGGTCGCGCGCTGGCGCAAGTCTTCCTCCACGCTGGGCCGGGAGCTGGACTCGCTGGCCGACGTGATCTCGTTCGGCGTGGCGCCGGCCGCGCTCGCCTACGCCTGCGGCATGCAGGGCGGCTGGGACTGGCTGGTGCTGAGTTACTTCGTGTGCTGCGGGGTGAGCCGCCTGGCGCGCTACAACGTCACCGCCGAGGAAATCGCCGGCGAAGCCGACAAGGTGCCCTACTTCGAGGGCACCCCGATCCCGACCAGCCTGGCCCTGGTGATCGTGCTGGCGGTGGCCGCGGCGGGCGGCCACATCGGCGATGACCTGTGGTGGGGCGAGTGGCGACTGGGGCCGTGGCTGCTGCACCCGTTGTCGCTGCTGTTCGCGCTGTCGGGCTCGCTGATGATCAGCAAGACCTTGCGCATCCCCAAGCCGTGATGCGGCATGATCGAGCAGTGAGCAGGAGAACGACATGACAGGCGCCCAGGGCGAAGATTTCGAGGCGCAGGCCAGGCAGTACTGGAATGCCTGGGGCGAAGCCTTGCGGCAGGGCAGTGCGGCGGGCAGCAATGCGCCTCCCGAGGCGGCGGCGCAGGATTGGTCGCAGGCCCTGTCCTGGTGGCGCGGGGTGCTTGGCGGCCAGGCGCCGGCGGCGCAGGAGACGGTGGACCGGTTCAGCGGCCAGGCCGGCGATTGGCTGGGGCTGATGCAACAGGTGGCGGCGCGCTTCGCAGGCCGCGACACCAGCAGCGCGGAGGTCGCCGGGGCCTGGCGCGAGGCGGTCGAAGGGCAGCGCGAACAACTGCTGCAGTGGACCTTGGGTGCATTGCGCGGCGGCGTCGCCGGGGGATTCGACCCGTGGCTGGCGCAGATGGCGGCCAGCCTCGATCAATGGCGGCGCGACAGTGCACCCTGGCTGCAGATGCCAGGGCTGGGCCTGGGACGCAATCACCACGCGCGCTGGCAGAGCTTCAGCCGCGCGCAGCAGGATTACCAGTCGCGCTCGCAAGCCTATGTCGAGCAATTGCGCGCGGCGCTGGACCAGGCGTTCGAACGATTCCAGGCCAAGCTGTCCGAGCACGAAACCCTGGGCAGCCAGCTGACCAGCGCGCGCGCGTTGTTCGATCTGTGGATCGAGGCGGCCGAAGAAGCCTATGCCGGGGTCGCGCTGTCGGAAGAGTTCGGTGAGATCTATGGCGCCTACGCGAATGCGCACATGCGCCTGCGCGCGGCGGTGCAGCAGGAAGTCGAGCAGATCGCCAGCCAGTACGGCATGCCGACGCGCTCGGAAATGGATGCCGCGCACAAGCGCATCGCCGAACTCGAGCGGGTCGTGCGGCGCATGGCCGCCGGTCGCGCGGCCGATGCCCCGGTCGCGGAAGACGCGCCGCCGGGGAAGGTGAGTAGCCGCGCTGCGGCCGCAGCCAAGGCGCCTGCCAACAAGCCAGGCGAGAAGGCAGGCGAGAAGGCAGTCAAGAAGGCGGCTAACAGCGCCGCCAAGAAGGTTGCCAAGAAGGTGGTCAAGAAAGTAGCCAGCCAGCCTGCCAGGCAAGCGGCGAGGAAGGCAACCAAGCCCGTCGCGAAGAAGTCCCCGGACAAGTCCGCGAAAGGCAGGTCGCGATGAAGGGGCCGTTGGGCTTCAGCCCGCAAGACCTGTGGCAGGAAACCCTGGCGCTGCAGCGCAAGCTCGCCGAAGGGCTCAAGGTGCTGCCCGGGGTGGACGAAGTCGACTACGGCGCGACCGAGCGACAGGAGATCTGGCGCGATGGCCGCGTGGTGCTGTATCGCTTCGTCGGCGAACGGCCGCCCACCTCGAAGGTGCCGCTGCTGATCGTCTATGCGCTGGTCAACCGGCCCTACATGGTGGATCTGCAGGCCGACCGCTCGCTGGTCAAGGGCCTGCTGGCGCAGGGTGAGGATGTCTACGTGCTCGATTGGGGCTATCCCGATCGCTCCGAGCGCTACCTCACCCTGGAGGACTACCTGCTGCGCTACCTGGACGGTGCCGTCGATGCCTTGCGCCGCCGGGCTGGCGTGCCGGCGCTGGACGTGCTCGGCGTGTGCCAGGGCGGCACCTTTTCGCTGTGCTACGCCGCATTGCGGCCGGCCAAGGTGCGCAACCTGGTGACGATGGTGACGCCGGTGGATTTCCACACCGCCGACAACATGCTGTCGAGCTGGGCGCGCGCGATCGACGTGGACCTGTTCGTGGACACGCTGGGCAACGTGCCGGCGGACCTGATGAACGCCAGTTACCTGATGCTCAAGCCGTTCCGGCTGAATCTGCAGAAATACGTGGGTTTGCTCGACATCCTCGACGACAAACAGGCGCTGGAGGATTTCCTGCGCATGGAGAAGTGGATCTTCGATTCGCCGGACCTGGCGGGCGAGGCTTTTCGTGAGTTCGTCAAGCAGTTCTACCAGCGCAATGCACTGGTCGAGGGCGGTGCGCAGATCGGCGGCGAAGTCGTGGACCTGTCGCGAATCCGGATGCCGGTCCTCAATATCTACGCCGAGCAGGATCATCTGGTGCCGCCGGATTCCTCGCGCGCGCTGGCGACGCTGGTCGGCACGAAGGACTACAGCGAGCTGGGTTTCCGCGGCGGGCATATCGGCATCTATGTGTCCGGGCGCGCGCAGCGCGAGGTGCCGGGCGCGATCCATCGCTGGTTGCGCGAGCATGACCGCGGCTGAGGCCCGGGGTGGTGGTCTGCCGTGGCTGTTCGCTCTGGTGTGCGGCGCATGGCTGGCGGTGGCCGGAGGGCCGGCGCCGGCACAGCCAGCCGACGGCGCCGAACGCGAGATCGCCGCGTTGATCGATGGGCTGGCGCAGTCGTCGTGCCGCTTCTCGCGCAACGGCAGCTGGTACGACGGCGCGCGCGCCGCCGAGCACCTGCGGCGCAAATACGATTACCTGCGCAAGCGCGAACTGGCCGATACCAGCGAGCAGTTCATCGAGCGCGCTGCCAGCCGCAGCAGCGTCAGCGGCCGCGCCTACCGGGTCGCCTGCCCGGGTGAGCCCGAGCGCGATGCCGGGCCCTGGTTCCTGCAGCGGCTGGAACTGCTGCGCCATCACTCCACCGACGCCTGAGGGCGGCTAGACTGCGGGCATCCATCGACGGGAGGCCGCTGCCATGAACACCTCGACCGCTCCGCTGGCGCGTTCGCTGGACGACCGCATGTTCGCCGGCGTGCTCGGCGGCATCGCGCGACGGTTCGGCTGGAATTCCACGTTGCTGCGGGTGATCTACGTGATCGTCTCGATCGCCTCGGCGGCCTTCCCAGGCATCCTGGTCTATCTGCTGCTGTGGCTGCTGATCCCGAACGAAAGTTACTGAGCCTGCCGCGTCCTGGTCCGGCACTGCGCGCGCTGCAGTGCGTCGGCGCACTATGGACGCTGCCCAATACCTTGCTGGGACTGACGGCGGGCCTGGCCGGCGTGTGTTTCGGAGCGCGGCCGCGCTGGCGGCGGCGCGAGCTGGCCTGGGTCTTCGAGCACTGGCCATGGGGGCCGGGCGGCGCGCTGACGTTGGGCAACGTCATCCTGCTCAAGGGCACGACGCTGGACGCTTCCTGCGTCACCTACGAGCATCGCGCCGGGCGTTGCCTGCATCCGGCGGTGCGCCTGGGCGACCACGAGCGCGCGCATGTCTACCAGTACTGGCTGCTCGGCCCGCTGTTCCTGCCGGTCTACCTGGTCTGCGGCGGAGTCAGCGTGCGCAATCCGTTCGAGCGCGCGGCCGATCACTACGCACTGCATGGTCGCGGCTGGTGGCCGTGGACGCGCCGTCAGCCCAACCGGCCGAATCCGAACAATGCCGCCAACGGATGAGCGCGGCGCTCGATCGTCGCCCGCAACAGGCCGGCGCCGATCGTGCTGTAGGTGATGCCGTTGCCGCCGTAGGCCATCGCGAACAGTACGTTCGGGCCGTGCTGGGCGTGCGCGCCGAAGAACGGCAGCCCATCGGCGGTTTCGGCAAAGGTGCCGCCCCAGGCGAAGACCGGCGACAGGCGCAGGTCCGGCATCGCCTCGGTGATCTTGCGGCTGAGTTTGGCCGCCTTGTCGAGCACGCGGGCGTCGCGACGGGCCGGAATGTCGATGCTGTCGTCTTCGCCGCCGGCGATGATGCGGCCGTCGGCGGTGCCGCGCAGATACAGATAGGGGCGGGCGGTTTCCCAGACCATGGTGTGACGCAAGGCGCCGGCTTCAGCGTCGCTCAGCGTGTCGGTGACCATCGCATAGCTGCTGCGGTTGCGGGCCACGCATTGCGAAAGCCACTGCTGGGCCGCGTAGCCGGCGGCCACCACCACGTGGCGCGCACGCACGCGCTGGCCGTGCGCGGTGCGCAACACCTGGCCGCGGGCGTGCGGTTCCAGCGCCACCACGCTGCAACGGTTGTAGATGGCTGCGCCGGCGCGCTGGCAGCGCGCGAGCAGCTGATAGGTCATGCGATAGGGATCCATGCGCGCGGCCTGGCGGCTGAGGATCGCGCCCTCGCTGCGCACGCCATAGTCGCGCCATAGGGCGGGCGAGTCGATCCACTCGACCTGCAGCCCGTGCGCGGCACGCAGTGCCAGTTCTTCGCGCAATGCCGCCACGTCGCGGTGCCGGGAGGCGTAGTACAGACTGTCGTTGTAGCGGAAATCGACCTTGCCGACTTCGCGCGCGCGTTCGTGCAGCAGGTCGATGGCGGCCGCGCAGGCGAGGTAGGCCTGTGCGGCGGCGGCTTCGCCGTAACGCTTGGCCAGGTCGACCAAGGGCGTGTCGATTTCGTATTGCAGCAGCGCGGTGCTGGCCGAAGTGCTGCCCCAGCCCACCTCGCGTTCTTCGAGCACGATGGTGTCATGGCCGTGACGGACCAACTCGTCGGCTATCAGCGCCCCGGTGATGCCGCCGCCGACGATCGCCACGTCGCATTCCACGTCCTTTTCCAAACGTGGGAAGTCGCGCATCAGGCCATTCCTGATCGACCAGAATGGATAGCCGCTTTTCAGATCCATGCCAGGCAGCGTCCAATTCAGGAAAACGCCACGTTAAGTGCAGGTTGGTGTCGGCAGCGTCAAGGCCGCCGTCATCGAACCGCAAACAGCTGCGATTAACCTGCGTGCAGAGGGAACTAACACGCCGGTCGGTATGCTCCACGCCGTTCCAGCAACAACGCAGCAAGGTGAAGCAAGATGTCGATCCTCCTCTACGTCGGTGGCAGCAAGGATGGCGAGAAGGGCCTGGTGCCTTACGGATTCAGTCGCTCCATGGCGATGACCGAAACCGGGCCGGAGATTTACGAAGAACGGGTCCTTTCGCTCGAGGCGGTGGGCAGGGTGCGGGTGATGGCCCTGGAATCGCTGCAGGACCGCATCGTGGTCGAGCGCCTGGCCGACCACTACGCGCGCGCAGCTGAGCCGGCGGCGGCGAGCCAGCGCTGAATACCGGCCGACGCTGAATAACGGCGGACGCCGATGCCGGCAGGAGTCCGGGCCGTGCTGTCAATGGGTTTCCGCGCCGGGCGGGCACTGCGAAAATGCAGCTTTCCGCCACGTGGTGTCGCTCCAGCGCATGCAAGCTCCCAAGCAAGATTCCCGGCTCGCCCAGCAGATCGCCCAGACCATCGCCGACGAGATCGGCGCCCAGGCCACGCAGGCCCGCGCAGCCATCGCGCTGCTCGATGAGGGCGCCAGCGTCCCCTTCATCGCCCGCTACCGCAAGGAAGTGACCGGCGGCCTGGATGACACCCAGCTGCGCAACCTGGAAGTGCGCCTGACCTATCTGCGCGAACTGGAAGATCGCCGCGCCGCGGTGCTGGCCAGCATCGAGGAGCAGGGCAAGCTCAGCGACGAACTGCGCTCGGACATCCTTGCCGCCGATACCAAGTCGCGTCTGGAGGATTTGTATCTGCCCTACAAGCCGAAGCGGCGCACGCGCGCGCAGATCGCGCGCGAGGCCGGCCTGGAACCGCTGGCCGAGGGCTTGATCGGCGATCCAACGCTGGCGCCGGAAACATTCGCCGCTGGCTTCGTCGATGCGGACAAGGGCGTGGCCGACGTCAAGGCGGCGCTGGAGGGCGCGCGCGCGATCCTGATGGAGCGCTGGGGCGAAGACGCCGCGCTGGTCGGCGAGCTGCGCGGCTGGCTGGCCGAACAAGGCGTGATCCGCGCGCGCCTGGCCGAAGGCAAGGAAGAGGCCGGCGCGAAATACCGCGACTATTTCGACCACGCCGAATCGTTGGCCAAGATTCCCTCGCACCGCCTGCTGGCGCTGTTCCGTGCGCGGCGCGAAGAGATCCTTTATCTCGATCTGGAACCGGGCAGCGACGCCGAGTCCGGTCACGCGTATGCGGAAGGCCGTGTCGCGCGGCATGCCGGCATCGCCGATCGCGGCCGGGCGGCCGATCGCTGGTTGCTCGATGCGTGCCGCCTGACCTGGCGCGCCAAGCTGCACATGCACCTGCTGCTGGACCTGTTCAACCAGGCGCGCGAAAAGGCCGAGGCCGAGGCGATCGCGGTGTTTGGCGACAACCTGAAGGATCTGCTGCTGGCGGCGCCGGCCGGCCCGCGCACGGTGCTCGGGCTGGACCCGGGCATCCGCACCGGCTGCAAGATCGCCGTGGTCGACGCCACTGGCAAGCTGGTGGCGACCGAGACGATCTACCCGCACGAGCCGCGGCGCCAGTGGGACCAGTCACTGGCGATCCTGCGCAAGCTGTGCGTGCAGCACAACGTCGAGCTGATCGCGATCGGCAACGGCACCGCCAGCCGCGAGACCGACAAGCTGGCCGGTGAGGTCATCGCTGCGTTGCCGGAGACGAAACTGCAGAAGATCGTGGTCAGCGAAGCCGGTGCATCGGTGTACTCGGCGTCCGAGTTCGCCGCCAAGGAGTTCCCGAACCTGGACGTGTCGCTGCGCGGCGCGGTGTCGATCGCGCGGCGCCTGCAGGATCCGCTCGCCGAGCTGGTGAAGATCGAGCCCAAGGCCATTGGCGTGGGCCAGTACCAGCACGATGTGGACCAGTTCCGCCTGGCCCGCGCGCTGGATGCACGGGTGGAAGACTGCGTCAATGCGGTCGGCGTGTTCGTCAACACCGCCTCGGCCGCGCTGCTGTCGCGCGTGTCTGGCCTGTCGTCCAGCGTGGCCGAGAACATCGTGCGCCATCGCGACGACAACGGCCCGTTCAAGCGCCGCAAGGACCTGCTGAAGGTCGCGCGGCTGGGCGACAAGACCTTCGAGCAATGCGCCGGCTTCCTGCGCATCGCCGATGGCGACGAGCCGCTGGACAGCTCCGCCGTGCACCCGGAGGCCTATCCGGTGGTCGAGCGCATCGTCAAGGCGAGCGGCAAGCCGATCAAGGCGTTGCTCGGCGATGGCAGTTTCCTGCGCGGGCTCAAGGCCGAGCAGTACGTCGACGAGCAGTTCGGCGTGCCGACCGTGCGCGATATCCTCAAGGAACTGGAAAAGCCCGGTCGCGATCCGCGTCCGGAGTTCAAGGCGGCGCGCTTTGCCGAAGGCGTCGAGGAGATCAAGGACCTGCGCCCGGGCATGGTGCTGGAGGGGGTGGTCAGCAATGTCGCCGCGTTCGGCGCATTCGTCGACATCGGCGTGCACCAGGACGGGCTGATCCACATCTCGGCGCTGTCGGACACCTACGTCAAGGATCCGCGCGACGTGGTGAAGGCTGGCGACATCGTCAAGGTCAAGGTGCTGGAAGTGGACGTGGCGCGCAAGCGCATCGCATTGACCCGCCGCCTGGAGGACACGCCGGCGCCGGCGGGTGCGCGTGATGCGCGGCCCGGTGCGGCTGCGCGCGAGGGCGGTCGTGGGCCGGGGCAGGGCAATGGTCGCGATGGCCGCGGTGGCCCGGGTGGTGGCAAGCCGCGGCCGGCCAGCAGTGCGCCGCCGGCCAATAGCGCCTTGGCCGATGCGTTTGCGCGCGCGCGGAAGAACTGAGGGAGCGCCTCGGGTGCGGCCAACAGGCCGCGCCTGGTTGAGCGTCGCGGCCTGCGGGGTCGGGTCCCTCCCACAGTGCACGCCTCATCTTCTGGGGCCGTTGTAGGAGCGGCTTCAGCCGCGACCACGGAGTCCTCGGGCGTTGCACGAGCGGGGTGGTGGATCGGGTCGGGGCTGAAGCCCCTCCTACAGTGCACGACCCATCGGGAGACGGCGAATCAGGCGGATTGGGCCAGGTCCGTCTGCCGGTCCTGGCCGGGTGCCAGCGCTTCGATCAATTCGACCAGGCCCAGCGGATCCAGCGGCTTGCCCATGTGGCCGTCGAAGCCGGCGAGCATCGCTCGCTCGCGGTCTTCCTCTCTGACATAGGCGGTCAGCGCGATGGCGGGGATGCGCGGCTGGCGTACCCCGCCGCCAGCGCGGATGGCCTGGATCAGGTCGTAGCCATCACGGCCCGGCATCGCGATATCGCTCACCAATGCGTCGAATGCCTGCTGGCGCAACAACTGTTCGGCCGCGTGCGCCGAACCGGCGCAGGTGACCATCGCACCGGCGTGGCGCAGCAGATGTTCGGCGGCGTCGCGCGAATCGTCGTCGTCGTCGACCAGCAGCAGATGCAGACCATGCAGGCGGCCGGTCATCTGCGACGGCAGCGGGCCGACCTTGCCATTGCCCGGCTCGTACACGCGCACCGTGCTGACCCCATGCTGGTAGGGCAGGACCAGGGTGAACGTCGCGCCGTGGCCTTCGCCGCCGCTGCTGGCGCCGAGCCAGCCGCCGTGCAGGTCGATCAGCTGGCGCGAGATCGACAGGCCCAGCCCGAGCCCGCCGACGCGGCGCGTGGTACTGGCGTCGGCCTGGCGGAAACGATCGAAGACATGCGGCAGGAAGTTGGCCGGAATGCCCACGCCGGTGTCGTGCACCGATAAGCGCAGGTGGTCGGGCGCGGCGGACATTTCCAGTTCCACCCGGCCCTCGGGCGGGGTGAACTTGATCGCGTTGCCGATCAGGTTCACCAGTACCTGCTGCAGGCGGCCGGGATCGCCGAAGAACGAGGTCGTGCTCGCTTCCAGGCCGCGCACCTGCAGGTTGACCTGCTTGGCTTCGGCGGTCGGGCGCATCAGGTCGATGGTGCTGCGCGCCAGCCCGCCGATGTCGAAGTGCTCCGGCTGCAGGCGCACCTTGCCCGACAGGATCGCGCTCATGTCCAGCAGGTCGTCGATGATCTGTGCCTGCGAACGCGCACTGCGCTCGATGATGACCAGGCCCTTGCCGATGTTCTCCGGCGCGAACGCTTCGGTCTGCATCAGCCTGGACCAGCCGAGGATGGCGTTCAGCGGCGTGCGCAGTTCATGGCTGAGCGTGGCCAGGAAGTCGTCCTTGATCCGGCTGGCGGTTTCCGCTTCGTTGCGCGCGTCTTTTTCCGCTTGCAGCGAGGCCTTGAGCTGGGCGTCGATGCGGTTGCGCTCGATCACGATGCCGGCCAGGTGCGAGGCCGAGCGGGCCATCGCCTGTTCGTGCAGGGTCGGCTGGTAAGGCGTGCGGTAGTACATGCTCAGTGTGCCCAGGACCACCCCGTTGCTGCCCAGGATGGGCGTGACGTAGCAGGCCGCGATGCCCATGGCGAGGGCGTCGGGGCGGCGCTCGCCCCAGTCGGTGGCGGTGGAGACGTCTTCGCAGATGACCTGGTGGCCGGAGTACGCAGCGCGGCTGCACGGCGGGCCCTCGGGTGCGATCGGCAGGCCGTCGAACTGCACGGCGTAGTCCAGTGGCAGGCTGGGCGCGGCCACGCAGCGCAGATGGGTCTGTTCGGCGTCGGCCAGCATGATCGAGCAACGCAGTGTGCGCTCGCCGCGCGCTTCCACGCTCAAGGCAATGGAGTCGAGCACGATCGACAGCGGCGCGCCGGTGGTGATCAGGCCCAGGATCGAGCGTTCCGAGGCGGTGGCATCTTCGATGCGCTTGCGCTCGGCGATGTCCATCAGCGAGCCGATGTGGCCGAGGAAGGTGCCGTCGACGCCGAAATGCGGCGAGCCGGTGTCGATGCACCAGCGGTACTCGCCATCGCGGCGGCGCACGCGGTACTCGCTGCTGAAGGTGCGGCGATCGTCCAGCGCCTGCAGGAAGCCGTGGCGCACCCGCGCCAGGTCGTCCGGATGCACGCGGTCCCACCAGCCGCTGGGGATCGCATCGGCCACGGTCTGGCCGGTGAATTCGCACCAGCGCGGATTCCAGTACACGCAGTTGCCCTGCGCGTCGGACATCCAGATCATCGAGGGCACGGTCTCGCACAGATTGCGGAAGCGCGCCTCGCTCTCGCCGAGCATCTGCTCGATGCCGCGGCGATCGTCGATGTCGGTATAGGTGCCGATCCACTGGCTGATCCGGCCATCGTCCTCGCGCACCGGCAGCACTCGCGCCAGGTGCCAGCGGTATTGCCCGTCATAGCGGCGCAGTTCGCATTCGATCTCGAAGCCTTCGCCGCCGGCCAGCGCCGCTTCCCACGTCTGCGCGGCCTGGCGCAGCCCCGCATCGGTGTGGGCTTCCTCCCAGCACAGGCGCACGTCGCGGGTGGGGTCGCAACCGGTGTACTCGTGCCAGCGGCTGTTGAAGAAGCGTGCGCTGCCCTCGGTGTCGGCCACGAAGATGATCTGCGGCAGCGCGTCGGCCAGGCGGCGCAGGCGCGCTTCGCTGGAGGCCAGCTGGCGCTGGGCGCGACCGCGCTGCAGCGATTCCCAGCAACGCGCGACCACCAGCCGGGCCAGCTCGATCTCCGGCGCGGTCCAGCGGCGCGGCTCGGCCTGGTGGACGCCGAGCACCGCGACCGGGCGCCCGTGCTTGTGCAACGGCACCGCCAGCGTGGCGCGGATGCCGCTGAGGCGGTACTTCTCGGCGAGGTAGCTGGGCGAGTTGCGCTCCTGGGCGTCCTGGATGACCCAGGGGCGATTGTCCTGCACCGCCTCCAGCAGCCCCTCGGCGACCGCCGACAGCGGGAACTCGCCGCGCAGGCTGTTCACGCCGCCCTGCACGCAGTCGCTGAGCACGCGCAGGCTCTGCCGGGCAGGATCGATCAGGCCATAGGCGGTGCGGTTGGCGCGCAACTGCTGGCACAGCAGGCGCATCGACGTATCGAGGATGTCCTGCGGGTCGGACAGGTCCAGCAGCGCGTCCTCCAGCGCCAGCAGGAAGCCGTCGCGCGCCTCGGCATTGCGCTGCAGGGTGACGTCCACGCCATGGACCAGGATCGCATCGACATGGCCGTAGCGATCGCGCATCGGCTGATAGACGAAATCCAGGGTCGAGTCGTAGGGCGCGTCCTCGAACGGACGCTGCAGGGTGAGCTGGATCGCCTGGCCCACGAAGCGCTGGCCGCTGCGCCGCACGTGGTCCAGCAGCTCGACGACGCCCTGCGAGCCGACTTCCGGCAACGCCGCCAGCAAGGGCTTGTCGATGATCTGGCGGGCGCCGACCAGTTCCTTCATCCGCTGGTTGGCGCTTTCGATCACATAGTCCGGGCCGCGCAGCACCGCCAGGAACGCCGGCGACTCCTCGAAGGCGGCCGCCAGGTGCGGCGCCGGGTCGGGCAGGGCGGTGGCATCGTGCTGGCACAGGCTGCCGGCGATGCCGTGCGCATCATAGAGCGGGCTGCAGCACCAGCCCGGTCTGGCCGCGGTGGTGCCCGCGGGCGGCAGGCCCGGCAGATCCGGGAGCTGGACCGCGAGGGCGGCAAGCAGATCCAGCCGCAGCGGGGCGGCGACCTGGGCCAAGGGCAGTCCGAAAGCGGCGGGGTGGACGCTGTCCGGCAGCAAGGCCGCCAAGGCGTCGTTGTAGACGACCTGCAGGTTGCTGCCCCACAGCACCATGCAAGGGGTAGGCGCATTCAGGCAGATCGACAGGGCACTGCGCAGCACTGGCGCGGCATCCGCCGAAGCCAAACCCGCCGTCGCCGGCGTGGCGCCCAACAGTTCACTGCAGCGGAATGCGGCAGTGTTGGCCTGTGCGGCCAAACCCCTCGTTTCCATGCGGCTCCCCAGTCGCAACCCAGGAACCCTCCCATATTAACGCGGTCTTGCCGCTCAATTGCCGGCGACGATTTCCTGCGCCTGAAGCAGTGCGCGAACCAGATCCTCGGCCAGGTACGGTTTCACCAGGACAATGCCGCGATCGAACGCCGAGGGCAGGTGGCCGGTGGTCTGGCCGGTGGCCAGCACGAACGGGATGCCTTGGCGGGAAAGGTATTCGGCGACCGGCTCGCTGGTCAGCCCGCCGCCCAGCCGATAGTCCAGTACAGCCAGGTCAGGGCCTTGGCCCTCGAGCAGGCGCAGCGCCTGGTCGGAGCTGGCGGCAGGGCCAACCACGGACGCACCCGCCTGGGCCAGCTGCAGTTCGAGCAGCATGGCATTCATTTCATCGTTTTCGACCACGAGCACGCGCAGCCCCAGCAGTGCCGACATCGCTTCAACTCCCACGATCCACGGGGGGAGTATAGCCGCAGCCCGCCGCCGGTGGCCCGGCCGTGGCCGGGCTAGCCCATTCGTCACGTTCCACTCCCCACGCGCATCGCAGTCGGCTATACTTCGCGGCCGCGCCGAAGTGGCGGAATCGGTAGACGCAGCGGACTCAAAATCCGCCGCCCTTAAAAGCGTGTGGGTTCGAGTCCCACCTTCGGCACCAAGACAAGTAAAGGGCTTAGCCGGAGGCTAGGCCCTTTATGTTTGGGTCTTAGGAAGCAAACGCCTAGAGTGGATGGGATCGTAGCAACTTAAGGACGGCGCGGTAGCGGCAAGCCACTCATTACGCCGATGGCCAGACAACTGACAGCCCTTTGTTCACAAGCAATGGCCGAGCAACCTTTCCTTGCTCGTTGTGCAGTAGACAGGGGCAACAAGTTGAATGGGGAGCCAGCCATGAAAGGATTTATCGCTACTGCTCTAGTCCTCATCTGTATCCAACATGCACCAAGGGCGAGCGCAGACCCGTATGAAATATGTCTCCCGGCAGTAGAACGGGCTGTAACAACCCACTACAGAGTTCAATCGAATAGTGGGAGATCCGCAGTACGCGACGCGCTGACCCAGACAAGATCGCAAACGGATAGTGGTACATCCAGCGGTGGCGGACAAATAGGCGTGGATCTTGTTGACATTATTGGGGTCAACCTCGGTGGTAGCTCATCTTCTAGCAAGACTTCGCAGTTATCAGAAAAATACACGCGCGATAGCAGCTTGGCTCTAACCAATGAAGACTATCTCTACACGTTGACCACTGTTGAGAATCCTGCCGTTGCCGATCTCGCTAAAGAGTGTATTCGCAGTGTTGGACTAGGCCAAGGTGCATTTCGATACACCATCAATGACGTTCAATCTGACGACTTTTCAATTACGTATCACTATGTTCCGCAAGCAAGCTCCGATCCTGGATTTCTTACAGTTACAAACCTTACCGTCAACGGCGGTGCCGCTATCGACCAACCTTCTATATTAGGCGCTGGCACTAAAATCCATGCGTACGCTGGATATACACAGCGCTTCCGGCGAACGAAAGAAGACGAATCCGCACTAGTCCAACTAGACGTTCAAGGAAGGCCGACTGTTCCCGTATCAATCGCGGCCAAGAAAAAATCTGACCCTCTACCTGTGGGCATGGTAATTGCCTCTCCCCTTCCATGGGGTCAATTCGCTCAATTGGCAACGGACTCTTCTTCGTTCGATGCGAGGAAAAACAAGTGGGCGCCATGCGATGGGCGAAGCGTTGCCGGCTCGGCGCTAGCTACAGGTGGCATCGGTCAAGCACCGGATCTGCGGGGTGTTTTTATTAGAGGGCTAAATGACTTTGCAGCCGGATCTGTCGCACCTGTAGCTAGTACACAAGCTGACCCAGATTTTGGTCGCAGGGCTATGGACTTTCAAGCCGACGCGATCGGAGAACACGATCACGACATGGGCTATGGGCAGCATGGATTGCATGATGGGAAAGGTTTGGCCAACCTAGAACTGCGCAACGACCGGCCAAGTGTTCGTACACGGAAAGCGGGTGGCCCGGAGACGAGGCCAAAGAATGTCGCACTGTACTACTACATCAAGATCAACTAACGTCAAAAGGGCCAGCACCTGGGAACGATGCTGGCCCTGCCGCCCTTGCTTAAGGGCTAGTGCCGAGTTGGGAAGGAAGGACCGCTTCGCCGATTTACCATCTGTCCACTGAACCTTGATTTCTTTGGTCCATTTGATGTGATGCAGGCCATAGCGCATGGCATCCAGCGCGTGGCCTGCCCCGCTGACGTCCACATTTTCCAGGAGCTTGAGGTCGCGGCCGCATACGGCGCGGTGAGCCACCAGTAGCGTGGCACGCCCGGCTCACGTACAGGCCGGGGCGATCGGGCTTGCCAGCCTCGGCCAGCAAGCGGCGCATGCGCTGCCAACCACTTAAGCGATCGCCCTCCTGTGCGGGGTCGAAGTGGATGCCCTCGCGCGCGAACTCATCCGCGATGCGCCCTGCGGACGGCCGCCGGCAAGGTCAGGGCTCTGCAGAACCTGCGTCAGTACCGAGCGGCCACGTCAATGGCGGCGGATGCCATCCCGGACACCGGCTAGACCCAGAAATAACCCAGCAGAAATCCGGCAGAAACCCATTGGGTTTCCGGGTGTCCAATACGGTCCAGCATGCGAGAATCCGGCGGGAAGCGCCTGGGTAATCCCCCCGTTTGTAACGGACGGCAAAAGTGGAGCTAGGCGGCAAGTGCTAGTTTTTGCATCGGCGTGATGCCGCCGAGCGCCATGTTCGGACGCTCGTGGTTGTAAGTCCATAGCCATCGCGTGGCCTTGTGCTGGACCTCTTCGATGCTTTCGAACAGGGTTGTGGCTAGCCAGCCATAGCGCACAGTCCGGTTGTAGCGCTCGACGTAGGCGTTCTGTTGCGGCTTGCCCGGCTGGATATGGTCGATACGGATGCTTTGGCGCTCGGCCCAGGCCAGTAGCTCGCCACTGACATATTCGG
>Ga0160434_100123_pt1 | contig 44159 bp, 45 predicted proteins | sample HID1973I_E0MG_FD_108273 | JGI IMG/M metagenome (GOLD analysis project Ga0160434, IMG submission 108273) | Enriched mosquito-associated microbial communities from UW Madison campus, WI, USA - HID1973I_E0 MG | ecosystem: Host-associated > Arthropoda: Insects > Digestive system > Unclassified ... | reverse complement strand
TCCGCACCTCCGCACCTCCGCACCTCCGCACCTCCGCACCGCCGCACCTCCGCACCTCCGCACCGCCGCACCTCCGCACCGCCGCACCTCCGCACCCCGAGACCTCGCCCGGTGAGCCCCAGGCCGACGCCGAGCGTCCGCGCGCGCGGAAAACCGTGGACAGCCCCCGCGGCGCGGGCGACCCTGGACGCCATGAGCAGTGCCTCCACCACCACCCCGGACATCGCGCTCCCGGTCGGGCTCGCGCTCGCCGAGGTCCTCGCCGACGACGTCCCGGCCGGGTCCGCCGACGCCCCCGAGGCGTGGGCCTACCGGGCGATCGCGGACATCGACCACGAGATCGAGCGCGAGGCCCACGGCTACGACGACATGGCCCTCGACGCGCGCGACGTGCTCTCCGGGATGCGCCACCAGGAGTACGCGGCGAAGCGCCGGTTCGTCGTCGTGCGCGCCGCCGCCCTCGTGCCGGGCGGTCCGCCGCCCGCGGTCGAGGACGTCGTCGCGCACGTCTTCGTGTGCCACCCGACGACGTCGAACCTCCGCCTCGCGGAGACGTACCCGTTCGTCCGGCCCGCCGCGCGCGGTCAGGGCATCGGCACGGCGCTCCTGGCGCTCGGCGAGCGCCTGGCCGCCGAGGCCGGCCGGACCACGCTCCTGTCCTACAGCGAGCAGGGCGCCGAGCCGGAGCCGGGCCCGGGCACGGTCGCCGCGACGACGGGTGCGGGCCGGGTGGACGTCGACGCGCCCGGGCCGCGGTTCGCCGTCGCGCACGGGTACGTGCTGGAGCAGGTGGACCGGCACTCGGTGCTCGAGCTCCCCGTCGCGGACAGCCTGCTGGAGCGGTCGGGGGCCGAGGCCCGCGCGGTCGCGGGCGACGACTACCGCGTGCTCACGTGGACGGACGCGGTCCCCGACGACCGCGCCGACGACGTCGCGCTGCTCTTCACGCGCATGAGCACCGACGCCCCGGTCGGGGGCGTCGACTACGAGGAGGACCCGTGGGACGCGCAGCGCGTCCGCACGTGGACGGACCAGCTGCGCGGCAAGGGGTACGGCTTCCTCATGACCGTCGCGGAGCACGTCCCCACGGGCGCGCTCGCCGCGTTCACGCTCTTCGAGTACCCGCTCGACCGGCCCGACTTCGCGCACCAGGAGGACACGCTTGTCCTGCGCGAGCACCGCGGGCGGCGCCTGGGCATGCTCGTCAAGGTCGTGAACCTCGAGGCGCTGGCGGCGGCACGACCGCAGGTCCGGCGCATCCACACGGGCAACGCCGAGGAGAACGCGCACATGCTCGCGATCAACGTCGCGCTGGGGTTCCGGCCGGCGGGCGGCTGGGCGGCCTGGCAGAAGCGGGCCGCGGCGCCCGCCGAGGGGACGGTGACGGCATGACCGGCACGACGAGCACGACGACGTCCGCGCCGACGGGGGCGGTGCGCCTCGTCACCGTCCCGCCGTCGATCGACCACCCCGACGCCTGGGCCGTGCACGGCACCGTGCGGATCAGCGAGGTGATCGACCTCGACGTCTACGGGCACACCGACCTCGCGCTTGACGCCGGGACGGTGGTCACGAGCGTCGCGAGCGGGGAGTACCGCCGCACGGTCCGCCGCGTCGCGCTCCTCGACGGCGCCCCGGGCGACGCGCGCGCCGAGCCCGCCGCCGGTGCGGCGCCCGACGCGCGGGACGTCGTCGGGCGGTCGATGGTCGCCCTCCCGCTGCAGGGCAACACGCACACCGCGATCGTCTACGTGGGCGTGGACCCCGCGTACCGCGGGCGCGGCGTCGGGACGGCGCTGTGGGAGGACGCGCTCGCGACGGCCCGCGCGGCCGGTCGCCGCGTGATCCTCTCGGACTCGTCGTTCGCGCCGGAGCCGCAGCCCGGGCCCGACGCCCTGGAGGCCCCCACCGGCAGCGGCCGGGTGCCGCGCCACGACCCCACGACGACGTTCGCCCTGCGCCGCGGCTTCGCGCTCGAGCAGGTCATGCGGCACTCGAGCCTCGACCTGCCCGTGCCGCCCGCCCACCTGGACCCGCTGCGCGCCGCGGCGGCGGAGCGCGCGGGCGACTACCGGGTCCACGTGTGGACGGACGAGGTGCCGGAGGAGTGGGTCGACCAGTTCGCCGTGCTCGAGACCCGCATGAGCACCGACGCGCCGAGCGCGGGCCTGGAGATCGAGGAGGACCCGTGGGACGCGCAGCGCGTGCGCACGGCGTCGCAGGAGATCCACGACCGGGGCCAGGGCTACGTCGTCGCGGCCGCGGAGCACGTGCCCACGGGCACGCTGGCGGCGTTCTCGATGGTCGACTACCCCCACGACAAGCCGGGCGTCGTGTTCCAGGAGGACACGCTCGTCCTGCGCGAGCACCGCGGTCGCAGCCTGGGGATGCTCGTGAAGGTCGCGGTGCTCGACGAGCTCGCGCGCTCGCGCCCGTCGTCGCGCCGCGTGCACACGTGGAACGCCGAGGAGAACGACCACATGCTCGCGATCAACGTCGCGCTGGGGTTCGCCCCGACGAGCGTCGACGCCGAGTGGCAGCTCCGCCTGGACGACGACCCCGCGACCTGACCACGGGCGGCGCCCCGCGGGTCACGACGCCCCGCACGTCGGGGCGCCCGCGGGTCGCGACGGCTCAGCGGATCCCGTCGAGGAACCGGATGACGCGCTCGACGACCAGCGCCGCCGCCTCGGGGTCGTGGCCCGGGAGCGTCGGGTCGGTGAACAGGTGGCTGTCGCCCGGGTAGAGGTACAGCTCGGCGTCGGGCGAGGACGCGACGAGCTCGCGCGCCGCGTCGAGGTCGCCCTCGCCGGCGAACGACGGGTCCGCGTCCATGCCGTGCACCTGCACGGGCACGGCGTCGGGCCACGCCCCGCCGAACTCGGACACGGGGACGCACGCCTCGAGCAGCACGGCGCCCTTCGCGCCGGCGCGGGTCTGGGCGAGCATCTGCGCGGGCAGGACGCCGAGCGAGATCCCGGCGTACACGACGCCCGGGTCGTACCCGTCGGCCACCTGGGCCCCGCGCTCGAGGACCGTCTCGAACCCGATCTCCTGCACGTGCGCGACGCCCTCGTCGACGGACGCGAACGTCCGGCCCTCGAACAGGTCGGGCAGGTGCACGGTGTTCCCGGCGGCCCGCAGCGACGTCGCGATCTGCTCGACGCCCTCCGTGAGCCCCAGGGCGTGGTGGAACAGCACTACCTCGGCCATGTCTCCTCCGTCTGCGCTCGGTCGGCGGCCCGCGGGACGTCGGTGTCCGCCCGGGCGCGACACCATCGTCGTCCGCTCCTCCCACATCCGCCCCCGGGAGGCCCGCGACGGCCACGTCGGGACGTTCGTCCGCGGCGCGACGGACCTCTTGCAGGACGGTCGGACTGGGCGCGCCGTGTGCTCGGTCAGTAGCGTGGCCCGCATGACCACTCCTCCTCCCGTCGACGCCACCTCGACCGCGTCCTGGGCCGCGCTGACCGCCCACCGCGACGCGCTCGACCCGGACCTGCGCGGCTGGTTCGCCGCCGACCCGCAGCGCGCGGACCGCCTCACGCACCAGGCGGGCGACCTCACCGTCGACCTGTCGAAGAACCTCGTGACCGACGAGACGCTCGAGCTGCTCGTGCGGCTCGCGGACGAGGTCGGCCTCGGCGACCGCCTCGAGGCGATGTTCCGCGGCGACCACATCAACGTCACGGAGGACCGCGCCGTCCTGCACACCGCGCTGCGCCGCCCGGCGCCGCTGGGCGACGACGAGCACCTGGTGGTCGACGGCCAGGACGTCGACGCCGACGTGCACGCCGAGCTGCACAAGGTCTACGCGTTCGCCGACCGGGTCCGCTCGGGCGGGTGGACGGGCGTGACGGGCGAGCGCGTCCGCACGGTGGTCAACATCGGCATCGGCGGCTCGGACCTCGGCCCGGTCATGGCGTACGAGGCGCTGCTGCCGTACAAGCACGCGGACATCGACGTGCGGTTCGTCTCCAACATCGACCCGACGGACGTCGCGGAGAAGACCGCGGGCCTCGACCCGCGCACGACGCTCGTCATCGTCGCGTCCAAGACGTTCGGCACGCTCGAGACGCTGACGAACGCGCGCCTCGCCCGCGACTGGCTGTGGACGGAGCTCGTCGCGCTCGGCGCGATCGAGGACACCGACGAGGCGCGGCGCGACGCCGTGTCGAAGCACTTCGTCGCGGTCTCCACGGCGCTCGACAAGGTCGCGGCGTTCGGCATCGACCCGGAGAACGCGTTCGGGTTCTGGGACTGGGTCGGCGGGCGCTACTCGGTCGACTCGGCGATCGGCACGTCGCTCGCGATCGCGTTCGGCCCGGACCGCTTCGCGGAGCTCCTCGCGGGCTTCCACGCGGTCGACGAGCACGTGCGCACGACGCCGTTCGCGCAGAACGTGCCCGTGCTCATGGGCCTCCTCAACGTCTGGTACGTCAACTTCCTCGACGCGCACACGCACGCCGTCCTGCCCTACGCGCAGTACCTGCACCGCTTCCCGGCGTACCTCCAGCAGCTCACGATGGAGTCGAACGGCAAGCGCGTGCGCTGGGACGGCTCGCCCGTGACGACCGAGACCGGCGAGATCTTCTGGGGCGAGCCCGGCACGAACGGCCAGCACGCGTTCTACCAGCTCATCCACCAGGGCACGCGACTGGTCCCGGCCGACTTCATCGCCGTCGCGAACCCGGCGCACCCGCTCGTCGACGCCGTCGGCGACGGCGGCGCGGTCCAGCCCGGCGCCGACGTGCACGGGCTGTTCCTCGCGAACTTCTTCGCCCAGACGAAGGCGCTGGCGTTCGGCAAGACGGCCGACGAGGTGCGGGCCGAGGGCACGGACGAGGCGCTGGTCAGCGCGCGCACGTTCCCCGGCAACCGCCCGACGACGTCGATCCTCGCGCCCGCGCTCACGCCGTCCGTGCTCGGGCAGCTCATCGCGCTGTACGAGCACGTCACGTTCGTCCAGGGCGTCGTGTGGGGCATCGACAGCTTCGACCAGTGGGGCGTCGAGCTGGGCAAGAAGCTCGCGCTCGAGATCGCCCCGGCGGTCGCCGGGGACGCCGACGCGCTGGCCGCGCAGGACCCGTCGACGGCGGCGCTCATCGCGCGCTACCGCGCGCTGCGCGACTGACCGACCCCCTCCGGGGGCACCGGGCCGGTCGGCTCCCCGACGGGGGCCGCCCGGCCCGGGCTGCGAGCGGGCGCGCGCTGCGTACACTGGCGGCGCGCGACCGCCGCGAGCCCGTCGACGGTCGCCTTCTCCTGGAAGGAACCCCTGGATGTCCGACGTCGCACCTGCCGCTCCCGAGACCCTGGTCCGGACGCTCACCGCTCACGCGGACCGCGTCCGGGAGGCGTGGCTCGAGGCGGCCGCCCACGAGCTCCACGGTCGGACCTCGCGCGGCGAGCTCGAGCGCGAGCAGACCGACATCTTCGACGCGCTCCTCGACGGCCTGCGGTCCGGCGGGACGACGCTCGCCGACCCGGCGTTCGACCAGCTCCGCGGGATCCTGGCCGACGTGTCGGGCGCCCGGGCGCGCCTCGGCTTCACGCCCCGCGAGACGGCGGTCGGCGTGTTCGCGCTCAAGGAGGGGCTCTACACGCTCGCGCAGGAGGCCGGCACCGACGCCGGGGTCACCGAGCTCCTGCGGCTCGTCGACCAGCTCGGCCTCTTCACGTTCGAGACGTACGCGACCGCGCGCGAGAGCATCATCTCCGAGCAGGCCGAGCAGCTCCTCGAGCTCTCGACGCCCGTCGTGAAGCTGTGGGACGGGATCGTCGCGGTGCCGCTCGTCGGCACGCTCGACTCGGCGCGCACGCAGGTCGTCATGGAGAAGCTGCTCAACACCCTCGTCGACACCGGCAGCGAGCACGCGATCATCGACATCACGGGCGTCCCCGCGGTCGACACGCAGGTCGCCCAGCACCTGCTGAAGACGGTCGTCGCGGCGCGCCTCATGGGTGCCGAGTGCACGATCAGCGGCATCCGTCCGCAGATCGCGCAGACGATCGTCGCGCTCGGCATCGAGTTCGGCGACATCCGCACGCGGGCCTCGCTCGCGGACGCGCTGGTCGACGCGCTGCGCGCGGGCGGTCGCAAGCGGTCGGCGGAGCTGCCCGCATGAGCAGCGACGGCGTCCCCATCCTCAAGATCGGGACGACGCTGCTCGTCTCGATCCAGGTCGACCTCCAGGACGACACCGCGCTGCGCCTGCAGGAGGACCTCGCGGAGCGCATCACGTCCACCGGGGCGCGCGGCGTCATCATCGACATCTCCGGCCTGGAGATCGTCGACAGCTTCATCGGCCGCATGCTCGCCTCGGTCGCCGCGATCTCCCACGTCCTCGACGCGACGACGGTCGTGGTCGGGATGCGCCCGGCCGTCGCGATCACGATGGTCGAGCTGGGCCTCTCGCTCGGCGAGGTCCGCACGGCGCTCGACGTCGAGCGCGGCCTCGCCCTCCTCGCGCCGGAGGAGAGGTCCGCCGAGGACGTCCTCCTCGCCGCCGCCGAGCGCGAGGAGAGATGACGACCACGACCGCGTCCACCGCGCAGCGGCTGCCGGTCCGCACCGACTCCGACGTCGTCAAGGTCCGCCAGCTCGTGCGGACGCTCGCGCAGCAGGCGCGCCTCTCGCTCGTCGACCAGACGAAGCTCGTCACCGCGGCGAGCGAGCTCGCCCGGAACACGCTCGTGTACGGCGGGGGCGGCGAGGCGGAGGTCGAGCTCGTGACCGACGGCGCGCGCACCGGGGTCCGGGCGCTCTTCGCCGACGAGGGACCGGGCATCCCCGACCTCGACCTCGCCCTGACCGACGGGTGGACGAGCGGGAGCGGGCTCGGGCTCGGACTGTCCGGCTCGCGCCGGCTCGTCCAGCACTTCTCGATCGACACGGCCCCCGGCGCGGGCACGCGCGTCGAGATCGCCACGTGGTCGCGGTGAGCCCCGCGCCCGAGCGGGCCGACGACGGCACCGCCCGGGCCGACGACGAGCCGGTCGTCGAGCGGACCGTCGTCGAGGACGGCACGTGGCACACGATCGACCACCCGTCGGCGGTCGGGGGCGTCCGTCGTGCCGCGAGCGCGGCGGCGGTGCGCCTCGGCCTCGGCGACGAGCGCGCGGCCGAGGTCGGGCTCGTGGTGTCCGAGCTCGCGACGAACCAGTGCCGGCACGCCGGCTCGGGCTCCGTGCTCGTGCGCGTGCGCCGCACCGGTCTCGACGCCGTGCTCGACGTGCTCGCCGTGGACGCGGGCCCGGGCATGCGCGACCTCTCCTCGGCCATGCGCGACGGGATGTCGACGCGCGGGACGCTCGGGATCGGCCTCGGCACGCTCGAGCGGCTCACCTCGGCGTGGGACGCGTGGACGGCGCCCGGGCGGGGCACGGTGGTGGCCGCCGTCTTCGCCGCGCCGGGCGTGCCGGCCCGGCTGGACGCCGCCACCGGCGTGACGCGCCCCATGACCGGCCAGGTCGTGTGCGGCGACGCGTTCGCCGTGCGCCGCGACGACGACGTGACGACGCTCCTCGTCGCCGACGGGCTCGGCCACGGCCCGCTCGCCGCGGCCGCGTCGGGGGCGGCGGTCCGTGCGTTCCACGACGCCCCGGCGGGCCCGCCCGTCGCCCTGCTCCAGCGCGTCCACACGGCCCTCGGCGGCACGCGCGGCGCGGCCGTCGCGGTCGCCCAGCTCGTCGGCGGCACCCTGCGGTACACCGGCCTCGGCAACATCTCCGGCACGGCGCAGGGCGAGCGGGGCCGCGGCCTCGTCAGCCACCCGGGCATCGCCGGGTCGCACGGCCGGTCGCTGCGGGAGACGACCTACCCGGTCGCGCCGGGCGACGTCGTCGTGATGCACAGCGACGGGCTCGTGGACCGCTGGTCGCTCGCGGACTACCCGGGCCTCGCGGCGCGCTCGCCGCTCGTCGTCTCCGGCGTCCTGCTCCGCGACCTCGGGGTGCGGCGCGACGACGCGTGCGTGGCCGTCCTCCCCGTCCGCGGGACCGGCCCGGCATGAGCACGACGCTGCTCTCGACCCAGCTCCGCACCGACACGGACGTGCTCGCGCTGCGCCGCGCCGGCCGCGAGATCGGGCGGCACCTCGGCCTGGACGCCCAGGACCAGGTGCGGGTCGCGACGGCGCTCTCCGAGGTAGGCCGCGCCGCGGTCGCGACCGGCCCCGTCGAGGTCGTCATCACGGTGGCGGTCGCCGCCCGCCCGGCGCTGCGCGCCGAGATCGCGGCCGCCGAGCCGCTGCCGATCGAGGGGAGCTCGAGCGAGGGCGGGATCCCGGCCGCGCGCCGCCTCGTCGACACGCTCGAGCTCGACCCGAGTGGCTCGCGCGTCGTGCTGACCAAGGCGCTCGGCGCCCTCGCGCGCACGGACGCCGCGACGCTCGCCGCGGCCCGCCGGTCCGTCGGCCTCGCGCACGGCGCGGACGCGCTCGACGAGCTGCGCGTGCAGAACACCGAGCTCGTGCGCACGCTCGACGAGCTGACCCACCAGAAGGAGGAGCTGCGGCGGGTCAACGAGGAGCTGGAGGAGACGAACCGCGGGGTCCTCGCGATGTACGACCAGCTCTCGTCGGAGCTCGAGGAGACGAACACGGGCGTCGTCGCCCTCTACGCGGAGCTCGACGAGCGGGGCCGCGAGCTCGCGGCCGCCAACGAGGCGAAGACGCGGTTCCTGCGCAACGTCAGCCACGAGCTGCGGACCCCGGTGAACTCGATCCTCGGGCTCACGTCGCTGCTCGGCGACTCCCACCTCGACGCCGAGCGGTCGCAGCAGGTCTACTTCCTGCGCGAGAGCGCGAGCACGCTCCTCACGCTCGTCGACGAGCTCCTCGACCTCGCGCGCGCGGAGGCGGGCCACGAGGACGTCGCCCCGGCGACCGTCGACGTCGGCGAGCTGTTCGAGGAGCTGCGCGGGACGACGTCGCCCCTCGTGCGCGCGGGCGTGACGCTCGAGGTCACCGCGCCGTCGGGCCTGTCGGTCGTCACCGACCGACGGCTCGTCGCGCGCGTGCTGCGCAACCTGCTCACCAACGCCGTGAAGTTCACCGACGCCGGGAGCGTGCGCCTCGTCGCGACCCCGGAGGGCGGCCACGTCCGGTTCGAGGTGCACGACACCGGCCTGGGCATCCCCGCGGACCAGCTCGACGCGGTCTTCGAGGAGTTCGTCCAGGTGCCGAACCGCCTCCAGCCGTCGGTGCGCGGCACGGGCCTGGGGCTGCCGTACGCCCGCCGCACGTCGGAGGCGCTCGGCGGGACGCTCGACGCGACGTCGCGCCCGGGCGAGGGCAGCGTCTTCACGCTCCGCCTGCCCCCGCTGCCGCTCGACCGCGAGCCCGCCCCCCGCGCCGAGCCGCCCCTCGGCGAGGCGGTCCCCGGCCCCGCACCGATCGGGCACGTGCTCGTCGTGGACGACGACCGGTCCTACGCGTCCGTCCTCGTGTCCATGCTGCGCGACGACGCCCAGCGCGTCAGCGTCGCGCACGACGCCGGGCACGCCCTCGCCCTGCTGCGGGACGGCCCGGCCGACGTCGCGCTGCTCGACGTGCGCATGCCCGGGACGGACGGCGTGGAGCTGCTCTCGCGCGTGCGCGCGCTGTACCCGGGCACCGCGACGGTCCTCATGTCGAGCGCCCACCGGCCCGCCCTGCCGGACGACCTCGGCGAGGTGCCGTTCCTCGCGAAGTCGACCATCGACCGCGACCGCCTGGTCGCCACGCTGCGACGGGAGGTCGCCGGATGACGGACACCCGCACCGTGCTGGTGGTGGACGACACCCCGGCGCACCGGTACGTGATGGCGAGCTGGCTGCGCCGCGCGGGCTTCGAGGTGGTCGAGGCGTCGACGGGCGCCGAGGCGACCGAGCGCGCGACCGCGCAGACCGACGCGGTCGTGCTCGACGTCAACCTCCCCGACGTCTCCGGCCGCGAGGTCTGCCGCCGGCTCAAGTCGCAGCCCGCGACCGCGCACGTCCCGGTGCTGCACGTCTCCGCGACCGCCGTCGACGCGGCGGCCCGGACGGCGGGCCTGGAGGGCGGCGCCGACGCGTACCTTCCGGAGCCGCTGGACCGGGACGAGTTCCTCGCGACCATCACCGCGCTGTGCCGCCGCCACGACGCGCAGCGCGGCGCCGGTCGCACCGTCGAGCGCCTCGGCGCCCTCACGGACGCGCTCGTGCCGCTGCACGAGGCGCGCTCGGCCGAGGCCGTCGTGGACCACGCCGCGCGCGGCGCGTGCCTCGTGGTCGGCCGGCCGGTGGTCGCCATGGTCGTCGCCGAGGCCGGGGTCGTGCTGCGCTCGGTGTGCACCGGCCCCACGGCGCCGCTCGTGCGGGGCCGCGGCACGGTGCCCGTGCTGCCGCCGCTGGGCGCGACGTCCGTCGTCTTCGGCCCCGACGACGTGCCCGCGCCCTGGGCGCCCCTGCTCGCGGAGGCGGGCGTGGCCCGGGGGGCGTGGTGGACGCTGTGGCTCGTCGACGCGAACGGCGCGCTCATGGGCGGGATCGGCATGCAGGTCGAGCCCGGCCGGGACGCCCCGTCGGCCGAGGAGCAGGAGGCGGCCGGGCGCTTCGCGGAGGCGGCGACCGTCGCCCTGACGAACCTGCGCACGTACGCCGAGGAGCACCGCATCGCGCTCGCGCTCCAGCGCGCGTTCCTGCCCGCGACGCTCGCCGTGGACGGCGCCGTCGAGGTCGCCGCGCGGTACGAGGCCTCGGACGCCCGCCTCGACGTGGGCGGCGACTTCTACGACGCCTTCGACCTGCCGGACGGGCGCGTCGCCGTCGTCATCGGCGACGTCCAGGGCCACTCGCTGCGCGCCGCGACGGTCATGGCCGAGGTGCGGCTCACGCTGCGCGCGTACCTGCGCGAGGGGCACGACGCCGCGCGCGCTCTCGACCTCCTCAACACGACGCTGCGCCTCGACCACGCGGAGTTCGCGACCGTGTGCGTGTGCGTGCTCGACCCGCGCACCGGCGCGCTCGAGGTCACCGACGCCGGGCACCTGCCCGCGCTGCTCGTGCGCGTCGACGGCACGGTGGACCCGGTCAAGGCCGGGTCCCGGCTGCTCGGCGTGCCGAGCCCCGACGACCGCCCCGTGCACCGCGACGAGATGGCGCCCGGCGACCTCCTCGTGCTCGTCACCGACGGCCTCGTCGAGCGCCGCGGGGCGTCGCTGCTCGACGCGATCGAGCGGCTCTCGAAGGTCGCCGGCGAGAGCGCCGGCGCCGAGCCCGCCGCCCTCGGCGACCGCCTCGTCGCGACGTTCGACGACGCGGGCCGCGAGGACGACGTCGCGGTCGTCGTCGTGCGGCGCCGCCCCGCCTGACCCGCCTGGCGTCCGACGCCGCCCGGTCACTCGGTCCCGGACGGCACCTTGTCCTTGACGTCCTCGTACGTCGTCGCGGCCGGCGGCGCGGCGGGGGCGTAGATCAGGCGGACGACACCGGTCGGGAACGCCTCGGAGCGCAGGAGCGTGAGCGGGTAGCGCGGCTCGCCCTCGTCGAACAGGCGCTCGCCCGTGCGGGCCGCGACGGGGTGGACGAGCAGGCGCAGCTCGTCGAGCAGCCCCGCCGCGAGGAGCTGGCGCACGACCGACAGCGAGCCGGGCACGAGGACCCGTCGCGTCGCGGGGTCGGCCTTGAGCGCGCGCACGGCCTCGAGGAGGTCGCCGTCGACGCGCTCGACGTGGCGCCACCCGAGGTCCTGGTCGCCGCGCGTCGCGACGACCTTGCGCGTGTCGCCGAGCCGCTTCGCGAACTCCGCGTCCTCCTCCCCCGCAGCCTCGCGGTCGGGCCAGGCACCCGCGAAGCTGTCGTAGGTCACGCGGCCGAGGAGGAGCACGTCGACGTCCCGGTAGTCGTCGTCGACCGCGGCGGCCATGCTGTCGTCGAAGTACGGGAAGTGCCACTCCGGGTCGATCTCCGCCACGCCGTCGAGCGAGATGAAGAGGGTGGAGACGAGCGTTGCCATGGGACGTCCTCCGTGTCGTCGGTGATGCGGGGTGGACCGCCGGGGCCCGCCGAACTCATCGGCCGGGCCGCCGCGCGCTCAGCGGCGCCGCAGGCCCAGCGCGACGACCGTCCCCACGGCGAGGTGCTCGGCCACGAGGACGGCGCCGGCGCCGGGCGAGACCGCGCCGAGCGGGCCGAGGAGCGAGACGGCGAGCACGACGGCGCACGTCACGAGCCACGCGCGCTCCCCGCCCGAGCGGCTGCGGCCCAGGAGCGCGCGCACGCCCCACCCGGCGTACCCGACGACGAGCGCGACCACGACGACGGACCCGAGGCCGACGTCCTGCGTCGTCGTCCCGGACCGGGCGGCGAGCTCGACCCCGGCGGCCGTCCCGACGACCCACACCGCCGCGGCCGCGAGCGCCGCGACGAGCGGGACGCACCAGCGCGGGAGGCGCCGCCGAGCGACGGGGGCACCGGGCGCCGTGCGGGCCCGGGGCGCGGCGGGGTTCGGGCTCCCGCTCGCGGGGTGCTGCGGGGTGTGCTGCGACGTGCTCATGACGACCTCCTGGGTCCGCGGCCGTGGCCGCCGCCGGCACGGTGCCGACGACGACACCGTCCGCCGGGCGGGGCGGCGCGCGCGTCCGCCGGGGGTCGGCGGCCGCCCGTCCCGTCGGACGGCCCGGCCCCCGACCGTCCGACGGCGACCCCCGACCTTGGTCGGTTCCGGCCCGCGGCGGGGCCGCCTAGCGTCGCCGGCATGAGCCCGTACCCCGCGACCGGAGGCACCGCCCCGCACGGACCGCAGCGCCCGGACGACGACTGCCCGGCCGTCTCGGGGCCGCCGGTCCTCGTCCGTGCGTCCGCCGCCCGGGGCGCGACCACGCGCGTGCTGCCCTGGTCGTGGTTCGCCGCGGCCTGGGCGGGCGTCGCGGTCGTCACGCTCCTCGCGCTCGTGCCGTCGCTCGCCGACCCCGCCGAGCCGCCGAGCGTCGCGCTCGACGCGACCGTGGCGGTCGCCGCGCTCGCCGTGCTGCCCCTCCTGTGGACGCGACGGTCCGTGGCGGCCGCGCTCGCCCTCGCCGCGCTCACGGCGCTGTCCGGGGCGGCGACGCCCGCCTCGACCGTCGCGACGCTGCACGTGGCGCGCTGGTTCCCGGTGCGCACCGCGCTGCCGGTCGCGCTCGCGGGGTTCGCGGGTCACGCGGTCCAGGCGCTGTGGCGGCCGGTCGCGCTCCCGCTCGGCTGGTGGCTCCTGTGCGACCTCGCCGTCCACGCCGCCCTCCTGGGGTGGGGCGCCTACGGCCGGGCGCGGGCCGACCTCCTCCGGTCGCTGCGCGAGCGCGCGCGCCGCGCGGAGGCGGAGCAGGAGCGCCGGGTCGTCGAGGCCCGGCTCGCCGAGCGGGCCCGGATCGCGCGCGAGATGCACGACACGCTGGCCCACCGCCTGTCCCTGCTCGCCGCGACGGCCGGGGCGCTCGAGTACCGCCCCGACGCGCCGCCCGAGCGGCTCGCGGCGGCCGCGGCGCTCGTGCGCGACGGCGTGAGCGCGGCGCTCGACGACCTGCGCGACGTCGTGCGCGTGCTGCGCGACCTGCCCGACGAGTCCGCCGACGGGCGTCTCGCGCCGGTGCCCGGCCTCGACGACGTCGCGCGGCTCGTCGCCGAGGCGCGCGGCGCGGACGAGGACGTGACCTTCGAGCGCGCGGGCGACGCCGTCCCCCCGCCCGCGGTCGCCGCCGCGGCGTTCCGGGCCGCGCAGGAGGGCCTGACGAACGCGCGCCGCCACGCGCCCGGCTCCCCCGTCGTGCTCCGCGTGACCGCCGTGCCGGGCGAGGTGCGCGTGCGCGTGTCCGACGCCGGCCCCCCGCCGACCGCGGGCACGCGCTCGGGCGCAGGCACGGGCACGGGTCTCGTCGGCCTCCGCGAGCGGGTGGGGCTGCTCGGCGGGACCCTCGCGGCGGGCGCGCGGACCGACGGGGTCGCGACGGGATTCGTCCTCGACGTCCGGCTACCGTGGGACGCATGAGCGTGCACCCGACGGCCGGGAGCCCTCGGCCCGTGCGCCTCGTGGTCGTCGACGACGACCCCCTCGTGCGCTCCGGGCTCCGTCTCCTGCTGGACGGCGCGCGCGGGATCGAGGTCGTCGGCGAGGCGGGCGACGGCGGCGCGGTCGCCGCCGTGCTCGACGCGCACCCCGCGGACGTCGTGCTCATGGACCTGCGCATGCCGGGCGTCGACGGGATCGAGGCCACGCGCCGGGTGCGGGCACGGGCCGACGCGCCGGCCGTCGTCGTGCTCACGACGTTCGACTCCGACGAGGAGGTCGTCGGCGCGCTGCACGCCGGGGCGTCGGGCTACCTGCTCAAGGACATGGCGCCCGAGCGGATCGTCGGGGCGGTGCTCGCCGCGGCCGCGGGCGAGCCCGTGCTCTCGCCGGCGGTCGCGCGGCGGCTCATGGCCTCCGCCGCGTCGGCGGGCGGCGCGCGCGACCGTGCGCTCGCGACGCTCGCCCGCCTCACGGCGCGAGAGCGCGACGTGGCGGTCGAGATCGGGCGCGGCGCGAGCAACGCCGAGATCGCGGCGCGGCTCTACCTCAGCGTGCCGACCGTCAAGGCGCACGTCTCGAGCGTGCTGCTCAAGCTCGGCGCGGAGAACCGGACCCAGGTGGCCCTCGTCGTGCACGACGCGGGCGTGGCGGGCTGAGCGCGTCAGTCGCCCGGCCACTCCCCCGTCCACCGCTCGAACGCCCGCGCGCCGCCGCGGTCGATGAGCGCCTTGACCACCGCGTAGATCGCACCCTGGAGCAGCGCCGCGAGGACGATCTCCTTGAGCGGGTACTCCGACTGCAGCGGTGTCGGGGCGTCCTTGCGGTCGCCGCGCGAGACGCGCTTGTAGACCTGCTTGAACACCTGCCCCGCGACCAGACCGCCCACGATCGAGCTCACGAGCCCGACGGGGCGGTAGAGGATCTTCGCGGCCTTGCCGCCGTCCTTCTCGACGGGGTGGCCGTCGACCGTCGTCCCTGTCATCCCTCGACGCTAGGCCGGGCTCCGGTCGGTCGCCCGCCGAGAGGGGGTCGGGGGCGCGGACCGGCCCCGCACCGGGAACGAGGGGCGTGGTGCGGGGCCGGGGTCGGGGGCCGGTCCGGCCGGGGCCGGACCGGGCGGCCGTCAGGCGGCGGGACCCTCCACGAGGACGACGTCCGCGGACCGTTCCTGGCCGCTCGCGTCGGTCCACGTGACCGTGACCGCGTCGCCCGGGTCGTGCGCGGCGAGCGCGGCGGTGAGGTCGTCGGCGGACGTGATCGCCGCGCCGTCGAGCGCCGTGAGCGTGCTGCCTGCGGTGAGGCCCGCCCCGGCGGCGGGCGTGCCGTCCAGGACCCCGGCGACCAGCGCGCCGGAGCTCGTGGTGCCGCTCGTCGAGCCGTCGCTCGCGCCGGTCGCGTCGCCCGCGCCGAGGCCGCCCCGGCCAGGGACCGTCGCCGCCTCCTGGGTCGCCGCGACCTGCACGCCGAGGAACGCGGGGTACCCGATCGTCACGGTGTCCGTGTCCTCGCCCGCCAGGACCACCTCGACGACGTCCATCGCGTCGTCGATCGTCACGGCGTAGCCCACGATGTCGGCGCTGCCCGACGACGCGGCCGTGTCGATCCCCACGACCTCCCCCTCGGCGTCGAGCAGCGGCCCGCCCGAGTCGCCCGAGACGATGTCGGCGTCGACCTCGATGAGCCCGTCGAGCGACTCGCCCGCGACGCCGAGCTCGCTCGCCGTGGTGATGCTCCGGTCGAGCGCGGTCACGGTGCCGGAGGCCGCGACGAGCTCGCCCGTCCCGCCCGCGTTGCCGACGGCGGTGACGTCGTCGCCCACGGCGAGGTCGCCGTCGTCGTCGAGCGTGGCCGTCCGCAGCCCGGACGCGCCGTCGAGCTCCAGGACGGCGACGTCGGACGTCGCGTCGGTGCCCACGACCGTCGCCGCGTAGGTCTCGCCGGTGGCGGGCACGGTCACCTCGACCTCGGTCGAGCCCTCGACCACGTGGTTGTTCGTGAGCACGAGGCCGTCCGACGTGAGCACGATCCCTGTGCCCGCGGCCTCGCCGCCGGAGTACCCGAGCACGGTGTCGATGACGACGACGCCCGCGGACTGCTCCGCGTCGGCGGCCGTGGCGTCGAGCGCGCCCGTGTCGGACGGGTCCGCCCCGGGGCCGACGGGACCCGAGGCGGCCGCGCCGCCGGCGCTCGTCCCGCCGGTCCCCGGGTCGGTCGCCGGCCACCACGCGGCGCCCGTCGCGAACGACGCGCCGGCCGCGGACCCGGCCGGTACGACGGCCGTCCGGCCGAGCGCGTACGCGCCGCCGACGGTGAGGGCGAGCGCGAGGGTGCCGGCCGCTCCCGCGGCGACGGCGCGGCGGCGGACCGCGGGGCGGTGCTCGGCCGCCGGGGACGCCGCCGGCGCGACGGCCGCCGGGGCCTGCTCGGGGATCGGGTGCGTGGTGGTCATGGGGTCCTCCTCGTGCGCTGGTGGGACCAGTCGACGTCCGGAGGCTGGGAACGGTCTGTGCCCTCGCCGGGCCGGGACCGTGAGGTCGCGCGGACCCTCAGCCCGGCACGACCGCGCACCCGGCCGGGTCGAGGGCGACGACGACCTCGTCCCCTGCGGCCCACGCCCGGGCGTCGGGCTCGTGCGCGTCCTCGGGCGGCCCCGCGAGGGCGACGAGGCGCGCCTCGCGCGTCGCGCCCGGGAGCGCGACGTCGACCGTGACCTCGGTGACGCCGCGGCGGAACACGCCCCCGACGACGACGGCCGGCCACGTCCCGGCGGCGGCCCCCGTCGAACCCGGCCGCACGACGCGCAGCCCGCGGGGCCCGACGGCCAGCAGCCCGCCGCGATCCGCAGGCCCGACGGCGACCGGCGCGTCCGGCAGGTCGGCGAGCGGCACGAACGCCTGGTACCCCAGGAACTCCGCGACGCGGCGCGACGTCGGCGCCCGCCAGAGGTCCTCGGGCGGCGCGACCTGCAGGAGCCGGCCCGCGTCCATGACGGCGACACGGTCCGCGACGGTGAACGCCTCGTCGTGGTCGTGCGTGACGAACACGGCCGTCGTGCCCGTCGCCCGCAGCGCGGCGCGCAGGTCGAGCGCGAGCCGCTCGCGCAGCCCGCGGTCGAGGGCCGACAGCGGCTCGTCGAGCAGGAGCAGGCGCGGCCGGGGGGCGAGGGAGCGCGCGAGCGCGACGCGCTGGCGCTCGCCGCCGCTGAGCGTCGTCACGGGCCGGGCCTCGTACCCCGCGAGGCCCACGACGTCGAGCAGCTCGCGCACGCGCCCGGCGCGCTCGGCGCGCGGCACGCCCGCGATCCCGTACGCGACGTTGCCGGCGACGTCGCGGTGCGGGAAGAGCTGGCCCTCCTGGAACATCAGCCCGAACCCGCGCCGGTGCACCGGCACGCCGCCGAGGTCCTCGCCCGCGAAGCGCACGACCCCCGACGCGACGGGCTCGAGGCCCGCCACGGCGCGCAGCAGGCTCGACTTGCCGCACCCGCTCGGCCCGAGCAGCGCGAGCACCTCGCCCGGCGCGACGTCGAGGGAGACGCCCGCGACCGCCGTCGTGCGCGGGTCCCGGCGGCCGGCGCCGTCGTACCGGACGACGACGTCGCGCACCTCGAGGCCCGGTGCGGCGTGCGGCGCGGGCGCGGCGGCGGGCGCCGGCGGCGACGCCGGGGCCGTCGGGTCGGTCTGCACCATCAGAACTCTCCTCCGGGGCGGTCGCCGCGCAACCGCTCGGCGAGCAGCATGACGACCGCGGTCAGCAGGGCCAGCACGACGCTCGCGGCGAGCGCCATGCCCTGGTTCTCGGCCCCCGGCCGCCCGACGAGGCGGAAGATCACGACGGGCAGGGTCGCCGTGTCGGGGCGCGCGAGGAACGACGTGGCGCCGAACTCCCCGAGGGAGACGGCGAACGCGAACCCGACGGCGAGGCCGAGCGAGCGCGCGGCGATGGGTCCGTCGACGCTGCGGAACACGCGCCCCGGGCCCGCGCCCAGCGTCGCGGCGGCCTCGCGCAGCCGCGGGTCGATCGCGCGCAGCGTGGGCAGCACCGTGCGCACGACGAGCGGGACCGCGACGACGGCCTGCGCGATCGGCACGAGCAGCCCCGACGTGCGCAGGTCGACGTCGAGGCCGAGCGGGCGGTCGAGCGTGACGAGGAAGCCGAACCCCACGGTCACGGCGGAGACGCCGAGGGGCAGCATGAAGAGCGAGTCGAGCGCGGCGACCGCGCGGCGACCGGCCCGCGCACGCGGCCGGCGCGACACGACGAGCGCGACGAGACCGCCGACCACCACCGCGAGCAGCGTCGCGAGCGCGGCGGTGCGCAGGGAGTTCGCGGCCGCCTCCCACACGGTGACGGAGAGCGCGTTGCGCCCGCCGGTCGTGCCGAGGTTCGCGTAGTTGTCGAGGCCCCAGCCGCCGCCGGGGACGCGCAGCGAGCGCACGACGAGCGTCGCGAGGGGCAGCCCGACGAGGACCACCACGACCGCCGCCGTGAGCGCGGCGGGCGCGAGGTCGGTCCCCGGCCGGCCGCCCTGCCACAGGCGCAGCGGGTGCGCCGCGCTCGACGCCGCGGTGAGCGTCAGGGCGCGCTCGCGGCGGGCGCGGGCCCGGTTGGCGACGGCGAGCGCCGCCACGACGACCACGAGCTGGACGACCGACAGGACGGCGGCCGTGCGCAGGTCGAGGAACTGCGTCGTCTGGATCCAGATCTCGGTCTCGATGGTCCCGTACCGGATGCCGCCGAGCACGAGGACGACCCCGAACGCCGTGGCGCAGAAGAGGAACACGATGGACGCCGCGCTCGCGACGGCGGGCGCCAGCGCGGGCAGCGTGACCGTGCGGAACGCGCGCCACGGCGACGCGCCGAGGGCGCGCGCCGCCTGCTCGGCGCGCGGGTCCAGGTGCTCCCACAGCCCGCCGACCGTGCGCACCACGACCGAGTAGTTGAAGAACACGAGCGCGACGACGATCGCCGCGAAGGTGCCGTCGAGCCGCAGGAACCCGAGCGGCCCGCCGTCGACGAGCAGCGTGCGGAACGCGACGCCGACGACGACCGTGGGCAGCACGAACGGCACGGTGACGAGCGCGCGCAGCACGCGCCGCCCGGGGAACCGGCACCGGTAGAGCACGTACGCGCCTGGCACCCCGAGCACGACCGACAGCGCGGTCCCGAGCACGGCCTGCCACAGCGTGAGCCCGACGATGCGCCACGTGCGCGGGTCGGAGAAGACCTCGGCGAACCCCGAGAGGTCGAGGCCGCCGTCGGGCCCGGTGAACCCGCGCGCGACGAGCGCGACCACCGGCCACGCGAAGAACACCCCGAGGAACGCGAGCGGCACCGCGGCCGCCGCCCCCCAGAGCAGGCCGCGCCCCCACGCCGGCCCGCGCCGGGCGTGCGGCGCGCGGCCGGCGCGGGCGGTGCTCAGTCGACGACCGTCGCCGTCCACGCCCTGATCCACTCGTCGCGGTGCGCGTCGATGTCCTGCGGCGAGACCTCGAAGGGCTCGTCCGCGAGGGGCGCGAACTGCTCCCACTCGGCCGGCAGCGCCACCGAGTCGTCGGCGGGGTACATGTACATCTGCCCCGGCACGTCGGCCTGGAACGCCTCGCTCACGAGGAAGTCGACGAGCTGCTGCGCGCCCTCGGGGTTGTCGGCCCCGGCGAGCACCCCGGCGTACTCGACCTGGCGGAAGCACGTGTCGAGCAGCGCACCCGTGCTCGACGACGCGCCGTCGTCGCTCACGGTGAACGCGGGCGACGTCGAGTACGACAGCACGAGCGGACGGTCGCCCGCGCCCTCGCCGCCGGAGAAGTCGACGGAGTACGCGTCGGACCAGCCGTCGACGACCTTGACGCCGTTCTCGCGCAGGTCGGCCCAGTACTGCTCCCAGCCGTCCTCGCCGAACGCCCCGACGGTCGCGAGGAGGAACGCGAGGCCGGGCGACGACGTCGCCGGGTTCGTCACGACGAGCAGGTCGCGGTACGCGGGATCCGCGAGGTCCTCCAGCGTGACGGGCTCGGGGACGCCCGCGTCGTCGAACCACGCGTGGTCGACGTTGACGCACACGTCGCCGAGGTCGACGGGCGTGAGCTCGCCGCCGTCGCCGACGGCGTACCGCGCGGCGGACTCCGGCAGGTCGGCGGGCGTGTACGGGTCGAGCACGCCCTCGTCGATCGCGCGCGACGCGAACGAGTTGTCGATGCCGAACACGACGTCGCCGAGCGGCGAGCCCTGGGTGAGCACGAGCTGGTTGACGAGGGCGCCGCCGTCGCCGGGCGCGACCTGCTCGACGGTGAGCCCGCTCTCCTCCTCGAACGCGGCGAGCACCTCGTCGCTCACGGCGAACGAGTCGTGCGTGACGAGCGTGACGGTGCCGCCGCCCGTGGCGTCACCGGTGGCGCCGTCCCCGTCCCCGCCGCACGCGGCGAGCGCGAGGAGCGCGAGGGTCGTGCCGGCCGCGGCCGTGGCGCGACGGGCGGGACGGCTGGTGGTGTGCTGCAACGTGTCCTCCCTGGACGTTCAGGAGGGGTCCACCCGCGCGCACCCGGGCCCGGGGGGCCGACGCGCGGGTGATCGAGATTCCCGACTTCCTCCACCGGTGCTAACCGGATCAGGTTCGAGGGTCTGCGGCGGTCCGCACTCTCAGCTCCTGGGGAGCTCCCCTGTCGTTCATCGCGAGCGTACACCGGCAGCGCGCCGGTCCGGCGTGGCCCCCGGCGTCGGACTACGGTGGTGCGCAGCACACCGGCCCCGCCGGACCTGACGACGCCCGCTGGAGGAGCACCCGTGGCAGACACCGAGGACCAGACCCTGGCCGTGAAGGTCGGGACCGTCGCGCTGACGTTCGCCGTGGGGTGGGCGGCCCAGAAGCTCGTCACGTTCGTGTGGGCCAAGGTCACGGGGCACGACGCGCCGAAGGACCTCGACGACGAGGAGGTCGGCATCGTCTCCGCGGTGACGTTCGCGGCGGTCGCCGCCGGCGTGGGTGTGCTCGCGCGCCGGTTCGCCGGCAAGGAGGCCAAGCGGGTCGTCGCCCGCCTCGCGTCGCGCTGACCCCGGGTCCCGGACGCCGGTCCCGGCCGGCGCTCCGGGGCGTGCGGTCGCGGGTACCCTGACGCCCGTGACGACGCCCGTCCCGACGACAGCGAGCCCGGCCGAGCGCGCCGTCGGCCCGGCGGACGAGCCGGTGCTGCGCGCCGGCGGGCGCGTGCTCGCGGACGCGGGCCGTCTCCTGGCCCGGCACTGGCCCGCGCTGCTCACCGTCGCCGTGCTGGCGGAGGTGGCGCACGAGCTCGCGCTGCGCGCCGCGCTGCTCGTGGCGCCGTGGTCGGGCGTCGCGGGCCTGCTCGTGCTGAGCGTCGCGCCGCTCGCGTCGGTGGTCGGCATCGTCGTCATGCTCCACGTGCTGCGGCGCGAGTCGGGCGACGGCGGCTTCGACCTGCGCGCGCTGCTCGGCGCGATCGCGTCGGTGCTCGTGCCGTACCTCGTGGTCTACGAGTTCTACGGCGGCCTGTCCTCGGACTGGCAGGCGTACGTCGACGCGGCCGCGCTCGACCACGCCCTCGCCGCGGGAGCGGGGATCGAGACGTCCTCGCCGGTGCCGGAGGGCTTCGGCCCCACGGTGCTCCTCGTCGTGGGCGGGGCGCTCGCGCTGCGGACCGTCCTCGACCGGGTCGCGCGCCGCGTCGAGGCCCGCGCCGGCGACGGCCCGCGGTCGGGCGCCGCGGCGCTGCGCATCGCCTCGGGGTACTGCGAGGTCGTGTGGATCGTCGTCGGGGCGTTCACCGTGGCCGCCGCGACGGCGAGCGCGCGCGAGTGGTGGACGACGCGCGCTGCCGTCGCCGCGGTCGGCTCGTGGTGGCAGGACGTCACCGCGCAGGTGGAGGTGCTCCGCCTCCTCGCGTCCGCCGTCGGCCCGGTGACGTCGTTCGTGCTCGCCGGGGTCGTCACGGGCCTGGTGGTGCCGCTCGCGTGGCTCACCCTCGGCACGATCGTCTACGGCGTCGAGGCGATCGACCTCGTCGACCCGGAGCACGCGACGGCCGCCGCGTCGTCGCCCGGTCGCACCGCGCGCGCCGTCGACCGCTTCAACCGCACGCTCGGCGCCACGCGCGCCCGCACGGCCTGGCGGTTCATGCTCGACCCGGGCCGGCGGTTCGGGGGGCTCGTCGGCGCGGTCGGGATGCTGTGGCGCAGCCGGTGGGGCGCGGTGCTGCTCTTCTGCGTGGCCTTCTCCGTCGTGACCCTCGCCGGGCAGGCCGTCCTCGCGGTGGGCGGCGCGGCCGTCGGGCAGCCGGGCGTCGTCGCGTGGCGCGCGATCGTCGGCCCGCTCGACGCCGTCGCGGGGATCGTCGTCACGGTCCTCACGACCGTGCTGCTCGCCGCGGCGGCCGACGCGCTCCTCGCGACCTTCGGCCTGCCGTCGGCGCTGCGCGTGCGGCGGCGGTCTCAGCCCGTCGCCGGGACCGGCAGCGACCAGTAGGCGGGCAGCAGCGTCCGGTCCACGACCCGCACCTCGGCGGGCACGGCGCCGTCGGGCACGAGGAAGTACTGGGTCACGCGCGCCGAGACCGGTCCCGCGCACGTGAGCGGCTCGGGGAACGGCACGCCGTCCAGGGCGGACGCGCCCGCGGCGTACGTGCGCCCGGCGGTGTCCCGCAGCTCGGCCGCGCACGAGAACGAGGTCTCGGCCTCGGAGCCCGGCGGGCGGTCCTGCGAGCGGGCCGAGAGGTCAGCGGCGAGGAGCGCGTACCCGTCCGGCGCCTCGACGGTGCCGCCGAACCCGTCGTCGAGCGCGCCGACCTCCTCGAGGCCGACGAGCCGGTAGGAGACGTCGCCCACCCGCGCCCAGCCATCCGCGTCGGCCGCCGCGGCCCGGTGGGGCTGCGTCGTCCACCAGGCCTGCACCGCCTCCGCGCGCCACGTGACGAGCCCCAGGAGGCCCAGCGCGACGACGAGGGCCACGAGCCACGCCCGGTTGGTGCGCCACCAGCCGCGGGTCACCCGTCCCACCCCCCGGGCACGAGCGCGTCCTCCGCCGGCTCGAGCACGACGTCGGCCGCGGGCGGCCGCGCGCTGCCCAGCGCGATCTCCGCGACGGCCTGGGGGCGGTCGACGTCGGCGTCGTGGACCTCGGTGAGCACGCGGAGCACGAGGTCGCCCGCGAGCGCCTCCGCGGGGAGCTCGAACAGCACCGTGCCGCCCTCCGGCACGTCGGCCGCGTGCGGCACGCTCGCGAGGAGGTTGCCGGCGCGCGTGGACGCCGCGTAGTCCCTGCCGCGCGCGTCGCGGAGCTCGAGCACGGCCGGCACGGCGTCGTCCACGGTCCCCGAGAGGGCGAGGTCGACACCCACCCACACCCCGCCGGTCGTGAGCATCTCGCCGCCGTCGGCGAGGACCGACCCCGTGCGCACGCCGTCGACGCGCACGCGCACCGGGCCCGCGGTGACCACCTCGCCGGCCTCGCCGTGCGTGGTCGTCGCCGTGAGCACGGGCCACCACGCGTCGACGCGCGCGACGGCCGCGCCGACGAGGACCGCGACGACGACGAGGAGCACGGTCACCGCCGTCGCGGGACGCCGTCGCCCCGCGTCCGGCGCGCCCGCGGCCGGCGCGCCCGCGGCGGCTGCCCCGGCCGGGTGCTCGCGCGTCATGCGCCGCCCTCCGCGTCGAGCGCGGCCCACGGGTCCTCGACCGTGGCGGACGGGTCGAGCACCGCGGGGACGGGCCCGGCGGGCACCCGCACGCGGACGACAGCGCCCGTCTCGGCCCAGTAGCGCCCGCCGCCGACCGTGAGGTCGCGGTACACGTGGAGCGGCAGGGACACCGTGAGGTCGGGCGCGGCGAGCGGGTCGGCGACGTCGCCCCGCACGGGCCACAGGAGGAGGACCCGCTCCCCCAGCCCGGGCTGGAGCTGGGGATAGCCGTGCCCGTCGCGCGCGAGCACGACGGCGGCCGGGCGGTCGGCACGCGCGTCCCCGACGACCTCCAGGCCGCCGGGCAGCGGTTCGGGCAGCGTCACGGCCGCGGCGTCGAGGGCACGCGTCTCGCGGTCCGTGCCGAGCGCGTGCACCGCGACGGCGAGCCAGGCGTCGGCTCCGACGTCCTCGAGGCCCTCCGGGTCCCACGCGTCGGTGAGGGTCCACGCGGTCACGGTGAGGTCGAACGCACCCGTGGCGACCGGCTCGCCGGCCGCGACGGACGGCGGCGGTCCCGACGCGGACGCCGCGCGGTCGAACCCTCCGGCGAGCGCCACGCCCGCCACGGCCACGACCACGACGCCCCACGCGACGCGGCGCGGCCACGTCGCGACCGCCGCACGGACGGCTCGCGCCGCGCCGGGCGCGCGCCCGGCGCGCACGGCGTCCGGGGCAGCGGTGCCGGGACCGGTCGACGTCACGCCGCGCATCCTAGGGCGCCTCAGGCCCCGCGGACGAACACCGTCGTGATCGGGCCCACGACCACCGCGTAGACGAGCGCGAGCAGGACCGAGTGCAGCACGCAGAACAGGACGGCCTGGCCGAGCGCGCCCGGCTCGCGCAGGTGACGCACGAGCTTGCGCACGAACTGCCCGGGGTGCAGCAGGTCCCAGCTGTTGAACCGCACGTACCGGCCGAGGTAGATCCCCACCGTGACGAGCACGAGCACGACGAGCACCGCGAGCCAGGAGCCGGGGCGCGCGAACGGCGCGTCGTCCTGCGGGTAGCGCACGACGGCGTACAGCATCTGCGCGACGAGCACGTTGACCACGGTGTTGAGCACGCCCGACAGGGCGAGGGTGAGCACGGCGACGATGTCGTACCAGAGCGGCACGCCCTCGCCCTCCTTGCGGTGGTTGAGGTTGAGCTCCGTGACGAGGTAGCCCGCGTTCGGCAGCAGATCGAGCCACACGAGCGCGCCGAGGCCGCCGACCGTCGCGACGACCCACGGCGCGGCGCCCGCGGCGAGGAGCACGCCGTCCACGAGCACGACCGCCCCCAGCACGAAGACCGGCACGATCGAGAGCGCGAGGTTGAGCAGCATCGGCCGGTACACGGCGGTCCGGTAGACGACCGCGCGCAGGACGATGAGCGCCAGCGCGTACACGTTGAGCAGCGCGACGCCGCCGAAGAGCCAGGTGAGCACGGCCCCACGGTACGGGTGCCTCGTCGCGCGGTCCCGGTGCGGCGCCGCTAGCGTGGCAGGTGGCCACCCCTCCGGGCCCGACGACGGGCACGTCCCCCAGGAGCGACATGGCACGACAGGACGAGACACCAGCGAGCGCGGCGCAGACCCGGCCCGACGGCGGTGCGGCTCCCCCGGGCCCCTCGGCCACCCTCATGCTCGTGCTCGCGACGGTCGGGTTCGCCGTGAACTTCTGGGCCTGGGCGCTCATCAGCCCGCTCGGGGCGGCCTACGGGCAGCTGTACGACCTCACCGACGTCCAGGTGTCCGTGCTCGTGGCCGTGCCGGTCGTCGTCGGGTCGCTCGGCCGCATCCCCGTGGGCGCGCTCACCGACCGGTTCGGCGCGCGCGTCATGTTCCCGCTCGTGAGCGCCGCGACGATCCTCCCGGTGCTGTTCGTCGGCCTCGTCGCCGACAGCTTCCCCGCGCTCCTCGTGGGCGGGTTCTTCCTCGGCCTCGGCGGCACGGCGTTCGCCGTCGGCGTCCCGTTCGTCAACGCCTGGTACCCGCCCGCCCGCCGCGGCACGGCCATCGGGATCTTCGGCGTCGGCATGGGCGGCACGGCCATCTCGGCGTTCACCACGGTCCGGATCCGCGACGCGTGGGGCGACGCCGCGCCGTTCCTCCTCGTCGCGGCCGTCCTCGCGGTCTTCGCGGTCGTGTCGTGGCTCCTGCTGCGCGACGCCCCCGGTCGGCCCGCCCCAGCCGGGGGCGGGTTCTGGTCGCGCACGTGGTCGACGTTCCGCCTGCCCGCGACCCTCCAGCTCTCGTGGCTCTACGCGGTCGGCTTCGGCGGGTTCGTGGCGTTCAGCGTCTACCTGCCCACGTTCCTCGTCAACGCCTACGACCTCACGGCGTCCGACGCCGCGGCGCGCACCGCCGGGTTCGTCGTGCTGGCCGTGCTCATGCGCCCGGTCGGCGGGTCGCTGTCCGACCGGTTCGGCGGCATCCCCGTCTCGGTCGCGTGCTTCGTCGTCGTGACGGCGCTCGCGGCCGTCGTCGCGTTCCAGCCGGACCTCGTCCCCGTCGGCACGGTCGCGTTCCTCGGCCTCGCGGCGGCGCTCGGCGCGTCGTCGGGCGCGACGTTCGCGCTCGTCGCGAAGGTCGCGCCGCCCGACAAGGTCGGCGGGGTCACGGGGCTCGTCGGGGCCGCGGGCGGCCTCGGCGGGTTCATCCCGCCGCTCCTCATGGGCGCGGTGTACCAGCTCGAGGGGACGTACGGGATCGGGTTCGGGCTGCTCGCGCTCACCGCCCTCGCGACGCTCCTCTTCACCCTCGGCCCGGTGCGGCGCGGCGTGCAGGCCCGCGCGGCGTCGGCCGCCTGACCCACGCGTCAGGAGTCCTCGGGGCGCACGCCGCGCACCGCGACCCGCGGCAGCACGAACCAGAGGCCGAGGAGCAGCACGAGCACGACGACGCTCGCCCACTGCGCCGGCGCGCGGCCCACGACGACGTCGACGACGAGCAGCACCGTGCCCGCGACGACGAGCGCGAGCACGAGCACCCCGGCACGGGCGAACCGGTCGCTCAGCGTCACGAGCTCGGGCTTGCGGTGCCTGCGGAACAGCGCGCGGTGCAGGCTCACGGGCGTGACGAACAGGCCCGTGGACAGGACCGACAGCCCCACGAGCACGAGGTAGACGGTCGTCTGGTAGGAGTCGAGGTCCGCGAACCGCTGCTGGAACGGCAGCGTCAGCAGGAAGCCGGTGAGGATCTGCACCCCCATCTGCAGGACGCGGAGCTCCTGGAGCAGCTCCACCCAGTTCCGGTCCGACCGCTCCTCGGGCGACTCGTCGCGACCGCGACCCCGCCCGTCGTCCCTGCGCCCGTCCGTCGTCGGCACCATCGCGACCACCCTTCCCGCCTCGTCCTGTCCGCCACGCGCTCACCTGCGGCGTCGTCGGTCACCATTCGCCGCGTGCTGGGCTAATCTTCCAGTGCTGGGGTCAGGAATCGGCTCCGTCCTGATCGATCCCAGGGACAGCTCTCGATGGATTCCGTCCTGCCCACCGGCGACCCCGCTCCCGGTGACGCACTCCCCCCGCTCGAGGCCACGCTCGCGGCCCTCGGCGCCGGGCTCCCGCAACCCGTGGGCCGCTTCCGCGTCGACCTGCGCACGGGGCGGTGGTGGTGGTCCGACGAGGTGTACGCCATGCACGGCTTCGGCCCGGGCGAGGTCGTCCCGACGACGTCGCTCGTCCTCGCGCACAAGCACCCCGACGACCGCGAGGGCGTCGCGGACGTGGTCGCCCGCGTCGCCCGGCGCGGGCAGGCGTTCGGCTCCATGCACCGCATCGTGGACGCGACGGGCCGCGCTCGCATGCTCGCCGTGGCCGCGCAGGGCCGGCGCAGCCGGACGGACGGCCGGGTCGTCGAGATCTCCGGCTACTTCGTCGACGTCACCGTCTCGCACGAGACGGCCGCCCGGCGCGAGGCGACGGCGTCCATCCGCTCGGCGGACGCGTCCCGGTCCGTCATCGAGCAGGCCAAGGGCGTGCTCATGGTCGCGTTCGGCGTCGGGCCGGACGACGCCTTCGAGCTCCTGCGCCAGCGGTCGAACCACTCGAACGTCCCGGTCCGCGAGCTCGCGCGCCGGCTCGTGGGCGGGCTGGGGACGGACGGCGACGTCGTCGAGGCGGCCCGCGAGCGCGTCGACGAGATCCTCACGGACGCGCAGGAGTCCGGCGACGCCGAGGACGCCGCGGAGCCGCCGGGCGTCTGACCGCGCGGGCCGGGCGTCCGCCGGGCGTCCGCCGGGCACGCTCAGGCGCCGGGCTGCTCCACGACCGGGGCGTCGAGACCGGGGACGCGGCGCGTCTGGACGACGTCGCGCGCGACGTCGACGAGCTTGACGTTCGAGTCCTGCGAGACGCGGCTGAGCACCGCGAACGCGCGGCTCGCCGACAGCGAGAAGCGCTCCATGAGGATGCCCTGCGCCTGCCCGATGAGGGTGCGGGTCTGCACGGCCGACTGGAGCTGCTCCTCGGTCCGCGCGGCCGAGATGGCCGCGGCGGCGACGGCCGCGAACGTCGACGCGAGGTGGGGTGCGTCGGGCCCGAACGCGTCCCGCCGCGTGGCGTACATGTTGAGGGCGCCGTGCGCGGTCTCCGACGTGTAGAGCTGGACGCAGAGCATCGACCGGACCCCGAGCTCGCTCGCGACCCGCGGCGCCCAGCGCGGCCAGCGCGCGTCGGCCTCGACGTCGGGCGCCTCGACGATCGCGGAGTCGTGGATCGCGTCGAGGCACGGTCCCTCGTCGAGCTCGTACTGGAGCTCGTCGCCGCGCGCGACGAGCGGGTCCGACACGGCGGGGCTCTCGATGCGGCGCCTCGTCACGAGGGAGATGCCCGCGGACTCGCACCCGTCGACCATCGCGACCGCGAGCTCGACGACGCGGTCGAGCGTCTGCTGGAGCGTGGGCTCGTCCGCGAGGAGGCGCGCGGCGTCCGCCACGCGCTCGCCGACCGTCGCGCTCGCGTCGCGGACGGCCGTGGTGGGCTGGGTACTCGTCATGTCCGTCCTCCTCCGGTCCGGATCCCAGGGTACGTCCGCACCGCAGGAGCGGCCGTGACGGAACCCCGCCCGGGACAGGGCCCGGGCGGGGCGGGGAGCGGTGGCCGTCTCGCCCGCACAAGGCGTGGCGGCCGGGTCCCGTCCCTGGGCACCGTCGCTCTCGCGACGGACCCGCTCACCGGACGGGCACGCGACGTGCCCGTCCTCCGTCCCTCCCGGCGGGCCGCGGCGATCGGCCGAGCAGCCGTGGCCCCGGGGGAGGTCTTCCTGGCTCAGAACACGGGCTTGCCTCCCGTGACCCCGAGCACCGTCCCCGAGACGTAGCCGGCGTCGGACGCCGACGCGAGGAACACGAAGGCGGGCGCGACCTCGGCGGGCTGCCCCGCCCGGCCGAGCGGCGTGTCCTGGCCGAACTGCTCGATCTTCTCCGGGGGCTGCGTGGCCGGCTGCAGCGGGGTCCAGATCGGGCCCGGTGCGACGGCGTTGACCCGGATGCCCCGCGGGCCGAGCTCGGCCGCGAGGTTCACCGTGAGGTTGTTGATCGCGGCCTTCGTCGACGCGTAGTCGAGCAGCGACGTCGACGGCTGGTACGCCTGGATCGAGGAGTTGTTGACGATCGCGGCGCCCTCGCCCAGGTGCTCGAGCGCGGACTGCGTGATCCACAGGAGCGCGTAGAGGTTCGTCTTGAGCACCCGGTCGATCTCGTCGGTCGTGACGTCCTCGATCGACTCGCGGCGCGCCATCTGGAACCCCGCGTTGTTGACGAGCACGTCGAGACCGCCGAGCTCGGCGGCCGCGCGGCCCGGCAGGCTCCTAGCGGTGGCCTCCTCGGTGATGTCGCCCGGCAGCAGGGCGGCGGTGCGCCCGGCCTCGCGGACCCAGCGCGCCGTCTCCTCGGCGTCCTCCTGCTCCTCCGGCAGGTAGGACAGCGCGACGTCGGCGCCCTCGCGGGCGAACGCGATGGCGACCGCGCGGCCGATGCCGGAGTCGCCCCCGGTGACGAGCGCGCGACGGCCCTCGAGACGGCCGCTGCCGCGGTACGACCGCTCGCCGTGGTCCGGGGCAGGGTCCATCGGTGCCGTGAGGCCCGGCGGCTGCTGCTGCTGGGCCGGGAAGGCGTTCTTCTCGTCGGTCATCCCGTCTCCTCTCAGCTGCGGGCGGGCTCGCGACGGCGCGCGAGCTGGGCGTCGTGGGCGCGCGGACGCGCCGGCGGCTTGACCGCCGCGAGCGCCCCGGCGACGGTCGCCTCGGCGGTCGGGCCGACGCCGCCGGCCCGGCTCAGCGCCTTCATGACCTGCGCGGCGGCCTCCTGCACGGGCGTGCCGTTGGCGCCCGCCGCCTCGGCGAGCAGCTGCGCGGCCTCCGGCTCGTCCACGCCGTGGACGGCCATGAGCACGCCCTTGGCCTGCTCGACGGCGGCGGCGGAGACGAACGCCCGCGTCACGGCGCGCGTCGCCTCGCGGTCGAGCGCCTCGCGCTGGACGGGCGTCACGTCGACGACGTACCCGGCGATCTCGACGACGCGCCCCCTGGCGTCGCGTCGTCCCTGGCCGGTGACGACCACCGAGCGCGCGCGCCCGTGCCCGTCGACGATCCGGTGCGCGCACGAGAACGGCCGGCCGGAGCGCAGCGCCTCCGTGCCGGCCCGCACGACGCGGGCGCGGTCGTCGGGGTGCTTGCGTGAACGGAGCGCGTCGAGACCGGGCTCGACGTCGCCGGGCCCCCACCCGTGCATCGCGTACACCTCGTCCGACCACCACCACTCGCCGGTGGCGAGCTCGACCCGGTACTGCCCGACGAGGAGGTGCGTGCCGAGCGCGAGCGCCTCCGCGAGCGCTGCCGGCCGAACGGGTGCGGCCTGCTCCGGGGCATCGGTGACGAGGGAGTTCGAGGCCATGTCAGTCCTCCTGGGTCCAGGGGGGTTTCGGGCCGCTTCTTGACTCCTTCGTCCAACCTAGCCCAGCCCCCGACGGACGGCATCCCGGGTTCGGTAGCGTGCGGCCATGACGCCCACCGCGCCGCCACGGACCATCGCGCAGCACGTCGAGGACGCCCTCGCGCTCGTCCGTCCGGTGCCGGTCGTGGAGCGCGCGCTCGACGACGCGCCCGGCCTGGTGCTCGCGGAGGACGTCGCGTCCCGGCTCGACTCCCCCGCCTTCGACTCCTCGGCGATGGACGGCTACGCCGTGCGGTGGGCGGACGTCGCGCGCGCGACGCCGGCGGCCCCGGTGACGCTGCGCGTCGTGGCGGACGTGCCCGCGGGCAGCCCCGGCGCCGCGGTCGCGCGCCTGGGGCCGGGCGAGGCCGCGCGCATCATGACCGGAGCCCCCGTCCCCCCGGGCGCCGACGCGGTGGTGCCCGTCGAGGCGACGTCGACGGGCCGTTTCGTGCCCGGCGCGGACCGCGCCGCACCGACGGTGACCCTCCCGGTCGGGCGCGCGCTGGGCGACCGCCGCCACGTGCGCCCGCGCGGCGAGGACGTGCGGCGCGGCGACGCGGTGCTCGCCGCGGGCACGCACCTGAGCGCCCGGCACATGTCCGTCGCGGCGTCGGCGGGGTACGCGACCCTGCCCGTGCACCGCGCGCCGCACGTCGCCGTGGTGTCCACGGGCAGCGAGCTCGTCGCCGCGGGCGTCACGCCGGGCCCGGGCATGCTCCCCGACTCCAACTCGGTGCTGCTCGCCGCGGCCGCGCGCGACCGCGGTGCGCGCGTCGTGCGGCGCGGGGCGGTCGGCGACACGGCGGACGCGCTCGTGGCGGCGCTCGACGCGGTGCTCGCGGGTCCGTGGCCCGACGGCACCGGCCCGGACCTCCTCGTCACGACCGGCGGCGTGAGCGCGGGCGCGTTCGACGTCGTGCGCGCGGTGCTGGAGGCGCCGCGCGCGGGCACGGCGTGGGACGGCGCGGTCACGGACGCGCGCGTCGTCGCCGTCGGGATGCAGCCCGGCAAGCCCCAGGGCCTCGCGCGCTGGCGCGGCGTGCCGTGGCTCGCGCTGCCCGGCAACCCGGTGAGCGCGTTCGTGTCGTCCGAGCTGTTCGTGCGGCCCGTCGTCGACCGGCTGCGGGGCGCGCCCGACCCGCGCCGCGTGCTCGTGACGCGCGTCGCGGGCGAGGGCTGGGCGTCGCCGCCGGGGCGCGAGCAGCTCGTCCTCGTGCGCCACCTCGGGCCCGACGACGCGCGCGTCGTCCCGGCGGGCCGGGGGCGCGCCCCGGTCGCCGGGCCGGGGGCGGGCCCCGGCGGCGGTCCGGGGCACGCGGGGCACGGGTCGCACCGGGTGTCCGCGCTCGCGCACGCCGACGCGGTCGCCGTCGTGCCCGCGGAGGTCACCGCCGTCGCGCCGGGCGACGCGGTGCGCGTCCTCCTGCTCGACTGAGCGCGCCGCGTCGCCGCGCGCGGCGGCCGGGACCGGGCCGGTGCCGCCCGGTCGTCACTTCTGGGTCGGGACCGGGTGCCCCTCGGACGCCTGCACGACGACGAAGCCCTCGCCCGAGAGCGCGAGCTGGTACGCCTCGCCGGAGCCGCGGCCGATCGCCGCGCCGAGCTTCGCGGTCTTGCGGACCGAGGAGCGCAGCGACGTCGACCAGAGCACGGCCGCCTGCATGTCGACGAACGTCGGCACGTCGACGGCGAGCACGACGGGCGTCCCGTACGCCGTGACCGCGATCGCGCCCGTCCCGGTGAAGGTCGTGTTGAAGAGGCCGCCGCTGATCATCGAGGCGCCCTCCACGCGGTTGATGTCCCACGTCAGGGAGCTCTCGAACGCGAGCACGTTGGCGCCGTTGACCGTGATCCCCTCGTCCTCGAGGTGGAGCACGAACACCTGGTCGGCGTCCTGGGCGAGGAACACGTCGCCGCTGCCCGAGACCTTCATGAGCGACATGCCCTCGCCCGTGAACGCCTTCTTGAACATCTTGCCGAGGCCGCCGCTGCCCTCGTAGGAGAAGTCGACGTCGCCCTGGTAGGCGACCATCGAGCCCTGCCTGGCGAAGAAGAACCCGCCCGTCCCGGTGAGGTCCACCTTGAGCATGCGGTCGTTCTGGAGCTGGAAGCTGCCGGGCTCGACGGAGCGCTCGGCGTGGTCGAGGAGTGAGCTGCGCATGGCCACGATCCTGCGGGAACCCGCCGCGGACCGCGAACGGACGCGACCGCGCGCCCGCGACGCGTGGAAGAGTGGGCGCATGAGCTTCACGCACCTCGACGGGCGCGGGCACGCGCGCATGGTGGACGTCACCGAGAAGCAGCCGACGGTGCGGTCCGCGACCGCCACGGGCGTCGTGCGCTGCGCGCCGCAGGTCGTCGCGGCGCTGCGCGACGGCGCGGTGCCGAAGGGCGACGTGCTCGCCGTCGCGCGCGTCGCGGGGATCGCGGGGGTCAAGCGGACGGCCGAGCTGCTGCCGCTCGCGCACGTCATCGGGGTGCACGGCGCGAGCGTGGACCTCGTGGTCGGCGACCACGGCGTCGACGTGACCGCGACCGTGCGCACGGCCGACCGGACGGGCGTCGAGATGGAGGCGCTCACGGCGGTCGCCGTCGCGGGCCTCGCGGTCGTCGACATGGTCAAGGGCCTCGACAGGTCGGTCGAGCTCACCGACGTGCGGCTCGTCGCGAAGACCGGCGGGAAGTCCGGCGACTGGCACCGGGACGCATGACCTCGCCCGACGGCGCGCCGGGCCGCCCGCTCGGCGGGTCGCCCGTCTTCGACGCGGTCGTGCTCGCGGGCGGCCGCGCGTCGCGCCTGGGCACCCCGAAGCCGGGGCTCGTGGTCGCCGGCCGGCCGCTGCTCGAGCACGCGCTCGCCGCGGCCTCGGCGGCGCGGGCGACCGTCGTCGTCGGGCCCGACGAGCTGGCCGACGCGCGCTACGCGCTGACCCGCGAGGACCCGCCCTTCGGCGGCCCCGCGGCGGGGATCGCCGCGGGCCTCGCCGCGCTGCCCGACGACGGCGCCGCGCCCTGGGTGCTCGTCCTCGCGTGCGACGTGCCGCGCGCGGCGGACGCCGTGCCGCTGCTGCTCGCGGCCGCGGCCGGGGCCCGCGTCGACGCCGTCCGGGCCGTGCGGGGCGGCCGCGACCAGTGGCTCGTCGGGCTGTACCGGCGCGACGCGCTCGACGCCGCGGTCGCGCGCGTCCGCGCGGAGGGCGGGCTGGACGGGGCACCGGCGCACCGGCTGCTGGGCGGCCTGGACGCGCGGACGGTCGAGGACCGCGCGGGCCTCACGGACGACGTCGACACGTGGCAGGATGCCCACGAGCAGGACCGCCGTGCCGGGACCGCGGGACCGCCCGGGACGGTGCCCGACGCGCGGCCCGGCGACGACCGGACGCCGGACGACGGTCCGACGACGGTCCCGACCGCAGGTCCCGACGACAGGAGGCCCCGATGACGAACCTCGAGCGCTGGGTGGACGCCCTCGTCGCGGAGTTCGACCTCGACCCGGAGGTGGTCGTGGACATCGGGGCGGTCCTCGACCTCGCGCGCGACGCCGCGCACGGCATCGAGCGCCCGGCCGCGCCGCTCACGACGTTCATCGCCGGCTACGTCGCGGGCATGGCCGCGGGCGAGGGCGCCGACCACCCGATCGAGGACGTGCTCGGCCGCGCGACCGAGCTCGCGCTCGCCTGGACGCCGGAGCCCGAGCTGCCCGGCACCGAGGCCGCGGGGGCCTGAGCGTGGCGACCGTCCGGTACTTCGCCGGTGCGCGCGAGGCCGCCGGGGTCGAGAGCGAGACCGTGGCCGCGACGACCGTCGGCGCGCTCCACGCGGCGCTCGTGACGCGCCACCCGGCCCTCGCGGACGTGCTCCCGCGCTGCTCGCTGCTCGTCGGCGGCGTGCGGGCGTCCGCCGACGGGACGCCCGTGGGCGACGACGAGACCGTGGACGTGCTGCCGCCCTTCGCCGGGGGCTGACCGGCGCGGCCGCCGCCGCGGCGGCTCAGTGGTCGGCGCCGCCGAGCTGCGCCAGGACGTGCGGCACGAGCGGCTCGAGGACGGCCCAGCCGTCGCGGACCCCGCCCGTCGACCCGGGCAGGTTGACGACCAGCACCCGGCCGCCGGGCCCGGGCGCCGTGCCCGCGACCCCGCGCGAGAGCACCGCCGCCGGCACGTGCTCGGCACCCCGGCGGCGCAGCTCCTCGGCGATGCCCGGGACCTCCTGGTCGACAACCTCGCGCGTCCCTTCGGGCGTCCGGTCACGCGGCGCGACGCCGGTCCCGCCGGTGGTGAGCACGACGCGGGCGCCCGACGCGACCGCCCGGGCGAGCGCGGCGCGGACCGACGCCGCGCCGTCCGGCACGAGGTCCGTGCCGACGTCGGCGTAGCCCGCGTCCCGGAGCAGCCCGACGAGGAGGGGGCCGGACCGGTCCTCGGCCTCGCCGCGCGAGCAGCGGTCGGAGACCGTGACGACGACGACGCGCGCCTGCGCACGGGGCGCGCGCGGCTCGGTGGAGGTCATGCCCGCAACCTACCCGGACGCGGCGGGCGCACGTCGTGACGAGGGAGGACGGGCTCGACCTTCGCCGCGCGCACCCTCGCACTCCTGGGCATAGTGGGCAGGGACCGCTCACGCCGACCCTGCTCGCCCAGGAGGCCGCATGTCGCAGTCCACCGTGCCCGACCGCGGGACACCGCCCGGCCCGCCGAAGGACTCGGCCGTCGAGGACGCCCTGCTGCGGCTCGGCAAGCGCCTGCGGCGCGGCGAGGTGTCGCAAGACCTGCGACAGGTGTTCCTGCGCGGTGGGCGCGAGGGCGACGTCTTCTACCGGGACCGGTGGTCGCACGACAAGGTGGTGCGCTCGACGCACGGCGTGAACTGCACGGGGTCGTGCTCGTGGAAGGTGTACGTCAAGGACGGCATCATCACGTGGGAGACGCAGCAGACGGACTACCCGTCCGTGGGGCCCGACTCGCCGGAGTACGAGCCGCGCGGGTGCCCGCGCGGGGCGGCGTTCTCCTGGTACACCTACTCCCCCACCCGGGTCCGCTACCCCTACGTGCGCGGGATCCTGCTCGACCTGTACCGGCGCGCGAAGGCGACCGTCGGCGGGGACCCGGTGCTCGCGTGGGAGTTCCTCACGTCCGACCCCGACGCGTCGCGCGCGTACAAGTCGGCGCGCGGCAAGGGCGGGCTCGTCCGCGCGTCGTGGGACGAGGCGGCCGAGATCGTCGCCGCCGCGCACGTCCACACGATCAAGCGCTGGGGCCCCGACCGCGTCGCCGGGTTCTCGCCGATCCCCGCGATGTCGATGGTCTCGCACGGCGTCGGCGCGCGGTTCGTGCAGATGCTCGGCGGCACGATGCTCTCGTTCTACGACTGGTACGCCGACCTTCCCGTGGCGTCCCCGCAGGTGTTCGGCGACCAGACCGACGTCCCCGAGTCGGCGGACTGGTGGAACTCGACCTACTGCATCATGTGGGGCTCGAACGTCCCGGTCACGCGCACGCCCGACGCGCACTTCATGGCGGAGGCCCGGTACCGCGGGCAGAAGGTCGTCGTGGTCTCGCCCGACTACGCGGACAACACGAAGTTCGCCGACGAGTGGCTCGCGCCCCAGCCCGGCACCGACGGCGCGCTCGCCCAGGCCATGGGCCACGTGATCCTCACCGAGCACTACGCCCGACGCCGCACGCCCGAGTTCGCGCAGTACGGCGCCCGTTTCACGGACCTGCCGCACCTCGTGCGCCTCGAGCGCCGCGAGGACGGCACATACGTCCCCGCCAAGTTCCTCACCGCCGCGGACCTGCCCGACGGCGGAGCCTCCTCTCCCGACGGCTCGCCGCTCGCGAACCCCGCCTTCAAGACGGTCGTCCTCGACGCCGACGGCACCCCGCGCGTCCCGAACGGCTCCCTCGGCCACCGCTACGGCGACGCCGACGCGGGCCGCTGGAACCTCGACCTGGGCGACATCGACCCCCTCCTCTCCGTCGCGGACCCGCACGGCGCCTTCTTCGGCGCCCCGGGCGCCGCCCCGACCCGCGACTCGACCGACGGCGGTACTACCTCGGCAGACCGCGGTACTACTTCGGCAGACAGCGGTACTACCTCGGCGACAGACCCGGGTGAGACGGCCGCCGGAGCCGTGCCCGTGTCGTCGGGCACGACGGCCCCGGCCACCTCCCGCGGCGAGACGGCAGCGGAGGCGGCGGGGCGGCCGGAGGATGCGAAGGGCGTGGCGGGCCTGGCGGGAGCGACGCGAGGGACGAGCGGCGCGGATGGTAGGCCGAGCACCTCCGGCCGCCCCACCGCCGCCCCGGCCCCGGAAACGTACGAGACGGTCGAGGTCGCGCTCCCGCGGTTCGACCTCGACCCGGCGCCGGGCGACGACACCACCGCGCACACGGGCCGGTCGGGCGTCGTCGTGCGCGGCGTGCCGGTGCGGCGCGTGGGCGGCCACGTGGTGACGACGGTCCTCGACCTCATGCTCGCGCAGTACGGCGTCGACCGGCCCGAGCTCGGGCTGCCAGGCGAGTGGCCGACGGGCTACGACGACGCCTCGACGCCCGGGACCCCCGCGTGGCAGGAGCGGTTCACGGGCGTCCCGGCGGCGGCCGCGGAGCGCATCGGGCGCGAGTTCGCCCAGAACGCGCTCGACTCGGGCGGCCGCTCGATGATCATCATGGGCGCCGGGACGAACCACTGGTTCCACTCCGACACGATCTACCGCGCGATGCTCGCCCTCACGACCCTCACCGGCTGCCAGGGCGTCAACGGCGGCGGCTGGGCGCACTACGTCGGGCAGGAGAAGTGCCGCCCGGTCACCGGGTGGGCGCAGTACGCGGGCGGCCTGGACTGGGTGCGCCCGCCGCGGCAGATGATCGGGACGGCGTTCTGGTACCTCGCGACCGACCAGTGGCGCTACGACGGCCTCCCGGCGGACGCGCTCGCGTCGCCGCTCGCGCAGGGGCAGCTCGCCGGGCGCACGACCGCCGACACGCTCGTGGAGTCGGCGCAGCGCGGCTGGATGCCGAGCTACCCGACGTTCGACCGCAACCCGCTCGACCTCGTCGACGAGGCCCGGGCGGCGGGCAAGGAGCCCGCGCAGCACGTCGTGGACGAGCTGAGGTCGGGCAACCTCCGCTTCGCGTGCGAGGACCCGGACGCGCCGGAGAACTTCCCGCGCGTCGTCACGGTGTGGCGCGCGAACATCCTCGGGTCGTCGGGCAAGGGCAACGAGTACTTCCTCAAGCACCTGCTCGGCACGGACGCGGCGGTGAACGCCGCGGAGTCGGGACCCGACCGGCGGCCCCGGAGCATGACGTGGCGGGACGAGGCACCGCAGGGCAAGCTCGACCTGCTCGTCACGCTCGACTTCCGCATGACCTCGACGACGCTGTTCAGCGACGTCGTCCTGCCGGCCGCGACCTGGTACGAGAAGCACGACCTGTCGTCCACGGACATGCACCCGTTCGTGCACTCGTTCAACCCCGCGGTCGACCCGCCGTGGCAGACGCGCACCGACTTCGCGACGTTCCACACGATCGCGGCGAAGGTCTCGGAGATGTCCGTGACGCACCTCGGCGTGCGCGAGGACCTCGTGGCGGCGCCGCTGCAGCACGACACCCCCGACGAGATGGCCGTCCCGCACGGCACGCTCACCGACTCCGGGCTCCCGGTCACCGAGCGCGAGCTCGTCCCCGGGCGCACGATGCCGAAGCTCGTCGTCGTCGAGCGCGACTACCCGGCGTTCGCGGCGCGCATGGCGGCGCTCGGCCCGCTCACCGAGGGCGCGGGCATGGCGACGAAGGGCGTCGCCTTCATGCCCGACGAGGAGGTGCGCCGGCTCGGTCAGCGCAACGGGCTCGTGCCGGACGGCCCCGCCGCCGGGCGTCCGCGTCTCGACAAGGACACGCACGCGTGCGAGATGATCCTCGCGCTGTCCGGCACGACGAACGGGCGCCTCGCCGTCCAGGGCTTCGAGCACCTGGAGCGGCGCACCGGCACGCCGCTCGCCGACCTCGCCCGCGACGAGGAGGGCGTGCGGGTCACGTTCCCCGACGTGCAGTCGCGCCCGACGCCGGTCGTCACGTCCCCCGAGTGGTCCGGCTCGGAGCACGGCGGGCGGCGGTACTCGGCGTTCGTCGTCAACGTGGAGCGGCTCAAGCCGTGGCACACGCTCACCGGCCGCCAGCACTTCTACCTCGACCACGACTGGATGCTCGAGCTCGGCGAGCACCTGCCGGTGTTCCGGCCCCCGCTCGACCTGCACCGGCTGTTCGGCGACTCGCCCGTCGTGGGCGACACGTCGCCGTCGGGCTACCCGGGCTCGGAGGGCCAGGCGGAGGTCGCCGTCCGCTACCTCACGCCGCACAACAAGTGGTCGATCCACTCCGAGTACCAGGACAACCTCTTCATGCTCTCGCTCTCGCGCGGCGGGCCGAACGTGTGGATGAGCCCCGCGGACGCCGCGAAGATCGGGGTCGCGGACAACGAGTGGATCGAGGCGTACAACCGCAACGGCGTCGTCGTGGCGCGCGCGGTCGTGAGCCACCGCATGCCGGAGGGCACGGTGTACATGCACCACGCGACCGACCGGACGATCGACGTGCCGCTCGCGGAGACGTCGGGGCTGCGCGGCGGGATCCACAACTCGCTGACCCGGATCCTGCTCAAGCCGACGCACCTCGCCGGCGGGTACGCCCAGCTGTCGTACGCGTTCAACTACCTCGGGCCCACCGGCAACCAGCGCGACGAGATGACGGTGATCCGGCGGCGGTCCCAGGAGGTGCGGTACCAGTGACGGTCGGAACGGTGACGCGCAGGGCGAGGGCGGAGTCCGGAGCGGGACGTGACCGCGCCGACCGGCGCGAGGGGGTGACGGCGTGAGGGTCATGGCGCAGATGTCGATGGTGATGAACCTCGACAAGTGCATCGGGTGCCACACGTGCTCGGTGACGTGCAAGCAGGCGTGGACGAACCGCACGGGCGTCGAGTACGTGTGGTTCAACAACGTCGAGACGCGGCCGGGCCTCGGGTACCCGCGCACCTACCAGGACCAGGACCGCTGGGAGGGCGGCTGGGTCCGCACCCGCAGCGGGAAGCTCAAGCTCCGGGCCGGCGGGCGGCTGAAGAAGCTCGCGACGATCTTCTCCAACCCCCGGCTCCCGTCGATCCACGACTACTACGAGCCGTGGACGTACGAGTACGACATGCTGCTGTCCGCCCCGCAGGGCCCCCACACGCCCGTGGCGCGGCCGAAGTCGCTGCTCACCGGCGAGGACATGCAGATCCGGTGGTCGGCGAACTGGGACGACGACCTGGCCGGGTCGACCGCGACGATGCAGGCCGACCCCGTGCTTCAGCACATGAGCGAGCACGTCGCCGAAGAGCTCGAGAAGACGTTCATGTTCTACCTGCCGCGCATCTGCGAGCACTGCCTCAACCCGGCGTGCGTCGCGTCGTGCCCGTCGGGCGCGATGTACAAGCGCGTCGAGGACGGCATCGTCCTCGTGGACCAGGACCAGTGCCGCGGCTGGCGCATGTGCGTCACCGGCTGCCCGTACAAGAAGGTCTACTTCAACCACAAGACCGGCAAGGCCGAGAAGTGCACGCTGTGCTACCCGCGCCTGGAGGTCGGCCTGCCGACGGTGTGCTCCGAGACGTGCGTCGGTCGCCTGCGCTACCTCGGCCTCGTCCTCTACGACGCCGACAGGGTCTCGACCGCGGCCGCCGCCGAGGACGAGCACGACCTGCTCGCCGCGCAGCGCTCGATCCTCCTCGACCCGCACGACCCCGAGGTCGTCGCCGCGGCCCGCCGCGAGGGCATCCCCGACGACTGGATCACCGCCGCGCAGGCGTCGCCGATCTGGAAGCTCATCTCCGAGTACGAGGTCGCGCTGCCCCTGCACCCCGAGTACCGGACGCTGCCGATGGTCTGGTACATCCCGCCGCTGTCCCCCGTCGTCGACACCGTGACGGCGTCGGGCAACGACGGCGAGGACGGGCGCACGCTGTTCGCGGCGATCTCCCGGATGCGCATCCCGCTCGAGTACCTCGCCGGGCTCTTCACCGCGGGCGACACCGCGCCCGTCGAACGCGTGCTCCGGCGCCTCGCGGCGATGCGCTCCTCGATGCGCGAGGTGAACCTCGGCAACCCGTTCCCCGAGGAGAACGCGCGCGCCGTCGGCATGACCGGGGCCGCCGTGCAGGAGATGTACCGGCTCCTCGCCATCGCGAAGTACGAGGAGCGGTACGTCATCCCCACCGCGCACACCGAGATCGCGCGCGAGCTCGACGAGATGGCCTGCTCGCTCGACGTCGAGGGCGGCCCGGGCATGGGCGGCATGGCGGGCGCCGGGCCGTTCGGCTCGTCGTCGGGCCAGCCCGTCCCCGTCGCCGTCGAGAACTTCCACGTGCTCCAGGCCCGGCAGACCGCCGACTCGCCCTACGGGCCGTCCACGCCCGGCCGCGTCAACCTCCTCAACTGGGACGGGAACGGCAGCCCCGCCGGGCTCTTCCCGCCCGAGAACGGCACCGGGCGCGCCGCGGACGTCGGACAGGGCGGCGGCACGCCGCCCGGCGCGCCCGGGTCGCTGCCCGGCGGCCGCCAGGACGCGCGGCACGACCCACCGGCGGGCACCGACGCTGACGGCCCGGACGGGGGCACGCGATGACCTCGCTCCTGCCCCTGCCCCGCCTGCGGCCCGGCGCCCGACGCCGCGACGCGCGCACCACCGACCTCGCGCCCGTGCGGACCACCGCCGCGCAGCGGCGCACGGCGCACATGGCCGCGTCCCTGCTCCTCGCCTACCCCGACGACGACGTGCTCGACGCCGCGGCCGCCGTCCGGCCCGCGCTCGCCGGCCTGCCGGAGCCGGTCGCCGAGCGGCTCCGCACGTTCTGCGACGTGCTCGACGACGCGGCGTCGGGACCCGGCGGGCTGCGCGACCTCCAGGCCCGGTACGTGGCGACGTTCGACCTCAAGCGGCGCTGCTCGATGTACCTGTCGTACTACGCGGCCGGCGACACGCGGCGGCGCGGGCTCGCCCTCGTCCGGTTCGTCGAGGCGTACCGGGCCGCCGGGTGGGAGCTCGCCGACCGCACGCCGGCGGGCGGGCCGGAGCTGCCCGACCACCTGCCGACCGTGCTCGAGTTCTCCGCCCGCACGACCGGCGACGACGCGACGATCGCGGCCGGCCTCCTCGGCGCCCACCGCGACGGGATCGAGGTGCTGCGCTCCGCGCTCGCCGACACGGGCGCGCCCTGGGCGGGCGTCGTCGAGGCCGTGTGCCTCACGCTCCCGCCGCTCGACGACGCGACCGCGCGCCGCTACGAGGCGCTCGTGACGGCCGGGCCGCCGAGCGAGATGGTCGGGCTCGAGGGCCTCGCGCCCTTCGGCCCGACGGAGACGGACGAGAGGGGTGGTCGGCGATGAGCGGCGTGAGCGCGGGCGAGGTCCTGCTGTGGGTCGTGCTGCCGTACGTGACGTTCGCGGTCCTCGTCGTCGGGTCCGTCTGGCGGTACCGCTACGACAAGTTCGGCTGGACCACGCGGTCGAGCGAGCTCTACGAGAACCGCCTCCTGCGGCTCGGCTCGCCCCTGTTCCACTTCGGGCTCCTCTTCGTCGTCCTCGGGCACCTGCTGGGGCTCGTCGTCCCCAAGACGTGGACCGAGGCCGTCGGCATCAGCGAGGGCTTCTACCACTTCATCGCGACGTCGATGGGGTCGCTCGCCGCCGTCGTCGCCGTCGCCGGCCTGCTCATCCTCATCTACCGCCGCCGCACCACGGGGCCCGTCTTCCTCGCCACGACGCGCACCGACAAGGCCATGTACGTGTTCCTCGCGGCCTCGCTGCTCTCCGGCGCGTGGGCCACGATCCAGACCCAGATCCTCGCGGGAGGGCACGGCTACGACTACCGCGAGACCATCTCCCCCTGGTTCCGCTCGCTCTGGTACCTCCAGCCCGAGCCCGCGCTCATGGCGGGCGTGCCCGCGGCGTTCCAGGTGCACGTCGTCGCGGCGATGCTGCTGTTCGCGGTGTGGCCGTTCACGCGGCTCGTCCACGCGTTCTCCGCGCCCGTGCCCTACCTGTTCCGCCCCTACGTCGTGTACCGCTCGCGCGACGCGACGGTCGCCTCGCGCGAGCCGCGACCCGGCTGGGACCCGACCTCGCCGCCGCGCCGCCGCGGGTGAAAACACGGCGCGGGCGCCCCGAGCCGTCGTCCGCGCACCTCCTTCCAGGGGCGGCCACCCCGGCCGCTCCCATCCCCTGGAGGAGGTTCCACCATGTTCAGCACGGCCCCGACGCCCGCAGCCACCGCGCCCGCCGGCCCGCACCCCGCCGTCCCCCCGGCCCCCACGACGCGTCGCCTCGTCGCCGTCGTCACGGGCCGTGTCGACACGGCCGTCGTCGCGACCGCCCGCTTCCTCACCCGGTGGTCCGTGCCCGCGCTCCGCGTCGCGCTCGGCCTCGTGTTCCTCGGCTTCGGCGTCCTCAAGTTCGTCCCGGGCGCCAGCCCCGCCGAGGAGATCGCCGCCCGCACCGTCGAGACGCTCACGTTCGGGCTCGTCGGCGGCACCGCCGCCGTGCTGCTGACCGCGGTCCTGGAGACCTTCATCGGCCTGTGCCTCGTCACCGGCCGGTTCCTCAAGGTCGGGCTTGTCGCCCTCGCGGTCGCGATGGCCGGGATCCTGTCCCCGATCGTCCTCTTCGCGGGCGAGCTCTTCGGCCACGGCATGACGCTCCTCGGCCAGTACGTGCTCAAGGACCTCGTGCTCGTCGCCGGCGCGGCCGTCGTCGCCGCCGTCGCCCTCGGCGCGCGCCTGAAGCTCGAGGCATGAGCGCACCGCACGCCGACACCACCACGAGGACCCCCGACCGTCGCACGGTCGGGGGGCCTTCGTCGTCGCTCAGAGCACGAGCGTCATGAACGTGCTGTTCGGGTCGTCCGCGTAGTCGGCGAACGGCGGGCACCCGACGAACCCGTGCCGCGCGTACAGACGGCGCGCGGGCGCGAAGTAGTCCTCCGTGCCCGTCTCGAGGCTCACGCGCGTCATGCCGCGCCGGCGCGCCTCGTCCAGCAGGAACCCGAGCACCGACCGCGCCACCCCGCGGCCTCGCGCCGCCGCCGTCGTGCGCATCGACTTGAGCTCGCCGAGATCGGCGTCGTGCGCCTTGAGCGCCCCGCACCCGAGCAGCGCGCCACCCGCGTCGCGCGCCGTGACGAACGTGATCTCCGGGACCCGCAGCCGCTCGACGTCGAGCGCGTGCACGCTCTCGGGCGGCGACGTCGCGAACATGTCGTCGAGGTGCTCCTGCAGCAGCGCGAGCACGTCCGCGGCCGCCGGGTCCTCGACGGCGACGCGCACGTCGCCCTGGGTGATCGTCGTGTCCACGGCACGAGGGTGTCACACGGGGTCGGGCGTCTGGGGTCTGGGGTCTGGGGTCTGGGGTCTGGGGTCTGGGGTTTGGGGCGTCGGGTCTGGGGTCGGGGGTCGGGGCCCCGGGGTCCTGTGTCGTCGCTCCTGGGTCTCGCGTCTGGCGCCTC
>Ga0160434_100122_pt1 | contig 44448 bp, 45 predicted proteins | sample HID1973I_E0MG_FD_108273 | JGI IMG/M metagenome (GOLD analysis project Ga0160434, IMG submission 108273) | Enriched mosquito-associated microbial communities from UW Madison campus, WI, USA - HID1973I_E0 MG | ecosystem: Host-associated > Arthropoda: Insects > Digestive system > Unclassified ... | reverse complement strand
GCTTACGGTGCGGGCACCGCCCTGACGGGAGGGGGCTGGCCCGGCTCGGTTGGACATCCTGTCCAACTCGCCTAGCGCGGCCATCCATGGCCGCTGGCCACCCCCTCCCGCCAGGACGGCGCAAGGCGCGTTGGTATTCATGTCTTCGATTGAGGCGCGCCGGGAGGGGGTGGAGAGAAGAGCCTTCGTCCCGACCGTTATGGCGATCTGCAAGTGCCCGGCTTCGATCGAAGCGCCGGATCAGGTGTCATTAGCAATGGGGAGCCGAGCTTTTCTCCTCCCACCCTCCTGGCGCGCTCCGAACGAAGATTGAAATGCAAACCGCCGCAAACGCACGCGCGCGCCCTCAATAACCCCTCGCCTCGTAAGCCGCAGAAGCCCGAAAGGATCCCACCGATGGGAGAGCCCAAAACGCTGAAAGCAGGCTCTGCACCAAAACGCTAAAGCGTCAACCAAACAGCGATAATGCCGGCCACTCCCCCTAGCCGCCCCGCCATGCAGACCCTGGAATTCGGCCTCGACCGCGAACACATCGAACTGAACCAACTGCTCAAGCTGGCCGGCATCGCCGACAGCGGCGGGCATGGCAAGGCGATCGTCGCCAGCGGCGCGGTCAGCGTCGACGGCGAACGCGAACTGCGCAAGACCGCCAAGATCCGCGCCGGCCAGGTCGTGACCATCGACGACATCGAAATCCGCGTCGTCGACGAAACCTGAAACCTCAGCGCGCGACGGGCGCCGTGCGCTGGGTCAGATGCGCCGCGATCGCGCGCTTGAACGGCGCCACCCGCGCGGCCACGCGCAACGCCGCATCGCGCAACAACCGCGCCGGCAAACGCTCATCCGTATAGAGCGCAGCGATCGCGTTGGTCGCCTCGTACAACGGCAGCGTCGCGCGCCGATGCGCACGATCGTAGCCGCGCAACACCGCCTCGGCAGCGATGTCGCGCCCCTGCGCGCGCGCTGCCAGCACAGTCTCGGCCAGCCGCGCCTGGCCCTGCAGACCGAAATTGAAACCGTGCGCCGTCACCGGATGCATGCCCACCGCCGCATCGCCGATCAGCGCCGCACGCCGCCCCACGAAACGATCGGCGTAGACACCGACCAATGGATACGCATGTCGACTGCCATCAGGCCACATCGCGCCCAGCCGGCCCTCGAAGCACTCGGTCACCGCCGCGCCAAATTCCGCCTCGTCCATCGCCTGCAGCTCGGCCACGCGCGCGGCCGGCAGGGTCAGCACCGCGCCGGCGCGGTTGCCCTGCAACGGCAGCAAGGCCATCGTGCGGCCATGCCCGAACCATTCCCAGGCCGCCTGCTGATGCGGCAGCTCGTGGCGCATGCGGCACACCAGCATGGTCTTGCCGAAATCGCGCTGGCGCGCACCGATCCCGAGCAGGCGGCGGGTCGCCGAAAAACGACTGTCGGCCGCGACCAGCAGCCCGGCCTCGACACGGCTGCCGTCGCTCAACTGCAACCGGGTAACGCGCTCGCCCTCGGCCAGCGTGCCGAGGCTGCGCCCCTGCAACCAGTGCAAACCCGGCTGCGATCGCACGGCCGCGAAGGCCACGCGCCGGATCAACTGATTGGGCACCAGCCAACCCAGCGCATCGCCAGCGCGTGGCGCCGCGAAATCCAGCGCGAATGGCGAATGGCCATTCATCACCTTGGCCTGGCGCAGCGGCGAAATATCCGCCGCCGGCAGCTGCGCCCACCAGCCCAATCGCTCCATGCAGTGACGCGACGCATGGGTCAACGCGATCTCGCGACCATCGAACGCCGGTTCGGCCAGCGCGGCGGCCGGCTGCTGCTCGACCACCGCGATCGTCAGGCCACTACCCGCCAAGGAACGCGCGAAAGCCAGTCCGACCGGCCCGCCTCCCACGATGGCGACATCCACCGACAACATTGAGCGACTCCTGCGGCAACAAGGCGATACGCGCCAGTCTAACCACCAGCACGCAGCGCCCCCTTGATCAAGATCAGATCACGCTCAACCGCCGCAGCGGCGAGTCAGCTGAACAGCGGCCACAACACCAGCACGATGCCCACCAGCGACACCGTCCACACCAGGCTGCGCACCACCGGCACGCCGGCGGCGTACAGCGGCACGTAGACCAGGCGCGCCCAGAAATACAGCTGCGCGCCCAACGCGCTGTGCGCATCGGCCTGCCCGCTCACCACCACCGCCAGCACCGCCGCGGCGAAGAAGGCGAAGCTCTCGAGGAAATTGCGGAATGCACGGTCCAGGCGCGCGGCCACGCCGGTCAGCGGCGGCGGCGTGCCGTCGCGCGCACTGATGTTCCACTTGCCGCCGCGCTGCGCCGTCGACGCGCTTGCCGCCAGCAGCAACTGCACGATGCCCAGCGCGGTCGCCCAGGCCAACAGGGTGATTTCGACAGGTACGAATTCGGTGCTCATGACTTCACTCCCCGGCGCCGGCGGCGCACGTCAGCGGGCGTTGGGCAGGCTATAGCCGCTCAGGCGCCAGATCTTGTCCTCGTCCAACCGGAACGAGACCAACTCACGCACCGGTTGCGGCGCATTGGCGAAGCGGGTCGGGAAGCTCACGTTGACGTAAAGGCCTTCCGGCACCGATGCGCCCGCGTTGTGGCGCACCCGCGTCACTGTCGCCTGGCCCCGCCCGTTGACCGCACCCAGGCGCTTGCGCGCCGCGGTGATCTGGGCCACGAAGGTTTCGCGCGGCACCGCGCGCTTGGCCACCACCGAGGCGCCTTCCCACAACTGCGCCAGCTGGTTGGCGTCGACCATCTGCACCACCTTGAGCGCGGCCTGGGTCATCTCCGCATTCTGCTTGGCCAGTTCGGCCTGCTGGGCGGGCGTCAACGCCGGCGCCTGCTGGCCGGGTTGCGCCGGTCGCGGTTGGGCCGCGGGCGGCGTGGCGGCAGGTCGCGCGGTCGGCGCCGGCTGCTGGGCCAAGGCCGGGCCAACGATGAAGCTGAGGGAAAGCACAGACAGCGCGATTCGGGAATGACGCATGGCTTGATCGTCCTTTCTTCAAGTTGCCCCCATTGGCGCGGCGAGTCTACGCCAGGGTTTGTGGGCCCGCATTCACGTGGTGCCATCGGCGGGCGGCGGTATCGAGCGGTTGCGCCACAGCCGCCAGGTCACCCACATCGCACGCACCGTGGCCGCCACCAATACCGCCAGGCTCAGCCAGGTCGCCAGCGTGGCCAGCCAGTGCCGCGAAGGCTCCACCGCCAGCCAGCGCAACAGCTCGGCGAGCACGAAGGCCGCGACCACCCACAACACTGGGCCGAGATAGGCGCGGATCATTCCTCGGGTCTTTCCCAGCATGGCAGCCTCCTCGCGAGCCTCGAACGTAGGCGCGCGACGGTGCCGCGGACGTGAAGGCCTGCGCGCTACGGCAACGGTCGGCGACCGGCGGGCGGAACGATGACACCAGCGGTGTCGCTCGGTGCCCTCGACGGCAGCAGCAAGGCGGTGTCGTTCTCGGCCAGCGGGCTTTCCTCGGGGCAGACCGGGTCGGGGAAACCGAAGCGGTGTTTCAACGTCTGGCCACAGGCATTCACCGCCTCCAGGTCGGCGCCGACGCTCTTGCACTCCTGGTCGAAGGCGATCAGGAAAGCATCCTTGCGCCGCACGAAGTCATCGCCGCATTGGCGCATCTGGCGGATCCGCTCCAGGTCGTCCTGCACCGCGTTGGTGCCGTCCAGCCCGTACTCCTTCAACTCTTCGGGCGTGAGCAGGCGCAGGCTGCGGTTGGGCACGGTCATCATCAGGTCGGCGGCCGCCACCGCCACGCCATTGCGCTCCAGGTAGTCCTTCACCTTGCCGTAGACCTCGTGCAACTCGCGGTTGAGTTCGGCGCGCGAAGTGGCCTTGGAACTGATCCGCATCATCCGGTGGATGCCGACCTTGCCCGCGATCAGGCGGTTGTCGCCGGCGGCCAACACGAACACGCAGGCGCTGTGGCAGATCGACCCTTCGCGCACCCAGATCGTCCAGTTCGATTCGCCGATCGAATCGCCGGCGCGGATCGCGGTCTCGACCTGGCCGCCACTGGAGTCCAGGTCGAGGATGCGCCGATGCAACTTCAATTCGTCGGCGACGGCGGCCAGGCGCCAGGCCAGCTCGGCGAAACCGGCGTTGATCTTGCCCTCGTAGCGCACCCGCAACAGGCCGCTCTGCTGGCAGGGCGCCAAGGCCTGCCGCAGGCTGTCGCGGTCCAGTGCCGGCAGGGGCTCGCCGTCGCCCTGTGCGCTGGCGTAGTCGGTGCCGCAGCTGATCAGGGCCTTGCCGAGTTCCAGTTGCGCCTCAGGCCAGGGGCCCTCGCCCGGCGCCGTCGCGGGGGTCTTCGGAGCCGCCACGGCCGGTTGTGCACGGGGTGGTGCAGGCGTGGGCGTGGGTACAGCCTCGTCGCTGCCGATCGAGACCAGATGATCGCCGTCGGCGGCCATGCGCTGCGCGTCGCCGCTGACGCCGCGGCCCGCCTCCGGTCCGCGCTGGCAACCGACGATGAGCAGACAACACAGCAGCGGCCAGAACGACTTATGCATGGGAACTCGACGACGCTGGGGTGTTCAGTCTAGGTCGAGCCGCGGCCGGCTGGCGCACCCCGCCATGAACGGCGTCGGGGCGGGCTTGGCGGCGCTCGCCATAGATGTCCGAAAATGGCCAGTCAGGCCTCGTCCGCGGGTCTAGACTGGCCACCATGAACACCGTCTCCGTCCAGTCCGATCACGATGTCTACGAACGCGCCCGGCTGGCGCGCGACGCGCGCTTCGACGGTGTGTTCTTCACCGCGGTGCGTAGCACCGGCATCTATTGCCGGCCGATGTGCCCGGCACCGGCGCCCAAACCGGCCAACGTCACCTATTACCCGAGCGCGGCCGCGGCCAGCGCCGCCGGCTACCGGCCGTGCCTGCGCTGCCGGCCCGAGTTGTCGCCGCAGGCGCAGCAGCATCTGTCCGAAGAGACCGTGCAGCGCGCGCTGGCGCTGATCGGCGAAGGCGTGCTGCAGGAGCACACGGTGCAAGCACTGGCCGATGAAGTCGGCCTGGGCGCCCGGCAACTGCAACGGCAATTCCTGCAACGGCTCGGCGCAACCCCAGCGCAGGTGCACGCCACGCGCCGGCTGCTGCTGGCCAAGCAACTGCTGACCGAAACCGCGCTGCCGATCACCCAGGTCGCGCTGGCGGCTGGCTTCAACAGCCTGCGCCGTTTCAATGCGGCGTTCCTGGAAGGCTGCGGCATGCCGCCGTCGGCGTTGCGCCGACAGCGCGAGGAAGTGCCCGGCGGCGAGCTGACGTTGCGGCTGGGCTATCGCCCGCCGCTGGATTTCGAGGCGATGCTGGCGTTCCTGCGCAAGCGCGCGATTCCCGGCATCGAGCACATCGGTGCGCATGGCTACCGCCGCGTGATCGGCCCGCCCGACGCCTCGACGCTGATCGAAGTCACCGCTTCGGCGCAGCGCCCGGAACTGCTGTTGCGCATCGGCCAGACCGATCCGCGCCACATTCCCGACATCGTGCGCCGCGTGCGCCGGCTGTTCGATCTGGACGCGGATCTGCGCGCGGTGCACGCGACGCTGGCGCGCGAGCCCTTGCTGGCGAAAGCGATCGAGCGCCGCCCCGGGCTGCGCGTGCCCGGCGGCTGGGACGGCTTCGAAACCGCGGTGCGCGCGATCCTCGGCCAGCAGGTCAGCGTCGCCGGTGCGACCACGCTCGCCGCGCGCCTGGTCGAGCGCCATGGCGCCGCGCGCGATGGCATGCCGCCCGGCCTGGATCGCGTGTTCCCGACTCCGCGGCAGTTGTTCGATGCACCACTGGAGACGCTGGGCCTGCCGCGCAGCCGTGCCGCCACCTTGCGTGCGCTGGCGGCCGCCTGCCTGGACGGCCGCCTGCATTTCGGCGCCGGCCAACGCCTGGACGCCTTCGTCGAGCGCTGCACCGCCCTGCCCGGCATCGGCCGCTGGACCGCGCATTACATCGCCATGCGCGCGCTCACCCTGCCCGATGCCTTCCCCGCCGGCGACCTGATCCTGCAACAGGTGCTCGGTGCGCCCGACCGCCTCAGCGAACGCCAGACCGAAGCGCGCTCGCAGGCATGGCGTCCCTGGCGCAGCTACGCCGTCCTGCAGCTTTGGCACCTGGCCGATGATCTGAAGAAGGAGAAAACCGCATGAACACCCTGCGCTACGACCGTTTCGACAGCCCGATCGGCCCGCTCACGCTGGCCGCCGACGATACCGGCCTGCGCCACGTCCTGTTCCCGGAAAATCGCTACGACGCGGCCGGCCGCGAGCAGTGGCTGCACGATCCGAATTTCCTCGCCGAAGCGCGCCGGCAACTGCTCGATTATCTCGCCGGCACACGCGAAGGCTTCGACCTGTCGCTGGCCCCGGTCGGCACCGTGTTCCAGCTCAAGGTCTGGCACACGCTGGCGCAGATCCCGTTCGGACAGACCTGGAGTTACGCGCAACTGGCCGAGCGGGTCGGCAAGCCGACCGCCAGTCGCGCGGTCGGCGCGGCCAACGGGCGCAATCCACTGCCCATCGTGCTGCCCTGCCATCGGGTGATCGGCGCCAATGGCTCGCTGACCGGTTTCGGCGGCGGCCTGCCGACCAAGCTCGCGTTGCTGCGGCTGGAGCGCGCGCCGGCGGTGGCCGAGATGGACGACGGCGGCGACCTGTTCGCCGCGGCGTGAGCGGCGAATCTGCGAAACACGCCACAGCCGCCGCAACCCCTGTCTTCGCCGGGTCATCGCCAGGTCCTAGAATGACCCGATGACCTGCCAGCCTTACGTCCTGTCCGCGCTGCTCGCGCTGTCCCTCGCCGCCTGTTCCAGCACACCCGCCGTCCCGACCGCCTCCGTCGTCGCTGCATCGTCGGCGACCGCGACGGCGACCCTACGGCCGCAACTGCTGCTGATCTCCATCGACGGCCTGCGCGCGGACGCATTGGATTGGGACATCACCCCGCATCTTTCGGCACTGGCCGCCGACGGCGTGCGCGCGCAGTGGATGAATCCTTCCTACCCTGCGCTGACCTTCCCCAACCATTACACGCTGGTCACCGGGTTGCGCCCGGACCACCACGGCATCATCCACAACACGATGGAAGACGCCGCGCTGGGCACGTTCAAGGTCGGCCAGGAACAGACCACGCGCGACCCGCGCTGGTGGGGCGGCGAACCGATCTGGGTCGGTGCGGAAAAAGCCGGCCTGCGCAGCGCGAGCTGGGCCTGGCCGGGCAGCCAAACTGCCATCGGCGGCCTGCGCCCACGACACGTACACGACTACGACGAGGAGGCGCCGCTCGACGCGCGGGTGGACCAGGTCGCGCGCTGGCTCGGCGATCGCCGCGCGCCGGCGGCGCTGGCCACGCTGTATTTCGAACAGGTCGACAAGGCCGGCCACAACTACGGTCCGCAGTCCCCGCAATACCGCCAGGCGATCGCCGACATCGACGCGGCGATCGGGCGGCTGCTGCGCGACCTCGAACGCAACGGCACGCTTGCGCGCACCGACATCGTGGTCGTCTCCGACCATGGCATGGCCACCGTGCCGCCGCAGCAGGTGATCGCGGTCGAGGACATGGTGCCGATGGAAGAGGCCAAGGTGGTCTCGGTCGGCCAGTCGATCGGCATCGCGCCACGCGCGGGCCAGCAGGCCGCCGCCGAAGCGCGTTTGCTCGGCGCGCACGCGCAGTACGACTGCTGGCGCCGCCAGGAACTGCCCGCACGCTGGCACTACGGCACGCATCCGCGGGTGCCGCCGATCATCTGCCAGATGCATGAAGGCTGGGACGCGTTACCCGGCGACCAGGTCGCCGCCCGGCACGCTGGCGCGACGCGCGGCTCGCATGGGTTCGATCCGGCGTTGCCGTCGATGCGCGCGGTGTTCGTGGCGCACGGCCCCAGCTTCGCGCAGGGCCGCACCCTGCCGCCGTTCGACAACGTCGACGTCTATCCGTTGCTGGCGCGGCTGCTAGGCATCCAGGCCGCGCCGAATGATGGCAACGCAAGCACGTTGCTGCCGGCACTGCGTGTGGAGGCGACTGCCCCCACACCGTGATGCGGCGACCGCACGCTCAGTCGATCGACGGCCGATCCGGCGCACGCTGAAAAGCGTCCCGCTATCGAGGCTAGAAAGTTGTTCTGCCATTGCCGGGACAGTTGGAGTCGCTGCGGCTTGCGAGGGCGGGGTTTATTGAGGGCGCGCGTGCGTTGGGCGGTTTGCTTGGTCGGCTTACGGTATGGGCACCGCCCTGACGGGAGGGGGCGGGCCCGGCTCGGTTGGACATCCTGTCCAACTCGCCTAGCGCGGCCATCCCCTCCCGCCAGGACGGCGCAAGGCGCGTGGTTGTCATGTCTTCGAGACGCGCCGGGAAGATCTTCTCCCCTGTAGGAGCGGCTTCAGCCGCGACCGCCGGATCCCTCGGTCGCGGCTGAAGCCGCTCCTACAAACTTTGGGGGCCATGCCGCGCAGCGGGATGGGCTACCCACCGCAAACGCGAGCGCGCCTTTCACCCCCCCACCCCGCCAGCCGCGAAAGATCGTGTGTCCCGCCGACGGGAGAAGAAACAAAAAACGCGGCGCAAGCGCCGCGTTCTTCTTCAGCACCGGCTGCAGCCGGCGCAATGACAGGCGGCGATCAGCCGGCCTTGGCCACGGTCTTCTTGGCCACGGCCTTCTTGGCCGGCGCCTTGCTGACGGTCTTCTTGGCGACCGGCGCGCCTGCGCCCACGGCCACCTTGCTCACGCTGTGGCTGCGCGAATTGCCGTAGCTGGCGTTGTAGCGCTTGCCTTTGGCGGTCTTGCGGTCACCCTTACCCATGTCGTCAACTCCTGAATGTGATTACGTGATGCCCGTGCGGAGCACGGGTCGGCGGGTCGCCTGGCATAGGCCGGCTTTCATACCCCGCGCGAGGGCGGCAAGCCTACCACGTCGGCCCCCCGCTAGGGACTAGTGCGCACAGCTGGCATCGTGAACATGGCCGTGATTGAGGCGCAGGTTCACCAGGTGCGCGATGCCGACCAGGGTGCCGCCCAGCGTCATCACCAGCGCGTGCGGCACCGCCGAATGATGCAGCGGCGCATACAGCAGCCCGCTCCACAACAGCACCAGGCCCGGTACTAGCAGGCCCAGCGCGCGCCAGGCGCGATGGCGGCGATAGCCGAGTACCAGGCTGAACAGGCCCAGCAGGGTCACGAACACCACCACCGCCCGCTCTACGCCATCGCCCAGCCACACCGACAGGCCCAGCGACGGCGCCAATGCCAGCAGCAGCGGCAATACGGCGCAATGCACCGCGCACAACAGCGAGCCGGTGGCGCCGAAGCGATCGAGCAAAGCGCGCAGCGTAGGGATGGGCATGACTTCCAGCACGGGGCGCAACGGGGACTGGAATAATATAACATTTCCCGTCGGACACCACCCGGTGCCCGCTTCCAACCTTCCACGACCGGCTGCCCGCAGCAGGTTAACCGCGCCAACCCATTGATACACAGTAACAAAAGGCGACCCAATGCGCTCCCCCATGTCCCTGCCCCGTCCTGCATCCTTCCCCCGTCGTTCTCCGTTGTGCCTGGCCCTGGCCGCGCTGCTGGTGGCGACACCGACACTGGCCATGGCCGACGAACCCGTCGCCTCGCCCGCGCCGCCGACCACCGATTCGCGCCATGACGGCAACGAAACCGCCGGCCGCCACGTCAAGGACCTGGATGCCGTCACCGTCACTGCCAGCCCGTTGCGCGACACCGCCGCCGCACTTAGCCGGCCGGTCGAGGTATTGGCCGGCGAAAAGCTCGACGAAGCGCGTGCAGCCAGCCTGGGCGAAACCGTCGCCGGCCTGCCTGGCGTGCAGAGCTCCAACTTCGGCCCCGGCGTCGGCCGCCCGATCGTGCGCGGCATGGACGGCCCGCGCGTGGCCATCCTCAGCGGCGGCCTCGCCACCCAGGACGTGTCCACGGTCAGCCAGGACCACTCGCCTGCGATCGAGCCTTTCCTCGCCGACCAGATCGAAGTACTGAAAGGCCCGTCCACCCTGCTGTACGGCTCCGGCGCCATCGGCGGCGTGGTCAACGTGGTCGACGGACGCATCGCCGAGACCCCGGTCGACGGCGTCAGCGGCCGCGCGGAAACCCGCTTCGACCTGGGCGACAAGGACGGCAACACCAGCATGTTCCGCCTCGATGCCGGCAACGGCTCGGGCCTGTCGATCCATGCCGATGGCGTCTATCGCAACCTCAACGACTACGACACGCCGAAGGGCCGCCAGGCCAACTCCTTCGTCGACGGCAAGTCCGGCGCCGTCGGTGCTTCGATGGCCGGCGATTGGGGCTTCGTCGGCGCCTCGATCTCGCGCTTCCGCGACGATTACGGCAACCCCGGCGAACCCGGCAATCCCGCCGAGGGCGAGCGCGGCGTGTGGCTGCACCTGCAGCAGGACCGCTACGAACTGAAGGGCGGTCTCAATGAACCCTGGGGCGAAGGCAGCGGCCTGCGCTACAGCTTCGGCCACACCGACTACGAACACACCGAGTTCGAGGGCGACGAGGTCGGCACGGTCTTCAGCAAGCGCGCCAACGAAGGCCGCGTGGAGGCCTCGTTCGAATTCGGCAACGGCTGGAAGACCGCCTTCGGCGTGCAGGGCAGCGATTCGACGTTCTCGGCGGTCGGCGAAGAGGCCTTCGTGCCCAAGACCGACACCAAGTCGATCGGCGTGTTCGGCGTGGCCCGCAACACCTGGGGCGCGTTCCAGGCCGACTTCGGTGCGCGCGTGGACCAGATCAAGTACGACACCGACACCGGCCTGTCGCGCGACTTCCACCCGGGCAGCCTGTCGTTGAGCGGCGGCTACCGCATCAACGAGCGCTGGCGGCTGACCGCCAACCTCGACCACGCCGAGCGCGCGCCGGCCGAGGAAGAACTGTTCGCCGACGGCCCGCACATCGCCACGCTGTCCTATGAAATCGGCAACCCGGACCTGGAGAAGGAAGCCTCCAACCAGGCCGAACTGGGCTTGCAATACCAGAACGACTGGGTGGATGCGAAGGTCTCGGCCTACTACAACCGCTACAACGACTTCATCTACCTCGTCGACACCGGCGAGCAGTGGTACTTCGACGAAGAAGACGAGTACCTGCCGGTGCGCCAGTGGTCGCAGGCCGATGCGATCTTCCACGGCTTCGAGGGCGAGGCGACGTTCCACCTGGCCAACAACGACAGCGGCACCTGGGACCTGCGCGTGTTCGGCGACACGGTGCGCGCGCGCCTGGTCGACGGCGGCAACCTGCCGCGCATTGCGCCCTCGCGGCTGGGCAGCCAGCTGCGCTGGGAAAACGACCGCTGGCGCGCCTCGCTCGGCGCCACCCGTTACGCCAAGCAGGACAAGGTAGCGGTGGGCGAGACGCCGACCGCCGGCTACACCATGGTCGATGCGCACGTGGCCTATCACGTGGACAGCGGCAACACCGCGTGGGAAGTGTTCCTGGACGGCAACAACCTCACCAACCAGGATGCGCGCGTGCACACCTCCTTCCTCAAGGACGATGTGATGCTGCCGGGCCGCAATGCGTCGTTCGGCGTGCGCCTGTTCTTCTAAGCCCGCGCAATCGGCGGGCCGGCCCTTCCCTGGGCCGGCCCGCTGCCTCAACCCGTCGCGGCGAAGCGACGCTGGCGTCCACTGCCGCTGCGCAGCGCGACGAGGCCACTGCCCAGGGCGGCGAGCCCGCCGATCAGGAAGATGGCCGCCATGCCCTCCTCTCCGTAAGGGCCCAGCGCCCATGCCGCGCGGGGTTCTTCGACGACGAATTCGCAGCGCAGGCCGAGCGGATCGCGCGGATCCAACTGCTGCAGGCAGTGTTCGGTAGAGGCCGCCAGCGCCTGCGGTGGGCACGCCACCACCAGCGCACCCGCCAACAGGACGATGCCGGCGGCCAGCAGGGCGAGACCGTGCTTCATGCTCCGCGACTCCGTTCGAAGGACGCCGCGGAATCTGCGCCCCGGCCCGGGCCGGTACAAGGCGGTCGCGACGAAACCGGGCAAAGCGACGACGGAACCCGTGGCCATGCGCCGGAACCCGGCCCCACCCCCTGGGCATCGGCCCACTTGCGCAATAGGTGCATATGCACCCAATATCCGCGCATGGACCTCTCGAACTCACGCTGCACCTGTTTCCTGCTGCGCCGCGCCGCCCGCCGCACCTCGCAGTTCTATGACCGGGCGCTCGCACCGCTGGGGCTGAGCCTCAACGAATATTCGATCCTGCGCCGCGCCCACGAACCGACCGCGCTGGGCGAGCTGGCCGAACGCGTCGGCATGGACCGCAGCACGCTGTCGCGCAACCTGCGGCCGATGCTGGCGGCCGGTTGGATCGAGCAGCGCCGCGGCGACGACGCGCGTCGGCGCGTGATCGCGGCCAGCGCCGCGGGGCGGCAATTGCTGCGTCGCGCCGAACCGCTATGGCAGCGCGCGCAGACCCAATTGGAAGACTGGGCCGGCGCGGACGCCGTCGCCGCCCTGCACAGCCAACTGCAGCAACTCGAAGACGCGCTACCACCGTCCAGTTCCTCGCACGCGGGCCGTGCCATCACGGCCCGCACGAGTACGCACGCATGATCGCCACCACCGCCGACACCCCGCGGACCACGCCGCACTGGGGCCTGCTGCTCGCCGCCTCGCTCGTCCTGATGCTGACGATGGGCGCGCGCCAGACCACCGGCCTGTTCGTCGACCCGATCCACCGCGATACCGGGCTGGGCATCGCCGGGATCAGCCTGGCGCTGGCGATCGGCCAGTTCGTATGGGGTGCGGTGCAACCCGTGTTCGGCGCGCTCGCCGACCAGCGCGGTCCGCTGCCGGTACTGATCGGCGGTGGCCTGCTGCTGGCGCTGGGATTGGGCGTGACGCCGTGGATCGCCAGCCAATGGGGACTGGTCGTCGGCCTCGGCGTGCTGGCCGCCGCCGGCGCCGGTGCCGGCAGCTTCTCGGTGCTGATCGGCGCCACCGCACATCGCTTGCCGGCCTCGCGTCGCTCCTTCGCTGCGGGCCTGATCAATGCCGGCGGCTCGCTCGGCCAGTTCGTGTTCGCACCGCTGCTGCAATGGATGATCGGCGCGGCCGGTTGGGCGATGGCGATGACCGCGTTGGCCGCCACCTCGCTGCTGACGATACCGCTGGCCTGGCCGTTGCGCGGCCGCGCGCCCGCGCCTGCCAGCGACGGCGCGAGCGCCGATGGCGGCCTGCGCGCGCAGCTGCGCGTGGCGCTGCGCGATCGCAGCTACTGGTGCCTGCACCTGGGCTTTTTCACCTGCGGCCTGCACATCGCCTTCCTGGTGACCCACCTGCCCGGGGAGATCGCGCTATGCGGCCTGCCGGCCAGCGTCTCGGCCGCCTCGATCGCGCTGATCGGCTTGTTCAACGTTGCCGGCAGTCTGATCGCGGGCAAGCTCGGCGAGCGCTTCCGCATGAAGTGGCTGCTGTTCGTGATGTACGCCAGCCGCGCGGTGTTGATCGCCTTGTACCTGGCCGCGCCGCCGACTCCGCTGACGTTCTATCTGTTCGCCGCCGCACTGGGTTTCACCTGGCTGGCGACCGTGCCACCGACCGCGGGACTGATCGGCAAGCTGTTCGGGCCGCGCTATCTGGGAACGCTGTTCGGCCTGACCCTGCTGTCGCACCAACTCGGCGGATTCTTCGGCGCCTGGCTGGGTGGCGTCGCGCTGGAGCGCTTCGGCGACTACACCTGGATGTGGTACATCGACATGGCGCTGGCCGGCGTCGCCGCGCTGGCCAATCTGCCGATCCGCGAGCCGCGCCCGGCGCTGTGCCACTAAAACCGCAGCGCTCACGCCAGCGTATCGAGCCAGCGTCCGAGCACCCGCGCTGCCACCGCCGGCATCACCGTCCGCAGCGCCGTCGCTTCAAGCACCAATCCGGCGCCATCGATGCCGCATGCCGCCAACTCGGACGCATGGCCGCGCGTCCATTCGCCGATCCGCGCAGGATCGGCTTCGAGATGGAACTGCAGTGCCAATCCGCGCGGACTCCACTGGAACGCCTGCGCTGCGCAGGCCGCGGTCGAGGCCAAAGCCGCGATGCCAGGCGGCAGCAGGATCTCGTCGCCGTGCCAGTGCAGGACGGTGTCCTCTTCGCCCAGGCCAGCCAGCGCCGAGTCGGCGCAACCTGCAGCCAGCCGCAGCGGCGCAAAACCAATTTCCTTGACCGGCATCGGGCGCACCGTGCCACCGAGCGCCAGCGCCATCAGCTGCGCGCCCAGGCAGATCCCCAGCGTCGGCAGGTCGCGTCGGTGGCGTTCGCGCAACGCCTCCACTTCCTGGCGCAGGTTCGGGTAGCCGGTGAAATCGTCGGCATCCATCGGGCCACCGAGCACGACCAGCAATTCGACATCGTGCGCCGCGGGCGGTGTATCGCGCCCCGGCGCGGCATCGTGGTACTCGATCGCATAGCCCCGCGCCCGCAGCAGCGGCTCCAGCAACCCGAGGTCTTCGAACGCGATGTGGCGGGTCGCCAGTGCCGTCTTCATGCCCTGCTCCGTTCCTCGTTCAAGCCGCACAGGCATCGTCGCTGCAGGCACCGGCTGCCTGACCGACCTTATCGTGTGGGTCGACCAGGCCAAGCTCGCGTTCGGCCTCTGCCATCAGCGCGGCGATCTGCGCGCCCAGCACGAGGTCGGAGACCTGGCCGAAGTGCTGCTCGCGCAGGCGGCCTTGCGCATCGATCAACACCAGCGTCGGCGTGCCGCGCATCTGGTAGGCCTGCATGGTGCGCGGCAACGGCCCACGCGTGTCGGCCTGGTCCACCGCGACCGGGAACTCGATGCGGTATTCGTGCAGGAAGGCCTCCAGCGACACCGGCGTCATCGCCGCGTGGTGCTCGAAGACGGTGTGCAGCCCGATCACCGCGACGCGATCGCGCGGGAAAGTGGCGTGCACCCGCTGCGCCTGCGGCAGGCCATGGCTGACGCAGCCCGGGCACAGCATCTGGAAGGCCGCCAGGACGATGACCTTGCCGCGCAGGCTTTCCACGGTCGGTGCTTGGGTGGTGTTGAACCAGCGTTCGACCTGCCAGGCCGGCGCGGGGGAATGGACAGCGCTCATGATTCGTTCTCGTAAAGGCGCATCCCACGCGGAGCGGATGCGCGTCACCGGACGATCCTACCTGGGCAGGACGCCGGCTTCTGTTAGAAGTGTCCCCCTCGTCACGCGCTCGCCATGAGCTCGTCATGAGGGGGACGGTTGCTTACTGGTCGGGCTTGCCCGGCAGGCTCAGGTCGCCGGAGGCGACCTCGAACACGTCGGCCACGCATACCAGCGGCGCGTGCACGCTGGCATTGACCCGCAGTCCTGCGGTCACGCCATCGAAGCTGCCGGCGCTGACAATGCCGATGTCGTCGAATGGCACTTTCACGTGGACTTTCCCGGCGTCGAACGTCGGGCTCCAGTTCGGGCTGTCGATCAGGATCGGCAGGCCCGGCCAGGTCTTCGGCAGGCGCGGTTTCTGGCCTTCCGGAATATCCACGATGCCCAGCTTGCCCGGCCCGCAGGCCGGCGTCGGCTTCAGGACCACCCAGTGGCTATGCCACAGGTCACCATCGTTATCGAGCTTGCCATCGCCGTTCTCGTCGTAGATCGGCGTGTCGTCGAAGTCCGGGTGCGAGGTGACTGCCATCGCCAGGATGCCAGCGTTGTGCTCGAACCCCACTTCGTACGGGTCGATGGTCGTCGGCCAGACGTACGAGAAGATGCTGCTGCCTGCCAGTTTGCCGGTCTTGGCAGGACGGGTCTGGCCCGCCTTGCCCGAGACCGCCATGTGGAAGGTGGCAACATTGCCTTCGGTAGTGATGTGCGCCCACACGATGTCGAAGTTGGCATCGGCCGCCGTCTTCGCGTCGGCGGTGATGCCGCTACCGTGCGGCTTGGCATCGTGTGCCTGTGCGGCACCGACGGCCAGCAGCAACGCCAGCGATCCTGCAAGCCTGCCCATGGTCAGCCCTTCACTTCCGCCATCGAGGCGCCGAAGTTGATGTGCAGCGGCAGCTGCCCCTCGACCACCAGGGCCGGCACCGACTTCACGCCGGCGCGCTCGGCCTCGGCGATACGACCCGGTGCATCGCCGAAATGCACGACCTCGACATCGAAACGCTGCGGATCCAGGGCACGGGCCAACTGCTGTTCGGCGTCCACGCAGACCGGGCAACCGGCATGATAGAAAACGGCTTTCTGACGCATAATTAAATCCTCTTGCTTGCTCTTGAACGGGGTGGGTAAGGGAACAGGGCGGCGTCCGATGACAGTCGGGCGCCGTCCACTTCAATCCGCCGACGGCGGATGGCGTTGCCGGAAGCGCAGCGCGCTCGCGGCCAATTCGGGTTCTGGCGCGGCCTCCTGTTCGGCGCAATCCATGCGCAGCTGCGGATCGCCGAACGCTTGGGTGGTGAAGCCGCAGATATGCGGCAGGTCGTCGCGACCGCTGGCGTAGGGGCGGAAGAAGCGGCAGCCCAGGCAGGTCCGCAAACCGGTCGCCAATCCCCGCTGCTGCGCCTGCCGCACCATCAGCTGGGTCACCCGCAGCAGCGCGCCGACGTCGCTGTCGTCGAGTTCGCCCATCAGCGCGGCCAGGCCCTGCTCCGGCGCGGCGAGACGGCGCGCGAGCGCCTGCCCTTCCGCGTTCAGGCGCAACCGCGCGGCGCGGCGATCGTCGGGGTCGACCTGGCGGTCCAGCCAACCCTTCCGTTCAAGCGCCCGCAGCGTATCGCTGAGGCTGGCCGGCGAGACCGACAGGCGCTCGGCCAGCCGGCGCGCGCGCAGGCCCGCCGGTGCGGCCTGCAGCATGCGCAGCACTGCGGCCTGGGTCGGCGGCAACGCCGGTGTGCCCGTCGCGCGCCAGGACTGGGCCCGCACCAGCACAGCGAGCTGCTCGAGGCCGGCGGCGGCTTGATCCAGGCGATGCGGGTGGGCGGCGGAGTTCATGCCAAAAGATTAGGAGTCCTAAGTATTTTTGGCAATGGCGTGACGTTTGATTTTTCTAATGGATCCGCAAGTCTGCGGCGATCGGCTTTCCCCCTGTAGGAGCGGCTTCAGCCGCGATCGCCGGCCGGGGTGGTCGCGGCTGAAGCCGCTCCTACAGGGGGGCACCGGGCTAGAACGTGATCTTCACCGACTCGGCGCTGCGCTCGGCCGGGCCGTGGTAGACGGCTTCGATGTTGTTGCCATCCGGATCGAGCACGAAAGCGGCGTAGTAGCCGGGGTGGTACTGGCGCTCGCCCGGCTTGCCGTTTTCCTTGCCACCCGCGGCCAGGGCGGCCTTGTGGAAGGCCTCGACCATCGCGCGGTCCTTGGCCTGGAACGCCAGGTGGTGGCGGCCGGTCAACTCGCCGAGCGCGGCTTCGCTGTCGGCGGTGGACACGAACAGCTCGTCGGCCCAGAAGTAATCCTTGCCCTCGCCGCCCAGGGGCACGCCGAGGACATCGAACACCGCTTCGTAGAAACGGCGGCTGGCCCGCAAGTCGCGCACGACCAGTTGCAGATGATCGATCAGTCGACCGCGATGCAGTTCCTGGGTTTCCATGAGACGCCCTCATTCGGTGTTGGGAGCGTCTTGATACCAGTCCGACGGCTAAGTGGCGATCAAGGCCGGGTCAAGCCGCGGCCAGGCCGGAGAGCTTGCGCAGCACTTGCCGGAGGCGGCCCGGCCGCGGGGCGGATCAGGCTGCCGCCGCGCACTTCGCGCACAGGCCGTGCACTTCCAGGGTCTGCGCCTGCGGCTGGAAGCCCAACGCCTTGGCGCGCGCATCGAGTTGGGCGACGACCTCGCGATCCTCCAGCTCCACCGCGCTGTGGCAGCGATCGCAGATCAGGAACGGCACCGAGTGCTGGACGCTGTTGGGATGGTGGCAGGCGACGAAGGCATTGACCGATTCGAGCTTGTGCACGAACCCGTTCGCCATCAGGAAATCGAGCGCGCGATAGACCGTGGGCGGGGCGTCGGCGCCGACGCCCTTGCCTTCGCGGACCCATTCCAGCAACTCGTAGGCCTTGACCGGCTTGCCGGCATCGGCGATCAACCGCAGCACATTGGCGCGGATCGGGGTCAGCCGCAGGCCGCGCTCGGTGCAGGCACGCTCCACCGCGCGCACGAACGCCTCGGCGCTGTGGACGTGGTGGTGCGGATCGGTGCAGGCGTGCCTGGCGGACATCGGAACCTCGGGCGTCAACGGCTCAGACGGCCGTCCTCACCTTGATAAGCGCTGCATCGATGCGTTTCAAGGCCTCTTCGTGGCCGGCCAGGTACACCGTCTGCGAGATGTCCGGGCTGACCTGGGTGCCGGTGATCGCCACGCGCAGCGGCTGGGCGACCTTGCCCATGCCCAGTTCCAGCGCCGCGGCGGCCTCGTGCAGGGCCGCCGACACCGACTCCACGCTCCAGTCGCCGAGCCTGGCCAGCAGTTCGCGGGCCTTGGCCAGCGGCGCTTCCGCGGCCGGCTTGAGGTGCTTGGCGACCGCATCGCCGTCGTAATGGGTCAGCGGCTGGTACCAGACCAGCGCGCGCTCGGCCATTTCCTTCAGGGTGTGCACGCGGTCGCGCAGCGCCAGCACGACATCGATCGGCGCCGGCCCGCGGCCCAGGGCAACGTCGAGCTTCTTCAACTGGTATTCCAGCTGCGGCGCGATCGTGGCCGGGTCGTCGGTCTTGAGGTAGTGCTGGTTCACCCAGCCGAGCTTGGCCATGTCCAGGCGCGCGGCCTTGGAGTTGACGTCTTCGACCTTGAACAGATCGATCAGCTCCTGGCGCGAGAACAGTTCCTGGTCGCCATGCGACCAGCCCAGCCGGGCCAGATAGTTGACCAGCGCATGCGGCAGGTAGCCGGCGTCCTTGTACTGCATGACGTCCGCCGCGCCGGTGCGCTTGGACAGCTTGGCGCCCTGCTCGTCCAGGATCATCGGCATGTGCGCGAACTTCGGCACCGGTGCGCCCAGCGCTTCGTAGATGTTGATCTGGCGCGGGGTGTTGTTGATGTGGTCGTCGCCGCGGATGACTTCGGTGATGGCCATGTCCCAGTCGTCGACCACCACCGCGAAGTTGTAGGTGGGGTAGCCGTCGGGGCGGAAGATCACCATGTCGTCGAGTTCGCTGTTGGCGATCTCGATGCGGCCCTTGATCAGGTCGTCGAACACCACCGAGCCGCCGACCGGATTCTTGAAGCGGATGACGCGGTTGGGGTCGTCGCGATACGGCAAGGCCTGCTCGCGCGCGGCGCCGTTGTAGCGCGGCTTCTCCTGCCTGGCCATCGCGGCCTCGCGCATCGCCTCGAGCTCTTCCTTGGTCTCGTAGGCGTAGTACGCCTTGCCCTGCGCGAGCAGCAGTTCGGCCACTTCGCGATAGCGCTCCAGGCGCTGGGTCTGGTAGACCGGGCCTTCGTTGTAATCCAGTCCCAGCCAGTCCATCGCTTCGAGGATGGCGTCGATCGCCGCCTGGGTGCTGCGTTCGCGATCGGTGTCTTCGATGCGCAGCACGAACTCGCCGCCGCGGTGGCGCGCCTCCAGCCAGCAGTACAGCGCGGTGCGGGCACCGCCGATATGCAGGTAGCCGGTGGGACTGGGGGCGAAACGGGTGCGGCAGGTCATGGAGCGCTCGTGCGGAACGGGAATCGAGCGATTTTACCCGGCTGCGGGTGGGCCTGCCGTAGCGGGTACGGTGGCAAGGCGCTTCAGCTTGGAAAGCGCTCCAGCCGGGCCCGCTCCAGGCCCGGCGCGCGCTGGCCCGGCCAGTCGCGGTCGTTGCCGACCTGGGCGCGCGCACGGCTCGCTTCGAGGGCAGCGAAATCCAGTTCCGCCAACGCCCAGGCCTGCTTGCCGGCGGTGCGCGCCAACACGCCATCGGCCGGCAGCCCCACGTCCATCGGTGCGTAGATCGCCGCCTCGCCGGTGTTCACGTCCAGCGCCGGGCTCCACTCGGCCAGCCCCGCGGTGACCGACTGCGCCACGAACATCCGGTTCTCCAGCGCGCGGGCCAGGCAGCCGACCTGCACGCGGGTCGCGCCGGCGGCGGTGTCGGTGCAACTGGGCACGATCAGCAGGCGCGCGCCGGCCTCGGCCTGCGCACGCACCGGCAACGGGAACTCGCTGTCATAGCAGATCGCCACGCCGGCGCGCACACCGTCCGCCTCGAACACCTTGAGCGCATCGCCGGCCTCGATCACCCCGGCCTGTTTCTCGAAGCCGGTGAGTTGCAACTTGTCCTGCCAGCCGTGGCTGCCCCCGGGCGTGAACCAGTAACTGCGGTTGCGGTAGCCGCCTTCGTCCACGGCGAGCAGGAAACTGCCAGCGATCACATGCAGGTCCAGTCGCCGTGCCAGGTTGGCGAACAGCGCCAGGTAGTCGCCATGGCGCTGCTGGATCGCCGCCAGTGACGCGCGCAGATCCGCCAGCACCGGCAAGCCGAACGTGGCGGCCAGTTCCAGCGACAGATACTCCGGCAACACCGCCACGCGCGCGCCGGCATCGGCCGCTTCCTGCAGCAACGCCGCCTGCTTGTCGGCGAAAGCGGCGAAGTCGGCGGGCCGGCCGACCGGATATTTGGCGACGGCGACTTTCATGCGGACGGCTCCAGCGCGCGGGTCCAGAAGGTGAGTGCATGTTCGACTTCGCCGCGGCCAGCCTCTGGCCAGGGCAGGCGCAGCGTCAGGCCGGGGCGACGCGCGTAGCCGCGCTTGTGCCAGAAGACATCGTTCGAGCGATGGCCGGGCGGTTGGCGCGCGTCGTCCGGCGCGCGGTCGACGGCGCAGAATGCGGTGGCGTCGAACCGGCCCAAGGCGCGTGCGTGCGCCTCGCGCGCATCGAAGAACGCGTGGCCGACGCCCCGCCCCCGATACGCCGGCAGCAGAACCGATTCGCCGAAGTAGAACAACCGCGACGGATCGAGGCCGGCCTGCACGAAAGGCTGGCGGAACGCCGGCGCATCGTCGAGCAACGGCAAACCGGTCGACGCGCCGACGACCGCATCGCCATCGCGCGCCAGCACGAACACGCTGTCCGGCGAATTCGCGTAGGCGGCCAGGTAATCGCACTCGTAGTCCAGGTCGCCTTCGTAGAGATACGGCCAAGCGCGGAACACCGTTATGCGCAGACGCGCGACATCGTCCAGGAAAGGCGCCAGCTCGGCACCGCGCAGCGGGGTGACGGTAAGGGACGGGATGACCATGCCGTGATTGTAGCGATGCTGCGCGCGGCGACTCGCTGCTCAAGGGGATGGACCATGCCATTCGTCGTCGTCCCACGTCGATGCTGGCCAGCGTTGGGGCCGGCGCCGCCACCCGCGCCGCAGCATCCACGCGACCGGCACCGCCAGTACGCTGGCGATGAGGCCGGCGCAGCTGGCGATGAACAGCAATGCCAGGCCGAGTGCGTCGCCCGCGCTGTCGTCATATCCCGGCTGCGCCATCGCATGGCTGAAGTATGCGAGCAGGCCGGATGGCAACAGGATCGCGAGGGCGGCCATGGCTGCGAACCAACGCCACGAGCGGCACGCGGCGATGACCAGCAGCAGCCAAGGCAACAAGGCGAGTTTCAGCAGCAGCGCCATGCCGCCGCCTCCGGCTCCTGCCACAGCAACCAGGCACTGGCCTGGCGCGCGTCGAGCAACAGCGCCAGCGCGCCGCTGGCCGATCGCGTCCAGTACAGGTCCTGTCCGGTGCCAAGCACTTGCCAGTCGCCGTAGCGCGCAGCCTCGGTGTCGTTGCCGCGTTGCTGGCGGAGCCACTCCAGCCCGCCGGCAATGAGCGCGGTTGCCACGTTCGGCGCCAGCCGCAGGCCCAGCCCGCCGCGCCGCGACGATCCCCGGGCCAGCCGCAGCCGCGACAGCGGCGATGACTCCCAGCGCCCGGCCGGCGGCGGCAACAAGGCCACCGCCGCCAGCCCGGCGGGCAGCACTCGCTGCGCGCGCCGCAATACCCGCACGTGCAAGGCCAGCGCACTCATCGCGGCTCGCTGCCCAGTGCGTACCAGTCCAAGCGGCGGGTCAGCCACATGATCCCGGCGAGGATGCCGAACAGCAGCAGCGAGCCCATCAGCAACGCGTTGTCTTCCGAGACCAGCAGGCTGTAGAGCACGCCGTACAAGGCGGTCAGCAGGGTCGAGAAACCCAGCGCCAGCCAGCGGCTGCGCAGCACGCCGGCCAGGTAGAAGCCCTGCAAGCCAATGCAGGCCGCCGCTGCGATCGCATACGCCTGCCAGAACGCGATGTGCTCGGACAGGCTGAGCAACAGCAGGAAGAAGATCGCCAGCGCCAGGCCGACCAGCAGGTATTGCACCGGGTGGATGCGTAGCCCGCGGATCAGCTCCAGCAGCACGAAACCGGTGAAGGTGAGCAACACGAACAGCAGGCCGTATTTGCTGGCGCGATCGGCCTGGGTATAGACGTCGACCGGGTCGATGAGGTCGACGCGCAGGGCATCCAGTTCTCCGCCCTTGAGCAGTTGCGCCTGCGCGCCGGTCGCCAACGAGGAAAGCGCCCATTGCGCACGGAAGCCGGTGGCGTCGACCTGCCGTTCGGTGGGCAGGAACTCGCCGCCGAACGCCGGGTGCGGCCAGGACGAATGCAGCGCGACCTGGTTGTTGTCGCCGATCGGCACGATCGAGAGGGCACGCGTCCCGGCAAGACGCAATTCCATCGCCACGTCCGCCAGCGCCGGCAAGCTACCGGCCGAAGTCTCCGGCAACGGCGGCAACTCGGCATGCAGGCCAGGCGATGTACTCGCCAATGCGCCACTGTCGTTCTGCAACCGCAGGGGGCTGCCGGCTACGCGCAGCACTGGCTCGCCCGCCAGCCCGCGCACGTCGGCGATGCCGATGGCCAGGTACGGCCGCCCGTATACGCGGCCTTCCGCGGCCGCATAGGCCATCGGCGCGAACTCGGCCCGCAACTGTGCCTGCCACGTATACACCGGGACCTTGAACAGCCCGATGCGCCGCTCCGTCGGCTGCAAGGCACCTTCCACCCGCAGCCTTGCCGGCATTTGCACGAGATGGCCGCTCTCGCGCCGACGCTGCACGGTAAACACGCCGGCCTCATCGCGCTCGCGGGCATCGTATTCGCGCGTCCAGGGGATATAGCGCACCGGACCGATGAAGCGCTGCTCGCCCACGCTGCTCTGCGCCACGCGCGCCACCGCTTCGTCGCGATATCGCGTGCGGTCGGAAATGACCCCGCGGATCATCAACAACGGCACCAGCAACAGCAGGATCAGCCCGCCCAGGATGGCGAAGCGCAGCAACAGCTTGAGGGATTTCATCGTCGGTCCTCGTTGGAGAGGACCGCAGCGTGCGCCGCGTCGGTGGGCCGGGTTTGTGGCGAATTTGAAGCCTGTGTGAAGTGCCCGCTCAGCGCGTGGCGGTATCGAGCGGCAGCGACAGCCATGCGCACGCGCCACCACTGGGCCGGTTCTGCAGCCCCGCCTCGCCGCCATGCAGGCGGGCCACTTCACGTACGAACGGCAGGCCCAGGCCGGAACTGCGCGGCGCCCCGTCCGGCCGCGGCAACGAATAGAAACGCTCGAACACGCGCTCGCCAGCGTAATCCGGCAGACCCGGCCCGTCGTCTTCCACCGCGACCAGCAAGCGTTCGCCGACGATGCGTGCCGACAGCGCGAGGGTGCCGCCGGCGGGCGAGAACGCCAGCGCGTTGTCCAGCAGATTGCCCAGCGCCTGGCGCAGCAGGAACGGGTCGCCCTGCAGGCTCGGCAAGCCGGCCGGCACGTCGCTGCGCACCTGCACGCCGCGTGCCTGCGCCGCCAGCGCAATGGACGCCTGCGCGTCGCCAAGCAGTCCGCCGACGGCGATCGGTTCGCGCTTCTGCAGCCAGCCGTGCTGTTCGACCTCGGCCAGCGCCAGCAGTTTGTCGATGGTTTCGGTCAGGCGCCGCTCCTGGGCCTGGATATGCCCGGCGAAGCGCTGCCGATCCTGTTCGGGCAACGGTTCCTGCAACAACTCGGCCGCGCCGCGGATCGCCGCCAATGGACTCTTCATTTCGTGGGTCAGCGACTGCACGTATTGCTCGACATAGGCTTTGCCTTCGAGCTTGCGGCGCATCTGCTCCAGGGCCTGGCCGAGGTCGCCGATCTCGTCGCGGCGCCGCGGCGGCGGCGCGACCGGCTCGCCAGCGCTGACCGCACGCGCATAACGGTTGAGCCGGCCGATGCCGCGCGCCAGCCACCAGGTCGCCAGCACGCCGATCAAGGCCGCGATCCCGACCAGCCAGGCGCCGCGACGCAGGATGTTGCGCTGGCTGTCGGCGATGAAGGGTTCGATGCTGCGGTTCGGCTGGGCCAGCGTGAGCACGCCGATCAAGGTGGTGGCGTCGGCCGGGTCGTAGATCGGCGCGGCCACGTGCATGACGCTGGGGCTGGTCGGATCGGCGGCATCCTCCGGGCTGGAGCGCGCGCCGTACTCGCCGCGCAGCGTGCGGTAGACATCGTTCCAGCGCGAGTTGTCGCGGCCCACCTCGCGACCGGCCGAATCGAACACCACCCGCCCATGCGCGTCGGTCACGGTGACCCGGTAGTCGATGCTGCGCTTGGGGAAGCGCCACACCCGGGCATGCGGGTCGCGGCGCTGGGCCTGCGCGAGCTGGCGCGCGAAGGCGCCGTCGCCGATGTGCCCGGCGGCCAGGTCGGGCGCTGCGATCTCGGCCAGCAGATTGGCCGAATCGACCAGGGTCGACTCGATGGCCTGGCGCACCCCCGGCTTCACTTCATTGACGAACACGCGCATCACGAAGAACGCGGCCACGCCGACGATCAGGAAGAAGCCGAGGAAGATCTTCAGCCCGATCCGCATGCTCAGGCCTGCAGCGCGTAGCCGAGGCCGCGATGGGTGCGGATCGGCTCGTCGCTGGCGCCGGCCGCGCGCAGTTTGGCGCGCAGCGTCTTGACGTGGGTGTCGACGGTGCGGTCGGCGCTGTCGGCATCGCTGTCCCACGCGCGATCCATCAGTTGCGCGCGGCTGAGGATGGCACCGGGCCGGGCCAGCAACGCGGCCAGCAGGTGGTATTCGTAACGGGTCAGCGGCAGCGGCTGGTCGCGATAGCGGATCCGGCAGCCTTCGCGGTCGATCGCGAAATCGCCATGCCGCTGCCAGCCGGCTTCGCCCGCGTGCGGGTACGGGTGCGAATGCCGGCGCAGGCGGGCGCGTACCCGGGCAGCCAGCTCGCGCGGCGAGAAGGGCTTGGCGACGTAGTCGTCGGCGCCCAGCTCCAGGCCCAGCACGCGGTCGACCTCGTCGTTGCGGGCGGTCAGGAACACCACCGGCACGTCGCTGAAGCCCCGCAACTGCCGGCACACCTCGAAGCCGCCCAGGTCCGGCAGCCCGACATCGAGCAGGACCAGGTCGATCGCGCCTTCGCGCAAGCGTGCCAGGGCCTGCGCGCCCAGGCCGACGTGTTCCACCTGGTGGCCTTCGCTGCGCAGGACGTAGACGACGGCATCGGCGATGGCAGGTTCGTCCTCGATGACGAGAATGCGGGCGGCGGGCACGGACATGGCGCGCAGCATAGCGGCAAGCCGGGGGGTCTCACCCCTACCCTCACCCATCTCCCGCAAGCGCGCGAGAGAGGCTCCCGCCCGTTCGCGCAATGGCTGAAGTCCCGCCCTTCGCCTGCCTGCGGGACATCAGTCCCCCTGGGGGAGAAGGTGCCTTGAAGGCGCGGATGAGCGCACCCACGACTTCGCGCCGGCACGCCCCTACACTGGCGCCATGAACTATCGCCACTCATTCCATGCCGGCAACCACGCCGACGTCCTCAAGCACGTCGCCCTGCTGGCGCTGATCGATTCGCTCAAGCGCAAGGACTCGCCGTTCTTCGTGCTCGACACCCACGCCGGCCGTGGCCGCTACCTGCTCGGCGGCGACGACAGCCGGCGCACCAGCGAGGCCGAGGACGGGGTGATGCGGCTGATGGGCTCGGCCCAGCTGCCCGAGGTGGTGGAACGCTATCTGCGCGCGGTACAGGCCGACAATCCGGTCGGCGCGCTGCTGACCTACCCCGGCTCGCCGCTGCTGGCCGCCCAGGCCGGGCGTGCGCAGGACCGCTTCGCCTTCTGCGAAATGCAGCCGGAGGAAGCATCCGAACTCAACAAGCTGTTCGTCCACGACAGCCGGGTGCGGGTGCATGCCGGCGACGGCTATGCCGCGGTGCGGGCCTTCCTGCCGCCCAAGGACGGTGCCACCCGGATCGGCCGTGGCCTGGTCCTGATCGACCCGCCCTACGAGGCCCAGGACGCCGAGTACCCGCAGATCATCGCCTGCGTGCGCGAAGTGCTGGCCCGCTGGCCGCAGGCGATCTGCGCGGTCTGGTACCCGATCAAGCAGCGCCGCAGCCTGCAGCCATTCTTCCGCAAGGGCGCGTCGCTGCCGGCCAAATCGGTGCTGGTGGCCGAGCTGCTGGTGCGGCCGGACGACTCGCCGCTGCGCCTCAACGGCAGCGGCATGCTGCTGGTCAACGCGCCCTGGCAGTTCGAACAGGTGCTGGCGCCGGCCCTGGCCACGCTGCGCGCCCAGCTGGGCGAAGCCGGTGCCACGACCCGGCTGGAGTGGCTGCGTCAGCAGGACTGAGCGGCCCTGCAATGGACGTCGACAGTCACAGGCGGATCACGCGTCGTGAAGGTAGAGTGAGCCCGCCCCGGCCTGCCCTTCCGGCATTCACGGCTGCGGCCCGCAGTGATGACAGAATCCCCGACGCCAAGCTCGACTGAAGGAAGCTCGGTCATGGCTATCCGCAATCGCATGCCTCCGTGGCATGAAAATTTCAGCCTGCCCAACGGCCGGACGCTCTTGCTGCGGCCGGTGCGGCCGGAGGACGGGCCGCCGTTGCAGGGCGCCTTCAGCCTGCTCGGGCCGGACGAGATCCGCGAACGCCTGGTGCACGCAGGCGAGGACGTGAGCGCGGATGTGGTGCAGCGGCTCACCCATCCCAACCCCAAGAGCGAAATCGTGCTGGTGGCCGCCGAACAGCTGCCGCCGGGCGAGGCGGTGGTCGGCGCGCTGGCACGCGCGGCGATCGTGCCGGGCAGCCGCCAGGCCGAGTACACCATCCTGGTCAGCCATTTCGTCGCTGGCCAGGGCCTGGGCCGCCAATTGATGCGCAAGCTGGTCAAGTGGGCGCGGCGCAAATACCTGGACCGCTTGTACGGCGATGTGCTCAAGAGCAACGAGCCGATGCTGCAGCTGGCCCAGTCACTGGGCTTCAAGCCGCAGCCGCATCCGGATTCGCCGGACCTGCTGCGGATGGTGCTTGAACTCGAAGCGTGAGGATGCTTCCGGGGGCGTTGTAGGAGCGGCTTCAGCCGCGACCCGGGCCACCTCGGGTCGCGGCTGAAGCCGCTCCTGCAATGTGCGGACCCAGGTTGTGGGAGGGGCTTCAGCCCCGACTTGCCTCAGGTTGCGACCCCGGTCGTTACCGGGCGTCGACCCGGGCGCGGTAAAATCCTGGGCACATGCCGTCTTCTTCCCGACTCCCCGCTCCGCCGCTGCCCCGTACCGGCCAGCTCCGCGCCTACTGGCGCGCCCCCGCTTCGGCCACGGCGCTGGCCTGGTACATCGCCCGCGCCGCCGAGGCGCACGATGGGCCGCTGCTGGTCGTTGCGCGCGACAACCAGAGCGCGCACCAGATCGAAACCGATCTGCTGACCCTGCTCGGCGAACACAACACCCAACTGCCGATGCTGCCGTTCCCCGATTGGGAAACGTTGCCATACGACCAGTTCAGTCCGCACCCGGACATCATCAGCCAGCGCATGGCCGCGTTGCACCAGCTGCCAACGCTGCGCAAGGGCATCGTGATCGTGCCGGTGCAGACGCTGATGCAGCGGCTGGCGCCGCTGAAGTACGTGGTCGGCGGCAGCTTCGACCTGAAGGTCGGGCAGCGGCTGGACATGGAGGCGGAAAAGCGCCGCCTGGAGAGCGCCGGCTATCGCAACGTGCCGCAGGTGATGGATCCGGGCGATTTCGCCGTGCGCGGCGGCTTGCTCGACGTGTATCCGATGGGCACCAGTGCGCCGCTGCGCATCGAGCTGCTGGACGAGGACATCGATTCGATCCGCGAATTCGATCCGGAGTCGCAGCGCTCGCTCGACCGCGTCGAGGCGGTGAAGATGCTGCCCGGCCGCGAAGTGCCGCTGGACGATGCCAGTGTCGAACGCGTGCTGGCCATCTTGCGCGAGCGCTTCGACGTCGACACCCGCCGCAGTGCGCTGTACCAGGACCTCAAGTCGGGGTTGGCGCCGTCGGGCATCGAGTACTACCTGCCGCTGTTCTTCGAGCAGACCGCCACGTTGTTCGACTACCTGGGCACGCGCATGCTGCCGCTGGTGGCGCCGGGCGTGTCCAACGCCGCCGACGCGTTCTGGAGCCAGACCCAGCACCGCTACGAGCAGCGCCGCCATGATGTCGAACGGCCGCTGCTGGCGCCGGAGGCGCTGTACCAGACGCCGGATCAGCTGCGCGAAAAACTCAATGAGCTGGCGCGCATCGAAGTGTGGCCGGCCGAGCACGCGCGTTTCGCCGAAGCCGCCGCGCTCGGCGACCAGCCCTTGCCGCCGCTGCCGGTGGCGGCCAAGGATGCGCCGGCCGGCCAGGCGCTGAAGTCCTTCCTCGACCACTACCCAGGCCGGGTGCTGATCGCCGCCGATTCGCCAGGTCGTCGCGAAGCCTTGTTGGAAGTGTTGGCCGCCGCCGCGCTGCAACCGAAGGTCGAGACCGACCTGCCGGCCTTCCTGGACGACGCGGCCACGCGCTTTGCGATCGCCGTGGCGCCGCTGGAAGACGGTTTCGCACTGGACGAACCGCGCATCGCGGTGCTCACCGAGCGCCAGCTGTTCCCCGAGCGCGCGAACCAGCCACGCCGGGCGCGCCGCGCCGGGCGCGAGCCGGAAGCGATCATCCGCGACCTCGGCGAGCTGTCCGAAGGCGCGCCGATCGTCCACGAAGACCATGGCGTGGGCCGCTACCGCGGGCTGATCGTGCTCGAAGCCGGCGGCATGCCCGGCGAATTCCTGGAGATCGAATACGCCAAGGGCGACCGCCTGTACGTGCCGGTTGCGCAGTTGCACCTGATCAGCCGCTATTCCGGCGCCTCGCCGGAAACCGCGCCGCTGCATTCGCTGGGCGGCGAGCAATGGAGCAAGGCCAAGCGCCGCGCCGCCGAGAAAGTCCGCGACGTGGCCGCCGAACTGCTGGAGATCCAGGCACGCCGGCAAGCGCGCGCGGGCCTGGCGCTGCACGTGGATCGGCCGATGTATGAGCCGTTCGCGGCCGGCTTCCCGTTCGAGGAAACGCCCGACCAGCTCGCCGCGATCGAATCCACCCTGCGCGACCTGGCCAGCAGCCAGCCGATGGACCGGGTGGTCTGCGGCGACGTTGGCTTCGGCAAGACCGAGGTCGCGGTTCGCGCGGCCTTCGCCGCCGCCAGCGCCGGCAAGCAGGTCGCGGTGCTGGTGCCGACCACCCTGCTGGCCGAGCAGCACTACCGCAATTTCCGCGACCGCTTCGCCGACTGGCCGTTGAAGGTCGAGGTGCTGTCGCGCTTCAAGAGCACCAAGGAGATCAAGGCCGAACTGGAGAAGGTCGCCGAGGGCAAGATCGACGTCATCGTCGGCACCCATCGCCTGCTGCAGCCTGACGTGAAGTTCCGCGACCTGGGCCTGGTCATCGTCGACGAGGAACAACGCTTCGGCGTGCGCCAGAAAGAGGCGCTGAAGGCGATGCGCGCCAACGTGCACCTGCTGACGCTGACCGCGACGCCGATCCCGCGCACGCTCAACATGGCGATGAGCGGCTTGCGCGATCTGTCGATCATTGCCACGCCGCCGCCGAACCGGCTGGCGGTGAAGACCTTCATCACCCAGTGGGACAACGCGCTGCTGCGCGAGGCCTTCCAGCGCGAGCTGGCGCGCGGCGGCCAGCTGTACTTCCTGCACAACGACGTGGAAAGCATCGTGCGCATGCAGCGCGATCTGTCCGAGCTGGTGCCGGAGGCGCGCATCGGCATCGCCCATGGCCAGATGCCCGAGCGCGAGCTGGAGCGGGTGATGCTGGATTTCCAGAAGCAGCGTTTCAACGTACTGCTGTCGACGACGATCATCGAGTCGGGCATCGACATCCCCAACGCCAACACCATCATCATCAACCGCGCCGACCGCTTCGGCCTGGCCCAGCTGCACCAGTTGCGCGGCCGCGTCGGCCGCTCGCACCATCGCGCCTACGCCTACCTGGTGGTGCCCGACCGTCGTTCGATGACGACGGATGCGGAGAAGCGACTGGAGGCGATCGCCTCGATGGACGAACTGGGCGCCGGCTTCACCCTGGCCACCCACGACCTGGAAATCCGCGGCGCCGGCGAGCTGCTCGGCGAAGACCAGAGTGGGCAGATGGCCGAGGTCGGCTTCAGCCTCTACACCGAGCTGCTCGAACGCGCGGTGCGCAGCATCCGCCAGGGCAAGCTGCCGGACCTGGATTCGGGCGACGAAGTGCGGGGCGCCGAGGTCGAACTGCACGTGCCGGCGCTGATCCCCGAGGACTACCTGCCCGACGTACACACCCGCCTGACCCTGTACAAGCGCATTTCCAGCGCGCGCGACAGCGAGGCCCTGCGCGAACTGCAGGTCGAGATGATCGACCGCTTCGGCCTGTTGCCGGATCCCGTCAAGCACCTGTTCGCGATCGCCGAGCTGAAACTACAGGCGAATGTACTGGGTATCCGCAAGCTGGAACTGGGCGAGAACGGCGGTCGCATCGTGTTCGAAGCCCAACCCGATATCGACCCGATGGCGGTGATCCAGATGATCCAGAAGCAGCCCAAGCTGTATGCGATGGACGGGCCGGACAAGTTGCGCGTCAAGGTACCGCTGCCGCAGTCGGTGGATCGTTTCAATGCGGCCAAGGCGCTGCTGGCGACGCTGCGCAAGAGCTGAAGCCGGACCGGCGCGCGGCGGATCGCCCATTGCAGGAGCGGCTTCAGCCGCGACCTCCGCTGCCTCGCGGTCGCGGCTGAAGCCGCTCCTACAAGAGCGTCCATGAGCGCCAACTTCACCGCATCCTGCATCGGGTTTGCGCACACTGGCGCTCTCTGTTCCCGGAGCGCCGCGCATGTACGACACCCTGCCCTCCGCCGACCATGTCGGCGCCTACCGTTTCACCGGCACCTTGACCCGCGAGGACTACGACCGCTGCATCGCCGATGTGGAAGCGCGCCTGCAGCGCCACGGCCGCATCGGCCTCTATTGCGAGCTGGATGGCTTCACCGGGCTGACCCTGCCCGCACTCGGCCGCGACCTGGAGTACGCCGTGCAGAACTTCGGCCGCTATCACCGTTTCGCGCGGGCGGCGATCGTGACCACGCCGGGTTTCGTCGCCACGATGAGCTCGCTGGCCGGACGTTTCATGCCGAGCACGCAGCTACGGGTATTCGCGCCCGACGAGCGCGTGCTCGCATTGGAATGGGCCACCCAGTTCGATCCCGAACAGGATTCGGCCGACGCCGATTGAAGACTGCTGGTCGATGCGGGCCGCGCGGGTGTGCGCTACAGCTGCGATTCCACCGGCAGCCAGCCGATGACCCTGGCCGCACCGCGTCGCCAGATGCTCGCCTCCGGCTCGCGCGTCCACAGTTTCGGCGGCGTCGCGGCAGCGTCGGACCAGACGAGGGCGCCCTCGCTACCCTGCAGGCGGACCTCGTATGCCATCGCCGGCGAGGTCTTGCGTGCGTACAGCTTCTCCAACTCGCGCGCCAGCTCGGGCTGCTCGAACAGCAGGCCCATCTCGGTGTTGACCTTCATCGATCGCGGATCCAGGTTGAACGAACCGATGAAGCCAGTGCGGCCATCGACCACGAAGGCCTTGGTGTGCAGGCTGGCGCCGCTGGAACCGAACAGGCTGCCGTCCGGCTTGCCGTTGGGCTTGAGCTCGTAGAGTTTCACCCCCTCGCGCAGCAGCGGCACCCGATAGCCCGCGTAACCGCCGTGCACCGCGACCACGTCGTTGGCCGCCAGCGAATTGGTCAGCACGCCGACCGCCACGCCGCGGCGGCGCAACTGGCCGATCCAGCGCACGCCGGCATCGCCGGGCACGAAGTACGGCGAAATCAGCTGCAGACGCTGTCTTGCGCTGGCCATGTCATGGATCAGCACCGGGGTCATCCAATCGGGCTTCTGCGGTGCGCCTTCGGCTTTTTCCGGCGGATCGGAAACGATGTGCGCCTTGCCGGACCAATGCACCACGCGCTGCCCGCTCACCAGGCTGTGCACGCCTGGCGATTGCTCCAGCTTCTGGCGGTAGGGCTCGGCCTGGGGCGACTGCTCGCCCGCGCCGAGGTGCTCTCGCAACTGCGCCAGGTCGGTCTTTTCGCGCTTGACCAGCGCCGACAGCGGAATGGCGTTGGGGCTGTTCCAATAGGCGTCGAAGATGGACGAGGCTTCCGCGGCGGCGGGCCCGATCGCGGCCACGTCGGTATCCATGAAGTTAACGTCGCGCGCGGCGTCGAAATATTCATCGCCGACGTTGCGGCCGCCGACGATGGCGACGCGGGCGTCGGCGATCCAGGCCTTGTTGTGCATCCGCCGGTTGATGCTGAAAAGGCGCAACGCCATTTCCACCCCGCGCAGGAAGGTGCCTTCGCGCGCGCGGGTCGGATTGAACAGGCGCACTTCGATCAGCGGATGCCGGTCCAGGGTGGCCAGTATCGAGCGGCTGCCATGGACATTGAGGTCGTCCAGCAGCAGCCGCACGCGCACGCCGCGGTCGGCCGCGCGCAATACTTCCTGGTAGAGCAGATTGCCGGTGAAGTCCGGCCGCCAGATGTAGTACTGCAGGTCCAGGCTGCGGCCGGCGGCGCGGGCCAACAGTGCGCGCGCGGCGAAGGCATCGACATTGTCCGACAGCATGACCATGCCGGTCTGGCCGGGTCGCGCCTCGGTCATCGGTGCCAGCGCGCGATCGATCGGGGTGGCTGCCGCTGCTACCGGCAGGGCGCTGCCCGGGGGTGCGCGCACGCGGTCGACGAAGCGGCCGTAGCTCCATAGCGCCACCAGCGAGGCGAGCACGAAGCCCAGCAATGCGATGGCCAGCCACTTCATGGTTCTGCGGGTCATGGCGCGATTGTAGGTGCACGCCGTCTGCGGGCTGTGCAGGCGGCCGGTCGCCCCTGCCGGAAGCGGGACTCCCATCAGCAGGAGGTCTCGCTACGGCTTGCGAAGTGGCGGTTTATTGAGGGGCGCGCGTGCTCTATGCGGAGGGTTGTTGTCGGCTCACGGTGCGGGCATCGCCCTGACGAGAAGGGGAGGAGAAAAAGCTCGGCCCTCGATTGCCGTCGACAACCGACAGTCTGCGGCTTCGAGGGATCTCTCCTGTAGGAGCGGCTTCAGCCGCGACCGCCGGATCCTGCGGTCGCGGCTGAAGCTGCTCCTACAACAAGCGGCGACTTTGCGCAGCAAACTTTGGGGGGCACAGCCCGCCAAGCGGGCAGTGCCACGATCAGCCCGGCGGATTGACTACGACGTATTGCACCGAAGTGCCGGCGTATTGCGGCTGGTACCAGGTGCTGCCGCATTGCTGGTAGGCGACGCCGTTGATCACGGTGGTCACGCAGCTCGGCGGCACCGAATAGACGATCGAGCCGATGACCGCCGAGGTGACCACCGCGGCCGTGGTGACGGCGGCCGCGGTGGCGACGGGATGGTCGTACCAGCCGTCGTGCCAGTGGTTGTCCACGTCCACGTCCACATCGACGTCACGATGCACGTCGCGGTTGACGTCGCGGTTGACGTCGCGATTCACGTTGCGGTTGACGTTGGCGTTGTTGTTGCGGTTGACGTTGGCGGTGCGGTTGCCGGCCGGCGCATGCGCTACAGGCGCGTGGCCGGCACGCGCGCCGGCGCCTCCGCCATGGTTGATCCCGGTACGCGCGCCGCGCTGGATTGCGTCGGCCGGCGCGCTGTGCAGCATGCCAACCGTCATCGCGCACAAGGCCGCCAGCACCACGACAGGCTTCTGGATGTTCATCACTTGTCCTCCTCGACGGCCACGACGTCCACCTCGACCAGTTGGATACGCGCGGCATCCTTGGGCGGCACGAAGGTGAATGCCGAGTCCTTGAAGGTGGCATTGGTGTTCCAGGTCAGGTCGGCGGCATATTGCGGCTGCGCCGGGTCGTCGGTGGTGGTGATCACCAGGCGCCGCGGCAGCGGCTTGTCGCCCTGCTCCAGCCACAGCTGCCAGTCGACGCCATCCTGGCGGAACGCATACTGCTCGGTGACCGTACCATCGACACGCGCCGGGCCGATGAAGCGCGCGCCGGTCAATGCCGAGGTCGGTGCTTCGGGCGTGCCCCACAGGAACAGATCGGGCAACGGCAACTCGATGCCGTACTGGTCGCGCGCCAGCTGGATCAGGCCATGCAGGGTCGGCGGCGCATCGACGCTGGCGTAGTACTTGTTCTTCGGGCCGTAGACGGTGAAGGTCTTGCCGTCGTAGAAGAACTCGCGCTCCTTGCGGTCGGTCTTGACGGTGAGCTTCATGCCGGTCGGCGGACGCACCTGGTATTGCACCGTGCCGGGGAATTGCAGTTTCTGCCCGTTGTCGTCGACGATCTCGAGCGTGGTGTCGCCCGTGATTTCGAAGTTCTTGAGCGTGCGCAGGTATTTGCCCATCTTCTCCAGTGCCGCTACCGCCTGCGGGTCGATCTTCTGCGCGGCGGCCGGGTTCGAGGTCGCCGCAGCTCGGCTCTCGGCCGTCGGTGGCGCCGCCTGCACGGCGGCGGCGCTGCCCGCTATTGCCAGGCAGATCGCCATGCGCAACAAGATTGGTGACATGTCGGTTCTCCAGTAGATGCCGTTTCGATCCGGGCCCGGGCCACTGCGCAAGGCGGCCACGCGATAGCACGTGAGGGCAGCCCACGCACCCAACGCGCGACAGGCATGGCGAGAGAAGACCACTCCGTAGGGCATGGGCGCGACCGCTGAACTACCGGTTGGGGCTGAGTAAAAATACTGGGGTTGCGGCAACGTATTCAGGCCTTTCTGCCGTGGGTGCGGGCGTCTGGGCTTTTGCGGCTTGCGAGGTGGGGGGTTATTGAGGGGCGCGCGTGCTGTGGGCGGTTTGTTTTGTCGGCTTACGGTGTGGGCACCGCCCTGACGGGAGGGGATGGCCCGGCTCGGTTGGACATCCTGTCCAACTCGCCTACCGCGGCCATCCATGGCCGCTGGCCGCGCCGTCCTGCCGGGGTGGGCGCGTCGAGCGGCACAAGGATGTGCCGCGCGGTGAGTGCGGACAGGATGTCCGCCCGAACCGAAAGCGAACACCCCGGCAGGGCGGTGCCCACACCGTAAGCCGACGCCACCCACCGCAAACGCGCACGCGCGCCCCTCAATAAACCCCCACCTCGCAAACCGCAGAAAATGAAGCCGTCCCGCCAACTGGAGAAGAGTCCAAAAAAAGGCCCGGCATAAGCCGGGCCCTCGAACACACAACGGCAGCAACGCTTACCAGATCACCACGCGATCCTTGTCGGCGCGCACCATGCCATCGCCCGTCTTGCACTGGAACGCCTTCGCATAGGCCGGCATGTTCGACGGCGCGGCGATCGCGCGGAAATTCGCCGGCGCGTGCGGATCGGTGTTCAGGCGCACCCGCAGCTCGCCGTCGGTGAAGTTGCGACGCCACACCGTGGCCCAGTTCATGAAGAAGCGCTGGTCCTGGCTGTAACCGTCGATCGGCTTGTTCGCGTCCGGATTCTCCTTCAGCGCCATCTGCAACGCGTCATAGGCCACGGTCAGGCCGCCGAGGTCGCCGATGTTTTCGCCCAAAGTGAGCTTGCCCTTGACGTTGACGCCCGGCACCGCCTCGTAATGGTCGAACTGCGAGACGAGCTGGTCGGTGCGCTGGGTGAACAGCTTGCGGTCGCCGTCAGTCCACCAGCTGTCGAAATTGCCCTTGGCGTCGAACTGGCTGCCCGAGTCGTCGTAGCCATGCATCATTTCGTGGCCGATCACCGCGCCGATGCCGCCGTAATTGATCGCGGGGTCACCCTTGGGATCGAAGAACGGCGGCTGCAGGATCGCCGCCGGGAACACGATCTCGTTCTTGGTGGCGTTGTAGTACGCGTTGACGGTCTGCGGGGTCATGCCCCACTCGGTGCGATCGACCGGCTTGCCGATCTTGTCCAGGCGGTAGCGGTAGTTGAACGCCTGCGCGGCCTGCATGTTGGCCAGGAAGCTGTCGCCCTGCGTCTGCAGGCCGCTCCAGTCGCGCCACTTGTCCGGATAGCCGATCTTCGGCGTGAAGCTGGCCCACTTCTCCAGCGCACGCTTCTTGGTGTCGGCGCTCATCCAGTCCAGCGTCTCCAGGCGCGCCTTCAGCGCGTCGGACAGGTTATGCACCAGGTGCTGCATCTCTTCCTTCGACTCGGCGGGGAACGCGGCCTGCACGTACAGCTGGCCCAGCGCCTCGCCCATCGCCTCGTTGGTCGCGTCCAGGGTGCGCTTCCAGCGCGGCAGCATTTCCTGCTGGCCGCGCAGGGTCTTGGCATAGAAATCGAAGTTGGCCTGTTCGAACGGCTTGGCCAGGTACGGCGCGGCCTCATCGAGCGTGTGGAAGCGCAGGTAAGCCTTCCAGGTGTCCACCGGCGTGTCGGCCAGCATCTTGTCCAGCTCGGCGAAATAGCCCGGCTGGCCCAGCGAGAACTTGTCGGCGGCCGGCACCTTCAAGGTGTCGAAGAACGCCGTCCAGTCGAAGTGCGGGGTGATCTTGTTCGCGTCGGCGGCGCTGACCGGGTTGTAGCGCTTGGCCGGATCGCGCAACTCGATGCGCGACAGCGACGCATTGGCGAGCCGTGTTTCGAACGCCAGCACGGCCTTGGCCTGCTCGGCGGCCTGCGCGGCGTCCACACCGGACAACTCCAGCATGCGCGCAATGTACTTGACGTACTCCTCGCGGATCTTGGCCTGTGACTCGTCGAAGTAGTAGCCCTTCTCCGGCAGGCCCAGCCCGCCCTGACCGGCATAGGCGATGACTTGTTCGGAATTCTTGTAGTCGGCGTTGGCGCCGAAGTTGAACAGGAAGCCCTGCCCTTGTGCGTAGCTGTCGCGCAACCAGGCGGCGATCGCCGGCGCATCGGCCAGCCCGTCGATGGCCTGCAGCTGCGGCTGCAGCGGGGTCAGCCCCGCCTTGTCGATGGCGGCTTCGTCCGAACCGGTGCGCCAGAAATCGGCCAGTTTGGCCTCGATGCTGCCGGCAGCCGGCTTGGCCTCGACCAGCTGCTGCACCAGTGCATGCTGGATCGCCAGCGAACGCTCGCCGAGCGCTTCGAAGCTGCCCCAGCTGGTGCGGTCGGCCGGGACCGGATTGGCCTTCAGCCACTTGCTGTTGACGAAGCCGTTGAGGTCGTCGCAGGCGGCGATCGAGCTGTCGAGATCGGCGATGCTGAAGGCCACTTTCGGCGCGTCGATCTTGGACAGGTCGAACTTCGGCGCGGCGGCCGGGGCGGCGGCGGTCGCGTCGGCCGGCGCCTCATGCTTGCCGCAGGCGGACAGGGATGCGGCAATGGCCACCGCCAGGGACAGCGGGGCGAGCTTGCTGAAGGTCATTCGGTTCTCCGGGACTGCGGTCTGGGACGCGCCGATGCGGCGCCACTCCCCAGCCTAGCGATCGCCGACGCGCGGCCTATGGGCCATTGGTCATGGGCGTCGCCGGCGTTGCCGGACGCCTCGGACATCCCCCTCAGGCCGCAGCCTGGACCCGGGCGCGGATCCGCCAAAGTCGGCACAGCAGCCAGGCCGCCAGCTCGAAGCCCAGGTAGAGGGCGCCCATGAACATGGCATTGAGCCAGCCGCCGGCGCGGGTCGCCGAGCACCCTTCACCCCAGAGGCAGCGGCACAGCCCCCACACGAACGGCGCGGCCAGTGCCGATGCGAGCAAGGCCAGCGCCACGATCAGCAGCGCTCGCACCTTCGCCGTGGTGCGCCAGGCCTCCCGCGCGAGCGCGTAGGCGCGCAACGGCAGTGCACCCAGGCCGAACAAGCCCAGCCCACCCAGGATCCAGGGCAGAACCTGGATAACCACAAACTCGGCGCCCTGCATGCTTCCCCCGCCATCCGCGCGATGCCGACGATGCTAAGCCAAGCCGTTCCGCGACGGTCAGGCCGCTTGCCGGCTCGCCCCGCGGCGGCGCCCATCGGTGAAGAGGCTGACGATGCAACCGATCAGCACAGGCAACAATGAATAGAGGGGGATGAACAGCAGCGCCAAAGCGGACTGGGCATCGGCAGTGAGATCCAGCGTGCCGTGGGCCCAGGCCAGGAAACCGAAACCCAGCACGCTTGGCAGGACCAGCGACAGCGGCCGGCGGTAGCGCAGGCTGAAGCCCAGGATAGGCCCCCAGGTGACCGCGCCAGCGGCGGCGAGCAACAACGCGCCCTGCCAGCCACCGTGGAAGTATTGCGCCAGCCACTGCACGCCGCCCGGCACGCGGGCCAGGTACGGCGTCAGCAGCCCGACCAGCACGACCAGCACACGTGCCTTGCCCATTCCCATCTCCGCCTCCTGGCCTGCCCTCGCCTGCCCAGCATGCGGGCCGGTGGGCCCGGCTTCAATCCAGGCTGGCCCTGGCACGCACGACCAGGTGCTCAGGCCATGGCGGCCGGTCGCCCGCCCAACAGCCGCGCCGGCAGGAACAGCAGCGCGCGCAGGAACGCGAATACCGCAGACACGGTGATGCCCACCAGCCGGAACGGCAGCAACAGTAGCCACACGAACGGCCAGGCAACCAACGCCAACAGCGCCAACGGCCAGCACAGCACGAACAGCAGGCACCAGGCGACCAGCCAGCAGAGCGTCTTCATCGACAGCCTCCTCAAGGGCGCGACCTTGCGCCCGACGACTGCAGGCTGCCGGGCGGCTGCGCCGGCCGCAATACGGATGCGACGAAACGGCGGTTGCGTGGACTGAAATGGCCGTGGCTGCGGCAAAGCCGGGCTGTCGCGGCGCTGCCGCGAAGCCCGGCCGTGCGGATGCGGCGCGCGACCAGTCGCCGGCGCCTCGGCGAAACCAGCGCCGGCGCTGCGTCAGTGTGTCAGCGCCTGCGCGATCGCCTGCTCGGCCAGCGGCACCATGCGGGCGTAGCCGGCCGGCGTCGGATGCACGCCATCCTCGGCCAGCGCCGGATCCAGGCCACCGGCGGCGTTGGCCATGGCGTCGTAGTAGTCCAGGTAGACCAGGCCCTGCTGCTGCGTGTAGCGCTGCAGCGCGGCATTGAGTACGCGCACCTTGCCGGCCGGCTGCGCGCCGGGCCGCCACGGGTATTCGCTGACCGGCAGCACCGAGGCCAGCACGACGCGAATGCCATGCGCCTTGGCCAGCTCGACCATCGAATGCAGGTTGTCTTCGATCATCGCCTGGGTGGTGGGGCCGGTATTGCCGGCGATGTCGTTGGTGCCGGCAAGGATCACCACCAACGCCGGCCTGAGATCCACTACATCCTGGCGGAACCGCAGCAGCATCTGCGCGGTGGTCTGCCCCGAGATGCCGCGATTGACGTAGGGCTTGCCGGGAAAGAAACGCTCGCTGCCGGTCGGGCCCCACCCTTCGGTGATGGAATCGCCGAAGAACACCACGCGCTGCGTGCCCGCCGCCGGTGGCGCCAAGGTCGCGTTCTGCTCGCGATAGCGTCCCAGTTGCGGCCAGTCGAGCAGGCGTTGCTGCATCTGTTCGATCTGTTTTGGCGTCAGCGTGGAGACCGGCGCCAGGTAGAGCGGCTCCACCGCCGGCGTGGTTTCGGCGGCATGGGCCAGCGGCGATGCGATGCACAGGCCCATCACCAAAGCGATGCCCGGCTTGTGCAGGAGCGGCTGCAGCCGCGACTGCAAGATCCGGGCGGTCGCGGCTGAAGCCGCTCCTACAAAGGCGATGTTAGGCATGGCGCTCGGCTGGGTTGTTCGACGCGGCATCTTAGTCAGCGGAAGGGCGGCACGCTACTTGTCCGAACGGTCGGCTGAGGTCGGATCATGTTCGGCCGTCGCCTTCGCATCGCGTGGTACCTCTTGCAGGCTTTGCCGCACTTCACGCACCTGCGCCGCACTCACCGCCGGCGCCTGGTTGCCGAAGTTGCCGCGCACATAGGTCGCCAGTTGCGCCACCTCGTCGTCACTCAAGCGCCAGGCGAAACCCGGCATGCCGAGATTGGACGGCGCCGCCTGGGTGGACGGCAGGCTGCTGCCGGCCAGGATCAGGCGCACCAGCGTGGTGGGCTGTTGCGCCAGCACGGTGGGATTGCCGGCGATCGCCGGCAACGCGTTGATCGCACCTTCCGCATCGGTGTGATGGCAGGCCGCGCAGTTGTCCACGTACAGCTCGGCGCCACGACTGTCGTTGATGCCCGCGCGAAGCACCTTGGCGGTCGCGTCGCTGGCGGCGTAGGCGACTTTACCGCCGCTAGTGGCCGGCAACGTCTTGAGATAGCCGGCGATTGCGCGCAGATCCTCGTCGCTCATCCATTGCGTGCTGTGCACGACCACATCGCCCATCGGCTGGCCCACCACCGCGGCACGCGGGTTGCGGGCGCTGCGCAAGGTTGCGACGAGGTCCTGCTCGCTCCAGCGTCCCAGGCCATCGGCGTTATTGCCGCGCAGGTTGACCGCTACCCAGCCGTCGATGACCTGGCCGCCGGCGAGGAAGTCGGCGCCGGATTCGTCCAGCGCCCGCTCCTGCAGGGTGAATGCACGCGGCGTATGGCAGGCCCCGCAATGACCGAGTCCTTGCACCAGATAGGCGCCGCGCGCGAGTTTCGGATCGGCGTAGCGTGCGGCATCCCAACCGGCCGAGTCGGGGCTGGGCGCGAAGGTCTTGCGCCAGATCGCCAGCGGCCAGCGGATCGACAACGGCCAACGGATGTCGGACTTCCGATTCGGCTCGGCCACCGGCTGCACGCCGTGCATGAAGAACGCATGCAGCGCGCGCACGTCTTCGTCGTTGATGCGCGAATAAGACGGGTACGGCATCGCCGGATACAGCGTCCCGCCGCTGGGCATGATGCCGTGGCGCACCGCGCGGTTGAACTGCTCCAGCGTCCAGCCGCCGATGCCGTGCGTCGGGTCCGGGGTGATATTGGTGCTGTAGATCGTGCCGATCGGCGAAGCCACCGGCAGGCCACCGGCGAACGGCTTTCCGCCCGGACGCGTGTGGCAGGCGGCGCAATCACCGGCCGCGGCGACATAGCCCCCGCGCTCGATCAGTTGCGTATCGGCGGCCGTCGCCGCGGCCCCGGCGATCGCCGGCGTGCGCGTCGGCAGCAGCGCATAGACGATCGCGATCACCAGCAACACCACCAGCAGGGCCAGCACGATCAGCAGGATCCTTTTCATGGCCGCCCCCTATGCCTGGACCAGCGGACCGGGGTCCTTGATGTACTTCTCGCGGATCGCCGCGGCGGCCCAATACGCCAGTCCGCCGACCAGTCCCGTGGGGTTGTAGCCGTTGTTCTGCGGAAACGCATTGGCGCCGATCGCAAACACATTCGGCACGTCCCACGATTGCAGGTAGCGGTTGAGCGCCGAGGTGCGCGGGTCGTCGCCCATGATCGCGCCGCCGCAGGTATGGGTGCTCTGGTACTTGGTGATGTTGTAGCGCTCGCCGTCCTTCTTCGCGTCGCCGGACATCGACAACGGGTTGAGGATCTTGCTCATCTTCAACGCCTGCTCGACGAAATACTGCGAGGCCTTGATTTCGTTCGGATGCCAGTCGAAGGTCATGCGCAGCAGCGGCCGCCCGAAGCCGTCCTTGTAGGTCGGATCCAGGCTCAGGTAGTGCTGGCGGTATGACATGCAGGCGCCTTGCACTTCGTAATAAAACGAATGCCGGAACGTATCGGCGGCCGCACGCTTCCAGGCCGTGCCCCAGCCCGGCGTGCCGGCCGGGACATTGATGCCGCGCACCGGGCCGGCGCCGGGCTGGCGCGCCCACACCAGCCCGCCGCCGACGAAACCAGCCTTGGCGTTGTCGAGCTGGTTGCCATTGAGATCGTCCATCGTGGTGCCGGCGCCACCGATGCCGATGAACGGATTGGCCTGCACGTTCTTGTCGAAGAACAACACGACCCGGTTGAGGTTCTGGTAGGAGTAATTGCGGCCGACGGTGCCGGTGTTGGAGTCCGGGTCGTACGGCGTGCCGATGCCCGACACCAGCATCAGGTGCACGTTGTAGAGCGAGAACGCGCACAGCAGCACGATGTCCGCCGGCTGTTCCACTTCGCGCCCCTGCGCATCGAGATAGGTCACGCCGGTCGCCTGCTTGCCGGTGCCGTCCAGGTTCACCCGCAGCACATGGGCATGGGTGCGCAGCTCGAATTCCTTGCGCTGGCGCAGCACCGGCATGATGCAGACATTGGGGCTGGCCTTGGAGTAATTCAGGCAGCCATAGTCGCTGCAGAAACCACAGGCGTTGCACGGCCCCATCTGGCAGCCGTAGGGATTCACGTACGACGCAGAGGCATTCGAGGCGGGAATCGGATACGGATGCCAGCCCATTTCCCTGGCCGCGCCGTAGAACATTTCCGCGCCCAGGTAATTCGGATTCGGGCCCAATGGATACTCGCGCGAGCGTGAGCCTTCGAATGGATTGCCGCCTTCCTGCACCACGCCATTGATCACCCCGGCCTTGCCGGCGGTGCCGCAGACGCGCTCGAACATGTCCAGGTGTGGTTCCAGCTCCGCATAGCTGACCGGGAAGTCCTGGATCGTCATGTCGGCGGGAATGAAGCCCTTGCCGTAGCGCTGCTCGACGTTGCTGCGCAGGATCATGTCTTCCGGCAACGGCCGGAAATGGCAGCCCGACCAGTGGCTGCCGGCGCCGCCGACGCCGGTGCCCGGCTTGAACGAACCCATCTGCCGGTACGGCACTGCGGTGTCGGCCGGGGTATGCCGGATGGTCACCGTTTCCTGCGACAGCGACTGCAGGAAACGCCGATGCACTGAGCCCTCCAGTTCGTCGACGACCTTGGGATAGGCGAAGTCCGGCTGGGTGTCGCGATCGCCGCCACGCTCCAGCGCGACGACGTGCAAACCGGCGTCGGTCAGTTCCTTGGCCAGGATCGCGCCGGTCCAGCCCATGCCGACGATGACCGCATCGACTTTCGGTTTCACTGTGGCCATCGCATCAGCTCCGCTTTCCGGCCAGGTCGACCGGCGGCAACGGATAGGGCTTGTCGCGCACGGTGATCCAGTCGGTGTAGTCGGCGCGCATGCCCGGATAGCCGATCATCTTCCACGCGCCCATGTTCTTGTTGCCGCCATGCATCGGGTCGGCGAAGTAGCCGTTCTTCACTTCGCCGAGCAGATTGGAGAAGAACAACTTGGCCGAGATGCCTTCCAGCTCGACCTTGCCGGCTTCCGCATCCTTGAGCAGCGCTTCCTGCTGTGCGTGATCGAGCTGCGCGAAAGTCTTGCCGTCGAAGGCCTTCTTGCAGTGTGCGTCGAATGTGTCGATGCCGATGCGCAGGATTTCGCGCAACGTCAGCCGCCCCTGGTAGCCGAACTCGGGCGCCGCTTCCAGGAACGGCCCCTGCATGTACCAGATCGCGCCGTTGGCATACGGCGTATGCATATGGCGGTCGAGGAATTCGGGCACGCCCGACTCCACTGCGCCGGGGCCTACTTCATCGGAGGGAATCAGGCGGTCGCAGGCGGCGACCAGGAAGGTCCACTGGGCTGCGTTGAAGAAGGTGGGTGCGTAGGGTTTGCCGGTGTCGTCGGCGCGCGCGCTGCGCTGTGCATTCGCCTCGCCTGCGGTGTCCGGCTTGCACGCGGCGGGCAGGATCGCCGCGACCGGGATCACGGTCAGGCTCTGGAACAGCCTGCGGCGCGACAACGAGGGAGGGAGGTCGGACGGACTTTGCGTCATAGCGGGCTTCCCGGTGGGGGTGGCTGGCCTATCGCGCGGGATACACATCCCCTGTCCGCGCGGACTACGTGCCCATCATGCGAACTGGAATGTTGTGGTTATGTCGAGGCAGGCGTGCGGGATTGTTTGATTCCGCTTGGAACGGCAACTGTTGTTCTGCCGCCATCGCGATGCCTGCAGATTTTGCGGCTTGCGACGTGGGGGGTTATTGAGGGGGCGCGCGTGCTGTGGGCGGTTTGTTTTGTCGGCTTACGGTGCGGGCCCCGCCCTGACGGGAGGGGGCGGGCCCGGCTCGGTTGGACATCCTGTCCAACTCGCCTAGCGCGGACATCCATGGCCGCTGGCCACCCCCTCCCGCCAGGACGGCGCAGGGCGCATCAGTGTCATGTCTTCGATCAAGGCGCACCTGGAGAGGGTGAAGAGAAAAGCCCGGCTCCCGATTGCCATCGGGCCCTGCCCCATCCCGGCTTCGAGAAGGTCTCCACTGTAGGAGCGGCTTCAGCCGCG
>Ga0160434_100119_pt1 | contig 45048 bp, 38 predicted proteins | sample HID1973I_E0MG_FD_108273 | JGI IMG/M metagenome (GOLD analysis project Ga0160434, IMG submission 108273) | Enriched mosquito-associated microbial communities from UW Madison campus, WI, USA - HID1973I_E0 MG | ecosystem: Host-associated > Arthropoda: Insects > Digestive system > Unclassified ... | reverse complement strand
GTTGAAGCGGCCGATGTAGGCGCGCGACTGGATCTCCACGCCGTTGATGTTGAGGATGTCCAGGCCGCCGGAAATTTCCTGGAAGACGTTGTGGTTGCCTTCCAGCTTGTCGCGGCTCTGGTCCACGTAGGACAGCTGCACGGTCGGGCCGACCACGATCTCGCCGGAGTCCGGCTTTTCCTGGCCGGTGATCATCTTGAACAGTGTCGACTTGCCGGCGCCGTTCGGGCCGATGATGCCGACGATCGCGCCCGGCGGCACGATGAAGCTCAGGTCATCGATCAACAGGCGGTCGCCGAACTTCTTCGACACGTGCTTGAACTCCATCACCGAGTTGCCCAGGCGCTCGCCCGGCGGGATGAAGATCTCGTTGGTCTCGTTGCGGCGCTGGTAGTCGACCGACTGCAGCTCTTCCAGCCGGGCCAGGCGCGCCTTGCCCTTGGAGCGGCCACCCTTGGCGTTCTGGCGCGACCACTCCAGCTCCTTCTGGATCGCCTTCTGGCGAGCCTTTTCCTGGTTGTCTTCCTGCTTCAGGCGCTCGTCCTTCTGGACCAGCCACTGGGTGTAGTTGCCCTTCCACGGAATGCCGCGGCCGCGGTCCAGCTCGAGGATCCATTCGGCGGCGTTGTCGAGGAAGTAGCGGTCATGGGTCACCGCCACCACAGTGCCGGTGTAGCGGGCCAGGAACTGTTCCAGCCATTCGACCGACTCGGCGTCCAGGTGGTTGGTCGGTTCGTCGAGCAGCAGCATGTCCGGCTTCTGCAGCAGCAGGCGGCACAGTGCGACGCGGCGCTTCTCGCCGCCGGACAGCTTGCCGATGACCGCATCCCACGGCGGCAGGCGCAGCGCGTCGGCGGCCACGTCCAGTTGGTTTTCCAGGGTGTGCGCGTCACCGGCGGCGAGGATCGCCTCCAGCCGCTCCTGCTCCTTGGCCAGCGCGTCGAAATCGGCGCCTTCCTCGGCATAGGCGGCGTACACGGCCTCCAGCGCGGCCTGTGCCTGCAGCACTTCGCCGACGCCTTCCTCGACCGCTTCGCGCACGGTCTTCTCCGGGTCCAGCTGCGGCTCCTGGGCCAGGTAGCCGACCTTGATGCCCGGCTGCGGACGCGCTTCGCCTTCGAAATCGGTGTCCACGCCGGCCATGATCTTCAGCACGGTGGACTTGCCCGCGCCGTTCAGGCCGAGCAGGCCGATCTTGGCGCCGGGGAAGAACGACAGCGAAATGTCCTTGATGATCTGGCGCTTCGGCGGCACGACCTTGCTGACGCCGTTCATGGTGTAGATGTATTGCGAGGACATGAAGTCTCCGGGGTTCCGTAGCACGTCCAGCCCGGTCCGGCGGGCGGACAGGCGGGGACAAAAAGGGATGGCGACAGTATAGCGGCATCGCTCGGCGGGCTCTGGCCGGGGCGCTCGCCAACCCATCGCTAAATGGGGCCGGGTGCAACCGATTCCAGCCAATGCCTGTTCATGTTCGCTTGCCAATATGTCGTTGACACAACACAGCGATGGAGCTGCCATGAACCCGATTCGTCTGACTGCCCTGGCATTGACCTCCCTGCTCGCGTTCGGCGCGGTGGCCCCGGCGGCGATGGCGGACGACCACGGCCGCGGCCACGACCGCCACGGCTCGGACAACCGTGGCCATGGCCACGACCGCCACGACGACCACCATGACAATCGCCGCGACGACCGCGATCGCCGCAACGCCTATCAGGCCGGCTATCACGACGGTCGCCGCGACGACCGCCACAACGACCGCTACTACCGTCGGCCGGCGGTGGTGTATCGCCCGGCCCCGGTGGTCCATTACCGTCCGGCGCCGCCGCCGCACCGTTACTACGGCTGGGCCCCCGGCCACCGCTACAACGACTACTACCGTGGCCCGGTCTATGTGGTGAACGACTACGGCCGCTACCACGTGCGTCGGCCGCCCTACGGCTACCACTGGGTGCGCGACGATGCCGGCAACCTGCTGATGGTCGCCATCGCCACCGGCATCCTGGCCGACCTGGTGCTCTACCACTGAGGCCTGGCCAGCGCTCTACCGCATGAGCCCCGGACCGGCCGCGTTTAGCGGCCGGTCCAGCGTCCGGCAGGCGCGCAGGTGGCGGCGGAACGGTCCATCCGGCCCCAGGCAATGCCCCCCGGCGAGACGCGCGCGGCGCTTCGAATGGCGGTAAACCCGCGCCGGGCTTAAACTTCCGCGACCCCTTTCCCTGCTGCCGCCCCCCGGAGACCCGATGTTCCCGCGCGATGCCCGTATCGAAAACTACGACCCCGAACTGGCCCAGGCGATGGCCGCCGAAGCACAGCGCCAGGAGGACCACGTCGAGCTGATCGCCAGCGAGAACTACGCCAGTCCGCGGGTGATGGAAGCCCAGGGCAGCGTGCTGACCAACAAATACGCCGAAGGCTATCCGGGCAAGCGCTACTACGGCGGCTGCGAATACGTGGACATCGCCGAGCAACTGGCGATCGACCGGCTCAAGCAGCTGTTCGGCGCCGACTATGCGAACGTGCAGCCGCACAGCGGCTCGCAGGCCAACCAGGCGGTGTACTTCGCCCTGCTCAACGCCGGCGACACCATCCTGGGCATGTCGCTGGCCCATGGCGGCCACCTCACCCACGGCGCCAAGGTCAACGCCTCGGGCAAGCTGTTCAACGCGGTCCAGTACGGCGTCGACGAGCACGGCCTGATCGACTACGACGAAGTCGAGCGCCTGGCGCTGGAGCACAAGCCGAAGATGGTCGTGGCCGGTTTCTCCGCCTATTCGCAGAAGATCGACTGGGCGCGCTTCCGCGCCATCGCCGACAAGGTCGGGGCGATCTTCTTCGTGGACATGGCGCACGTGGCCGGGCTGATCGCCGCGGGCCTGTACCCGAATCCGCTGCCGCATGCGCACGTGGTCACCTCGACCACCCACAAGACCCTGCGCGGTCCGCGCGGCGGCATCATCCTGGCCCAGGGCCTGGACGAGGACACCGTCAAGAAGCTGCAATCGATCGTGTTCCCCGGTATCCAGGGCGGCCCGCTGATGCACGTGATCGCCGCCAAGGCGGTCGCGTTCAAGGAGGCGCTGGAACCGGAGTTCAAGGTCTACCAGGCGCAGGTGGTCAAGAATGCGCAGGCGATGGCGAAGACATTGATCGCGCGCGGCTACAAGATCGTGTCCGGCGGCACCGAGAACCACCTGATGCTGGTCGACATGATCGGCAAGGACGTCTCGGGCAAGGATGCGGAGGCCGCGCTCGGCAAGGCCCACATCACCGTCAACAAGAACTCGGTGCCAAACGACCCGCGTTCGCCGTTCGTGACCTCGGGCCTGCGCCTGGGCACGCCGGCGATCACCACGCGCGGCTACCAGGAAGCCGATGCGATCGAGCTGGCCGGCTGGATCGCCGACGTGCTGGACGCGCCGGGCGACGAAGCAGTGATCGCCGGCGTGCGCGAGGCGGTCACCGCCCAGTGCAAGCGCTTCCCGGTCTACGGCTGATGCCTGTGCGGCGTCGGCAAGCCGGCACCGAAGGGGTCGCGGCACCCAGCCGCCGGCCTTGCCGCGTCCTCGCTTGCCGCCCCCGCCTGCCGGCGCGCTGATGCATTGCCCCTTCTGCCAGCACCACGACACCCGCGTGATCGACTCGCGCGTGTCCGAAGACGGCGCCACCATCCGGCGGCGCCGCGAGTGCGAGGCCTGTGGCGAGCGTTTCAGCACGCTGGAGACCATCGAGCTGAAGATGCCGGTGGTCATCAAGAGCACCGGCAGCCGCGAGGCGTTCGATGCGCGCAAGCTGCGCACCAGCTTCGACCGCGCGCTGCAGAAGCGCCCGGTGTCGGAGGAACAGATCGAAACGGCGGTGCGTGCCGTCGTGCACCAACTGCGCATGTGCGGCGAGCGCGAAGTGCCTTCGATCAAGATCGGCGAATTCGTCATGGCCGAGCTGCGCAAGCTCGACCATGTAGGCTACGTGCGCTTTGCCTCGGTCTACCGCAGCTTCGAGGACGTAGCCGATTTCCGCGAGGAGATCGAGAAACTCGAACGCGACCTGCCGGTCGGCAGCGAGCAGTTGCCGCTGCTGGACCTGGAACGCGCCGCGCGCGTGCCAGAGAAGAACGGCAAGCGCTGAGCGTCGGCGTCCTGTTCCGTGCGCTTGCACGGTAGGAGCGGCTTCAGCCGCGACTGCGGGATGGTGGTGGTCGCGGCTGAAGCCGCTCCTACGGGAACGCGATTGGCCGAATCGCGCCATCCGGCCCACAATCGCGGCATGAGCGACTACTCGGCACTCGACCACCAGTTCATGGCCCAGGCGCTGCGCCTGGCCGAACGCGGCGCCTATACCACTCGTCCCAACCCGATGGTCGGCTGCGTCGTCGCGCGCGGCGACCGCGTCGTTGGCCAGGGCTGGCACCAGCGTGCCGGCGGCCCGCATGCGGAAGTGTTCGCATTGCGCGAGGCCGGCGCGCAGGCGCGCGGCGCCACCGCCTACGTGACCCTGGAGCCCTGTGCCCACCACGGCCGCACGCCGCCGTGCGCGCTGGCGTTGATCGAAGCGGGCGTGGCGCGGGTGGTCGCAGCGATGCGCGATCCGTTCCCGCAGGTCAACGGCGGTGGATTCGACCTGTTGCGTGGCGCCGGCATCGCCGTGCAGTCCGGGCTGATGGATGCGCAGGCGCGCGAGCTCAACCGCGGTTTCCTGTCGCGGGTCGAGCGTGGCCGCCCCTGGCTGCGGCTGAAGTACGGCATGAGCCTGGACGGCCGTACCGCGATGGCCGACGGCGAGTCCAAATGGATCACTGGCGCGGCCGCGCGCGCCGACGTGCAGCGCTGGCGCGCGCGCGCCGGAGCGATCCTGACCGGCGCCGGCACCGTGCTTGCCGATGACCCTGCGTTGACCGTGCGCCTGGACGGGGAGGCGGATGTCCTGCCGCCGCTGCGCGTGGTGCTTGATCCTGCGTTGCGCGCGCTGGGGCCGGCAAAGTTGCGCGAGGGCGGTGCGCCGACGTTGTACTTGCATGCGCCCGATGCGGTGGCGCCCGCGCTGGACGGCGATGCGGCATTTGCGGCCGTTGCCCGCGCGGACGGCGGTGGACTGGACCTGCACGCCGTGCTGGCGCTGCTGGCCGGGCGCGGCATCAACGAAGTCCAGGTCGAGGCCGGAGCGGTGCTCGGCGGCGCCTGGCTGCGCGCCGGCCTGGTCGACGAGCTGCTGCTGTACCAGGCACCGGTGCTGCTCGGCGATACCGCGCGGCCGCTGCTGGCGGGGCTGGGCATCGACCGCATGGCGCAGCGCCTGCCGCTGCGGTGGCATGACGTGCGCCAGGTCGGGACCGACCTGCGGCTGCTACTGCGCCCGTAAGCCTGCATTGGCTCGGGCCGTGCAATGCATCGTCCCGGCCGGGGCCTGGCGCAGGGCAGGGTGGGCGCGAACGGGCTGGTAGAATGCCCGGGCCGGTTCGCCGGTAACCATGAACGTCTTCAGGGCGGGGTGCGATTCCCCACCGGCGGTAGGTGCCTCCCCGGCACGAGCCCGCGAGCGCTTTCGGCCACCTGGCACAGGGGGCCTAAAGGTCAGCAGATCCGGTCCGATGCCGGAGCCGACGGTGATAGTCCGGATGAAAGAAGACGGCCAGTGCGCGACCCTCGTGGTTGCGTGCGCGCCTGTTTGCCTTGTGGCGTTTTTCGCTCATCCATTGCGGGAAACGACATGTACCACTGCACCGAAATCCGTTCGCGCCGCCTCCGCCGGGAGGTGTGCTGATGTTCACCGGGATCATCGAAGGCGTCGGCCGCCTGGCGGCCCGCCAGCCGCAAGGCGGCGATGTGCGTTTCAGTTTCGACGTCGGCACGCTGCCGTTCGAACAGGTCCAGCTCGGCGAGAGCATCGCGGTCAACGGCGTGTGCCTGACCGTGATCGCCTTCGATACGCAAAGCTTCCAGGCCGATGCCTCCACCGAGACCTTGTCGCTGACCACCTTGGGTGACCTGGGTGAAGGCGCGGTGCTCAACCTGGAGCGGGCGATGCGCCCGACCGACCGGCTGGGCGGCCATCTGGTCAGCGGCCATGTCGACGGCCTCGGCCGCGTGTTGTCGATCCACGAGGATGCACGCTCGCAACGCTGGCGCTTCGCTGCGCCCGCCGCGCTGCTGAAGTACATCGCCAAGAAGGGCTCGATCTGCGTGGACGGGGTCAGCCTGACCGTCAACGAGGTCGACGCCGAAGGCTTCGAAGTCGCGCTGATACCACACACCGTTGCGCACACGCGTTTCGCGCAGACCGCTGTCGGCGATGCGGTGAACCTGGAGATCGATCTGGTCGCGCGCTATGTCGAGCGCCTGCTCGGCGCGCGGGGCCCGGACCGGAGGGGAGCGCCGGCATGAATTTCGCCCCCATCCCCGAGTTGCTGGAAGAGATCCGCGCCGGCCGCATGGTCGTGGTCGTCGACGACGAGGACCGCGAAAACGAAGGCGACCTGATCATGGCCGCCGAGCTGGTCAAGCCGTCGGACATCAATTTCATGGTGACCTACGGCCGTGGCCTGGTGTGCCTGCCGCTGACCCGCGAGCGCGCCGGCCAGCTTGGCCTGGCGCCGATGGTGCGGGCCAATACGGCGCAGTTCCAGACCAATTTCACCGTCTCCATCGAGGCTGCCGAAGGCGTCACCACCGGCATTTCCGCCTACGACCGCGCCCATACGATCCGCACCGCGGTCAAGCCGGACGCACGCCCGGACGACCTGCACCAGCCCGGGCATATCTTCCCGCTGATCGCGCAGCCGGGCGGCGTGCTGACCCGTGCCGGCCACACCGAGGCCGGGGTGGACCTGGCGATGCTGGCCGGGCTGGAGCCGGCCGGCGTGCTGGTGGAGATCCTCAATCCCGACGGCAGCATGGCGCGCCGCCCGGAGCTGGAACTGTTCGCCCGCGAGCATGGCCTGAAGATCGGTTCGATCGCCGACCTGATCGCGTATCGGCTGGCGACCGAGCACACCGTCGAGCGCGTGGACGAGCGCGGGATCGAGACCGAGTTCGGTGCGTTCCGCCTGCTGACCTATCGCGACCGGATCGCCCACGACCTGCATTTCGCGCTGGTCCGCGGCACGCCGGACGCGGCCACGCCGACCCTGGTGCGGGTGCAGGTCGAGAATCCGCTGGCCGACCTGCTGCATTGGCGGCGCGACGATTTCGGCGTGGCCGCCACCGACGCATTGCGCGCCATCGCGGCCGAAGGGCAGGGCGTGATGGTGGTGCTGTCGGCGCCACGCGACGGCGATGCGTTGCTGGCGCGGTTGCGCCAGCAGCCGGCCCCGCGCCCGCCCGGCAAGGACAAGGACGTCGGCCAGTGGCGGCGCAACGGCGCCGGCGCGCAGATCCTGGCCGACCTGGGCCTGGGCAAGCTGCGCGTGCTGGGCACGCCGCGGCGGCAGATTGGCCTGGCCGGCTATGGCCTGGAAATCGTCGAGACCGTCGAGCCGGCCGAGATCAGGCCGCAGCGATGACCCGGCCGGCCCATTCACGCGCAGGCGGCCCGTCGGCGCCGCCTCGCGCTAAACTGACCCACCTTTCGCATCCCCGCAGCACATGAGCCACTACGAAGGCGACCTACGCGTCCCCGACAATGCGCGCTTCGCGATCATCGCCAGCCGCTGGAACGCCCGCATCACCGACGTGCTGGTGACCGGCGCGCGGCAGAGCCTGGCCGGCAACGGCGTCGCCGAAGCCACCATTGACGTGGTCCGCGTGCCCGGCGCGTGGGAGCTGCCGCTGGTCGCCGCACAGCTGGCCGCCGGCGGCAAGCACGCCGCGATCATCGTGCTGGGTTGCGTGATCCGCGGCGACACCCGTCATTACGAACACGTCGCCGACGGCTGCGCCGAGGGCTTGATGCGGGTGCAGCTGGACCACCGCGTGCCGGTGCTCAACGGCGTGCTGGCGGTCGAGCGCGTCGAGGATGCCGAGGCGCGTGCCGGCGGCAGCCACGGCAACAAGGGCGAGGAAGCCGCGCTGGCGGCCCTGGAGATGGTCAACCTGGTGGAGCAATTGCCATGAACAAGTCCGCCGGGCACAAGCCCAATGGTCCGCGTCCGCCGCGTCGCGACGGCGTCGACCCCGTATTGCGTTCGCGTGCGCGCCGCCGCGCGCTGCAAGCGATCTACGCCTGGCAGATCTCCGGTGGCAACGCCAAGCAGGTGATCGCGCAGTTCGCCCACGAGCAGGCGCACGAAGTGGCCGACCTGGCGTATTTCGAAGCCCTGGTCGAAGGCGTGCTCGCCCACCGCGGCGAACTGGACGAAGCGCTGGTCGGCTACCTGGATCGCACCGTCGAGGAAGTGGATGCGATCGAACGCGCGGTGCTGCGCCTGGCTGCCTTCGAACTGCGGCATCGCCTGGACGTGCCGTATCGCGTGGTGATCAACGAAGCCATCGAGACCGCCAAGCGCTTCGGATCCGAGCACGGCCACACCTATGTCAACGGCGTGCTCGACCGCGCCGCGGTGGATTGGCGCAAGGTCGAATCCGGCAACTGATTTGCCGGGAGCCTTGCGCCCCATGCCCGAGTTCGCGCTGATCGATCGCCTGCGCCGCCGCGTCGCTGCGCGTGACGACGTGGTGCTGGGCATCGGCGACGATGCGGCGCTGCTGCAGCCGCCGCCGGGCGAGCAGTTGGCGGTCACCACCGATACCCTCAACGTGGGTACCCACTTCCCGGCCGAGACGCCGCCGGCGGAGCTGGGTTGGAAGACCCTGGCGGTGAATCTGTCCGACCTGGCCGCGATGGGCGCGCAACCGCGCTGGTGCACGCTGTCGCTGTCGCTGCCGCAAGACGATGCGGCGTGGCTGGATGTTTTTGCCGATGGTTTCTTCGCGCTCGCCGACGCGCACGGCATTGCACTGGTCGGCGGCGATACCACGCGCGGCCCGCTGTCGTTGTCGGTCACCGCGATCGGCAGCGTGCCGGCCGGCGCGGCCTTGCGTCGCGACGGCGCACGGGTCGGCGACGAGATCTGGGTCACTGGTACGCCGGGCGAGGCGGCTGCGGCGCTGTCGTTGTGGCAGGCCGGCAAGCTGGATGTGACGCGCGCTTGCGCGGACCCTGCGCGCGAAACATTGCGGCAACGCCTGCTGCGACCGACGCCACGGGTCGACGCCGGGCTGCGCTTGCGCGGCCTGGCCCATGCTTGCGTGGATGTTTCCGACGGGCTGTTGGCGGACCTGGGCCATGTCTGCGCGCGTAGTGGCGTGGGTGCCGAGTTGCGCTTGGACGCGTTGCCGATTCCATCAGCGTTGCGCGGCTTCGTGCCGGCGCAGGTGCGTCCGTGGCAGTTCGCCGGTGGCGACGACTACGAGCTGTGCTTCACCGCCGCGCCTGCCGATCGCGACAGCGTGGCGCAGGCGCTGGCGTTTGCCGGTACCGAGGGCGCTGTCATCGGCCGCGTGGTGGCCGGCGATCGGGTGATCGTGGTCGATCCGGCGGGACAGCCCTGGCAGCCGCCGCGCACGGGGTATCAGCACTTCGCCTGAGCGGTGTTGCGCTCAGCAATGCCGCTCGGCGGAGCTGGGGTTACGGCGAATTTACGCGGCGGCCGCGACCACGCCATAGCGACTTTACGGGCCGTACGCCCAGACTTTTGCGATCGGCGGAGCGGTTCCGCCCTGGATCGCAACCCCATGTATTCGAAGCTTGTAGCGGCCGGACGCCGGCCTTTGCCGCGTGCCGTGCCGGCGTTGTGCCTGAGCCTGTGCCTGTGTGCTGTCGCGCCCTTGGCCAGTGCTGGCGCGTTGTCCGGCAATCTCGCATTGACCAGTGACTATGTGTGGCGCGGCACCACCCAGACCCAGGGCGACTTCGCCGCCCAGGCCGGGCTGAAGTGGGCGGCCGACAACGGCTTGTACGCATCGGCCTGGGGCTCCAATGTCGAGTTCGCGCCCGAGACGCACGCCAGCAGCGAACTGGACCTGGTGCTGGGCTGGAGCGGTGCCATCGCCGACGACTGGGCACTGGACGCCAACCTGACCCACTACCGCTATCCGTCCACCACCGTCGACCTCGACTGGACCGAACTCAACGGCACGCTGAGCTGGAAGCAGCACTACTGGCTGCAGCTGGGCTGGTCCAACGATGTGATGGCCAGCGACGAGAACGGCAGCTACGCGCAACTCGGCGCGCGCCTGCCGCTGGGCGAACGTGTTCGCCTCGAAGCGGCCGTTGGCCACTACTGGCTCGACGACGCCTACGGCGACAGCTACACGCACGGCCAGCTCGGCGTGGTGTGGGCGCTGGCCTCGCCACTGGAACTGCGGGTGACCGCGCACGACACCGACCATGCCGCCGAGCGCCTGTTCCCCGGCCTGGCCGGGTCGCGCGTGGAAGCGGCGCTGCAAGCTTCCTTCTGAGGAGAACGACCATGCCTGCCTGGCTTGCCTTCGCGTGTGGGCTCGCGGTGATCGCCACCGCCGCCTACCTGCTGTACGTCGTGCTGCGTCCCGAAGACTTCTGATGCGAGGACGCCGACATGACTGAATCCCTTCTTTTGTTCGCCATCGCGATCGCGTTGGCATGGCCGCTGGGCCTTTACCTCGCTCGCGTGATGCGTGGCGCGCCGATGCGTGGCGACGGCGTGTTCGGCGCGATCGAAAAACCGATCTACGCGCTGCTGGGCACCCGCCCGCAGCGGGGCATGAGCTGGCGCGGTTATGCGCTGGCATTCCTGGTCAGCAACCTGGTCGTAGGGCTGTTGGCGTGGCTGGTGTTCATGACCCAGGCGTGGTTGCCGTTCAACCCGGACGGCATCCCGAACCTGCGTTGGGACACTGCGCTGCACACCGTGGTCTCGTTCCTGACCAATACCAACCAGCAGCATTATTCCGGGCAGGCGCAGCTGTCGTATCTGTCGCAGATGACCGGCATCGTCGGCTTGCAGATGGTCACGCCGATGATGGGCCTGGCGCTGGTGGTGGCGACGTTGCGGGCGCTGGTAGGGGGGCGCGAGAACTGCGTGGCTGCTCGCGCGTCACAGCATCGTGAGGTCACGGCTGAAGCCGCTCCTATGATCGGTGCCGACGTCGATGTCGGCAATTACTGGGCCGATGTGCTGCGTCCCAGCGTGCGGTTCCTGCTGCCGCTATGCCTGCTGTGGACGTTGCTGCTGACCTGGCAGGGCGTGCCTTCGACGCTGGCGTCCGGCGCGGTGGCCACGCCCCTCGATGCGACGGCCGGCATGAACGAGCAGAAGATCCCGGTCGGCCCGGTCGCAGCGATGGTGGCGATCAAGCAGCTGGGCTCCAACGGTGGCGGCTGGTACGGCCCGAACAGCGCCGTGCCCTTGGAAAATCCGACACCGCTGTCCAACTTCATCGAGATGCTCGGGATCCTCCTCATCCCGATGAGCGTGGTGTTCATGGTCGGCAGCCTCATCGGCCGACGTCGTTTCACTGCTTTGGTATTCGGCTGCATGCTGGCGATGTCGGCATTGTCCACGACGGCGTCGCTGTGGTCCGAAGGCCATTCGGCCAGCAGCGCCAGCGCCGCGCTGATGGAAGGCAAGGAAGTTCGCCTGGGCGTGGATGCCTCCGCGCTGTGGTCGTCGATCACCACCCAGGTCAACAACGGCTCGGTCAATGCGATGCACGATTCGCTGGCGCCGCTGACCGGCGCGGTGGCGATGGTCAACATGCTGGTCAACGCGATCTGGGGCGGCGTCGGTTGCGGCCTGCAGCAGTTCATCGTCTACCTGCTGCTGAGTGTGTTCCTGGCCGGCCTGATGACGGGCCGCACGCCGGAACTGTTCGGACGCAAGATCGAGGCCGGCGAAGTCCGCCTGCTGGCATTGCTGGTGCTGCTGCAACCGCTCGTGTTGCTCGGCTTCACCGCCGCCGCGTTGGCGCTGCCGCAGTTCACCGGTAACTCCAACCCCGGCTTCCACGGCATCAGCCAGGTGTTCTACGAGTACACCTCGGCCTTCGCCAACAACGGCTCCGGGTTCGAAGGGCTGGGCGATGCGACCTACTGGTGGAACCTGACCTGCGCGCTGGTGCTGGCGCTGGGCCGCTACCCGGCGTTGATCGTGCCGCTGATCGTTGCGGCCCGCATGGCCGGCAAGCGGCATGCGCCGGAGTCGGCGGGCAGCCTGAAGATCGAGACGCCGACCTTCGCGCTGACCCTGATCGCCGTCGTGCTGGTCCTCACCGTGCTGCAGTTCATGCCGGCGCTGGTGCTGGGGCCGATCGCCGATCACTTATCCCCGGCAAGCGCGATGGCGCTTCCGTCCCTCACCCGCCAGTCGCTGGCCGTGTCCTGAAGGACCTCCCATGAGTACCGTTCCTACAATCGAGAAGCGCCAGCGCGCCCAGGCCGCGCTGTTCGATGCCGCGTCCTTGCGCGCGGCGCTGCGCGATGCCTTCGTGAAACTCTCGCCGCGTCATCTGTGTCACAGCCCGGTGATGGCGGTGGTGATGATCGGCACCCTGCTGTCGGCGCTGATCAGCCTCGCCGGGCAGGCGCCACCGGCGTTCGGCTGGGCGGTGACGGCGATCCTGTTCGTTACCGTGTTGTTCGGCAATTTCGCCGAGGCCGTCGCCGAGGCACGCGGTCGCGGCCAGGCCGCGTCGCTGCGGCGTGCCCGCAAGGATCTGGTCGCGCGCAGGGTCGATAGCGATCTGGGTGGGCGTGAAGTCCGCGTGCCGGCGGCCGAACTGCGTCGCGGCGACTATGTGATCGTGTCCGAAGGCGAGTTCGTGCCCGCCGATGGCGAGATCGTGCGCGGCGTGGCGACCATCAACGAGGCCGCGGTGACCGGCGAATCGGCGCCGGTGCTGCGCGAGGCGGGTACCGATCGCAGCGGGGTGATCGGCGGCACCCGCGTGCTGTCCGATGAGATCGTGTTCAAGGTCACCGCCGAGCCGGGCCACAGTTTCCTGGACCGCATGATCGCGCTGGTCGAAGGCGCCAATCGCCAGAAGACCCCCAACGAGATCGCGCTGACCCTGTTGCTGGCGGCGATGACGCTGACCTTCCTGATCGTGGTGGCGACGCTGCCGGCGATCGCCGGCTTCGTCGGGGTGACGCTGGACCCGTTGTTGCTGATCGCGCTGCTGGTGTGCCTGATCCCGACCACCATCGGCGGCCTGCTGCCGGCGATCGGCATCGCAGGGATGAACCGTGCATTGGCCGCCAACGTGCTGGCCAAGTCGGGCAAGGCGGTGGAAGTGGCCGGCGACGTCGACGTGCTGCTGCTCGACAAGACCGGCACGATTACTCATGGCGATCGCCAGGCGACCGCGTTCCATCCGCTGGCCGGCCTCGACCGCGGGCAGCTGCGCGATGCGGCCATGCTCGCCTCGCTGGCCGACCCGACCCCGGAAGGCAAGTCGATCGTGCGCCTGGCGCGCGAGCAGGGTGCGCAAGCCGTCGAGCCGGCGCAGGCGCATTTCATCGCCTTCAGCGCGCAGACCCGCATGTCCGGCGTCGACGTGGACGGCCGCCGCATCCGCAAGGGCGCCAGTGATGCGATCACCGCCTGGGTGCAGGCCGACGGCGGCATCGTCAGCCCGGAACTGGCCGGGCGCGTGGCCGAAGTCGCGCGCGGCGGCGCCACCCCGCTGGTGGTCGCCGAAGGCCGGCACGTGCTCGGCGTGGTCGAGCTCTCCGATGTGGTCAAGCACGGCATCAAGGAGAAGTTCGCGCGGCTGCGCGCGATGGGTATCCGCACCGTGATGATCACCGGCGACAACCCGCTCACTGCGGCGGCGATCGCCGCCGAGGCCGGCGTGGACGACTACATCGCCCAGGCCCGGCCCGAGGACAAGCTGGCGCGCATCCGCGCCGAGCAGGCCGGTGGGCGGCTGGTGGCGATGGTCGGCGATGGCACCAACGACGCGCCCGCGCTCGCCCAGGCCGACGTCGGCCTGGCGATGAACTCGGGCACGCAGGCGGCCAAGGAGGCCGGCAACATGGTTGATCTCGACAGCGACCCGGCCAAGTTGCTGGCGGTGGTCGAAGTGGGCAAGCAGCAGCTGATCACCCGCGGTGCGCTGACGACGTTCTCGCTGGCCAACGATGTGTCGAAGTATTTCGCGATCCTGCCGGCGTTGTTCGCCGCGGCCATCCCATCGATGGCGGCGCTCAACGTGATGCAGTTGTCGAGCCCACGCAATGCGGTGCTGGCGGCGCTGGTGTTCAACGCGATCATCATTCCTGCGCTGATCCCGCTGGCCCTGCGCGGCGTGCGCTTCCGTCCCGCCGGCGCGACCGTGCTGCTGCGCCGGAACATGCTCGTCTACGGCGTGGGCGGCGTGCTGCTGCCATTCGCCGGCATCAAGTTGATCGACCTGGTCATCGTCGCTGTGTTCGGCACCTGAGGAATCCATCATGGACAACAACCGTTCCGCTTCCATCCTTGCTGCGCCGGCCGCCGTGCCGGCCGGTCTCCACGACGGCGGCCTGTGGCGCGCTTCGCTGGTGCTGGCGCTGGTTTCGCTGCTCGGCTTCGGCCTGGCCTATTCGTTGGCCGGCACCTTCATCGCGGGCAGCGCGTTTCCGCAACAGGCCGGGGGCTCGCTGCTGCGGCAGGGCGATCGGGTGATCGGTTCGGCGCTGGTCGCCCAGCCGTTCGCCGACGCGCGCTACTTCCAGCCGCGTCCGTCGGCCGCCAAGTACGACCCGATGGCGGCGGCCGGCAGCAACCAGGCGCGCTCCAATCCGGAGCTCGTCCAGCGGATCGAGGCGGCCCGCGCCGAAGTCGCCGCGCGCGACGGCATCGATCCCGCCAGCGTGCCGTCGGAGCTGCTGACGCAGTCCGGCAGCGGCCTGGATCCCCACCTCAGCCCGCAGGCCGCTGCGGTGCAGGTGCGTCGCGTCGCCGCCGCGCGCGGCCTGCCGGAAGCGCGGGTGGCCGCACTGCTGGCCGAGCACGTGCAGCCGCGCCAATACGGGGTGCTCGGTGCGCCGCGGGTCAACGTGCTGACGCTCAACCTGGCCCTGGACCGCCTGCCGTGAACGCCATGCTCGCGGCCGCGACGGCCGCTACGCCACAATCGCCGGCATGAGCGACGCACGCACGCAACAGGCCGACGCACTGATTGGCGAACTGCAACGCGAACATGGGGGCCGCCTCACCGTGTTCCTGGGCGCGGCGCCGGGGGTCGGCAAGACCTACGCGATGCTGTCGCGTGCGCGCGAACGGCTGCGGCAGGGCATGGACGTGCTGGCGGCGATCGTCGAGACGCACGGACGTGGCGAGACTGCCGCGTTGCTGGACGGCATGCCGGTGCTGGCGCGCAAACACCTGGAGTACCGCGGGCGCATGCTGCAGGAGCTGGATCTGGACGCCTTGCTGGAGCGGCGCCCGCAGCTCGCACTGGTCGACGAGCTGGCCCATCGCAACGCCCCGGGCAGCCGCCATGAACGGCGCTGGCAGGACGTGATCGAACTGCTGGACGCCGGCATCGACGTCTACACCACGATCAACATCCAGCACCTGGAAAGCCTCAACGACGTCGTGCTGCGCATCACCGGCGTGCGGGTGACCGAGACCGTGCCCGACGCGGTCTTCGATCGCCTGCGCGACATCGTGCTGGTCGACCTGCCGCCGCGCGAACTGATCGAGCGCCTGCAGCAGGGCAAGGTCTACCTGCCCGAACAGGCCACGCAGGCGCTGCAGGCGTTCTTCTCGCCCTCGAACCTGGCCGCGCTGCGCGAACTGGCCATGCAGACCGCCGCCGACCGGGTCGATAGCGACCTGCGCGACAGCCAGCTGGCGCGTGGCCTGCCCGGCACCGCCGCATTGCGGCGCCGCGTCGTGGTGGCCGTGGACGGCCGCGGCAGCTCCGATTACCTGGTGCGGGTGGCGCGGCGGCTGTCCGAGCGCCGCGACGCGCCCTGGACAGTGGTGACGGTGCAGCCGCGCACGGTCATGGACGCGGCCTGGCAGCTGGAGATCGACCGCGCTTTTGCGCTGGCGCGCCGGCTGGGTGGCGACACCGCGTTGCTGCACGGTGGCAACGTCGCCGACGCCTTGCTGGATTTCGCCGCGCAAAGCGGCGCCTCGACGCTGGTGCTCGGCCGCACTCGCGAACGTCCGCTGGCGCGCATGTTCAACCGCACGCTCACCCAGCGCCTGCTGCAGCGCGGGGCGCACTACGAACTGGTCATCGTCAGCTCGGCCGATGCACGCGCGCGATCGCGCCGGCAGTCGCGCCAGCCGATGCGCTGGCTGCGCCGCTACGACCTGGCCTATGCGCTGGTGACCGCCGCCGCCGCGGTCGCGGTGGCGTGGTTGCTGCAGCGCTGGACCGACATCGACGACCTGTCGATGGTGTTCATCGTCGCGGTGGTGCTGGTCGCCTCGCGCACGCGCATGGTTGCCGCGGTACTCGCCGCGCTGCTCAGCTTCCTGGCCTACAACTACTTTTTCATCGAGCCGCGCTTCACGTTCAACATCAGCGCCCGCCAGGGCGTGGTGACGGTGTGCCTGTTCCTGATCGCCGCGCTCGTCGCCGGCCGGCTGGCCTCGCGCCTGCGCGCGCAGGTGCTGGCGCTGCGCACCGCCAACACCCACGCCAACGCGCTGCAGGCGCTGGGCCGCCAGCTCAGCACCGCCGCCGACCTCGGCGCGGTGGTCGAGGCCGGCCGCCGCGCACTGTCGCAGGCGCTGGGCGTGGAGACCTGGCTGCGCCTGGACCAGCGCCAGAGCGACGGCGGCCCGGCGCCGGATTCGCTGGACCACGCCGCCGCCGACTGGGCGCAGCGGCATGGCCAGCCGGCCGGGCGCTTCACCGACACGCTGGCCGGCGCGCAATGGTGGTGCCTGCCGGTGCGTCATGAAGGCGGCACGCTCGGTGTCGTCGCGCTGCGCTTCGACGCCGCGCTGCAGCGCCCCGGCCTGGAACAACGCCGGCTGGCCGAAGCCATGGTCGAGGACATCGGCCAGGCCGCGCTGCGCACGCGGCTGGTCGCCGACCTGGAAAGCGCGCGGGTGACCGGCGAGACCGAGCGGCTGCGCTCGGCGTTGCTGTCCTCGGTCTCGCATGACCTGCGCTCGCCGTTGGCGTCGATGATCGGTTCGGCGTCGAGCCTGGCCAGCTACGGCGATGCGCTGGATGCGCAGGACCGGCGCAGCCTGCTCGACACGATCCAGCACGAAGGCGAGCGGCTGGACCGCTATATCCAGAACCTGCTCGACATGACCCGCCTCGGCCATGCCGGGCTCAGCCTCAATCGCGACTGGATCGGCGTGGACGAACTCATCGGTTCGGCGGCGCGCCGGCTGCAGCGCTATCAACCCGAAGTGACGCTGCGGCTGGACCTGGCCCCGGACCTGGCGCCGATCTGGGTGCATCCGGCGCTGGTGGAGCAGGCGATCTTCAACGTGCTGGAGAACGCGGCCAAGTTCTCCCCGCCGGGCGAGCCGGTGACGGTCTCGGCGGCGCTGCACGAGGGCGCATTGCGCATCGACATCAGCGATCGCGGCCCGGGCATTCCGGAACACGAGCGCGCGCGGATCTTCGACATGTTCTACAGCGTCGAGCGCGGCGATCGCGGTCGCCACGGCACCGGCCTGGGCCTGACCATCTGCCAGGGCATGATCGGCGCGCACGGCGGCAGTGTGGCCGCCTTGCCCGGCCTGGATGGCCGCGGCACGACGCTTCGGATTACCCTGCCGTTGCTGGAGCCTCCGCCCAACGCCCGCAGCCTGCGACCATCGAGCGATTGAACGTGTCCACCGAAGCCGCCATCGCACCGCCGCCGCGGGTACTCGTCATCGACGACGAACCGCAGATCCGGCGCTTCCTGGAAATCAGCCTGCGCGCGCAGGGCTATCGCGTGTCGCAGGCGGGCAATGCCGCCGAAGGCCTGGTCGAACTGGTGACCCACGGCGCCGACCTGGTCGTGCTGGACATCGGCCTGCCCGATCGCGACGGCCACGAAGTGCTGCGCGAACTGCGCCAGTGGTCGACGGTGCCGGTGATCATGCTGACCGTGCGCGCCGGCGAGGCGGAGAAGGTCGCCGCACTCGATGCCGGCGCCAACGACTACGTGACCAAACCCTTCGGCGTGCAGGAACTGATGGCGCGCATCCGCGTGCTGTTGCGCCAGTCCGGCGGCGCCACGCCGGAGGAAATCGTATTCGACGATGGCCACCTGCACGTCAACCTGGCGCTGCGCGAGGTGAGCTTCGACGGCGAGCCGACCGGGCTCAGCCGCAAGGAATACGCATTGCTCGCGCTGCTGCTGCGCCATGCCGGCCGGGTGGTGACCCAGCCGCAGCTGCTACGCGAGCTGTGGGGGCCGACCCACGAGCAGGACACCCACTACCTGCGGATCCTGGTCGGCAAGCTGCGCCAGAAGCTGCACGACGATGCCGCCGCGCCGCGCTACATCGCCACTGAGCCGGGCGTAGGCCTGCGTTTCATCGCGCAGTCGCGCTGACTGCGTGGCCTGCCGACTCCCCGCGCCTTCGGCGCGCTCCCTCTACCCGAGGGGGCTCCACGCCGGGAACTTCTACGCGCTCCTGTAGGAGCGGCTTCAGCCGCGACCCGATCCAGCCAAAAGGGGAAACTCATGCACTGTGGGAAGGGCTTCAGCCCCGGCATCCCTCAGTGCCGCCCCCCCTCACCCCGGCAACACCTTCCCCGGATTGAGAATCCCGTCCGGATCCAGCGCCGCCTTCACCGCGCGCATCGCCGCCAGCGTCGCCGCATCAAACGCCTGCGCCATGAAATCGCGCTTGGCCACGCCGATCCCGTGTTCGCCCGACAGCGTGCCTTCCAGCGCCAGCACGAGCGCGAATACTTTCGGCAGCGCGCCGCGCGCGCGCGCCGTCTCGTCCGCATCCTGGTCGTCGTACATGAGGTTGACGTGCAGGTTGCCGTTGCCCGCATGGCCGAATACCACGATCGGCAATGCGCACTCGGCCGCCAGCGCTTCCATCCCGGCGACCAGCTGCGGGATGCGCGATACCGGCACCACCACGTCCTCGTTGATCTTGCCCGGCCTGATCGTGCGCAGCGCCGGCGACAGCGCCTTGCGGGCCGCCCACAAGCGGTCGCGCGCGATGCCATCGGCGGCCACGTCCAGCGACAGCAGGCCCTCGCCCTCGGCGGCCAGGGCCAGCGCCTGCAACGCGAAGGGCAGGGTGTCCTCGTCGCCATCGGCCTCGATCAGCAGCATCGCGCCGGCCTCCGGCACGTCGCTGCCGTTGTGGCGCAGCAAGGCGATCGCGCTGCGGTCCATGAATTCCAGCATCGCCGGCACCGTCGGCTGGGCCATCACCCGCGACACCGCCGCCGCCGCCGCCGCGGCATCGCGGTACAGCGCGCGCAGCCCGGCTTGCGCACGCGGGCGCGGCGTCAGCTTCAGCGTGGCTTCGACGATCAGCGCCAGCGTGCCTTCGCTGCCGACGATGAGATGGGTGAGGTCGTAGCCGGTCGCATCCTTGGTATAGGCCCCGCCGCAGCGGATGATGTCGCCCGTCCCGGTCACCGCCACCAGGCCGAGCACGTTGTCGCGGCTGGCGCCGTACTTCACCGCGCGCGGCCCACCAGCATTGGTCGCCAGGTTGCCGCCGACGCTGCACATCGCTGCGCTGGATGGGTCCGGCGGCCAGAACAGTCCGTGCGGCATCAAGGCCTGCTGCAGGTCGCCATTGAGCACGCCCGGCTCGACCACCACGCAGCGATCGGCCGCGCGGATGTCGAGGATGCGGTTCATGCGCGCCAGCGATACCACCACGCCGCCGGCGAACGGTACCGCCGCGCCGGTGGTGCCGGTGCCGGCGCCGCGCGCGACGATCGCCACGCGATGTTCGCGACAGGCGCGCACGATCGCCGCGACCTGGATCGCATCACCCGGGAACGCCACCGCATCGGGCATCGCCCATTGCCGCGAATCGTCTTCGCCGTGCGCGCGCCGGGTCGCTTCGTCGGTGCGCCAGCCGTCCTCGCCGAGCAAGTGGGCCAGGACACGATCCAGGGAGTCGGGCAGGGAAGGCATCGGCCTATTGTAGGCGTGCCGCTACGGTCGGCGTGGCGGCGGCGCGTGCTGGATCAGCTTCCACGCCAGCACCGCCAGCGCCGATGGCAGCCAGATCCAGCGCAGCTCGGAGGCCAGGGTTGCCAGCCCGCGCTCGCTGAAGAATCCGCCCCCCGATCGGCGACACAAGAATCGGCACGGCGGCATGACTGAGGATGGTCGGCATCGGCCTAGACCTCGTCCGCGCGGAACGCGTCGCGGATCCAGTGCAACTGCGGCGGTTCGCCGCTGGCTGCGACCACGTCGAAACGGCAGGGCAGCGAGGCCAGCGCGGGATGCGCGACGAGGAACAATTGCGCGGCCAGGACCAGCTTGCGGCGCTTGCGCGCATCCACCGACGCCGCGCCGCCACCATAGGCCGCGTCGCGCCGATAGCGCACCTCGACGAATACCAGCAACTCGCCCTCGCGCATCACCAGGTCGAGTTCACCGGCGCGGAAGCCGGCGTTGGCGGTGACGTCGCGCAGCCCCGCCGCGCGCAGATGCTCACGCGCCAGCGCCTCGACTTCGGTGCCGCGCTCGCGGCGATCCATGCGCCGCCGTGGCTGCCAACCGCTGCGCCGTTCCATCGGCCTGGGCGCTGTGGCGTGGCTCAGCGGCTGCCGGCCACCGGCATCGCGCGGCCGCCGCTGAAGGTCGCCCACGCCGGGCTGCGCAGCACGTTGCCGAAACCGTCCAGATACAGCGTGCCGGTCGCGCCGCGCAGGCCGCCTTCGGCACCCTTGGCGAGTGGTTCCAGGAAGGCGGCGATCAGCCAGGCGTCGTAGCCGAACGCAAACAGACGGGCCGCGGGGCCGCGCGCGGTCGGCAGCGTCGTCGCCACCGTCGCCGCACTCGGCAGGCCGGCCACGCCGGTGCTGCTCCAGCGCTCGGCCGGGAAGGCGATGCCGTCCAGCGCCATGTCTTCCTCCGGCTTGCCGGTGCCCAGCACCAGCTGCGAGGTGCCCACGCGCGGCTTGCCGGCCAGGCCGGCCATCGCCAGTTGCGGGGTCAGCGCACGCGCGGTCGGGCCGCGCACCGCCAGGAACACCGAATCGGCAACGGAATAATTGCGCAGCTGCGCCGACACATCGCCGGGCACTTCGGCGACGCTGACGCTGCCGGCGACCTTGCCGCCGCGCTGTTCCATGCGTTCGCGAAAAGCCTGCGCGGCGCGGCGGCCGTTGTCGTCGCTGGTGGCGACCACCAGTGCGTTGCGCTGGCCATGCTGCAGCAGGAACTCGGCGGCCATGATGCCGTCGTCCTCCGGTGCCAGCGAGAAGCCTGCACTGCCGGCCGGCGGTTCGCGCGAATCGGCGGGGCGGTTCAGCGCCAACACCGGCACCGCCAGATCCGCGCGTGCGAACAATGCGCTGACTTCGTCGCGGCCGAGCGGGCCGACCACGTAGTCGGCGCCGCCGGCGACCGCGCGTTCATAGGCGGCGGTGGCGCCGCCCGCGGTGCCGGCGGTGTCGAGGAATTCGATCTGCGGCCGATGCCGCGATTCGGCGTAGTAACCGGCCAGTAGGCCATCGCGCACCGGCGCGGCGGCGGTGGCCATCGTGCCGGTCAGCGGCAGCAGCACGGCCAGCTTCACCGGCGGGCGATAGCCATCGCGATCGGCGGGCGGACGCTTGCTGGTGTCGAAGCTCCACTGCGCGCGATCGAACGGGCGCGGCAGCGGCAGGCCGCGATTGAGCAGCGCGCGGCCTGCGAAGTTGTAGAGCGGATCGCCGGCCGGCAGCGCACTGGCGCCGCCGCGCAGCGTGTTGTCGTCGAGCGATGCAAGCAGGCGCATGATCTCGCGCTGGTTGTCGCCGCGAACCTGGCCGGTCAGCGCGGCATCGGCGCGACTGCGCTCGCCGGCGGCTTCCCACGGATTGCCGTTGGCTTCCAGTGCCTTGCCGCGTACCAGATGCCAGCGCGCCTGATAGGCCGGCGACAGCCCCTGCGGCGGGTTGCCGCCAAGCGCCTGCAGCGCCTGTGCCGGCTGTTTGTCGGCCAGCGCGAACTCCGCGCTCAGCAGCTGGTAGCGGCCTTTCTCGTCGCCGGACAACTGCCGTGGCGTGACTTGGGCCAGCAGGCTGCGCGCCCGCGCCGCGTCGCCGGCCTCGTTCCAGGCCAACGCCGCATCGGCGAGCAGGCGGCTGCGCTGCGCGCCGCTGGCCGTGGCCGCCTGCGCCTCCAATTGCTGGGCGGCCTCGCGCGGCTTGCCCTGCTCGAGCAGGGCGATCGCCGCGGCCTGCGCCGGCGAAGCGGTCTGGGTCAGGCTGGCGGTGGCGCAGCCGGCGGTCAGCACGACCACCAACGACAGAGCGAAAATCCTTGCGAAGCGCTTGTTCATTTCAGGTCCGTTCGACGGGGCACGCCCGGGCGCGCCGGTGAAGACGCTAGGATTCTAACCTTGGCCCCGCCACCTTGCCCTTGAGAACTCGGTTGATGACCGCTGCTGCCGGAACCCTCCACATCGTCGCCACGCCGATCGGCAACCTCGGCGACCTTACGCCGCGGGCACAGGAAACCCTGCGCGCGGTGGCCGCGATCTGCGCCGAGGACACCCGCCGCACCGGCCAGTTGCTGGCCCACTTCGGCATCGAACGGCCACTGGTGGCCCTGCACGACCACAACGAAGACGCGCTGTCGCAGCGCATCGTCGGGCGCCTGCTGGCGGGCGAGTCGCTGGCCCTGGTCAGCGATGCCGGCACGCCGCTGGTCAGCGATCCCGGCTTCCGGCTGGTGCGCGCCGCGCGCGCGGCGGGGGTCCGGGTCAGCCCAGTGCCCGGCGCCTGCGCGGCGATCGCCGCCTTGAGCGTGGCCGGCCTGCCCAGCGATCGTTTCGTGTTCGAGGGTTTCCTGCCCGCCAAGGCCAGCGGCCGGCGCGAACGCCTGCTGCGCCTGGCCGGCGAGCCGCGCACGATGGTGTTCTACGAGTCCTCGCACCGCATCGCAGCGTCGTTGGCCGATATGGGCGAAGCCTTCGGGCCGGACCGCCCGGCGGTGATCGCGCGCGAACTCACCAAGCTGTTCGAGACCGTGCTCGACGGCACCCTGGCTACCCTGCGCGCGCGGGTCGAAGCCGATGAGCACCAGCGCAAGGGCGAGTTCGTGGTGATGGTGCAGGGCGCCGGCGAGGACGGCGAGGCCGAGGCCAGGCTGGCCGAGGGGCGGCGCGTGTATGCGAGGTTGAGCGAACACCTGCCGCCTTCGACAGCCGCCAAACTCGCCGCTGAACTGACCGGTGCGCCGCGCAAGGCGCTTTACGGCAGTTGAGGGGCGGCCCTCGGCTACAATGGCCGTGGCGGAGTCGGCCGGGCAGTCGCGTCATTCGCAAGAATGCCGAGGAAAGTCCGGGCTCCATAGGGCAAGGTGCCAGGTAACGCCTGGGCGGCGCGAGCCGACGGAAAGTGCAACAGAAAGATACCGCCTACGTCCTGCAAGCCTTCGGGCGGGCAGGGCCGGTAAGGGTGAAATGGTGCGGTAAGAGCGCACCGCGAGTCCGGTAACGGACCGGCACGGCAAACCCCACCTGGAGCAAGACCAAATAGGGACCTCATGGCGCGGCCCGCGTCGGGTCCGGGTAGGTTGCTCGAGCGCCGCGGTGACGCGGCGCCTAGAAGAATGACTGTCCACGACAAAACCCGGCTTACAGGCCGGCTCCGCCGCTTTCCCCTTTCGGGGCTTCGCCCCTTCGGGGAACACGCGTTTCGCTGCGCGAAAGCGCGTGCCGCGGCGAACGCCGCTTCCAATCCCCGCGCCTGCCGGCGCGCCCCCTTACCAAGGGGGCTGTGCTCCAGACGCATGGTTGACGGCGTTGTAGGAGCGGCTTCAGCCGCGACCGTGAATGATCAGGTCGCAGGGAAAATGCGTCTGCCGTTGTAGGAGCGGCTTCAGCCGCGACCTCGCCCAATAAGACGCAGCGCTATTGCTCCAACAACGTCTGCCCCAAAAACAATCCATCCGGGCCGAACCGGCGTTCGTGGATCCAGCCGCGGCCATCGTGACCAACCGCCAGGATCGTGCTGGCGCGGGTGCCGTAGTCGCGGCCACGAATGAAGGCCGCCGACAGGCGGCGCTCCAGTTCCAGGCCGACGCCGGTATCGGGCAGCGCGCTGTCTGGCGCCACGGTCTCGTCGGCCAGAGCGTCCCATAACGGTTCCAGCGATTCCTCGCCGCCTGCGATCCATCCCTGCAGCGCGGTCATCAGCCGGCGGGTCTTGGGCCAGGGTGCATCCAGCGCGCCGTTGGACATGCCGTGCACGCCCGGTGCCAGCCCGCGCGCGCCGGCTGGGTGGTTGCCCACGTAACGGCAGGCTTCGGCGTCGGCCAGCAGCAGATTGAACGGTGGGTAGTCGGCCGCCTCGGTCGTCAGCGCGGCCGCGAAGCCGGTCGCGTCCTGGCCGCCCGCAAGGTAGTTGGCGATCAGATGCCCACGGGAGGGTCCGGAGGTGCTCGCCATCGGGTCGCGGACATTGGTGACCACCGCCGCGCGGCCGGCATCGCCCAGCCCGACCCAGGTTCCACCCGAGCGCAGGTCACGGCCCGCCAATACCCGCGCTTGCGGCGCCGGCCAGCGAGAAAGCGCAGCGGTCGGCCGCTCATGGAACTCGTCGCGGTTGCCGGCCAGCAGCAGCCGCCAGCGGGGGTGGGCTTTCCAGGCAAGGGCGACCAGGCACATGGGGCGATTGTGTCCGGTTTGCGCACCGTCCCGCCATCGTCGAAATCGAGACCGGGTTCTCTTAACGAGCCCTCCACACGCCTGAATTCCGGTCAAATCTCAAAATCTGAGACGAAACAGCAACTTGTGGATAAGCCTTGAACAAGTCTCTAAAGATTGTTGCAAGCCATTGATCCCTCAGGTGATTTGCGAGGTCGAAAGTTGTTGACAAGGTATTGGGCACTGCTAAGGTGGGCAACGGAGGGAAAACCGGGTTTTTTGTGGTTTTTCATGGTTCAATGACCGCCCAGGTGGGTATCGAGGGTTATCAGGCGTGTTCCAAGGCGAGACGGCCATCACAGTGGACGACAAGGGGCGACTGGCGGTTCCCACCGCTTATCGCGATCTGGTCGCGCGCGTGAGCGGCAACCGCCTGGTGCTGACCTACAACCCCTTCGAGGCCGGCTGCCTGTGGCTGTACGCGGAGCAGGAGTGGCGGCGGGTCCGTGACGACGTCATGGCCAAGCCCAATACCCAGCGGGTGATGCGCGTGTTGCAGCAGAAGCTGGTCGGTTCCTCGGCCGTGCTCGAGCTGGACGGCAATGGCCGGGTCAGCATCCCCGCCAGCCACCGCCACGCGGTGGGCATCGAGAAGCGCGCGGTGCTGCTGGGCATGGGCGACAAGTTCGAATTGTGGAGCGAGCAGGCGCATCGCGCGCTGATCCAGCAGACGTTGTCTGACGGGGATCTGGGCGATGAATTGCTCGACCTCAGGTTGTGAGCCGGGGTGCCCGGATGCGCCCTGATGCGCAGCCCGGTCACCTCCCGGTGTCGCAGCCGCCGGCGGCGCATCTGCCGGTGCTGTACACGCAGGTGCTGGAAGGCCTGCAGGTGACCGAAAACGGAACGTATCTGGATGGCACCTTCGGGCGTGGCGGACACGCGCGCGGAGTGCTGCAACGACTCGGCCCGGGAGGCCGGCTGCTGGTGATGGACAAGGATCCCGAAGCGATCGCCGTCGCCGAACAATTGTCCGACCAGGACGCACGCGTCTCGATCCGCCGCGGCAGCTTCGCCTCGCTCGGGCAGTGGGACGCGGCCCGCGACCTGGATGGCGTGCTGTTCGACCTGGGCGTGTCCTCGCCGCAGCTCGATGTGGCCGAGCGCGGTTTCAGTTTCGGCAAGGACGGTCCACTGGACATGCGCATGGACCCGGAGTCCGGGCAGAGCGCGGCCGAATGGCTGGCGCAGGCGCCCGAGCGCGAGATCGCCGACGTGCTGTGGACCTACGGCGAAGAGCGCCAGAGCCGGCGCATCGCCCGTGCCATCGTGGCGCGCCGCGTCGAACAGCCGCTGGTCCGCACCGCGCAACTGGCCGAACTGATCGCCTCGGTGATGCCGCGCGGCGGCGACAAGATTCATCCGGCCACGCGCAGCTTCCAGGCCATCCGCATCCACATCAACCGCGAGCTGGCCGACCTCGAGGCCGGCCTCGATGCGGCGTTGGCGCGCCTCAGGCCCGGCGGCCGACTGGCGGTGATCAGCTTCCATTCGCTGGAAGACCGCATCGTCAAGCAATTCATCAATCGCCATGCGAAGGCGCCGCCGGCCAATCGCCGGCTGCCCGAGGCGCAGGCCTTCACTCCTGCGCTGCTTGCCCATGGCGGTGCGATCCGCGCCGAGCACGACGAGCTGGCCGCCAATCCGCGCGCCCGCAGTGCGGTGCTGCGCGTGGCGGAGAAACTGCCGCCGGCGGGAGGCGCCGCGTGAGCCGCCTGCTGCTGATCGTGCTGCTGGCCTGCACCGTCGCCTCCGGCATCGGCGTGGTCTACATGCGCCACATGCACCGCCAGCTGTTCGTGGAGCTGTCGCGGCTGGAGAAGACCCGCGACGACCTCAATATCGAGTTCGGCCGCCTGCAGCTGGAGCAGGCGACCTGGGCCGAAAGCAACCGCGTCGACCAGATCGCGCGCGAGCGCCTGGGGATGAAATTCCCCGAGGCCGACGACATCGTGGTGGTGCGCCCATGAAGGCCGGCCGCAACCGGACCCGCAGCAGCTTCAACCTGCGTGGCCGCCTGATGATGGTCGGCGTGGCGCTGGGCCTGTGCTCGGTCACGCTGATCGGCCGCGCGGCTTACGTGCAGTTGGTCAACAGCGATTTTTACCAGCGCCAGGGCGAAGCGCGCTACCTGCGCGAACTGCCGATCGCCACTTCGCGCGGCATGATCACCGACCGCAACGGCGAGCCGCTGGCGGTGTCCACGCCGGTGGAGTCGATCTGGGTCAATCCGCAGGAACTGCTGCGCAATCCCGACCGCATCCCCGAGTTGGCCAAGGCGCTGGAACTGCCGGTCGACGAACTCACCGCGCGGCTGTCGCAGAAGGCCGGCAAGGAGTTCATGTACCTCAAGCGCCGCATCAACCCCGACCGCGCCCACGCGATCGTGGCGCTGAAGATTCCCGGCGTGTTCTCGCAGCGCGAGTTCCGCCGCTTCTACCCGCAGGGTGAGGCGATGGCGCACGTGCTGGGCTTCACCAATATCGACGACCGCGGCCAGGAAGGCCTGGAACTCGCCTTCGACCAGTGGCTGCGCGGCAAGCCCGGCGCCAAGAAGGTGGTGCGCGACGCACGCGGCGCCATCGTCGAGAGCGTGGACCTGGTGCGCCCGGCCGAGCCGGGCAAGGAACTGACGCTGAGTATCGACCGCCGTATCCAGTTCCTGGCCTACAAGGAACTGCGCAACGCGCTGGTCGAGAACAAGGCCGCCGGCGGCTCGATGGTGGTGATGGACGTGGCCACCGGCGAAGTGCTGGCGATGGTCAACCTGCCGACCTACAACCCGAATGCGGTGACCGGCATCAATCCGTCGGCGCGCCGCAACCGCGCGGTCACCGACCTGGTCGAGCCGGGCTCGACGATGAAGCCGCTCACCATCGCCACTGCGCTGCAGGCCGGCGTGGTCACCCCGAACACCATCATCGACACCAACCCCGGCTACATGTCGCTGGGCCGCTATACGATCAAGGACGTACCGCGCAACAACGGCGTGCTCAACGTGACCGGAGTGATCACCCGCAGCTCGAATATCGGCGCGGCGAAGATCGCCGCCAAGCTGCCGGACGAAACCTTCTACAAGTCGGTGCGCAATTTCGGCTACGGCAGTGCGCCGCAGAGCGGCTTTCCCGGCGAATCCGGCGGTGTCGTGTCGGCGCCGGGCAGCCCGAGCTGGTACGGCACCACCAAGACCACGATGTCGTACGGCTACGGCCTGTCGGTGACGCCGCTGCAGATCGCGCAGGCGTATGCGGCGCTGGGTAATGGCGGCAAGCTGATTCCGCCGACCTTCGTGAAGGGCCAGCGCAACGAGTCGCGCCAGGTGGTCAGTCCGGAAGTGGCGCGCACGGTCATCGGCATGATGGAAACGGTGGTCACCCAGGGCGGCGCCAAGGGCGCTGCGATCCTGGGCTACCACGTCGCCGGCAAGACCGGCACCGCGCGCAAGACCGGTGCCGGCGGCTACGAGCGCGGTCATTACAACTCGCTGTTCGCCGGGCTGGTGCCGGCGACGCGGCCACGCTTCGCCACGGTGATCGTCATCAACGATCCGCAGGGCAAGGTGTACTACGGTGGCCTGGTGTCGGCGCCGGTGTTCCATCGGGTGATGGAAGGTGCGCTGCGCCTGATGGACGTGCCGCCGGACGACATCCAGTCGTGGCTGGCCGCGCAGAGCGCCGGCAAGAACGCAACGGCGCTGAAGGCGCCGGTCGAACCGGACCCGGTGGACGCCGCTGATGCCGCGGACGAAGTCGCGGCGGGCATTCCCACCGCCAGCGCGGCCGACACCGCAGCGCTGCAGGAGGCGCGCCAATGAACCGCGCGCTGCCGCTGTCGCAGCTGCTGCCGGACGTGGCGTTGCCGCGCGAGGTCGAGATCACCGGCCTGGTGCTCGACAGCCGCGCCGTGCGTCCGGGCAACGCATTCGTGGCGATCGCCGGTTTCGGCGCGCACGGCCTGGGTTTCGTCGAGCAGGCCAAGGCCGCCGGCGCCTCGGCCATCCTGTTCGAACCGCCGGCCCCGGCCGAGCTGCCCGCGCCGGCCGATGCGATCGCGGTGCCCGGCCTGCGTGCGCGCATGGGCACGATGGCCGATCGCTTCCATGGCCATCCATCGCAGACGATGACGATGGTCGGCGTGACCGGCACCAACGGCAAGACCTCGACCGTGCAGTTGTTGGCGCAGGCTTGGAAATTGCTGGGCATCGAGAGCGGCAGTATCGGCACGCTGGGCGTGGGCCTGTATGGCGTCGTGGTGCCAACCGGTTTCACCACCCCGCTGGTGCTGCAGATGCACGAGCTGCTCGCCGGCCTGCGCGACCAGGGTGCGCAGGCCGTGGCGATGGAAGTGAGCTCGCACGCGCTCGACCAGGGTCGTGTCGATGCCGTGCACTACGACGTGGCGGTGTTCACCAATCTCACCCGCGACCATCTCGACTACCACGGCGACATGGCCAGCTACGGCGCGGCCAAGGCGCGGCTGTTCGCGCGTGCCGGGCTGAAGGCGGCGGTAGTCAACCTCGACGACGGGTTCGGCCGCGAACTGCAGGCCGGCCTGGGCGAGGGCATCACGCGTGTCGGCGTGAGTTCGCGCGGCCAGCAGGGCGCGCGCGTGCGCGCCGAGGCGCTGTGCCTGGACGACCACGGCATCGCCTTCGATCTGGTCGTCGGCACGGCGGCCTGGCCGGTGCGCTCGTCGCTGCTGGGTCGCTTCAACGTGGACAATCTGCTGGCGGTGGCCGGCGTGCTGTTCGCACTGGGGCGCGAGCCGGCGCAGATCGCCGACGTCCTGTCGCGCCTGCAGCCGATCCGCGGGCGCATGAACCGCCTGGGCGGCGCCGAGCGCCTGCCGCTGGTGGTCATCGACTATGCGCACACCCCCGATGCGCTCGAACAGGCGCTGGACAGCCTGCGCGGTCATCTGCACGGCAAGCTGGTCTGCGTGTTCGGCTGCGGTGGCGAGCGCGACCGCGGCAAGCGTCCGCAGATGGCCGCCATCGCCGAACGCATGGCCGACAAGGTCATCGTGACCGACGACAATCCCCGCCACGAGGACGGCGACGTCATCGTGGCCGACATCATGGCCGGCTTCGAACAGCCGCAGGCCGTGACCGTGCAGCGCGACCGCGCCGCCGCGATCGCCGCCGCGATCGGCCCTGCGCGGCCGGGCGACATCGTGCTGATCGCCGGCAAGGGCCACGAGCCCTACCAGGAAGTCGCCGGCGTGCGGCATCCCTTCGACGACACCGAGGTGGCCGCGCGCGCGCTGTCCGAACAGCAGACCCACGCGTCACGCATGGATGCGCAAGCGGGAGAGCGCCCATGAAGCACACCCCGCTTTCGCTGATCGCACACTGGGCCGGCGGCGAGCTGCACGGCGACGATGTGATGATCGACGCGGTCAGCAACGACACCCGCACGCTGGGCACCGGCAGCCTGTACATCGCACTGCGCGGCGAGCGTTTCGACGGTCATGACTTCGCCGGCGACGCCTTGATGCGCGGCGCCAGCGGCCTGCTCGTCGAGCGGCTGCTGCCCGAAATCGAGCTGCCGCAGGTGCTGGTCGCCGATGCCGGCCTGGCGCTGGCGCGGGTGGCCGCCGGCATGCAGCGCGGCCGCGCCACCCGCGTGTTCGCGATCACCGGTTCCAACGGCAAGACCAGCGTCAAGGCCTTGCTGCTGGCGATCCTGCAGCATGTACAGGAGGTCGACGGGCTTCGGGTCTATGCCACGCCGGGCAATCGCAATAACGAGGTCGGCCTGCCGCTGGCGGTGATTGCCGCACCGGACGACGCCGATTTCGCAGTCTATGAAATGGGCGCGGGCAAGCCCGGTGACATCGCCTATCTCACCGAGATCGCGCGCCCGGATTTCGCCCTGGTCAACAACATCGCCCCGGCGCACCTGGAGCGCATGGGCAGCCTGCTCGGCGTTGCCGAGACCAAGGGCGCGATCTATGCCGCGCTGCCTGGCGATGGCGTGGCGGTGATCAACGCCGACGATGCCTTCGGCGCCTGGTTCGAGCAGCACATCGTGCAGCCGCGCGTCACCGGGCGTGGGGTGATCCGCTTCGGCCTGCAGGCCAGCGCCGACCTGAGTGTCCGCGCGCTGCAGCTGGCGCCGCAGTCCTCGCGCTTCGTGCTGGTGTCGGCGCAGGGCGAGGCCGAGGTCTCGCTGCCTCTGCCGGGCCGCCACAACGTGCGCAACGCGCTGGCCGCCGCGGGGCTCGCGCTGGCCGCCGGCATCGGACTGGCGCGCATCGCCGAGGGCCTGGCGCAGGCGCGGCCGGTCGCCGGCCGCCAGATCGCCCATGTGCTGCCGGGCGGCACGGTGCTGATCGACGACAGCTACAACGCCAACCCGGGCTCACTGGATGCAGCGATCGACGCGCTGGCCGGGCCCGGCCAAGGTTGGCTGGTGCTCGGCGACATGCGCGAACTCGGTCCGGGCGGCGCGGCGCTGCATGCCGCCGCCGGCCGCAGTGCGCGGGGCGCGGGCCTGGCGCGCCTATATGCGCTGGGCGAACTCAGTGCCGCCGCGGCGCAGGCGTTCGGCGAACACGGCCGGCTGTTCGCCAGCCACGCCGAACTGGCCGATGCGCTGCAGGCGGACATCGACAACCACACCGGATCGCCACTGCGCGTGCTCGTCAAGGGCTCCCGCGGCAGCGCCATGGACAAGATCGTCACTGCGCTGCTCGCGCGAGGGGAGGAAGCACCGAATGCTGCTTGAACTGGCCCGTTGGCTTCAGCAACTGGAGAGCCTGTTCGGGCTATTCGGCTATCTGACCTTCCGCGGCATCCTGGCCGCGCTGACCGCCCTGTTCCTGTCGCTGTGGATGGGCCCGGCGGTAATCCGCCGACTGGCCCAGTTCAAGGGCGGCCAGCCGATCCGCAAGGATGGCCCGCAGACCCATTTCTCCAAGGCCGGCACGCCGACCATGGGCGGCTCGCTGATCCTGCTCGCGGTCATGCTGTCGGTGCTGCTGTGGGGTGACCTGCGCAACCGCTATGTCTGGCTGGTGCTGGCAGTGATGGTCTGCTTCGGCGCGATCGGCTGGTACGACGACTGGATCAAGATCGTGCGGCGCGACCCCAATGGTTTGAAGTCGCGATGGAAGTACCTGCTGCAGTCGATCTTCGGCCTGGCCGCCGGCCTGTTCCTGTACTACAGCGCCGACGTGCCGGCGGCGATGACTTTCTACATCCCGATGTTCAAGTCGATCGCGCTGCCGCTGGCCGGCATCAGTTTCGTCGCCATCGCCTACTTCTGGATCGTCGGTTTCTCCAACGCGGTCAACCTGACCGACGGCCTGGACGGCCTGGCGATCATGCCCACCGTGCTGGTCGCCTGCGCGCTGGGCGTGTTCGCCTATGCCTCGGGCAACGTGGTGTTCTCCGAGTACCTGAAGATCCCGGCGATTCCCGGTGCCGGCGAACTGGTGATCATCTGCGCGGCGATCGCCGGCGCGGGCCTGGGCTTCCTGTGGTTCAACACTTATCCGGCGATGGTGTTCATGGGCGATATCGGCGCGCTGGCGCTGGGCGCGGTGCTCGGCACCATCGCGGTGATCGTGCGCCAGGAACTGGTGCTGGTGGTGATGGGCGGCGTGTTCGTGATCGAGACGCTGTCGGTGATGATCCAGGTCGCCTCGTTCAAGCTCACCGGCAAGCGCGTGTTCCGGATGGCGCCGATCCACCACCACTTCGAACTGAAAGGCTGGCCCGAGCCGCGCGTGATCGTGCGCTTCTGGATCATTTCCGTGGTGCTGGTGTTGATCGGCCTGGCCACGCTGAAGGTGCGCTGAGATGAACGACCTGTCCCGGCAAGCGACGCGACTGGAGGCCATCGGCGGCCGCTACGACCCGTGGCTGCTCGGCGCCGCGGTGGCGCTGGCGTCGCTGGGCGTGGTCATGGTCGCCTCCAGCTCGATCGAGCTGACCGCGAGCCCGTTCTACTACCTCACCCGGCACCTGATCTTCCTCGGCGTCGGCATCGTGCTGGCCTTCTGGATGATGCGCACCGAGCTCAAGACGGTCGAGCAGCACAACCAGATGCTGTTGCTGGCCTGCTTCGCGCTGCTGATCGTGGTGTTCATCCCCGGCGTCGGCAGCAGCGTCAATGGCGCGCGGCGCTGGATCAACCTGGGCGTGTCCAGGTTCCAGGCCGTGGAAGCGGTGAAGGTGCTCTACATCGTCTGGCTGTCGAGCTATCTGGTCCGGTTCCGCGACGAGGTCAACGCGACCTGGCCGGCGATGCTCAAGCCGCTGGGCGTGGCGGTGGCGCTGGTCGGACTGTTGCTGGTGCAGCCGGACTTCGGCTCCTCGACGCTGCTGCTGGCGATCACCGCCGGCATGCTGGTGCTGGGCGGGGTGAACCTGCCGCGCATGTCGATGCCGATCGTGATCGGCCTGCCGGTATTCGCCTTCATCGCCATCCTGGAACCGTACCGGCTTCGCCGCATCACCTCGTTCCTGGATCCATGGGCCGACCAACTCGGTTCAGGCTACCAGCTGTCCAACGCGCTGATGGCAGTGGGGCGCGGCGAATGGACCGGCGTAGGCCTGGGCGCCTCCGTGCAGAAGCTCAACTACCTGCCCGAATCGCATACCGACTTCATCTTCTCGGTGATCGCCGAGGAACTGGGTTTTGCCGGCGTGTGCCTGGTGGTGGCGCTGTATGCGCTGCTGGTCGGGCGGGCGTTCTGGCTTGGCATGCGCTGCGTGGAAATGAAGCGTCACTTCTCCGGCTACGTGGCCTTCGGCATCGGCCTGTGGATCGCGATGCAAAGCTTCGTCTCGATCGGCGTCAACCTGGGCATCCTGCCGACCAAGGGCCTGACCCTGCCGCTGATTTCGTCCGGCGGTTCGTCGGTGCTGATGACCTGCGTGGCGGTCGGCCTGTTGCTGCGCGTCTCCTACGAAGCCGACCGCGCCGAGCGCTTGCGCAGCAAGCTCGCCCCGGGCGCGCAACCGGCCGCGGCGACGCCGGCCGACACCGCCGCCGAACCGGCGCCCGTTGCCGCGCCGGTCCGCGAGCCTGTCGCCACCGCCCATGTCGCGGCGCGCGGCACCAGCCGGATGCAGCCGCGTGTCGAACCGACCTTCGGGAGGACGGCATGAGCGTCGCCCGTGAAGGCGTTGCGCAACGTCCGGTGATGATCCTGGCCGGCGGCACCGGCGGCCACATCTTTCCCGGCCTGGCCGTGGCCAAGGTGCTGCGCACGCGTGGCGTGCCGGTGACCTGGCTGGGCGCCGACGGTGCGATGGAAACGCGCCTCGTGCCGCAGCACGACATCGCGATCGATACGCTGGCGATCAGCGGCCTGCGCGGCAAGGGCAAGCTGGCCCTGCTCGGCGCGCCGCTGCGGGTGATGCGCGCGGTCCGCGCCGCCGGCTTCGTGCTGCGCCGCCGCCAGCCGCGCGCGGTGGTGAGCTTTGGCGGATTTGCCGCCGGCCCGGGTGGTTTCGCTGCGCGGCTGATGGGCCTGCCGCTGCTCGTGCACGAGCAGAATCGCGCGCCGGGCATGACCAACAAGATCCTGTCGCGTTTCGCCCGCCGGGTGCTGACCGGATTTCCCGGCAGCTTCGCCGGCGAGGAAGCGGTCGGCAATCCGGTGCGCGCCGAGATCGCCGCGCTGCCGCCGCCGGCCGAACGTTTCGCTGGCCGCGCCGGCGCCGTGCGCCTGTTGGTGCTCGGTGGCAGCCAGGGTGCGCGCGTGCTCAATCAAGCGGTGCCCGCGGCGCTTGCCGCGCTGGGCCATCCCGCGGTGGAAGTGCGGCACCAGTGCGGCGAAAAGCTGCGCGCCGAGGCCGAGACCGCCTACGCACAGGCCGGCGTCGACGCCAGCGTCGAGCCGTTCATCGCCGACATGGCGGCTGCTTACGCGTGGGCGGACCTGGTGGTGTGCCGCGCCGGCGCCTCGACCCTGGCCGAGCTGTGCGCGGTCGGCGTGGGCAGCGTGCTGGTGCCGTTCGCGGCGGCCGTCGACGACCACCAGACCCGCAACGCCGAATACCTGGTCGAGGCAGGCGCGGCCGTGCTGCTGAAGCAGAACGACGCGCTGGCCACCGACCTGCAGCCGGTCCTGGCGACCCTGCTGGCCGATCCGGCGCAACGCCTTTCGATGGCGCAGGCGGCGCGGTCGCTGGCCAAACCCGATGCCGCCGAGCGCATCGCGGACATCATTCTCGAGGAAGCAGTCGCATGAAGTGGGGAACCGCGAAGCACGCGGACGCAATCGCCAAAACCCAGCCCGGTACGCAAACCGGTGTTGCCCAGGTGCGCGCATGATCCGCCGCCTGCAGGATAGCCAGGACCTGGTGCGCGCGTTCCCGCGCGTGCATTTCGTCGGCATCGGCGGCACCGGCATGAGCGGCATCGCCGAGGTGATGCTGACGCTGGGTTACGAAGTCTCGGGCTCGGACAACGCCGACAACGCCGCCACGCGCCGGCTGGTCAAGCTGGGCGCGCGAGTGATGCGCGGCCACTCCGCGGCCAACGTGCTCGGCACCGACTGCGTGGTGGTGTCCAGCGCGATCCGCGAAGACAACCCCGAGCTGATGGAGGCGCGCAGCCAGCGCATTCCGATCATGCCGCGCGCGGCCATGCTGGCCGAGCTGATGCGCTTCCGCCGTGGCATCGCCGTGGCCGGCACGCACGGCAAGACCACCACCACCAGCCTGGCCGCCGCGGTGCTCAGCGAGGGCGGGCTGGATCCGACCTTCGTGATCGGTGGCCAGCTGCTCGCCGCCGGCGCCAACGCCAAGCTCGGCGGTGGCCAATGGCTGGTGGCCGAGGCCGACGAGAGCGACGGCAGCTTCCTGCGCCTGAATCCGTTGGTCGCGGTGATCACCAACATCGATGCCGACCATCTCGAGAACTACGGCAACGACTTCGCACGCGTGCAGGCCGCCTTCGCCGAATTCCTGCAGCGCCTGCCGTTCTACGGGCTGGCGCTGCTGTGCATCGACGACCCTGAAGTCGCCGCGCTGGCCGCCAAGACCCCGCGCCACGTGATGACCTATGGCATGAGTGCGCACGCCGATGTGCGCGCCGAAGACGTCGTGCAGGACGGCCCGCGCATGCGCTTCGCCCTGCGCTTGCCCGACGGCAGCGCCACCCCGGTGACCCTGGCCTTGCCGGGCCGGCACAACGTGCTCAATGCGCTGGCCGCCGCGGCGATCGGCTGGCAGCTGGGCGTGACACCGGAAACAATCGCGCACGCGCTGGAAAGCTTCGCCGGCATCGGCCGCCGCTTCAACGACCTGGGCGAGGTCACCACCCCATCCGGTGCGCGTGTACGCGTGGTCGACGACTACGGCCACCATCCGCGCGAACTGGAAGCGGTGTTCGCCGCCGCCCGCGGCGGTTGGCCCGACAAGCGTCTAGTGGTGGCGTTCCAGCCGCATCGCTACAGCCGTACCCGCGATCAGTTCGATGCCTTCGCCGCGGTGCTCAGCACCGTCGATGCGCTGGTGCTGAGCGAGGTCTACCCCGCCGGCGAAGCGCCGATTCCCGGTGCCGACGCGCGCTCGCTGGCACGGGCGATCCGCGCCCGCGGCCGCAGCGAGCCGGTGGTGGTCGGGCAGGTTGGCGAACTGCGCAATGTGTTGCCCGACGTGCTGCAGGACGGCGACTTGCTGTTGATGATGGGCGCCGGCGACATCGGCTACGTGGCCCAGCACATCGCCCATGAAGGCTTCCACGCCGGAGGCGCGGCATGAGCGTGATCACCGGTTCCGCCAGCCGGCGCGATCCGGCCGTGTTCGGACGCGTGGCGGTGCTGCTCGGCGGCACCTCCAGCGAGCGTGAAGTCTCGCTGGACTCCGGCCGCAACGTGCTCGAGGCGTTGCGTACGCGCGGCGTGGATGCGCAGCCGGTCGATGGTATTCCGGCCCTGGCCCAGGCCCTGGCCGAGCAGAGCTTTGACCGCGTTTTCAACATTCTCCACGGCCACAACGGTGGCGGCGAAGACGGCATCGTGCAGGGCCTGATGGAAGCCTTCGGCGTGCCGTACACGGGCTCCGACGTGCTCGGCTCGGCATTGTCGATGGACAAGGTGCGCACCAAGCAGGTCTGGCTGTCGCTGGGCCTGCCGACACCACGCTACGTGCGACTGAGCCGCGGCAGCGGCAGCGACACCGTGCATGCCGCCGCACGCGAACTCGGCCTGCCGGTGATCGTCAAGCCGGCCAATGAAGGCTCCAGCGTCGGCGTCAGCCGCGTGTTCGAGGAGGCGCAGCTGGACGAAGCGGTGGCCCTGGCCGCGCGCTACGACGGCGAGCTGTTGATGGAACAGCTGATCGAGGGCGATGAGTTGACCGTCGCCATCCTCGGCGACATCGCGTTGCCGTCGATCCGCATCGTGCCGAAGGGCCAGTGGTACGACTACAACGCCAAGTACGTCGCCGAAGACACCCAGTACCTGTGCCCGGGCCTGGAAGGCGAGGCCGAGGCCGAGATCGGCCGCATCGCGTTGGCCGCGTTCCAGGCCGCCGGCTGCCGTGGCTGGGGCCGCGTCGACGTGATGCGCGATCGCGCTAGCGGCAAGTTCTTCCTGCTGGAGGTCAACACCGCGCCGGGCATGACCAGTCACTCGCTGGTGCCCAAGGCCGCACGCCAGCTCGGCATCGATTTCGAATCGTTGGTCTGGCGCGTGCTGGAGCAGACTCTATGAAGCCGGGAATCGGCAGCCGGGAGTGGGCCATGCCGCACGGTCGCGTCGCGACCGCGGGTGGTGCTGCTTGCTTGATTGCCGATTCCCGATTGCGCATTCCCGTGCAAGGGCCACAGCAATGAACGCCGCCCTGCGCATCCTGGCCTGGCTGCTGGCGTTGGCGCTTGTCGCGCTGCCGGTGGTGGCTGTGCTCAATGGCTGGGTCGGTGCCGACCGCTGGCCGCTGAGCCGGCTGCGCGTCAGTGGCGATTTCAAGCGCGTGCCGGCCGAGGAGCTGCGCGCGGTGGTGTTGCCGTATGCGCGCTCGGGCTTCTTCGCGGTCAAGCTGCAGGATGCCCAGGATGCGATCGAACGCCTGCCCTGGGTGCAGAGCGCGCAGGTGCGCAAACAGTGGCCGGACGTGCTGGAAGTGCGCGTGACCGAACACAAGCCGTTCGCGCGCTGGGGCAGCGACCGCATGCTGTCCGAGCAAGGGCAGCTGTTCGCCACCCCGGCGCGGCTGCGCGACGTGGCACTGCCGCAACTCGGCGGCCCGGACAGCAAGACCGCCGACGTGGTTGCGCTCTACAACGAGTCGCGCGCGTTGTTCGCGCCGACCGGGCTGGACGTGGAACGGCTGGAAATGGACGCGCGCGGCAGCTGGTCGCTGGGCCTGAGCAACGGCATCGCGATCATCGTCGGCCGCGACGACGCGCGTGCCCGCCTGCAGCGTTTCGCGCGGGTGTTGCCGCAATTGCTGGATCCGCAGCAGCCGATCGCCCGCGCCGACCTGCGCTACACCAACGGCTTCACTGTGCAGCGCGGCGCGGAAAAACCGGAGACGGGCGCCGACAGCCATGGCTCGCCGGCCCCAACCCAGCGCCGCGCCGCCGTCGCGCAGGCCCAGCAGGCTGCCAATCCCCAGTTTCGACTCCTCTTTTCCAGTAGTGCCAAGACATGAATCGCAAGGGTGACAAATCTCTCATCGTCGGTCTCGACATCGGCACCTCCAAGGTGGTGGCGTTGGTGGGCGAGTACTCGCCCGGCAACCCGATCGAGGTGATCGGCATCGGTTCGCACGAGTCACGCGGGCTCAAGCGCGGCGTGGTCGTGGACATCGAATCGACGGTGCAGTCGATCCAGCGCGCGGTCGAAGAGGCCGAGCTGATGGCCGGCTGCGAGATCCGCTCGGTCTACGCCTCGATCTCCGGCAACCACGTGCAGTGCAAGAACTCGCCGGGCATCGTGCCGATCCGCGATGGCGAAGTGACCTGGGGCGACCTGGAGCGCGTGCTCGACGCCGCCAAGGCGGTCGCGATCCCGGCCGACCAGCGCATCCTGCACGCGATCCCGCGCGAGTACGTGCTGGACGACTCGCAGGAAGGCATCCGCAATCCGGTCGGCATGACCGGCGTGCGCCTGGAGGTGCATGCGCACCTGGTGGTATGCGCGCAGTCGGCGGCGGCCAACATCAGCAAGTGCGTGCAGAAATGCGGCCTGCAGGTCGATGACCTGGTGCTGTCCTCGCTGGCCTCCAGCGTCGCCGTGCTGACCGCCGACGAACGCGAGCTCGGCGTGGTGTTGGTCGACATCGGCGCCGGCACCACCGACCTGGCGGTCTACGTGCAGGGCGCCATCTGCCATACCGCCTCGCTGCCGATCGCCGGCGACCACGTCACCAACGACATCGCGCACATGCTGCGCACGCCGACGCCGGAAGCCGAGCAGATCAAGGTGCGCTACGCCTGCGCGCTGGCCCAGCTGGCGACCGCCGAGGAAAGCATCCAGGTTCCCTCGGTCGGCGATCGCCCACCGCGCCGCATGCCGCGTGCCTCGCTGGCGCAGGCGGTGCAGGGCCGTTACGAGGAAATCTTCGAGATGGTGCAGGCCGAGCTGCGCCGCTCCGGTTTCGAGGAACTGGTGCGCGCCGGCATGGTGCTCACCGGCGGCGCTTCGAAGATGGAAGGCGTGGTCGAGCTGGCCGAGGAGATGCTGCAGATGCCGGTGCGCGTGGGCATTCCGCAGCACGTCACCGGGCTGGGCGAAGTGGTCGGCAATCCGGTGCATGCCACCGGCGTAGGCCTGCTGCTGATGGGCAGCCAGATCGAACATCCGCGCCGGCCGTCGATCCCGACCGGGCGTGCGGGGAGTTTCTTCAACAAGCTCAAGAACTGGTATCGCGGCGAGTTCTGACGCCGGGATGGCTGATGGGTAAGCGCAAGGACAAGGTAGTTGGCAGTCGGTAGTTGGCAGTCGGTAGTTGCAGTTCCACCACAAGAGAACGCCGGAGCGGGTCACCCACCCGGATCACGGCTCCACCAAAGAGGACAAGGACATGGCACATTTCGAACTGATCGAGAAGATGGCACCGAACGCGGTGATCAAAGTGGTCGGCGTGGGCGGCGGCGGCGGCAACGCGGTCGCGCACATGGTCAACAGCAGCGTCGATGGCGTGGAGTTCATCACCGCCAACACCGATTCGCAGGCCATCAAGAATTGCGGCGCCAAGCTGCAGCTGCAGCTCGGCACCAACGTGACCAAAGGCCTGGGCGCGGGCGCCAATCCGGAGGTCGGCCGCCAGGCCGCGCTGGAAGACCGCGAGCGCATCATGGACGCGCTGCAGGGTGCGGACATGGTCTTCATCACCGCCGGCATGGGCGGCGGCACCGGCACCGGCGCTGCGCCGGTGGTGGCGCAGCTGGCCAAGGAAATGGGCATCCTGACCGTGGCCGTGGTCACCAAGCCGTTCCCGTTCGAAGGCCGCCGCCGCATGCAGGTGGCCCTGAAGGGTATCGAGGAACTGAGCCAGCATTGCGACTCGCTGATCACCATCCCCAACGAGAAGCTGATCACCGTGCTCGGCCGCAACGCCACGATGATCCAGGCCTTCCGCGCCGCCAACGACGTGCTGCAGGGCGCCGTGCAGGGCATCGCCGACCTGATCGTCCGGCCGGGCCTGATCAACGTCGACTTCGCCGATGTGCGCACCGTGATGTCCGAGATGGGCCTGGCGATGATGGGTACCGGCTCGGCGCGCGGCGATGACCGCGCCCAGGCCGCGGCCGAATCGGCGATCCAGAATCCGCTGCTCGACGACGTCAACCTCGCCGGCGCCAACGGCATCCTGGTCAACATCACCGCCGGCCCGGACTTCACCATGTCCGAGTTCGACGAGATCGGCCGCACCATCGAAGGCTTCGCCTCGGAAGACGCGACGGTCGTGGTCGGCACCGTGCTGGATCCGGACATGCAGGACGAAGTGCGGGTGACCGTGGTCGCCACCGGCCTGAACCGCGCGGTGACCCGCCAGGGCCAGCGTCCGGAGCAGCGCGCACCGATCAAGCTGGTGCGCAACGCGACCACCGGCCAGCCGGAGTTCGGCGACTTCGACAATGGCGGCGACGCCGTGTCCAAGGCCGTGGGCGGCTCGATGGGCCTGGGCCTGCGCCGGGCCAGCAGCGATGCCGGCGCGGCTTCGGCCGGTCCGGCGCCCGCCGTGGCCGAGCTGCCCAGCGATTACCTGGATATCCCGGCGTTCCTGCGCCGCCAGGCAGACTGAGCAAGGCCGATCCGGCGGGCCGCAACGCCCGCCGGGCCGGGGTTTACCGGGTGCGGCCGCCCTCGTGGCGGTTCCTCACCGACGGCAGGGCCTTGTCCTCCCCGCCGCCGAACGCCATGTCCTCTTTGCTGCCGGGTCTTCGTGACCCGGCAGCTTTTGGGCAGGACGGCCCCGTTTCCTGACAGTTTTGTTAAGATCGAGCTAACGACGTACGTCCCGACCGGCCGAGGCCGTGTCCGGTTCAGCGCGCGTCTGGGCTCGTCATTCAGACTTCATGCCATGACCCAGCAACGCACACTCAAGAACACGATCCGCGCCACGGGCGTCGGTCTGCACAGCGGCGACAAGGTCTACATGACCCTGCGACCGGCGCCGGTCAATCACGGCATCGTGTTCCGTCGCGTGGACCTGGACCCGGTGGTGGAAGTGCCCGCCAGCGGCGAGCTCGTCACCGAGACCACGCTGTGTACGGGCCTGACCTGCGACGGCGCCAAGATCCAGACCGTGGAACACCTGATGTCCGCCTTCGCCGGCCTGGGCATCGACAACGCGATCGTCGAGCTGTCCTCGGCCGAGCTGCCGATCATGGACGGTTCCTCCGGTCCGTTCGTGTTCCTGCTGCAATCGGCGGGCATCCTCGAGCAGGACGCGGCCAAGCGATTCATCCGCATCAAGCAGCCGGTGGAAGTGCGCGAAGGCGACAAGGTCGCCCGCTTCACGCCCTACGACGGCTACAAGCTCGGCTTCACCATCGAGTTCGACCACCCGATGATCCCGGCCAAGCAGTCGCGCCAGGAGATCGAGTTCTCCACCGCGGCCTACATCAAGGAAATCTCCCGCGCGCGCACCTTCGGCTTCATGCGCGACCTGGAGTACATGCGCGAGCGCAACCTCGGCCTTGGCGGCTCGATGGACAATGCGATCGTGCTCGACGAATTCCGCGTACTCAACGACGACGGCCTGCGTTATACCGACGAGTTCGTGCGCCACAAGATCCTCGACGCGATCGGCGACCTCTACCTGGCGGGCGGCCCGATCCTCGGCGCCTACGAGGGTTTCAAGTCCGGCCACGCCCTCAACAACAAACTGGTGCGCGCCCTGCTGGCGCAGCAGGAATCCTGGGAATGGGTCAGCTTCCCGGCCGGCCAGGCGCAGCCGCCGGTCGCTTACGGCACCCCCGCATACGCCTGAGCCTGCCCTGACAGGAGATCCCCCACCGCCGGTGGGGGTGGCATGCCACCGATGTCATGGAACTGTGAACTCACACCGAGTCCATTCCTGAACTTAACGGTTTTTTAATAATTCTCTAACTAAACCATGGCCGGGCGCCGCTAGGATGCGACGTCCGCGTCTTCTCATGCTCTTCACGCGGGCACCGGGCGGAGCCCCGGAGGACATCAACGCGGCTTGCGTCGCGGACTGGATTCGATGTCCTGCAGGGATGCCAGCGCCTCGCGCAGACCTTTGTGCGTGGCTGCTGAAACCGGCTTCGACTGACCAGGATTCTTCGGCATTGGGGAATGCAACGAAGCAGTGGCGGTCTTGGGGGTCACCCGTGTGACCTTCAGCCCGACGGATCGGGCCGCATCGATGAGTTGTTGTTCGGCCAGCCGCAACTTGGCGTGCCAGATCGGCGAGTCGACCAAAAAAACGAGCTGCTCGTCCTTCACGTTGGCCAGCCGGCAATGGGCTGCCAGTGAAGGGGGCAGATGGGGGCGCAACTGCCTGTCCAGCGCATCGAGCCACAAGGCTCGTCGCAAGGGGTTGCCGGCCTTTTCCGACAGCGCGGCCTCGATGGCCTGCTGCGGAAGGGAAGGGCCGCGTGCGCTGGATCTGGACTTGGACATGAATAAACCTATGGCTTTCAAGAAGATCGTAATCAAATCGCGTGAAACCCGGGGCCAGCGACTGGTCCGCCAACTGCAGGGTTTCGCTGAGAACCGTCCGCTGACCGTGCTGGGCGTGGTGCTGGGCGTCGGCATGCTGACAGGGTTCGGCGCCAATGGCGCGATCGGCATGGCGAACAAGTCCGGCCTCGAGGCCCAGGTCGCCCACCAACAGGCCGAACTGGCCAAGGTGCAGCGCGAGTCGCAGGCCCAGGTCAACGCGCTGGCGGCGCGGCTGGGCGAACTGCAGGCCCAGGCCACCCGCCTCAACGCGCTGGGCGAACGGCTGACCCAGATGGGCAAGCTGCAGGACGGCGAGTTCGACTTCAACGAACCGGTCGGCGTCGGTGGTGGCGACGAACCCGCGCAGGATATGCCGATCACCGACTTCAAGGATGATCTAGGGCAACTCGAACAGCAGTTCTCAGCCTCCGGCCAGCAGCTCAACGTCCTCGCATCGCTGATGTTCGACCACCAACTCGAGCAGAATTCGGTGCCGTCGCGGATGCCGATCCGCAACACCTACATCACCTCCGGTTTCGGCGGTCGCGCCGATCCGTTCAATGGCGGCGCCGCCAACCACAAGGGCATCGACTTCCACGCCAGCGTCGGCGACCCGGTCATGGCCGTGGCCGACGGCGTGGTCAGCTACGCCGGTGTGCGCGGCGGCTACGGCAACGTGGTCGAGGTCGACCACGGCAACGGCTATGTCACCCGCTATGCCCACAACTCGCGCCTGACGGTGAAGGTCGGCGACCTGGTCCGGGCCGGCGAGCAGGTCGCCAAGGCCGGTTCGACCGGGCGTTCGACCGGTGCCCATGTCCATTTCGAGGTCTGGAAGGATGGCCGGGTCATGAATCCGCGCAAATTCCTCGGCGACAGCAACACGCCGGTGGGCCGCCGCGGCCGCGCCTGAGCGGGCCGGAGCGTTATTGGCGATGCTTGAGTTCGCCTGAGCCCGCCCCAAGCTACAATAGGCATTGCCATAGACAGGGCGCTTTGCGCCCTGTCTTGTTTGCGGCGGTCGTCGGGGAGCCGGCGTCGGTCAAACGGTTCCTCCTTTCGGCGCATCTTTCGGTGCAATTCAACCGGTTTCTTCAATGATCAACAGTCTGCTTACCCGCGTCTTCGGCAGTCGCAACGAACGCCAGCTTCGTCAGCTCAATCGCATCGTGGCGAAGGTCAATGCGCTCGAGCCGGAAATGCAGAAGCTCAACGACGCGCAACTGCAGGCCAAGACCGAAGAGTTCAAGCAGCGTATTGCCGGTGGCGAGACGGTGGACAAGATCCTGCCGGAGGCCTTCGCGGTCTGCCGCGAGGCGTCCCAGCGCGTGCTCGGCATGCGTCACTACGACGTGCAGTTGATCGGCGGCATGGTGCTGCACCTGGGCAAGATCGCCGAAATGCGTACCGGCGAGGGCAAGACCCTGGTCGCGACCCTGCCGGTCTATCTCAACGCGCTCGAAGGCCAGGGCGTGCACGTGGTCACCGTCAACGACTACCTGGCCCGCCGCGACGCGGCCCAGATGGGCCGCCTCTACAACTGGCTGGGCCTGAGCGTGGGCGTGGTCTATCCGGGCATGCCGCATAGCGACAAGCACGCCGCCTATGGCGCCGACATCACCTACGGCACCAACAACGAATTCGGCTTCGACTACCTGCGCGACAACATGGCGCTGTCGCGCGCCGACCGCTACCAGCGCGGCCTGCATTACGCGATCGTCGACGAAGTCGACTCGATCCTGATCGACGAAGCGCGCACCCCGCTGATCATTTCCGGCCCGGCCGACGAGTCGCCGGAGCTGTACATCCGCGTCAACCGCATCGTGCCGCAGCTGGTCCGCCAGGAAAACGAAGAAGCCGAAGGCGACTTCTGGATCGACGAGAAGGGCAAGCAGGTCCATCTGTCCGAGTCCGGCATGGAGCATGCCGAGGAACTGCTGCGCAAGGCCGGCATCCTCGGCGACGAGGATGGCCTCTACTCGGCGCAGAACCTGGGCGTGGTCCACCACCTCAACGCCGCGCTGCGCGCGCATGCGCTGTTCCAGCGCGACGTGGACTACATCGTCCGCGACGGCGAAGTGGTGATCGTCGACGAGTTCACCGGCCGCACGCTGGCCGGGCGCCGCTGGTCCGACGGCCTGCACCAGGCGGTGGAAGCGAAGGAAGGCGTGCCGGTGCAGCGCGAGAACCAGACGCTGGCCAGCATCACCTTCCAGAACCTGTTC